>Ga0194111_10009798_pt1 | contig 10364 bp, 11 predicted proteins | sample TA2KigC300mmetaG_FD_146194 | JGI IMG/M metagenome (GOLD analysis project Ga0194111, IMG submission 146194) | Freshwater microbial communities from Lake Tanganyika, Tanzania - TA2015033 Kigoma Deep Cast 300m | ecosystem: Environmental > Aquatic > Freshwater > Lake | place: Tanzania: Lake... | reverse complement strand
AGGGACGCTTGGCTGACCACACGAGATGCGACAAAGACGCCAAACCCAACCGGTGGTTAGCCCTCTGCCCCCTGCGTTTCCTGGCTTTAGACACTGGGTCCGTGCCAGGCCGGCGGCGCTCGCCGCGGCGGACACCTCCGTGTCCCGCACAGCCTTCTATCCGTGCTGAGCGCGGGGTGAGCCGGCTCAGACACCTGGTACTGGATGCGCCCAGGGAGACGGTCTCCTGGTGAGCGGCTCTATCTGACGCGCGGTTCCGATCAAGGAAACCCGGTGGAAGCACGGCACGCTCACACCAGAAGCAGGTGGGTAGGCCCGACCACTGGTCGAACCCTGGATCAGGCGGTGGTTGGTTTGAGGGTCGCCCCTTCCGGCAGCTCACCGCTGTCCAGATAATGCCAGAGCGCAATCAGCAGCTTGCGCGCTAGCGCGACGATGCCGATTTTGTGCCGGCGCTTGCCGCCGGCGTCGAAGTGTTCCTGATACCACTGGCTGAGGGCGCTCTCAGGCTGATGCCGCAACCAGCCCCAGGCGATTTCGATGGCCATGGCCCGCACCAAGTCATTGCCGGCCTTGCTGATCCCCTGTTCGTGATCTTCGTCGCCGCTCTGAAAGGGCGTGGGGGTCAGCCCGGCCAGAGCGCCGAGCTCGCGGCGGTTATGAAAGTCGCGCCAAGCGAAGAACTCCATGACGAAGAGCCAGGCCGCGTTCTCGCCGATCCCCTTGAGCCGCAGCAGTTGGCGTACCTGGGTCATGGCCGGTTCCTGGGACTCGCGGATCGCGGTGCGGCGTTCGGTTTCGAGTTCCACGATTTGCTGGTGGACGAACTGCCAGCCGGTGAATTCGCGGCGCAGGCGCGCGGTCAAGCCGTCCGGCAAGGGTGCGCCATCCCAGAGGCGCAGTGCGGACAGATGGGTCAAGAAGTCGCCATCCACGTCGAGGTGGATGCCCTGGCCGACCAACAGGCCCTTGATGCGATTGACGTAGCGGGTGCGCCCGCCTTTGAGGGCCAGCAGTTGGCGATGCAGGTGGCGTTGATCCTCGGCGGCCAGGCTGGGTACCTGGACGACGCTCCACACGCGGGACTCACCGCCATGGTAGCGCAGGAGCATGGTCAGCAACTTCTCGACGTCCAGACGATCGGTCTTGGCGTGCTTGCCGCGGCGGCTGACTTCGATGCTGGCCGAGTCCACGACCAGGTTGGTCACGTGCTCGCTCGCCAGGAAGCGGTGCAGCCAGAAGCCGTCGCGGCCGGCTTCGTAGCAACTCACCACCGGTGCATCAGTGGGCAAGCCAAAGCGCTGTTTGGCGAGGACGATCTCCTGTTTGAGCGCCGATGTATCACCGGCCGTGATCTTGCGCTGCCGTGGGGCCTGGCCCAGCCCGACCGTGAAACCGAGCTTCCAGTCCTGATTGCTCAGCTCGAAGGCCAGATACAGGGTTGGTTTGGTGTTTTCATCTTTGGCGTGAAGCGTCTGTTTCATGGTATACTCCTTTCATTCAGTAGCTTACCATAAGTGGGCCGTTCGGCCAAGCCCCCATAGTATCTGACGCCGCAGCGGTGGCGTTAGGGGTAACGGGAGGTTCGCCAGCCGCAGGCGCAGGTGAAGCTGGCCGTTAGGCTGGCCTCCCCCGAAAGAGAATGTGCAAATACGATGTGAGGGCCACATTGTGGCATTAATCAGGTTGCAGAGTATCCTCTCAATAATCCGGGGAAACGGCGGTCACAGACCGCCTACGAGCCTGCTTTCAGGGGGTCTGCGACCCCCGTCGGCCCCCACTTATTGAAAAGATACGTTGCAGAGTGGAACGTAGAGGTATTGAGATGAAAGACATACAGGCCAAACTGCTCGGGCGTTATATCGTGGTTGACCCCAAAATCTGTCACGGCCAGCCGACCTTTCGCGGTACACGCGTGATGGTCGCGGATGTGTTAGACCAAGTGGCCAGCGGCATGGACTGGGAAAGCATCATCTACGAATGGCGAGGCAGTATCACCAAAGAGGCTATCGGCGAGGCTGCGAGTTTGGCCAAGCAGTCCTTCCTGGAACATATGCAGGAATACGCCATAGAGCCGGCACCAGCGTGATCATCCTGGACGAAAACATCCTCGAAGATCAGCGCCAACTATTGCTCAGTTGGCGTCTTGGCGCGCGCCATATTGGTCATGACCTGGGTAGGAAGGGCCTACCAGACGAGGAAATCGTGCCTTTTCTGTACACGCTACGTCGCTCCACGTTTTTCACGCGCGACCAGGGCTTCTATCAGCAGGGTTTGGGCCACTCGCGCTACTGTCTGGTATGTATGGCTGTCGGCCCCTCCGATGTAGCTACCTATGTGCGTCGTCTGCTCCGACATCAGGAATTCGACACGGAAGCGAAACGCCTGGGAACAGTCGTGCGGCTCTCGTCCAGAGGGATTACCGTGTGGCGACTGCATGCCGAGCAGGAAGTCCACTTCAGTTGGTAGCATTTTCCAAGCAGGAGACCGTCTAACAAGCTGTTCCAGCCGCCATGGGGGTGTGGTCGGCCGGATAAGGTGATCGCAGTCTCACCCCTTGCAGCTCAACTCACCGTTACGGGGTCGGGCGGCGGGTTGCAGGGCCGGTTCGCGGCGTTGCGGTAGGGGTAGCAGGCCGTTGGGCGGCGGGTGACGGCGGCAGGGCGGCTAGGTCGCGCCGTGGCGGGCGGGTCACGCGTAGGGCGGGGGGTGTCCTGGGCCGTGGCCTAACCTTGCGTCAAGCTGACGGCTGCGCCGGTGGGTTCAGGGGCCGCGCGAGTCACGCTGGCGCAGCCGCAGCTTACGCGGGCCGTTAGGCTCGCAATGCGCCCAAGCGGTAGCGACTCGCATATGTTGTAGGAGGTAACTGATGCCCAAGAGACTGCGACCATACGATGGTCTCCGGACGGCTATCGAACAGAGCGGCGGATCAATGATCTTTGTTCGTGCAGGTTACTTGTACGGAGCGTGGCTGGTCACGGTTGGTGGGAAACGGCGTGAGTTCTTGTCCAATGGAAGCGGTTTCCCCGAACTGGATCGGCTATATGTACCCAAGCCTGGAATCACAAATCCTCAGCATTACTCAGAGTATTCCCAGACACTCGTTCATGGAGCTATCGAGAAGTTCTGGGATATGATTGGGTAGAGGATAACCCAGCTCAGAAGATGCTGACGGGGCAGGGTCGTACTCTGGTAATCGGGTGTGCGCAAACAGAGAATATCGAGGCCATCCATGAAAGCAAAGCTGGGCACCCTGAAGAGGTTGAAGCCTCGCGATATATGGGCGAGCGAGTCAAAGGACTTTACTCCTTGGCTTGCCCAGAATATCGGTGCGCTCGGTACCGCACTTGGTCTTGACCTGGAAGTGCTCAAAACGGAAGCCGCCGTGGGTGACTTTTCGGTCGATATTCTGGCTCGCGATCTCTCTACAGCAAGAGATGTGGTAATTGAGAATCAGTTTGGTGCCACTGATCATGACCACCTGGGCAAACTGCTTACCTATGCTTCTGGCGTCGAGGCATTTGCGCTTGTATGGATTGCAGAGACCATACGGGATGAACACAGACAGGCCCTTGAATGGCTTAACGAGCGTACGCAGGAAGACACATACCTGTTTGCACTTGAGCTCGAAGTTCTTCAAATCGATGACTCGGCTCCCGCCTTCAACTTCAAACCCATCGTTTTTCCCAACAAATGGCAAAAGGCGACTAAGACCGCGGCCCGCAGCGGCTCATCACCGCGTGGAGAAGCCTATAAGCAGTTCTTCCAGCGGCTTATTGATGAATTGCGTGAGAAGCACCGCTTCACTGGTGCTCGAGTGGCTTTTCCTCAGAACTGGTATACTTTCGCCTCGGGTATTGGAGGAGTCTCCTACGGTGCCAGTTTTGCGCAGGGTGACAGGGTGCGCGTCGAGATATATCTCGGCAGCGCCGATGCGGATGCAAACAAGAAGATGTTTGATTGGCTGCTCGAACAGAAGGCAGAAATCGAAGCCAAGTTTGGAGCTGCACTAGAGTGGGAACGCCTTGACAACCGAAGGGCATCCCGCATCGCGATCTATCGATCAGGCACCATCGACAGCGAGGACACGGTTCTCGAAGAAATCCATTCCTGGACGGTCAAGCAGTTGCTTGCTTTCAGAGACATCTTTGCTACGAAGTTGAAGCATTATCAGAAATAATCGGCTGCCTGTAATCCAGCGCATTGGGTGGGTCAGCGTGCACACGAAATGAGGTGAAGGCAGCCAGGGGTCACGGGCCTAACATCACGTCCACCTTCTATGTTGGGGTTTTTGTCAAATCTTGGGTGGGAGGCGCAAAGGGTCGAGCGACCCTGAAAGGGACGCTTGGCTGACCACACGAGATGCGACAAAGACGCCAAACCCAACCGGTGGTTAGCCCTCTGCCCCCTGCGTTTCCTGGCTTTAGACACTGGGTCCGTGCCAGGCCGGCGGCGCTCGCCGCGTCGGACACGGAGTGTCCCGCACAGCCTTCTATCCGTGCTGCGCGCAGAGTGAACCGGCGCAGACACCTGGTACTGGATGCGCACAGGAACGACGTTCTTCCTGGTGAGCGGCTCCATCTGACGGGCGGTTCCGGTTAGGGAAACCTGCTTGAGCTTACGGCACGCTCACACCAGAAGCAGGGAGGAAGCTACACCGGCGGAAAAGCGCTAAACTCAAACGCTGGTTAACGCCGCCACCGCCGTTGATTCAGGCGGTGGTCGGTTTGAGGGTCGCTCCTTCCGGCAACTCGCCGCTTTCCAGATAATGCCAGAGCGCGATCAGCAGCTTGCGTGCCAGCGCGACGATGCCGATTTTATGGAGTCGTTTGCCGCCGGCGCCGAAACGCTCTTGATACCACTTGGCGAGGGCGCTGTCAGGTTGAAAGCGCAGCCAGCCCCAGGCAATCTCGATCGCCATGGCGCGCACCAGGTCATTGCCGGCCTTGCTAATGCCTTGCTCATGGTCTTCGTCCCCGCTTTGAAAGGGCGTGGGCGTCAACCCGGCCAGCGCACCGACCTCGCGGCGGTTATGGAAGTCCCGCCAGGCGAAGAACTCCATGACGTAGAGCCAGGCCGCGTTCTCGCCGATACCCTTGAGTTGCAGCAGTTGGCGTACCTGGGCCACAGCCGGCTCCTGAGACTCACGAATCGCGGTGCGCCGTTCCGTTTCCAACGCCAGGATTTGCTGGTGCATGAACTGCCAGCCGGCGAACTCGCGCCGCAGGCGGGCGGCCAGGCCATCCGGCAACGGTGCGCCGTCCCAGAGGCGCAGCTCCGGCAAGTGATCCAGGAACTCGTCGTTCACATTCAGATGGCTGCCCTGACCAACGAGCAGGCCCTTGATGCGGTTGCTGTAGCGGGTGCGCTCCCCCTTGAGGGCCAGCAGTTGGCGGTGCAGGTGACGCTGATCCTCGGCGGCCAGGCTGGGTACCTGCACCACGCTCCAGACCCGCGCTTCGCCGCCGTGGTAGCGCAGCAGCATGGTCAGCAGCTTCTCGACGTCGAGACGATCAGTCTTGGTGTGCTTGCCGCGGCGACTGACCTCGATGCTGGCCGAGTCCACGACCAGGTTGGTCACGTGCTCGCTTTCGAGGAAGCGGTGCAGCCAGAAGCCGTCGCGGCCGGCTTCGTAGCAACTCACCACCGGTGCCTCCGCCGGCAGACCGAACCGCTGTTTGGCGAGCGCGATCTCTTGTTTGAGCGTAGTCGTGTCGCCCGCGGTGATCTTGCGCTGGCGTGGGGGCTGGCCCAGGCCGACCGTGAAGCCCAGCTTCCAGTCCTGGTTGCTCAGCTCGAAGGCCAGGTACAAGGTGGGTGTGGTGTTTGCGTCTTTAGTATGGATCGTCTGTTTCATGGTATACTCCTTTCATTCAGTAGCTTACCATAAGTGCGCCGTCCGGCCAAGCCCCCATAGTATCTGACGGCTGCGCCGGTGGAGCTCGCGCGATTGTAGGTTGGGTGCGGCACAGCCGCAGCTTACGCGGACCGTTGGGCGGCTCAACAGAGATTGTGAATCAAGGTCAAAAAGTGATGAATGCGAACGATGTACTGATTGATCTACTCGAAGATAATCGGCGACGCTTACTCCGACTGCTCAACACCTTGAGTGATGAGTGTTTGATGTGGAAGCCTGAAGCCGATGCCAATAGCATCACAGTCACCATATGGCATATGGCTCGAATTTTTGATGTCTTTCTCACCCAACAGGCTAAAGGGTGTATTTCAGAAGAAGAGTGTTGGTTTCGGCATAGCTGGGCAGAGCAAACGGGGTACGATCCACGTGGCATAGGTCAAAATGGATGGGGGATGCTTACTGGGTACACTCAAGAAGAAGTAGATGCTATGCCACAACTCACGAGGGGTATCCTCTCAATAATCCGGGGAAACGGCGGTCACAGACCGCCTACGAGCCTGCTTTCAGGGGGTCTGCGACCCCCGTCGGCCCCCACTTATTGAAAAGATACCACGAGGGAGCAGGCACTTGGATATTTGAATGATGTCTACGATACTGTCAGGGAATATCTCACCAACACGCCCATCGAAAAGCTGGAAATGTCAGCGGCAGGTTTCGATAGAAGGTATTCCCAATATCAGTGCGTTCAAATGGCACTGCTCGATAATGTGAGACACCTTGGTGAAATCTTTGCCATCCAAGCAAGATGGGAGAGGCAAAGAAAGCAACTGTAAAAAAGCCGACCATAATTGGGCGGCTTTCACAAACAGGAGGAACCATGTTGAATTTTCAAGCAGTAAGGAATGAACAAATCACTTTTGCCGAGTTAGTTGCCGGCCTGACACGCGGCGACTTGCGTGACCTGACCAATGAAATGGTTAACACTCTGCTGGGGTTGATTACAGATTGTATTGATGCCGATGTGATCTTTGAGCCAATTGACCCGGAGGCGCATGATCCGTATGCTGCAACACCTGAAGAGGTAAATATGGCTTGGACCCTCGGGCATGTAGTGGTACACACAACAGCATCAGCAGAGGAATCGGCCGCGATAGCAGTCGAGTTAGCGCGAGGGGTAGAATATCATGGTCGTTCACGGTACGAAGTGCCATGGACAACAATCAAGACAATAGAGGAATGTCGGCAACGGTTGGAGGAGAGTCGGCGGATGCGGTTAGCGAGTTTGGAGATGTGGCCGGGCAAGCCCCATTTGGAGAACACTTGTGAAATATGGTCAGATAGGCCGAAGGTAAATGCGATAGGACGGTTCGTGCTTGGGTTGATGCACGAGGAAAGTCATCTGGGACAGACAAAAGAGATTGTGAGACAGTCTCATATAGCACGTGGGCGGTAAGGAGGCCGCCCAACATTGGCTTGCACCTTCTGACGCCGCTCCGCTGCGCGGCGCAGGTGAAGCGCAAGCCGTTAGGCCAGCGAGGGAACATTGTGGGTCAACCAGTAGGACGACGCACGGCTTGCCGTTGCAGTCTTATGGTAAGCAAGACACGCCATTCTTTGCGCCGTGATCCGTCTTGCAGGACTTGTCATTGTATCCCATTCGTGGTACACTACCGCTAACAACGGAGGTGTCCATGAACAAGTCAGCCATGATTCGAGCGCGTATTGACCCCAGTCTCAAGGATGAAGTCGAAGACGTCTTTGAGCAATTGGGGCTTTCAACTACGCAAGCGATTACCCTCTTCTATCAGCAGGTCAAGCTCAATCGTGGTCTGCCGTTTGATGTGCGCATCCCCAACGCCATCACGCTGCGCACGTTCGCCGAGACAGACGCGGGCGAGAACATTGTGCGTTGCGAGGACGCGCAGGACATGTTCGCCCGGTTGGGCATCTGATGCGCACGCCCAGCTACACCACCCAGTTCGAGCGCGATCTGCGCCTGCAACAACGCCGCGGCAAAGACCTCGAGAAGCTCAAACAGGTCTTGACGGCACTGATCAACGCAGAACCGTTGGCAGAACGCTACCGTGACCATCCCTTGAAGGGCAATTTCAAGAACCGACGCGAATGCCATATCGAACCGGACTGGTTGCTCATCTACAAGCTGAACGACACCGAGATCATCTTCGAGCGCACGGGTAGGCATTCCGACCTGTTTGAGTAACCCGCCAGGTTTGTGGATTTGGCGGTGGGTGGTCAGCACGGGTTCGCCGTCATAGGCGGCGGGTTTCGTCTTGCGGGGCTGGCGCTTGGGCGTGGCCTAACACTGCGACAAGCTGACGGCTGCGCCGGGAGGAGCTCGCGCAATGGTAGGTTGGGTGCGGCGCAGCCGCAGCTTACACTTACCGTTAGGCCATCCCATGTAACGAACGCCGTTGGCCGTGGCACAAGTCGAAACCTTCATTCTCAATCAACGTCTTTCCGCTTGCGTACGATAGCGAAATATGCTATCATCCAGCCATGAACAAACGCCAGCGCGAAACCCTGGAGCGGATCTTCCAAACGCCCGTACCGGCCTCATTGGAATGGCGCGACATTGAGGCGCTGTTTCTGGCGGTCGGCGCACGCACGATCGAAGGTAGCGGATCACGGGTGCGCTTCGAGTTGAAGGGCGTCGTTGCATCCTTCCACCGGCCACACCCGGAGAAAGAGGCGAAACCGTATCAGGTGCGCGATGCGCGGCGTTTCTTGGAGCAGGCAGGGATCAAGCCATGAACACGATGACTTACAAAGGGTACGCGGCCCGCATCGAATACAGCGATGAAGATCAATGCTTGATCGGCCACGTCGCGGGCATCAATGATGTGGTTGGGTTTCACGGCGGGTCAGTCGTGGAACTGCGCACGGCGTTTGAAGAAGCGGTCGAGGATTATCTGCTGACCTGTGAAAAGCTCATGCGTGCGCCGCAGAAACCCTATTCGGGTCGGCTCATGCTGCGCGTGTCGCCCGAAGTTCATGCCGCGGTCGCGGTGGCGGCACAGGTGAGCGGCAAAAGCATCAATCAGTGGGCGACCGAGGCGTTCACACGGGCGGTACACGCTTGATGGCAGGGGCGGCGGCCATGGTTCGCCATCATGGGCGGCGTTCGCCGTTGTGTGGGTCTGGTGCTTGGGCGGGGCCTAACACGGCTTCCTCAGAAACGGGCTGCGACGGGCGTGGGGCAGGTCAGCCCGGTGGTCACGCGAACGGTTAGTTGAACCGGCTGGCGCGGCCCTTTGGCGGGTCAACCCACCCCAATCACCCGGCGCAGGCCGGTCAGCGGCCTGGTTATAGCGGAGCGCCGGCGCGCTAAAGCACCGGTCGGCCTGACCGACCGGTTGCCCAGGGTTCGACCGCGCTCTGGTTGGCGCTCAGACGGTCTTGGGGGTGACGGTGAAGCCCAGCTTGGCCGCCTTGCGCTCCAGCAGTTTGACTTCGTGCTCCCGGAAGCGCGTGTTGTAAGCTTCCGCACCGCGGTCTGCGTAGGGGCGGTGCTCCTTGAGCATAAAGTAGACGATGCCGGCGATCTTGTGCGCGGTGGCGACCAAGGCTTGTTGTGGCCCCAGGTGCGCGCGCATGCGCCGGTAGTAGGCGCCTGTCGCACAGTCGGCTCGGCTGACGGCCTGGGCAGCCAGGCGGAAGGCTTGCGCGGCCCGCTGGTGATGCGGCAACGTGCGACTTTTCAGCACCTTACCACCCGAAATATCGTTGCGCGGGGCCAGACGCAGCCAGGAACAGAAGTGCTTGACCGTCGGCCAGCGTGTCATATCGGTGCCGATCTCGCTCAAGATGGTCTGGGCGATGGACGCACTGATGCCATCCACGGCGCACAGGTCGACGCTGGTGATGCGCAGGATGTCGGCCCGCACGTTGCCGGCGGGCGCATTCTTGCTGTGGCTGTGGCTGGTCTTCTTGGCCGGCGCGGTGGGCGCAGCCACGGGGGGTGTCTCGGCCGTGTCCGCGGCTGTGGGTGGCGGCGTGAAGCGGGGGCGGATGGCGCTGAAGCAGCGAGCCACCGCGGCATCACACTCGGCAAGCTGCGTGGTGTAGAAGTCGAACAGCGCCAGGGCTTGCTTGAGCACCAAGAGGTGCTCTTCGCACCAGGGGCCGGTGAGGGCCTTGGCGATCATCGCCGCTGGTGAGTGGCAATTGGGGTGGCGCAGTTGGGCCAGCTTGACCGGATCGCGCTCGCCGGCGACGATGGCGCGCAGGATGGCCTGGCCGGTGACGCCGGTGATGTCGGTCAGCACACTGTCGAGTTGCAGGTTCATCTGGCGCAACGCCTTCTGCATGTGCAAGATGTGCGGGGCACGGTGTTGGATCAATTCGGCGCGGTGGCGCAGATAACTGCGCCGCGTGACGATCTCGGCGTCGGGGCGGAAGGAGGCGGCCAGCAGACCCAGGCTGTGCAGTTGGCGCAGCCACTCGCAGTCCTGGTAGTCGCTCTTGCGGCCTGGCACGCGCTGGATGT
>Ga0194111_10009788_pt1 | contig 10372 bp, 7 predicted proteins | sample TA2KigC300mmetaG_FD_146194 | JGI IMG/M metagenome (GOLD analysis project Ga0194111, IMG submission 146194) | Freshwater microbial communities from Lake Tanganyika, Tanzania - TA2015033 Kigoma Deep Cast 300m | ecosystem: Environmental > Aquatic > Freshwater > Lake | place: Tanzania: Lake... | reverse complement strand
TGGTGACCGTGGCGAGTAGCTGTTCAGTCGTGAATCCACCGACGTGAAGTCGGTGGAGAACGAAGGGTTGCTGGTGACCGTGGCGAGTAGCTGTTCAGTCGTGAATCCACCGACGTGAAGTCGGTGGAGAATGGAACGGTGCGCGTGACCGTGGCGAGTCTCGACCCTGTCATCGTGCTAAACGAACGGCATTTGTGCCGCATCCTGAGCGAGTACTTCGACTACTATCACACTTGCAGGCCGCATCTGTCGCTGGATCGCAACTCGCCCACGCCACGCGAGGTGGAACTGCCGTCCCAGGGCAAGGTCATCTCGACTGCGCAGGTCGGCGGATTGCATCATCGATACTCGCGTGCCGCGTGATCGCAGGCATCAGCGTGAATGGCCAGTTCGGCGCTACGGGTCCGGCTGTAATGATGGAACAGCCTGATCCGCGAGCGATGATCTGCATCCGTGTGGCCAACTCCTCGCTCGCCACCCCAGTCGACGCGTGGCCTTTCCGCTGATACATGCCCCGGATGGGGTTTTTGGGAAGGACACGGGTCATCCACGGTTCGCCCGACGCCGCGCGCCCAGGCGTCCGCGCGTCCAGCACCCGTTCCCCGGCGCCACGCGTCTGAAGCCTGAAGCCTGAAGCCTAATCGGTTCCGTCGAATGCCTGCTCGTACACGGCGTAGTGCGTCGCGGTCATGCCGAGGCGCTCGTAGGTCATTTGAGCGACGTCGTTGTTGTGCGCGACGTAGAGCCGCAATCCGCGGACGTCTTGTTCGGCGGCTGCCAGGGACTTCAAGGCGGCGAAGAGTCGCCGGAAGACGCCGCGCCGCCGGTGAGGCGGATCGACGTAGACGCTCTGCAGCCACCAGAAACAGCCGTCGCGCCAGTCGCTCCATTCGAAGGTCACCATGAGTGCTCCGGTCACCCGGTTGTCGTTCTCGGCCACCAGGTAGAAGCCCGCTCGAGGATTCTCCAGCAGGCGTCGCACGCCGGCGGCCACGGTGTCCCGATCGAGCAGCTTGGCTTCGGTTTCGTGCGCCATCGCGACGTTGAAGCGTGTCAACGTTTCCGCGTCCGCGGCTTCTCCCTTTCGAATCATCAGTGACAGACCACACCTCCTTCGGTTTTCGGTGCAGCGCGTGCCCGCGGCGCAGGCGTGCAAGCTGCACGTATTGTCCGTTCGTCCTTCGTCCTTCAGGGTCTTGCTCCCGCGTCGCCGCGATGTTCAGGATAGCGGCGGCGACACGAGTCGTCAGGTGTGGTAGTCTACTTGGGCGGCAAACTTGACGTGCGGATGTCGCCGGATGGCCAGGGCGGGCGGGCTCGACATCTGTCCCGGTGCCGTGAACGAGGACCCCGAAAATCGGTGCGGCCGTTGGCGAGTAGCGTCTCGGACGGCTATAGTATTGGCGATCATGGAGTGCCTATCTCATCCCACGCGGAATGTGACATGCGAAAACAAGATTTCGTCGTGCGAGCGACAACCCGGACGGCAGGCCGTTTCTCGGCGCATGTGTTCTTTGCTCTTTTTTCCGTCGCGGCGGCCGCGGTGGGTCACACCGTGTGCGGAGACGATCAACCGCAATGGGGTGAACGCTACTCGCGCAACATGATTTCCGGCGAGACGGGCTTGCCGGACCACTTCAACCCCGAGACGGGTGAAGGCATCAAGTGGTCGGTATCGCTGGGAAACCGGGCGTACGGCACGCCGATTGTCGCTCACGGCCGAGTGTTGGTCGGCGTGAACAACAGCGGGGCGGGCGATCCGCGCCACCAGGGTGATCGAGGCGCGCTCCTCTGTCTGGACGAAAGCGATGGGCGGCTGCATTGGCGCTTGGTTGTGCCGAAGCTCAAGGGAGACAACGACTACCTGGACCAGCCGAATTACGGGATCTGTTCGCCCGCGACGGTGGAGGGGGATCGCGTGTACGTGGTGACGAACCGCGCCGAGGTCGTCTGTCTTGATCTGCACGGACAGGTCAACGGCAACGGCGGTCCGTACCAGGACGAGGGCCGGCACATGGCTCTGGCGGGCCAGCCGCCGCTGGAGGTGACCGGAACGGATGCGGACATCCTGTGGCTGTTTGACATGCCTTCGGAGGTCGGCATGAATCCGCACGATGTGGCTCACACGTCGATTCTGATTCACGGCCGATATCTCTACTTGAACACGGGCAACGGCGTGGACTCGTCGCACGTGAACGTGCCGGCACCGGATGCTCCGAGCTTGATCGTTCTGGACAAGGAGACGGGGCGTCTGGTGGCGCGGGACAAGGAAGACATCGGGCCGCGGATCTTCCACAGCACGTGGTCATCGCCCGCACTGGGCGTGGTCGACGGCCGCCCGTTGGTGTTCTTCTGCGGAGGGGACGGCGTCGTGTACGCGTTCGAGGCGTTACCCCAGGATTTGGCGGAGGGGCCCGTTCAGGCACTCGAGCGCGTGTGGCGGTACGACTGCGATCCGACCGCGCCGAAGGAGGACGTCCACCTTTACCACGTCAAGAACGGTCGGCGCGACGAGAGCCCCAGCAACATTCTGGGCATGCCTGTCTTCACCAACAATCGGGTGTACGTGACCGGCGGTGGCGACTTCTGGTGGGGGAAGCGCCAGGCTTGGGCACAATGTATCGACGCGACGAAAACCGGCGATGTCACGAGCAGCGGCCAGGTCTGGTTCCGGCAGTTGTCGGAACACTCGTTCTCGACTCCGGCGATCGTCGACGATCTGGTCTACGTGGCCGATTGCGGCCGCACGATCTACTGCCTTGACGCGAACGATGGCCAGGTGTGTTGGACGCACCCGATGAAGGCCCACGCGTGGGCTTCGCCGCTGGTCGCCGACGGCAAGGTCTACGTGGGTTCGATGCGGGGCGACTTCCACATCTTCGCGACGGGACGCGAGAAGAAGCACCTTGCCACGATCGACTTCGAGGATCCGGTGGGTGCCACGCCGACCGCCGCCAACGGCGTGCTGTACGTCGCGACGCTCACGCGGCTCTACGCGATCCAGAAGCCCGCGCGTTAATGTCTTGGCCCGCGGGATGCGTGAAGTGCCGCTGTTTCAGCTTCGAGATCCGAAGCAAACCTTGTGACCGGAATTCAAATGGTCGATACTCCGTGCCGCATCGACGTCAAGGTCGATGTTCCGCCGAGCGTCCGGGTTGAGCGTCGTGGTTCTTGGATTTCGAATGGCGGTGCTGGGCGCGCTTTTGGTTGCAGCCGCGGGTTGCGACACGTTCCCCATGGTGGATTTGTCGACGAGAATGGAGTACGTTGATAGCCTGTTCGAGGGCGAAATCTAGCAAGTGAGATGGGAGGGTCGTCACCATGGAGTGGCTCGATTGGATCGTCGTCGCGGGCTATTTCGGCGTGCTGCTGGCGTTGGCCGGCTGGGTCATTCTGCAGAACAAAGACACGGCGGACGACTATTTTCTGGCGGGTCGCAACCTGGGTTGGTTTGTCATCGGAGCGTCGATTTTCGCGTCCAACATCGGGTCGGAGCACCTGGTGGGGCTGGCGGGATCCGGATGCACGGACGGCGTGGCGATGGCGCACTACGAGTTGCATGCGTGGTGCCTGCTGATTCTGGGATGGGTGCTCGTCCCCTTCTATTCCCGGTCGATGGTTTTCACGATGCCGGAGTTCCTGGAGAAGCGGTTCTCCGCCACGGCGCGGTGGGTGCTGTCCATCATCTCGCTGGTCGCGTATGTGTTGACGAAGGTGGCGGTGGGAATTTTCGCCGGCGGGATTGTCTTTGCGACGTTGCTGCCCGAGCTGAGATGGACGCTGGGGTCGGTCACGCTGGACAGCTTCTGGATCGGCTCGGTGCTGGTGATTCTCCTGACAGGCATCTACACGGTGATCGGCGGCCTGCGGGCCGTCGCCTACACCGAAGCCTTACAGACGGTCATCCTGATCATCGGTTCCGTGCTGGTGACGATTTACGGGCTCTCGCAACTGGGCGGTTGGGGTCAGTTGCGATCGGTTTGCGACGCGGACATGTTCAACCTGTGGAAGCCGCTGGTGCCCGCCGGCATGGACGGAACGTGGTTGCCTGTGAAGGAACCGACGCGGATCGCGTGGTACTTCAACGGCAACTATCCGTGGCTGGGCATGCTGTTCTGCGCGCCGATCATCGGGCTGTGGTACTGGTGCACGGACCAGTACATTGTCCAGCGCGCCTTGGGGGCGCCGAACGAGCGTGCGGCCCGCCGCGGGAGCATATTCGCCGCGTTTCTCAAACTGCTGCCCGTGTTCATCTTCATCATTCCAGGCATGATCTGCTTCGCGCTGGCGAAATCGGGTCGCGTTCCGGAATTCCAGGGCTTGCTCGACGACTCGGGCAAGGCCGTGGCTGACAAGTGCCAGGCGGCATTTCCGCTGATGGTCAAGCACGTCTTGCCGGTCGGCGTGCGCGGGATTGTCGTGGCTGGGTTGTTGTCGGCGCTGATGAGTTCCCTGGCCGGCGTGTTCAACGCCTCTTCCACGCTCTTCACCATGGACTTCTACCAGAAGTTCAGGCCGAACGCGTCCCAGAAGAACCTCGTGTGGATTGGCCGCGTCGCCACCACGGGCATGGTCGTGATCGGACTGGCCTGGATACCGGTCATTCGCGGAGCGCGCGGATTGTACGATTATCTGCAGGGCGTTCAAGGTTATCTGGCGCCGCCGATCTTTGTCGTGTTCTTTCTGGGCGTCTTCAACAAACGGCTCAACTCCAAGGGGTGTCTGTGGTCGTTGGTGGTGGGTTTCCTGCTCGGCATGTTCCGCCTGGCCGTCGATACGCCGGTCAGTCTGAAACTGGCTGGCTTCGAGAAGGGCTACGCCGAGGGTTCGTTCCTGTGGATCGTCAACAACATCTACTTCCAGTACTACAGCCTCTTCATCTTCGTTGTTTGTGTCATCGTGATGATTGTGGTCAGTTACATGACTGAGCCGCCGTCGCTGCAGCGCATTCAGGGTCTGACGTTCGGAACGTTGAGCGACAAGGACCGAGCGATTTCGCGGAGCAGTTGGGGTGCGGTGGACGTGGTTACTTCCGTGGCGGTCCTCGTGGCGATCATTGCCGCCTATTTGTACTTCAGTCCCGTACGCGAGCTGATCGCCGAGTTTCTTCGTTAGAGCGTGCGGTGGTCGTCCGAGCGACCTTGGATTTGTCACATGAAAGGGCCCTCATGCGGGGACTTGCCAACTCACCGTCTTCCGTCCTTCGCGCGGCTGTTTCGATCGTGCTGGTTGTTGCCCTGCGGGGGCCCGGTTCGTCCCGAGCGGCGGACCCGCCGGACGACGCGCGGTTGACCGGCGCCTTGGCCGCGATTCTGGAATCGCAACCGGGAGGCATCGAGAGCACCCGGACGGCGGCGGCTTGGAAGGTCGTGTCGCGTGGGACGTACGAGCAGTTTCCGCCGATCTTCGATGCGATGGACCGCGCGAGTCCGCTGGCGGCCAATTGGCTCTGCATGGCGCTCGATCGTATCCACGCCTCCGAGCGTGCCGCCGGACACGAGTTGCCGCTCGATCTTCTCAGGCAGACCGCGTTGAATTCATCCCGCGCGCTCCGCACGAGAAAGACGGCGATCGAACTGCTGCGCTCGAGCGGGGAGCGCCACGTCGAGGACTTGCAGGCCTCGCTGCTCAACGATCCGGAAGCGGAACTGCGATACCCGGCGATTCAGCGGAAGATCGAGGAAGCGAAACAGCAGGCGAACGCGAGCGTGCCTGCGGATCAGCAGTTGGAAACATGGAGCGCGCTGCTCGGCGCGGCGCGCGACCCGGACCAGGTCGCGACGATCGCCGATGCGATGAAGAAGCTGGGCCGGGATGTCGATCTGGCCGCGCACTTCGGCTTCGTTGTCGCGTGGCACGTGATCGGTCCGTTCGACAACACGGACCGGCGCGGGTTCGACACGGTCTTTCCGCCCGAGTCGTTGGACCAGCAGACCTACAAGGGGCCCGACGGTGTCTTTTCCGAACGGCCGCATCCCGGGAAGACCGGACCCGTGAGTTGGAAACGCGTGCAGGCCACGGCTGCCGACGGCAACGTCGATCTCAACCAGGAAATCGCGAAGGTGAAGGATGTGGTCGCGTACGGAGCCGCCGTGTTTGGCTCGGATGGCGAACAGCAGGTGGACATCCGTCTCCGCGTGCAGAACTCGTTCAAGTTCTGGCTCAACGGCCAGCTGCTCATGGCCCAACCGGTTGGGCACACAGGCAATTCGTTCGATCAGTATCAGGTGCGCGCGACGTTGCGAAAAGGAGAGAACTTGCTGCTGATCAAGTCGTGCCAGGTGGACATGAAAATACCAATGGACTTCTACGACAACTGGCACTTCAGCATCCGGGTCTGCGACGCGACCGGAGCCGGAATCGCATCCGCGGGCGATGATCGGTCAGGTGAGTGACCGGGGAACGCGTCCAGCCGCCGTGCTCCCAGCAGCTGAAACAGGAGCCGGTTTCGCGACAGGAGGCAGGAAACGAGGGGGGAGGTCCAGCGAGTGACGATGATCTTGGCACGGTGACCACATGGGCGCGATGGCCTGATTGCCGCGTGGCGAGATCGCGGCGTTGATCATGGAGAAATGGTGTCTGATTGGCTCAGTCAAGGTGTGGCGCATGAATGAACGAACCTGTCGGTTTGTCTGTCTGGTGCTTTCGGCCATCGGCCTTCCGGTTCTGTGCGGAGCCGACTGGCCGCAGTTTCGCGGTCCGCACAGCGCGAGTGTTTCCCAGGAGACGGAACTGCCGGTGAAATGGACCCTGGAAGACGCCGCCTGGGCGGTCCCCTTGCCCGGCCGCTGCGTCAGCAGCCCGATTGTCGTTCAAGACCAGGTGGTGACGACCAGTTCCAGCGGCTGGCAGAACACCCGTCTGCACATCTTCAGCGTGGATGCGCGGATGGGCACCGTGCTGTGGGAGCGGAATTTGTGGGCGACGGGAAGGACGTTTTGTCATCCACTGACGTCGATGGCATCGCCGACTCCGGCCACTAATGGGACGTACCTGTTCGCGTTGTTCGCGTCCAATGATCTGGTCTGTCTGGACTTGCAGGGCAATGTCCGTTGGGTGCGCGCGCTGGGAATGGAGTATCCACAAGCGTTTGACGATCGAGGGCTCGGGTCTTCGCCGCTCGTCATCGGCAACACGGTGATCCTGCAGCTCGAATGCGCGGGGGACGCGTTCGCTCTGGGCGTGGATGCTGAAACGGGGGAGACGCGCTGGCAGGTGCCGCTGGCCGAGATGATCAACTGGCTGTCTCCCGCCGCGCTCCGCGTGGGTGAGACTGAATTGGCGCTGCTGCAGGCCACGGATCAGTTGCTGATTGTCGAGCCGCAGTCAGGCGGCGTGATCGCGAGGTACGACGAGGCGGCCGGGACATCCATCGCGTCCCCCGTTGCCTGCGACGGCACCATCTTCATGCCTTCCAAAGGCCTGACAGCGGTGCAATACGTTCCAGGAGAGAAGGAACCGACGTTCCGCTGGCACGACGCGCGTCTGGGCGCGTCCGGAAGCAGCCCCGTAGTCGCGGACGGCAAGCTGTTTGTCATCCGAGGCACGGTCCTGGTGTGTGGCGATCCCGCAACGGGTGAAGTACTGTGGCGCTGCCGCCTGAAGGGCTCGCAATTCTGGGCCACACCGGTCGTGGCGGGCAAGCACCTGTACGCCGTGAATGCGCAAGGTCTGGTGCAGGTTGTGGACATCAGCGGGAAGGAGGGAACGGTGGTCGCCGAGAACGACATGCGCGAGGAGATCCTCGGCTCGCCTGCCGTTTCCGATCAGGCGATCTTCCTGCGCGGCGTGACGCATCTCTGGAAGATCGCGAAATGAAGGTGGAAAACGGCCGCGACGTGCCGCGTTAGGCGCTGTAAAACAATTACTTGCCGAATTGGATGTAGGACGGATTGGTAATCCGTCCCGGAAAACAAGGACGGATTGCCAATCCGTCCTACGACGATTGGGTGACTTAATCCTTGACAGATCCTTAGGCGCTCTTGACGATGGCGGCGAGCCAATGGCCCTTGCCGGGGGCCGTCACGGGCGCGGTGGTGTCGCCGTTGAGTGTGGTTTCACCGGCCCACTGGCCGGAACTGATGTCGATCCATTTCACGTGATAACGACCGGGGTGCCCCTGCAGGTTCAAGGTGACCTTGCCGCCGTTGGTGAAATAGAGCGCATACAGCGCGCCGGGTTTTGCAGCCAGATAGGCCTCGTTGGTCTCGCGATCACCGAGAAGTTCATTGGCCGGCTCGACATCCCAAGGCTTGATGAGCGATTCGAGTTTGCGCGCCGCTTTCAGGCAACCGATGCTCGGTTCGGAAAGCCCCAGGCCGCTGTCCGGTCGGTGAAATCGCGCTGAGGCGGCTCCACCGATGACGTGCCGCCACCAACGTTCGATCCCGTCCCGGGTGTTACCGAATCGGCCTCCGTCGGCTCCGTACGTCTTGACCGTGTTGAGCGGTCGAGGCTGATCGGCAATCAAGCGGCGCACCCACTGAAAATTGTCCCAGTGGACTTGCCCCTTCTGCTGGTTATTCTGCGAGACGTCGGCGAATGGAAAACGTTCCGGATGGTCCAGCGTGCGACGGTGGCGGTCGGCCTTGAGATCCCAATCGTCCCACATTTCCGTCACGCAGATCTTCTTGCCGGCTTCCTCGGCGCGCCGACCGATATACTCGGCCCAGTAGACGGACCAAGCCTCCTCGCCGGATGTCTCGTTGTCCATGCAGTACAGCACGTGGTTGTAGCGGAGTGAGTGTTTGAGCATCTTGTCGACGAACTGCTGCTGATATCGCAGCACGACGGCATTGTTTCGCTGATTGGGCGTGGTGAAGAAGAACGGCTGATCGTTCTGGCCGGGGTGCCGTGGATAGCGATCGGCGAATCCCGATTGCTCGAACGTGTAGTTGATGTTGTTCGCCGGATTGTAGGGGTGTTTCTGCCAGCGGTCACTGCCGCCGGAATCGGTGTAGTCAAACCGGTCCCAGACCTCGATCTGCACGATGATGTCGAGCTGGTTGGTCCACTCGAGCATGTTCTCGAATCGCGTCCAGTATTCGTCGTTCCACTGGTTCAGGTCGTATTTGCCGTCCGGCAGGCGGCGAAAGGCGTAGACTTCGAAATCGTGGTCGGGACGATCACTCATCGTGTTGCGGATGTAGTTGCCGCCGGCGGCGTGCATGGCTTCAAGATGTTCTTTCAGATGCGGAATCTGAAACAGGCTGTCATCGTCGCTGGCGCCGAGCAGCATCACGGGTTTCCCCTCGTACTGCCAATACCATGGGTTGCCCTCGTAAGGGCGGATTCGATCCGGATCCGCCTCTTGGGCGGGCAGCGGACTTCTTGCGGCGACAAGCAGGGCAATGAAGGCAAGGCGAGCGATCTTCTTCATGACATACCTCACTCATGAATCTCATCAGTCCCATTCGTCCCATGAGTCCCATCCGTGCGGGATGGGCAGGAGTGCCCACCCTACATTGGATCACGGCACGGGCGAGCCGGCAGCGTGAGCTGCACGGGTTGAAACGGGCACCAGCTTCCACCGGGCGGGCTGACGCCCGCCGCTCGCCATTGGCCGCGTCGGGAGGGGGGTGCGGCTCGATAACGATTCTGGCACAATGGGTACCGGGCGTGCAACGGGTCTCTTGGAACGGTGGGGGAAGTCGGAGTCGTGCAAGACTCACCCAGGAGGCACGTGGACGGAAGTCGAGATGGGCACCGAGTTTGCGGGACGGCGACGATGTGATTTGCGGGGAGATGCGAGTGGCGCGGCGACGTCGCGCTCAAGAAATCGCGTTCCGCCGCGAATTCCGCTTGTGGATTTTCACTGGTGGCCGAGCAGCGATAGAGCGAGCGACCCAAGATGTCCAATGCTGTTGAACTGACTCACGTTACAAAACGATTCGGCGAACATGTGGCCGTCAATCAGTTGGATCTGGCGGTTCCCGCGGGTGCCGTGTACGGCTTCATCGGTCCGAACGGATCGGGGAAGACGACGACGTTGCGCATGATCCTGCGGATCTTCTATCCCGACGAAGGTCAGGTCGCCGTCCTGGGGAACGGCCGCGGCGGTGCCGCGGACGATCGCGTGGGGTATCTGCCAGAGGAACGCGGCCTCTACAAGAAGATGAGAGTGCGGGATGTCCTGGTGTTCTATGGGCAACTGAAGGGCATGCGGAACTGCCGCCGCGAGGTTGACTCGTGGCTGGAGCGCATGGACCTAGCGTCCTGGGCGAGTCACCGGGTCGAAATGCTCTCCAAAGGCATGGCTCAGAAGGTCCAGTTCATCGCGGCCGTGCTGGCAAAACCGGAACTGGTCGTGCTTGACGAACCGTTCAGCGGCTTGGACCCGGTGAACATGGATGTGCTCAAGGACGCCGTGCTT
>Ga0194111_10009774_pt1 | contig 10382 bp, 5 predicted proteins | sample TA2KigC300mmetaG_FD_146194 | JGI IMG/M metagenome (GOLD analysis project Ga0194111, IMG submission 146194) | Freshwater microbial communities from Lake Tanganyika, Tanzania - TA2015033 Kigoma Deep Cast 300m | ecosystem: Environmental > Aquatic > Freshwater > Lake | place: Tanzania: Lake... | reverse complement strand
AGGCAGGATCGAGGCCCCAATACTACCGCATTCGGCGCATGGTTCAGATGGTGCGAGAGGGGTCTGGCGGCGGCAAACCGCCCAACTGCACGGACTTCACGGCCGAGTTCGGCGTCTCACGTCGCACAGTTGCCCGCGACCTGGACTTCCTGCGTGACGAGGAGCGCGTTGAGTCTTGTTCGCCGTGGTGTTGATATCGCTGTAGTTGCCGGCCAATTGCAGATCGCCACCGTTCTCCCACACGGAATTGCTGATCGCATAACCATCGAAATCAAGGAAGATGGTCTTGGTGGCGCCGGGCCGGCTGTGGAGCAGAAAGGTCTGGGTCAGAGGATACGGTGCATCAAACGAAGAATGCGGCCCATTGGTGGATGGGGCCGGTTCCGCAAGAGGATGATCCGGACAGGCGAGCCCCTCGCAGATATACAGCAGGTCCGAATCGTCCGTCACCCAAAGATCGTAATCCTGCTCGATCAAGGCCTTCAGCCGCTCGGGGCGCATCCCGTGGTATTGGGCCACTTCAGGCAGCCTGTCACCGATGGCTCTGATCGCGTCGTGTCCGTGTTTTCGCTTCGCATCGGCGAAATTCAGCTTTGGGCCTCTGGCCCGGCCATCACTGGGGGCCGCAAGGCCAACCGATGCATTGGCCATTGATGACACGACGATCAGCCCTATCATCACCCTGCGCATCGTGGTCATCATTCCCGCCCCCCCCTGCCTACTCCAGCTTGATCCTGTAGAATCTCTGCCCCACAGTCGCCGTGTTGTCCGTGTGAACGTTCTCCGGCGGCGTGGCGGGGATGTTCGTTTCGATGATCGAATCGAAACCGGAAGACAGGTTCGTCGCCGCCTCAACGGTGTACCACCGGCCGGAGACGCTCTGCCACCGCACCAGGAACTCTCCGGGGACCCCGCTAACGGGGAGCTCGGTGAACCCGAGATAGGAGGTGTCGTCGTCCGGATGGGTTCCGGCCAAATACTCCTCAAGGTTGCTCATCCCGTCGGCGTCGGAGTCGGCGCCGTCGGCGCGGATCTCACCGAAATAGCTCAGGTACCACTCGTCGGGAACGATGTTGCCCGCGCCGGGGAAACCGGCGGGTTGGGCGAGGCCCACGTACAGGTCGTCCAGAACCGCGCCATCTCCTTCGAACGAAAGACAGGTGGGCCGTGTCTGCAGCGAGGCGAACCCGAGGTTCTCCGCCACGGCCGTGCCGTCGAGGTAGAGCGTCCACGTCTGCGAGGCGTAATCCGCCCGCGCCGTCAGCCGCGTCCAGGTGCCGGTCACGCGCGGAGTGTGGTTCGACAGTACGACCCATTCGGTGCCCGCCGGGCGCGCGCCGTCGCACACCACCAGCCTGCCATCGCTGTTGAAGAGCATGACCACGGCGACGGTGGGTACGCTGTTCGGAACAGACGCACCAGCCACCTTCTGCCGCAGGTCCAGCCAGACCACCTTCAGCGGCGTGCCGGTCAACACCTGGCTGACCGCCACTGCGTTGCCTCCGCCGTCAATGCGCATGGCGCGTGAGCCTTCGAACACGTCGTCCAACTGCACCACCGCGCCGGTCGTCGGCACGGCCACCCACTTGTTCTGGTCGTGCAAATACCCAGGAGACACGGTATCCGACTCGAAGCGCTCGACGAAGGGCAGTGCACTCGCCTGCTCGGCCACATTGGTCGAGCGTCCGAGCCGGACTTCCACGGCGTCGGGCAGCCCGTCGCCGTCGGTATCGGTTGCAGGCGGGATATCGTTGTCGATCTCTGTCGCCGTGACGATGACGTCTGTCAGGTAAGGCGCCGAGCAGGTAAGGGTGGCGCTGCCTTTGGACGTATCGCCGTCCTCAGCCGCAGCCAGGGTCACGGTCTGCCAGGTGTTCCAGTTCCCCGGGGTAAAGGTCAGGCTCGCGCCTGACTGAACCGTGATATCCCCATCGCCGCCGCTTCGAGCCACCGTGACCGTTACATCGGCGGCGGGTTCAGTCGCGAGTTTCAACCGGAAGGCGGCCGTGCCGCCTTCCGGGACCCCCACGAACGAGACGCTGGTCACCAGGGCATTGCCGCTGGGCGGGGGGGTTACCGTAATGTCTGCCTCGGCCGAAGTCGCGACGGCGTTGCTGTTGTCCGTGGCTTTCGCCGTCAGCGTGTAGGACCCCGCCGTCACGCCACTCCAGGTGTAGGCGTACGGGCTGGTCGTATCCTCGCCCAGCAGGGTGGCACCGCTGAAGAATTCCACCTTGGCGATCGTGCCGTCCACATCGGCCGCCGTGACCTGAAGCGCAATCGAGACCGGCGCGACGAAGGTCGCGCCGTTCGCCGGCGCCGTCAACGCACAGGTTGGCGCATCGTTGACCGCCTGGATCGTCAAGTTCACCGTGATCGTGTCCACGCCGCCCTGGCCATCGGAAACCTGGACCACAAACGTGTCGCTACCGTTGTAGTCAACCGCAGGCGTGTAAGCTATGGACTTGCTGGCGCCTGTGCCGCTCACGGAAGCTGTGCCGTGCGCAGCCTGGCTCGAAATGGACCACGTCAACGCATCGCCATCCGCATCCGTCGCGTGCAGCGTAAGGCTGAACGCTGTGGGCGCGTTGTCCTCGCTCATGGTCACCGCCACACTCGGGCCTTCAGTGATGACAGGCGGCTGGTTGGGCGCCGTAACCGTGACGTTCACCACCGCCGAGGTTGTCATCGCCCCGGCATTATCGGTTGCCCGGGCAGTCAGCGTGTAGACCCCCTCCGGCACGTTGGTCCAGGTGTACGCGTACGGGCTGGTCGTATCCTCGCCCAGATTGGTTGTGCCGTGGAAGAACTCCACCCTGGCAATCGTGCCGCTCGCGGACGAGGCGTTGGCTTGGAGCGTGATCGAAGCCGGTGCGGCAAAAGTCGCGCCATTTGCCGGCGCGCTCAGCGCGCAGGTCAGATCGCCGGCAACATAGCGAATGATCACGATGCCGCTGCCGCCGCTGCCGCCGCGGTTGCTGATGGCGCTACTATTGCCGGCACCCCCGCCGCCATTACCCGTGTTGGGAGCACCATTGGCGCCAGAACCCAGTTTGTCACGGCCCGCGCCGTTGCCGCCACGAGCATAAACCACAGGCGTGCCGGTGATTGAATTCGTCACCCCTTTTCCCCCGGTTGGCGAGGCGGCCGCCGGGGGGGCGCCGCCGGCGCCGCCACCACCACCGCCCCAATCAGCGTTTTGGCCGCGCGCGCCGTTGTGTCCCTGTCCGACCACGCCGACACCACCGGTATAGCTGGCACTGTCTTCACCCGCGCCTCCGCCGCTACCGCCGTTACCGCCGTTGATGCTATCAGTGCCTCTGGTCCCTCGCCCGCCGCCGATGGCCGTTACACCGAAAAATGAGTTGCCGCCAGCGCCGCCATTAGCGGCCAACCCTCCATTGCCGCCAGCGCCGATTGTCACAACATACGTGTCGGGCGTGACGGACACGGTACCCGTCAGCATCCCGCCTGCACCGCCACCACCGTTTTCGTAGGCCCCGCCTGCACCGCCACCGCCACCGGCAACAACCAGGTATTCGACCGTACCCGCGCTCGTAACCACAAACGTCCCGCTGTTCGTGAAGATGTGCGCCGTGTAGTTGGTCCCGTTCAACGCGTAATTCGTGACTGTTCCGCCTGTGGCAGACAGGGCTCCCGCGACCGCGTCGGCTGCGACGGTGATGTTCACCACCGTCGAAGTCGTCATGGCGCCGTCATCGTCGGTCGCTCTGACGGTCAGGGCGTAGCCCCCCGCCGGCACGTCGCTCCAGATGCAGGTGTATGGACTGGTGGTGTCCTCGCCCAGCAGGGTGGCGCCGTTGTAGAACTCCACCTTGGCGACGGTGTTACCTATGCCGATGCCTGTATCCGCAGCCGTGGCCTGGAGATAAATTGAAGCCGGCGCGGCGAAAGTCGCGCCATTCGCCGGCGCAGTCAACGCGCAGGTCGGCGCGATGTTGCCGCCGAAGTCGGACAGCACACGCAGACTGTCCAGATGGAGACGCTCGTCATCGGCGTTGCACTGGATGGACACCCGAATCTGGAAGTTGGACACCATGGCATAGGGCGTGAGAACGATCTTGGCCGCCTGATACGCATTGACGTCATCGCCGTCATTAACCGTGAAAACGTCATGCCAGGCACCGTCATAAACTTCAATCTTCGCGGTCTCGCCTGCATCGAAGTTTACGGCTTTCCACTGAAACCGGATAATCGCATTGGAGGCACCCCGCATATCCACTCCGCGCGTGGCCGTACCGGCGCTCTTCACGTACATGGAGTAATCGCCCTCGTACGCATTGCCTGTCGTGGTCGTCATATTGGTCTTGTTAATCCAGCTTGTGTTCCAGCCGGCGCTGCCGACAGTGCCGCCCTCGAAGAAGTCATAGGCCCGCATCGGCGCTTCCGTAACAGCGACCGTCGTCTCCTTCCAGTCCACAGCGCGCCACTCGTCCATCACCAGTGCGCGGACAGTGTGCACACCAAGCGTGTTGTAGGCGTGTGCCTGGCTGGTCCAGCCCGAGCCCTGCGTGTCGTCTGTGACGTACGTCGGATCGTTTCGCCCGTAGTCGTAGCCGTCCATAAACCATTCGAACTGGTGACGGAAGGGGACGTGCAGGCTCTTCTCACCCGAACCGTCCGGATCGGTAACCGCCACCGAGAAGGTCACCGGGGCGCCCAGCGCGACAGACATCCTGTCGGCCGTGAGACTCGTCACCACCGGCATCGCGTTGGATGGCGTCGTCAGGGGCTTCATGGAGAGGTCGCCGTATACTATGGTAACCGAAGCCATACTGTCCCAGTCCCTGTCAAACAACGGGAATTGCTGGAGCATCGCCGGCCCCCAGATTTCGCCGGCAGCCATCACGGAAAGAAACGGCTGCCGCGTAGAGAGCCATAGGTTGAAAATGGCGTAGGAAGAACTACCGATGGTGGTTGAGCCGCCTATGCTGAAAATATTACCGCCCTTGCGGGTGAATAACTGGTTGTTCACCACCCCGTCGGGATATCCAGAGGAGCAGGAGCTGCAGAACATCACACGGGACTGTATCACGTCCAGATGCATGGTGCTTTTTCTCATGCCGGCCGAGTACGAACTAGCGCCGCCATGAGAATCTTCGCAGATCAGATCACTGCCATCCACTCCACTTAATTTGCTGTCACTATTGGAGTCCACATAGGCGTTCTTCCACACCTGGGTGGCGACGTTCACTTCAACCTGCGCCTGCGCATCGCCACCAAAATCGTCTCCCACATGCACGTACGCAGAGTGTGGCAACCGGGATTGCCCGGTGCGATAGTAGTGGTTCGCGTCGAGCGCGCGCCGGATCAGCTCAATCTCGGATCCGTAGGTGTAGTCCGTGATCGTGATCCGGCCCACCCAGATGTCGTGAGCAGTCACCTGTCCGCCTGCGGATTGAAACTCCCGCATGTTCCAGTAAAACATGTCGCTGTATTTGCCGCCGGGCGCATACTTGGCGACATTGCCGACCAGCAGCGCGCCGACCAGGGGATTCGCCTGATAGACCGAATTCAGGTGCGTCCATAACGCCTGCGCCGAGGTGCCCGACGCGAGCGGGGTGATGATCGCCGTGTAACCCTCGTTGGTAAGATCAGACCTGAGCCGTTGGACCTCGTTGCTCAGCGCCGTGTAAAGCGTCGCGTTGACCACGATGTCCACCAGCATCCCGGCCGGATCCCCGTGTGCGCGCACCATGACACGCCCCGTGGCGACGTTGGAATTGGTCTCTCCATCGTTCACGAGGTACTTGAACGAATCCTCCCCCGTAAAGCCGGAGTTTGGCGTGTAGATGAGGTTCGCTCCGCCGGTGACCGTGCCGTGCGCTGCGTTGGACACCACCACCGCCGTCCAGGTTCCACCGGCATCAACATCGTAATAGGCGGGCGCGCTTGTCACGCTCCCGTTCGGAAGGCAAAAGTCACGGAAAGTATAGGCAATCGGCGGATTGTTGCCCACGATTTGCATCTGGGTCGGCCTGTTTGTGATTGTCGTGGTGCCGTTTCCGAGCTGGCCATAGACGTTGTAGCCCCACACCCAGGCGGTGCTGTCGGACTTCAGCGCCAGGGTGTGATACCCACCCCCGTCAATGGCGCTTGCACCGGTGAGCCCGGAGATCTGCACAGGCGTCAATCGGGATGTCGAGGTGCCGTCGCCGAGTTGGAACCAACTGTTGTTGCCCCACACCCAGACCGTACCATCGGCTTTCAGCGCCATGGTGTGATTTCCCCCCGCGGCGATGGTGGTGACGCCGTTGGTGAGCCCGGAGACCTGCACGGGAGTTCGGCGCATTATGCTGGTGCCGTCTCCGAGCTGGCCAGACGAGTTGTAGCCCCACGCCCAGAGCGTGCCATCACTCTTCAGTGCGACGTTGTGACTACCCCCCGCCGCGATGGCGGTGACGCCGGAGGAGAGTCCAGAGACCTGCACTGGAACGGAACTCGCCGTATTCGTCCCGTTCCCGAGTTGGCCATACATGTTGTAGCCCCACGCCCAGACCGAGCCGTCACTCTTCAGTGCGACCGTATGAGAACTTCCTGCGGCGATGGCGGCGACGCCGGAGGAGAACCCGGAAACCTGCACGGGAGTCCACCGGGTGGTCGTGGTCCCGTCTCCAAGCTGGCCAGCGCTATTGTTACCCCAAGCCCAAACCGAGCCATTGGACTTCAGCGCGACCGAGTGAGAAGATCCAGCGTCAACGGCGACCGCGCCCGTGAGCCCGGAGACCGCCACGGGGGAGCTACGGTCAGTTCCTGAGTTATCGCCAAGCTGGCCATACCAGTTCTGGCCCCACGTCCGGACCGTGCCATCGGACTTCAGCGCGACCGTGTGGGACCCGCCACCGGCGATGTTGGTGACCCCTGAGAGCCCCACCGTCTCAACCAGCGCGTAGCGGGCGTTACCGCTGGTCCCATCGCCGATCTGGCCATAGTCATTCTGTCCACACGCCATGACCGTACCGTCGGCCATGACCACCAGGGTGTGATTGTTCCCCGTACCGATGGCGCTGACGCCGGTCAACGCCCCCGCCCATGCCGCACCCTCTGCCGCCAACCACACGAGACCGGCGATCCCGATCACCCCGCAAATGCGCTTTCCTGCAGTCATCATTCTCTCCTGCTTCGTCAATCTCCCAGTGACATCAGCGCGTCGTTCGTCTCCTTGATCTTTTCTTCCAGATAGCGTTGCCCCATCGGATTGCCCGCCATGGCGGCATGCTCTTTTTCAAGGCGGACCAGGTAGTCCTTCAAGACCGGCGCGCCCGATGCGTCGCCAATGGCCTTGATGGCCGCCACCAACTGCGAACCATACTCGTGCAGGAGGGTCTTGCCGACGGTCTTCTCGAACTCTTCCGCCAGCACCGGGATCGCCTTCGCCGACCCGATCTCCCCCAACGCCCTGACGCCCGCGGCGCAGACCGTGTCCTGAAAGCCATCCGGCCGCTGCCGGTTCGCGGCAATCATGGCTGCGATCGCCGGGATGGCCTCCTCGCCCTGCACGTGGGCCAGGCTTTGTATGGCGTACGCGACGACTTTCGGATCGGCGTCGCCGGCCTTCCCTTCCAGATATAGGGCAACTTCGGGTGTCTTCACGTTGCCAAGCGCCTCAACGGCCTTGAAGTTCAGATAGGTGGAAGTGTCGCCCAGTTTCATCAGGGTCCGAACCGCGTTCGCGTCGCCGCTCTTGCCAAGCTGTTCCACCTCGGCCGATCTCGTCTCCACGGGAATGGAGGCATCGACAAAGCGCGCGACGGACGGATCGACTGTCGGCTCCGTCACCGCGTCGGGCACGGGGGCAGGCGGCACCGGTTCAGGCGTTGCCGCCGAAGGCGGCCCGGACTGAACGTCGGCGGTCGGAGTCGGGGGCGAGCCCGACAGAAGCGGCGCGAGCGGTGAAGCCGCCTGTTCTTGCGTTGGGCCGGACGCAGGAACGACTTCAGCCGGCACAGCCGTCTGGATCGCAACCGCCTTATCAGCAGTACCTTGCGACGCCGACAGATCGCGCCTTTCAGGGGAAACACCTCTTGACAACAGGCCCCACAGCCCTACGGCAACAACGCCAGTCAGACCACCAACGACAACCCAGCCCAATGACTTTTTGAGCATTCTGCTCCCCCTTCACTCATTGACCATCGCTCGTCATTATACATCGTAAGCCTGACGGAATAGCAGCAGTTTTTGAGTGCGGCGTCAATCCGGGGTGCATGACGGATTTTTGCATCAGGCAGCCATTGACAGGGTCAGGCGCGAGCGCCAGAACTCCTCATAGCGTCGCGACAGCAGGGCGGTACGGATTGAGAGGATGTGACTGAGGCCCTTTTCGGACCAGTGCATTCCGGAACCCTTGAGGCGCTGGGCGACGACGGTCTTGCAGGCAGCCTCGACGACCCCGGAGCCGATGAAGTAGCCGTGGTCACGGAAATAGCGGTAGCGCATGCGGTGACGGTTCTTCTCGAAGTAGTCGAGGGCTTTCTCTCCGACCTCAGCCTTGTCCGGAGGAAACGCTCTGCGGGCTTCGTCGAGAACGCATCGAGTTGTCCACGCAGCAGTTGCTTCACCCAACGGCGGCGACGTTTGCGTCCTGATGGGGTATGACGATCCTCAATTGGGTCGTGGCCACATACGTATTGGAGTCCAGATCTCGCCACGGTTTCTGGCCGGCGACCGGATGCTGGGTAAAGATGGCACCGACCTTGATTTCATGCGTTTGGGCTGTGCCATCGGGTTGCCGGCCCTTGCGGCCCTTCAGCTCCTCATGTCGCAGCGGGGCGCCGGTCCCATCGGTGGCGACATAGACCCGTGGCGGCTTCTGTTCCCCAAGGGAAATCGCCCGCTGCCTGCTTTGGGCCGATGGTAGTAGTTGCGAACGAGTGGAATATCGCCTCAAGATTGGAGAAGTACCGCTTCCGAAGGTACTTCAGCAACCCGACGATCCAGACGTGGACGTCGGGCGACAAGAACTGCGTTTTCATGGAGACCCAGGCGTTGGCCGGCCGGTCTCGATGCATCGCCGAGCACTGTGCTGGCAGAACTGGTGAAACGTGCATGCCTGGACCTTCGCCGGCGGCGACCGTACGGGACGTGCAACCGGCGCCGGCCAGCAAGCAGAGCAGAATCTCCGCCCCTCACAACCGGCGTTTCGGTCTCGAGTCGCGCTTGGACACATAGGATCGCATTTTCCTCTTCCTCCTGTGGCAGCTTGCCTACGGCAAGCTGCCGCCACCTTCCTGCGCGCTATCCTCCCGCCCTTGCTCGGCCGCGGCGGTGTCCCGAATGCGGCCGAGCAAGGCCCGGGCGGCTGTCTGAACGCCCTGGCTGCTGTCTGCCGGCGTGGCGACATCCGCCAGGCGCATCAACGGGATATCATCGGCATACGGGATCTCCACGACGCCCTTGAGCAGGTCCACGGCACGCGCGGGATTGCCCCGCCGCGCCGCGCTTTCGGCCAGCCGGTAAAGGAAGGTCAGACGCCAGGCGGCGAACTCCGGGCGGCCAAGTTCCGTGTCCGCCAGAACTTCGTCGTAGAGCGCGGACGCAGCCCCGGCATCTTCCAGCATGGGTCCGGCCGCGGCGACGATGGCGAACTGCGCCTGCTTTACCGCCGGCCACAACAGGCAGAACCAGCGGTCGCGGACATCAACGCCCACGCCGATGCCGACGTGGGCGTTGACGAAACAACGTGTGGCACGCGCGTAGTCGCGATAGGCCCGGGCGTAGTAAAGGGCCAGTGATAAGAAATCGCTTTTCGGGCGGCGCGGGCACCTGCCCGCTGAGACCGGCCTGAAGGAGCGCTATCATGGGGGAAACGGTAGCCGGAACGGGGTGACGGCGTCAAGATGTAGGTTGTCGTGGTCTCCAGGCGTCCCGGGTTGCCGCGGATCGCCCGATGGACGCGGAAAGCCGGTTGGATGGACAGGCGTAGAGCAGGCATCCCCCGCCGCGAGTGCTCAGCCGTTCGCGTAGGCCATCACCGGTTCGGTGTCGTAGTCGGGGAATGGGTCATCGATGAAAGGCTCAGCCTGCCCGCCGTAGCCGATAGGCGAAGGAGGGATGACCCGATCCACAATCTCGGCTGGCGGCCCCGTGGAGGGACTCACCCGCACCCCCTGTTCCCAGAGCCCCAGGTGGCGCAGAATACGCTCAATGACAGCGCGCTCGTCAATCAGCGAAACGATCCTCATCTCTTTCTGGCACTTCGGGCAGAGCAGAGGATCGGCCTCCCAGACCTTCTTGATCAACTCGCGCCATTTCGCCGACGGGATTCGTCGCGGTTTGTGCCCGGAAACATCGATGATCTGCACGGTTTGGCCTGCGGCCTTGGCCGCTTCGGCGGCCTGCTTGCCCCGCTGGCCGCGCATCTT
>Ga0194111_10009771_pt1 | contig 10384 bp, 13 predicted proteins | sample TA2KigC300mmetaG_FD_146194 | JGI IMG/M metagenome (GOLD analysis project Ga0194111, IMG submission 146194) | Freshwater microbial communities from Lake Tanganyika, Tanzania - TA2015033 Kigoma Deep Cast 300m | ecosystem: Environmental > Aquatic > Freshwater > Lake | place: Tanzania: Lake... | reverse complement strand
CTTACGGCGGAGGTGCTATTGCTTTTAATCCAAACGGAGATCCTGATGGGAAAAATGATGGTTTTCCAGGGTCACTTTTTATAATGGGGCATCCCAGGCTTCCCTATGAGAGCTGCCTTACGGTAATAAAGTTGCAGAAGTTTCTATTCCTGTTCCAGTAATTACAAAGTCAATAGGCTCCCTTAATACTGCAAGCTTTATTCAGGAATTTTCAAATATCGCGGAAGGTTTTTTTACTTCTCTGGATGAATTGCCAAGGACTGCAATGCAATATTTTAAACATCCTGCAGGCGGTGAAAGTATTCATCTTGCCTGGGGTCAGCATTTTCAGGAGGATCCCTTGACACAGACTCCTTCACATGCCTGTTTTAGTACAGTCCTTTCAAAACCTGAACTACAAGGTACCTGGTACATTGGTAACCAATCACTTTATAGTGTAAATAATTACCTGCTGGATATCCCTTTAGAGTGGGCTGATGATTACCTTGATGGTTTTTATCTTGCAACCGGACGGTTCCGTGACGGTGGCTGGTCAGGAATGGGTCCGGCTCTTTTTGCATATAATCCCTGGGTTAATGAAGAAGGTTCTTTGCCAGAAGATGGGGCACATCTTAATGAAAAAACACTTTTATTGTATGAGAGCAGCTATAACAATGAAAACATCGAGAACTGCCTCAGCAACTATCAACATCCTGATGAGTGGGAAGGAGCAGCCTGGATTACTACTGGATCAGGAAAATCCGCAGTACTGTTTGCAGGAACTAAAGGAACTGGTGATAAATACTGGTATGGATTTCTAAATCCTGACAATCCACAGGAACCGTGCATTGAGGAGGAGATGCTTGGACAGTTTACTCTATGCAGACAATCTAATGGAAGTCCCTGCCCGAAGCAAGATTTGAAAGAATGCATTAACCACACTTCTGAGCGCGGTTGGTGGAGCTCATCATTCTCTGCACAATTTCTGCTGTATGACCCCGCTGAACTGACCCGTGTTGCTGTCGGACAGATGCAATCCTGGGAGCCTCAACCATATGAAACTGTTGATATAGATTCCAATCTTTTTCTTAATCCTTCAGGTATTGAACAAGATATGCTGGGAGCAGACGCTCAGCGCAGATATAGAATAGGTGATATTACTTATGACAGGATAAATGGTATTCTTTATGTTCTTGAGCTTTTTGCAGATGATGCAAAACCAGTGGTCCATGTATGGAAAATGAACTAACTTTAAATTTGGTTTTGTATTTTGTAAAAACCATATTTTAGATTTAGGTTATATAGACATATAAAATAACTGCCCCGGGTTACGAAATTTCGAGCCTTTTCACAATAAAGTTAGCTGAATTAAAAAACCAAATTCAATAAAATAAAAACTTTTTTTAGATTTAACATCAAGGTTGGAATCAATTCACTGATTTTTGATATTTCTATAGATTTTCAAGAAGAGTCTATGCACCTAATGCTTCAATTACTTTTTAAAGACGTATATAATAAAATAAAATTAATTGATGAAAATATATTTATCATCTTTAGAATCAAATTTTGAAAGAGAAATTAAATATGACTAATATCTACAAATGGGGAATAATTGGACCAGGTCTAATATCACATAAAGTAATGGAAGGATTAAAACAGGTACCCAATGCACAACTTTACGCCACAGCTTCACTAACACCTGGTAAAGCTGAAACCTTTTCCAAACAATACAGTGCTTCTAAGTGGTATACATCTTATGAGGAATTAGTTAAAGATCCTGAAGTAGACATTATCTATGTTGCTACAACAAATCAACTCCATATGAATAATACAATTCTTGCTCTTAATAGTGGCAAACCAGTATTATGTGAAAAACCAATGGGGGTTAATGCATTACAGGTACAGAAAATGATTGATGCGTCTAAAAAAAATAAGCTTTTCCTGATGGAAGCTATGTGGAGCCGTTTTTTTCCTATCATGTATAAACTTAGAGAATTACTATCACAGGACATCATTGGCAACATACATGTAGTTGCAGGTGATTTATCAGGCATTATACCGGGACATGATCCTTCTGACCCTAGCATAAGACAATTTAACCCAAATTGTGCTGGTGGAGGACTAATAGATTGTGGTATTTATCCACTTTCATTTGCTTGCATGGTATTTGGAAAAACGCCCAACCGTGTATCTGGTCTTGCAACAATGACTCCGCTGAATGTAGATGCACACTCTGTGGCAGTCGTGGGCTTTGAAGGTGGTGGGATTGCATCAATTTATTCAGGTATTGATGCTAAATCTAGCCAGGAAGCACATATCTATGGCAGTGAAGGACGTATTCGTATTCCTGATTTTATTCATGCAGACACTTTGGAAATTTATCATCTTGATAAGGAAATGGAGAAAATCGTCATTCCTTTCTCTGAACCTGGCTATCAGTTTGAAATACTCGAGGTACAGAAATGTATTGATGAAGGTTATCAAGAAAGTAAGATTATGCCTCTAAATGAATCACTTGAAATTGCAAAAACTCTTGATAGCATACGTAAGCTTTGGAATTATAAGTATCCTTGTGAATAAAAATTTTAAATGAATTTGGCTGCCCCGAGTTACGAAATTTCGAACCATTTAATAAGAGAAATAATTTTCCTGAAAAACTTATTTTTCTAAAATTAAACCAAACCATTACCGCTCAATTAGACATGTTTGGATTGAAATATTATAATAACTTAACTCAACTTTTTATTAACAGGATGATTTAGATGAAGGATATTGAGGAAATAAAAAAAATATTAAATAAAAATAAAACTAAATTTCAGAATAATTTCAGGGTAAAAGAAATTGGCATTTTTGGTTCTTACATTAAGAGTAAGCAAACCAGAAAGAGTGATCTGGATATTCTTGTAGAATTTGATACCCCAGTAGATTTTTTTGATTATTTAGAGTTTGAGGAATACCTTTCCAATTTGTTAGGAATTAAAGTGGATCTGGTTATGAAAAAAGCCCTAAAACCTGATATTGGAAAAAATATACTTAAAGAGGTTATATATGTCTGAAAAACGGATATTTACTGATTTCTTAAATGATATTTTAAATGAGATTAATAAAATTTCTAAATTTATAGGTAAAAAATCATATGATAAATTTATAAAAGATGAAAAGACAATATATGCGGTTACAAGATCACTTGAGATAATAGGTGAAGCAACTAAAAATATTCCAGAGGATATAAAAAATAAATATAGCAATATTCCCTGGAAAAAAATAAGTGGAATGCGAAATAAGCTTATCCATGAATACTTTGGTGTTGACCTTGAAACATTATGGAATACTATTAAAAATAGATTACCTGAAATAAAGATCCCTATAGAAGAAATATTAGAAAATATAGATACCAAAAAATAACAGTCATTAAAAATCCTCCTACTGCTCTTGGTAGCAAAATTTCAAATCTATTTTTAAATGAAATAATTATTATAAAAAACGTTTAGAAATTTAATAATTTAAGTTGTATTCAGGAAATATTGTATGAGTTAAATATATAAATAATCCCATTTATGATAATAAGTATAAATTATTAAATCCATTATCCAGTGTATCATTACTCCGAGTGTTATAATTCGGACTGCCCAAGCTCCATAATAACAACAAGTTCTTGAATAGTCAGATTTTTTAGGAGAAAAAAGCCAGTTTCTTGTACTTCTTCTTCGACGGCGATCTATAACAAGGAAGAATATTAAAAGAAAAACTACTTCCAAAACTATGAATTCTATAGTATGCGCAAAGTGCAGTATTCTCTGACCTGGAATTGGTTCTGCTCCAAAACCTTTAACATTGGTAAAGATGAAATGGTCAATGTCTGTTAAAATCATTGCTGGTATTATTAGCAACCACTTTGACCAGTTTTTTTACCCATTAGCCAAAACAGAATACCCATAATTGGGATTGAGACAATATTTGCAATTAAAATAACTGTTGCTGTATAACTCATAAACACGGATGATTTTTATTGGATACTATAAAATATCTTACCAAATTTCATTAACAATTATATATATTTTATTATTAAAATTTCCTATCCAAATTGGCTGCCCTCTTCTGACTCACTTCAAACCATTGAAATTGTTTTACCCAACACCATACACGGCTGCAAAAGAAAAAATTTAAAACATTTAAAATAATACTTTTTATAAGAGAGGTTGCGAGAACATATTAAAAGATTTAAATTGGGGCCCCGGACCCTGGCGCATTTTGGGTGGGGGCAAAATGCGCCTTAAGACAATTCATTAGAACTTGTTAACAGTCCCATTAAGTATAAAGCTAATTTAAACAGTTATAGTCATTATTATATAATGGTCTGATTAATTCCGGAATTTACAGCCGTTGTTAAAGAATATAGTAAATTTTTATATTTTAAAGCCTGCAGTAGCACTGAAAACTAGTACGAGATTAACAGTTTAAAAGAATATGAGACTATTTTAAGCCAGCACAAAGAAAAGGGAAAACTAATATGCGCCATATACCTGAGATGCAAGCAATAAAAACTCTTCAACTCTTTTTCATCCAGACTATTAAGTATTAAAAAATCATAAAGCCTGGCGTTAATATCTATAGCCAGGTTTATCCTGTTATAGATGTAATCATAGTCATAAAGACCCCAGCCGGCGCCACTGCCATTTTCAAATGTTATCTGGAAGTAATCAAACGGCATATCTTTATAAATAGTAAGTGTTGACGGCAACCCCCTAAATCTTTTATCTTCAAGGATCTTAAATACTACATAAGGGGAAGTATCTTGAGGCAGTCCCATAAAGAACTTACTGTGCAGCACCCATCCGGCAGCTGAACAGGAAAGCTTTCCTCTAAAAATAGCTCTGATGCCATCAAAAAGCATAAATGTTAAAGACCTTGTAAGCTCAAAGGAAAACTCAAAATCAGTTTCCGGGCTATTCTTTGGAGAATAATCATATCCTGTGGCTTTAAGGCCGCACTTTATTTTTGGCCAAAACTTTTTTATCAAAAGATTATCGATATATTGTTTCTTTTGCGGATTTTCAAGTATTGCCACGTCTTTTGCTGTATCTATTTTTATAGATTCTTCTGCTATCCAGTTTTGCATATCATTTCCTTTATAATTTATAAAATCTTAATAAAAGCCTAAAGTTTATTTATTGCTTTTGTAAGATTATATCATTTTCTTAAACTGGCTTCATAATATAAGAGGCTCTTATTATTTTATATATTTATATATTTACATAATTATGCATATATACTAAAGTAAACTTTATGTCTTCAGATACTTTAGTTGTCAGTAAAAATGTAAAAGAGTACAGGTGCCGAAAACCCCAGTATAGCTCTTATTATCAATGCATTGAAGATAACTATGAAATGTTTGAAAGGGTCTATGAGAGAAAATACCAGGAAAAATACGGATTCTTAAGACCCATTGTGTCAAAGGTAATATACCAGTATCTTGATTGCGGGATACTCCATAACGGTTTTGCCCGCGTAAAATGCCGCGTCTGCAAGCATGAATATTTGCTTGCGTTCTCCTGCAAGCGCCGGCATTTTTGTCCCTCATGTCACGCGAAGAGGGTCGCCGCCTTTGGGGAGTTTGCCTGCTTGCAAGTACTAAAAAATGTACCCCATAGACACTTTGTATTTTCTATACCTAAGATTATAAGGATATATTTTCTCTTTGACAGGGCTCTCTTAAAAGAGCTTTCAAAAATTGCCTGGGAGGTCCTTGGGCTTTATTATAAAAATTCAGTAAGTAAAGAAAATATAACACCGGCTGCTATTTCTTCCATACAGACATTTGGTGAGTTTTTAGGATTTAATCCTCACCTGCACATGCTCTGTGCTGATGGCTGCTTTGGGGTAAACGGCATTTTTTATGCAGCAGGCCCCGATATTAATGCAGGCAGCCTTGAACCACTCTTTAGACACAAGATACTGTCCATGTTAAAGAAAAAGAGAAAAATTACTGAGGCTACAATAAAACTTATTTTAAGCTGGCACCACTCCGGCTTTAATGTTTACTGCACAGAAAGGATTTATCCCCGCGAAACCAAGTCCATGGAAAATCTTGCAAGATATATTATAAGGGCATCTTTTTCACAGGATAGGTTAAATTATATTAGGGAAGATTCTAAGGTTATATATAAATCTAAAAAAGAAAGTGAAACAAAAGAATTTGACGCAATAGATTTTATTGCAAGCATATGTTCCCATATCCCCAATAAAAACGAACAGATGGTCAGATATACCGGTTATTACAGCAATGTATGCCGGGGTAGAAGGAAAAGGCAGGGTACATGCGAATCAGACTTTGTCGTAGAAGAAGATGGTTATAAGAGTGCAAATAAATCCTGGGCAAGATTAATAAAGAAAATATATGAAGTTGATCCCTTGATATGCCCTATATGCAAAGGGCAAATGAGGATTATTGCTTTTATTGAAGATTATAAGGTGGTTAAGAAGATCCTTGACTATCTTGGCATTTATGAGTTTAAAAGGGACAGGCCTCCACCCAAGACGCTTGCTGTAGCAGACTCATTTGATGACTACGGGCGAAATGATTATATAGACTATGATTATGTGGATTTTTAAAAAGAGATAAGTTTCTCTTAAATAAAGCCTTGCCCAAAAGAGATAGGTGTAATCATAGTTTCACATAAAATATATTACCGGAAAATATTTATGCTTATTATTTATCCAAAATCCTCTGTTTTATTTTAAATTCATTCTTTTTGGCAAATGCATTACCAGTTTTAAGTAAATTATCCCGGCACATATCTTATTTATACATAAGGGATCCAAAAGCAAGTTCTTATAAATGATAAAACCTATCTTTTTTCTGGTTTCAGAGAGATTGATATCTTTGCCAAGAATTTCCAGTTTTCCGGAATCTGCCTGGAAAAGTCCAAGCAATATTCTTATGGTGGTTGTTTTTCCTGCACCATTAGGTCCAAGATAACCGAATATATCTTGCAATTCTACATCGAAGCTTATCCCATTAAGAATTTCGCGGCTACCCAGGGTTTTTGTAATGTTTTTTATGCTTATTGCTGAATTCATTTCATATCCTTGTTTTTATTATCTATTTTAGATTTTTTTATTTTCTCTATCATCCATTTTTGATTCAATTTCACGAAACAGGCCGGTTGTAGCTTCCATAGTTTTTTGCATAATCGAAAATGTGGCAATACCAAGCCCCTTTTCCAGATCACCAAAAACAAGTAATTTATCACCAGTTTTAATATTAAAATCCTTCCTGGCACCCACAGGTATAACTATCTGGCCACGCTCGCTAACAGTTACAGATCCATAGAATTTTCTGCTCTCAGGCGCTTCCATATTAAAAACCTCAAATAAATCTTATTTATAAAAAAAAACTTATTTACAAGATAAATTATATTATATAGATATAGCAAGTCAAATAGAAATTGGAACAGGAAAAGTGCAAATTGGAGACTATGTATAACTTATATATTTTTACCAGATATTTCTGATTTTGTAAGCCGGTTGGTTTTTGATGCTATATATTTCCTGCTTCAAGGCTTTTAGGAAGTATTAGCTGGAACTCTTACTTTTTCTGCAGCAATAGATACAATTTATAAGGAATTTAAAGATGAAAAGGGATTAATAAAAGCGGTTTCTAAACTGGCCTGGGTAATTATGAGGACAATCTTTCTCAGGATAGAAGAAAAGCTGAAATTATCTGGTACAATTTGAAGGGTAAAAAGTCAGTAGGTATTATAAATATTGATAAGATTACCAATATCGTAGAAATAGCAAAGCTAGTAGGTATTGTAGGAGTTGTACTACCAGTAACAATTCCAGTTACAAATTTTATGGCTAATTCAATGTTTGCTTTAAAGTGCGGTAATTCTGTAATTCATGCACCGCACTATACAAACCCTTCTAATGCTTGGTGTTGTCTGGTTTTTTGCAATTTACTGGCGCGGCGCGTCAATAAAGGATCTGGGTTTTAAATATTACAGCATATTAAAGACAATTTGGTATACTTTTATTTCACTGCTTTTTATCTTTCTCATAAGCTTTCTTTATGTTTTTGCTTTGAAATCAGTTTTTGGAATTGAAGCACCTCCCAGTAAAATTGACGAGCTCGTTGCCAACAGGAATATTTCAAGCAATATATTGATTATTGTTACTGCAGTGGTAGCTCCTTTTTGTGAAGAAATCTATTTTAGGGGATTTATATATCCTGCTTTTAAAAAGAATTTTGGTATGCTGGTTGCGTTATTTCTATCCTCTTTTTTATTTTCTTTAGCGCATCTTGACCTATACAGCTTTATACCAATAATGGTAATAGGCTGGCTACTGGCTTATATATATGAAAAAACAAAATCTATTTTTACTGTGATTTTCCTGCATGCTGCCTACAACCTCATACTTATTTCAATACTTATGGGCAAGATTAATTTTTTAAAGTTATATTAGTAATTTGCAAGAATTGGTAAAATAATTTTATCAGAAAAAAGTTCAGGTAATTAATTGTTAAACCTTATGGGGATTCAAAGCATAATATTAGAAAGGTATGTGGACATAGTATATGAAAAAAATAATAGAAATACTGAAGGGTAGTACAGCACTTTATATCGGGGAGCTTAGGCAACAGTGGGACTTTGATGATATACAAAACAGGTTTGGTCTGAAGATTTTACATATAAAATCCGATGAGTTTTTCAGTGCATTCGATTCTCTTAATGATGCAGTTATGACCGAAGAACTGGAGAAATGGCGGTCTAGTTTTATTAAGATAATTGAGCCATCCAAGCAGGATCTTATGAATGCTACACGGACTTATATTGTACTGCGTAACCTATGCAAAATATATGGAGCAACCTCAATTGCCTTCAACTGCCTTACTCTTCATTCAGGGAGGTATGAAGCAATTCCCTGTTTGGCATTTGCCCGGCTTATGGATGAAGGAATTATATGTTCCTGCGAAGGTGACATAAGTTCGCTGATTGCACTTATTATGCTTACCATGGCAAGCGGAAAGCCATCAATAATGGGGAATGTGCGAGTACTGCAGGCCAATTACCCCATGCAGGGTTTTGAGATCGCGATCGAGCACTGTATATTGCCACTGTCCATCAGCAATTGTCCGGGGTTTGTGATCCGCGACCACCATGGCAAAGGCCATGGCGTCACAGGTTATGCAACGATAAAGACAGGGCAACCTGCAACTGTCGTTATTATTGGTTCTCTTTTAAAGAAAGCTAGTATTTTTGAAGGAGTAGTCTCAGTTAGTGAAGAGGGTGAAAATTGCCGGATTGGGATACGAATAGCTTCTAATAATTTGACAAACGAATTACCTGCGCTAATCTATGGACATGCCTCCCTAACTTTAGGCAATTGGAGTGAGGTAATCATCTCAGCGTGTGAGTTCTTTGACCTGGATTATCATATAATCTGATAAATTAATTCTATCTTTGATGTTTTTATTAATATTATTTTATGATCTTATATTCATAAGAACTTCTGGATCCCCCAGATATAAAATACAATAACTGCCTGAGTTTCTGTCTCAGTTAATGATTATTTGGCCAGAAAGTATTTATCTTAAATAAAAAAGCAGATATTTGTAATAAGAATTAGCAGGATTATATTTTAAAAAATGAAATTTATATAAATCTGTAATTACTTCATCCTGTTTTAGATAAAGGTCTTATATTGGAAGTTATAACTTCCCTTTCTAAAAATCTGTATAATTGCAATTTATATAATCATCTTGTGCAAATTCATATAAATTAAATTCCAAAATCCCTTGTTTATTTTAAATTCATTCTTTTTAGCAAATGCATTACCAGTTTTAAGTAAATTATCCCGGCACATATCTTATTTATACATAAGGGATCCAAAAGCAAGTTCTTATTTCTTTAAATCTATGGGCATATGCCTTGATTACCTTTTATAATTTAGCGAAAAGAAATATAATAAATCAATTAGAAGAAATAGTATTAGGGACAGGTGCTTAAATATGGATGAGAAAGACAGACTCATTGTAAAAGAATTTAAAAGCAGAATTCCTCAAAATCTGCAAAAGCATCTTGAGAAAATAATCATCTATGGTTCAAGGGCCAGAAATGATGAAGATGAATTTTCTGACATAGACATAGCAGTAATTGTTGATAAAAAGGGAACTGAAATAGAACAAGAGCTTGAGGAGACAGCTTATCAGGTGATGTGGAAGTATGATTTTAAACCGTTGATTTCTCTAAAGATATTTTCCAAATCAGATTTTAATCAGGCTCTGAGTAATGGTTTCTCCTTTTACCGTAATGTGGAACGAGAAGGAATTCTAGTATAATGAGCGTAACATTAGAAGTTAGAAAACTTTTGGAGAAAGCTGATCATGCCTTGGAAGTAGCAG
>Ga0194111_10009761_pt1 | contig 10390 bp, 9 predicted proteins | sample TA2KigC300mmetaG_FD_146194 | JGI IMG/M metagenome (GOLD analysis project Ga0194111, IMG submission 146194) | Freshwater microbial communities from Lake Tanganyika, Tanzania - TA2015033 Kigoma Deep Cast 300m | ecosystem: Environmental > Aquatic > Freshwater > Lake | place: Tanzania: Lake... | reverse complement strand
TTCGATATGTAATATGCCTGATATCTATATATGGCACGGCATTGCTCAGCATGGATGACATAAAGGTCTAAAAATAATAACTATTTCGCTCTGTGAAATCTTCTTTCAACTTTTTCACGAAAGAAGGGAAAATATTATATTTTTTACAAAAATATCGCAATTATGTAACATTTACTTTACTTTATATTAAAAATTGAGGTTAAATTTTTTAAAAAATATAATTATTTCAATATATTACAATAACCTGATATATTGGTATAATTCTTGCTTTTATAGAACATTAATTCGATTCAGTAATGATATCCAGGTCAAATGCGAATATAGCAATTGGTATCTCGGAGGAAATCTTCAGTAACAAAAAAACATTCGAAGGGAGAAAAAATCATGAAAAGTAAAAGAAGCATTACCATTTTCATTTTCACTCTAAGCCTTTGTTGGCTTTTTTTCACCGCATTAAGTTATGGGCAACAGAAGGTCTATACGGTTAGAGATGTATTGGAAGCCATGAAGGTGATAACAAAAGGCCGCGTTGTGGGACCGGAAGAAAACCCTTTTTCAAGGTCCAATCCTTTTATCGTCACCAAAACCTCCCATATTCCAGGCAAAGCCGTGACAGAGATTCCTGGCCTTGTCTATGGAAGGTTGGATGATAAGGTACAAAAGATCGGGGTGGTCATGACGATTACCGAGGTAGTGATCGAGCTGGCAGGGGGGATGGGAATCAATGTCCTCGTTGCCCATCATCCTTTTGCAGACGCCACAAACTTTGGTGGAGTGACGATCAAAAGTTATTGCGATCTTTATGGACTTAATCTCTTTGAGGCTCACGAAGCATTCCATGGTCGTCATCCGGGGATTTCTTTTCTCCATGGCTATAAACTGGAAAAGGTGGATCTCAATTATGGGGGTATCCATGGGAATGTTCTATTCTTAGGGAAGGCATTCCCAGAGACCAAGACTCTCAAGGATATTATCGAGCGATTACAGAACATGATGTCGGAAAAGGAGCGGGATCAATTTCTACAGATTGAAAGGGACTTTTGGAAAAACAGAGATATTCAGGAATCCCTTGCCTCAAATAAGCCTGCCATCCTCCTTGGAACTCCAGAGAGCAATGTGGCGAATATCATACATATATTCCCCCATACCGGCTTTAAACCTGAGCACTTGGAAAAAGTCTATCGCGACAACCCGGGCATGGATACGGTGATTGCTTCAATCAGCCGGGTCAGGCCCGATAGTGCTTTGGTGAAAAAAGCCAAAGAGCTTGGTCTGAACTTTTTACTGGGCAATTCGCATGCTCATGAGATTTATGAGAATGGTATTCCCTTAGGCAAAGCCTTGGAGAAGCTTCTTCCAGGGGTTCCAATTTTTTTCTTGGATCAGAGGGTGACGGCGACACCGTTGGACAAAGCGGGAAATGCGAGTCTTCAGGAATATGGGAAAAAAATGGCTGAAATTCTAACCATCAAATAAAGAAGGAAATGATGAACGGGGCAGAAGTTCTTATACGAATGCTCATCGAATATAAAGTGGAAATAATCTTCGGAGTTCCCGGAGATACGAGCCTTCCACTTTATGATGCAATTTACGATGCTGGCCCACACATACGGCACATCATGGCAAGGGACGAACGATCTGCCAGTTTCATGGCCGATGCTTATGCCCGCATCTCTCACAGGCCCGGCATTTGCGAATGCCCAAGTGGCGCCGGAGCCCTTTATTCCGTCCCCGGTGTGGCAGAGGCCAATGCCTCATCCATTCCGGTCATTCTTTTCACTTCCGACATCTCCCTTGCACACGAAGGAAGGGGGGCGATCACTGAGCTGGACTGCCAGAAGCTCTTCGAACCCATTACAAAGTGGTCCGGTATCATCAAGCAGACCGAAAAGATCCCGGAGACCATCCGGCGTGCCTTCCGCATCGCAACATCGGGTCGTCCCGGGGCAGTACACCTTGTATTTCCGCAGGAAACCCTGGCCGGAGAATTCCAAGAGAAGAGGCGACATATCTTTGTCGAACCCGAGTGCATCGACTATCCTGCTTACCGGACTCGCGGGAGCCGAAAGGTTTTGGAAGAGATTGTCCGCCATCTTCTGAGGGCTGATAGGCCCGTGATCGTTGCCGGAGGGGGTGCTAACCATTCCCAGGCAGGCCAGGAGATCATGGTCCTTTCAGAGTGGCTTGCCGCTCCGGTTGTAACCACCATTTCCGGCCAGGGGATCATACCCGACGACCATCCTTTAGCCCTGGGAGTGGTTGGAGATAATGGATTTCACCCCTATGCAAATCGAGCCGTAGAAGAGGGTGATCTTCTTCTTTATATCGGTTGCAAGATGGGCTCGGTCTCCACTATCAGATGGACTCTTCCCTCCTATCAGCCAGATCGTAAAATTATTCAAATCGATCTCGATCCAAAGCAGTTGTCCAATAACTTCCCGAATACTCTGAGTGTGGCCGGAGATTCCAGACTTGTGCTGAAGGATCTTGTCATCTTCCTAAAAAGAGGAGTTGAAGCGCGCACGCCATCTCCCTGGGTAGAGGATCTCAACCGCGCAAGAACCCGGTTCTGGGAAGACTCAGAAGCAATGCTTCGGTCCGAATCCGTCCCTATCAAACCACAACGGATCATAAATGCTCTAAACCGGCGGCTACCCTCTCCCTCTATTGTGATCGCTGACGCTGGCACCCCAACCCCCTATATCACCCGTTTTTTAAAAATGCAGGGAAGTGGTTCAAGGTTCATCATCCCTCGGTCCTACGGAGGTCTTGGCTATGCTATTCCGGCTGTGGTGGGCGCCTTCTTGGCTCATCCCCGGGCCCGGGTTGTGGGCCTGTTTGGTGACGGCAGTCTGGGAATGTCCGCAGGGGAGTTAGAAACATTAGCACGCCTGGGGATACCCGCGGTACTGATCCATTTTAATAACGGTTGTTTTGGCTGGATCAAGGCCCTTCAGTCTCTATACAGTAAAAATAAATTCTTGTCGGTAGATTTCACATCTGGTAATATGGCCTCAGTTGCTGAAGGGTTTGGTCTTAGAGCATTCCATATTGAAACCCCCAAGGAGTTGGAAGAAGGCTTAGATGAGGCTTTTGCAACCATGTCCCCTGTTTTTCTGGATGTGGTAACAGAATCAGAGGTCTCGGATCTTCCACCAGTTTATTCCTGGATGAAGGCGGCAGAAAAAAAGGGAATCCACAGCCCTTCCTAAAGAGAATAAGGAAAAAGACTTTAAACCAAAGGAAACTTTTTCTATGAAGGTAATCATCGTTGGCGGTGGTTGGTCAGGTTGTGCAGCCTCCCTCTCTGCCAGTAAGCAAGGATCTGAGGTCGTTTTGATTGAACGGACGGACATGTTATTAGGAACCGGCTTGGTTGGGGGGATTATGCGAAACAACGGCCGTTTCACTGCCGCCGAAGAGATGATCGCCATGGGAGGAGGTGAACTCTTTCAACTCATCGATCTGAATACCCTCCATCGAGAGATCGACTTCCCCGGACATCACCATGCCTCCCTTTACAACGTAGCAACGATGGAGCCACTGGTTAAAACATTCCTTCTTCAAAAGGGAATCCATATTCTTCTTTCTGCCCGCATTGAGGATGTAGAGATGGAGGGGAATAAGATCAAAGCCGTGATTGGAAAACAGGGGGAGGAAAAGATTCGTATTGAAGGAGATGTTTTCATCGACACGACCGGTACGGCCGGTCCCCCTGCCAACTGTACCAAATACGGGAATGGTTGTGCCATGTGTATCCTTCGCTGTCCTTCTTTTGGTGGACGGATCAGCCTGACCGCTAAAGCTGGAGTAAAGGAAATGGTTGGAAGGAAAGGGGATCAGATCGGGGCGATGAGCGGATCCTGCAAGCTCTTCAAGGAATCCCTTTCTCGTGAGATTGTCGATCGCCTCGGGAAGAAGGGGGTGGTGATCATCCCCGTTCCTCCTTTAGAGCGATCGAAAGAAAAACTCTCCACCAAAGCCTGCCAACAATATGCCCTTCCCGAGTTTGAGGAAAACCTTGTTTTATTAGATACCGGACATGCCAAACTGATGACGCCTTTCTTCCCCTTGGAGGCCCTCCGCCGAATCCCAGGGTTTGAAAATGCACGATATGAGGATCCTTATGCAGGAGGCATCGGTAACTCCATTCGCTATGTGGGCATGGCTCCCAGGGATGATGCCTTGAAGGTCAAAGGGATTGAAAACCTCTTCTGCGCCGGAGAGAAGGCTGGGTTGTTGGTAGGCCATACCGAGGCGATCGTCAGCGGAACACTCGCCGGCTATAATGCAGTCAGCCATATCAAAAGAGAGAAGCCTCTCGTTCTTCCTACCACTCTTGCGATCGGTGATGCGATAACCTATGTTCGCACTCAAATGGAGACCGAAGAGGGCCTGGGCTATAAATATACCTTCTCCGGTTCAATCTACTTTGATCGGATGAAACAGAGAGGCCTCTATTCAACCGACGTCAAAGAGATTGAAAATAGGGTCGATCAGACAAGAATAGCAGGGATTTTTTCCAAACAACCTAATTAAACAAGGAGGTGTCCTATGGTCGAACTCACTGCTGCACACTGGGTCTATGCATTCTTTATCATCCTTATCCTTGTGACGATGGCCCTGAGGAGGGAAACGCCGCTCGTTTGTATCATCGGATCGTTCATCCTCGCCTGGGTCATCACGGGCAATCTGGTCAAGGCGGTCCAAGCCGTCTTCAATTCGGTGACGGTCGCCTTCAGTGAACTTCTCGGAGTGGTCGTCATCATCTCTCTGATTGTCGCCATGGCAAAAATGCTCGAAGAGACAGGGATGGCGGAGATCATGTTCCGGCCGATCCGAAACATCATGAACTCTCCGGCGGTTGCCTACTGGGTGATGGGTTTTGTCATCATGATCGTGGCCTGGGTGATCTGGCCCTCGCCTGCCATCGCCTTGGTGGGAGCATTGCTTCTGCCCGGAGCCATTAAGGTCGGGCTTCCACCCATCAGTGCGGCTATGGCCATCAGCATGTTCGGCTATGGCTGTGCCCTTACCACGGATTTCATCATCCAGGGCGCGCCCGGCATTACGGCTAAGGCTTCAGGGGTAGCGGTGGCCGATGTGATGGGAAAGAGCCTTCCCATGCTCATCGTCTGGGGCGCCATCGCCCTTCCACTTTCTTTCTTAGCAGTGAAGAAAGACATTAAGGCTAGTGCTGGAAAGCCCGTGGAGTGGGCTCCTTTTGAGATCGGTCCCGAGGCTAGAGCTGAAAGGGAGAAGTGGACAAAGGCCGCTCCCGGATTTAAAAGAGTCGCCCTCCTAATCATCGCGGTCCTCTTTGCTCCTGTCATTGTGGGGATGCTGGTCTTTAAGCTCCGCGGAGGGGATGCCACCGCCCTGTTGGGTGGAACGGTTGGGCTCATCATGGTATTCGTTGCCTTCGGAGCCTATGGCAAAGAAGGGTTTGGCAAACTGACCGAACATGCCCGGGCGGGCTTCATGTTCGGAGTCAGAATCTTTGCCCCTGTCTTCTTAATCGCCAGTTTCTTCTTCATGGGCTCTCCTGGAACAGCAAAGGCCATCTTCGGAGAAGGAGCAAGAGGGCTTCTCTTCGATCTGGGTCAGGCGCTGGCCAATGCCGTTCCTCTCAGTCGCATCCCTGTAGCCGTTGTTCAGGCCGTGGTCGGGGGCATTACAGGACTGGATGGCTCCGGGTTTTCCGGATTGCCTCTGGTCGGAACTCTGGCTCAGGCCCTGGGAGGAGCAACAAAATTAGATGTCGCAACCCTTGGCGCCCTGGGCCAGTACTTTGCTGTGGCCGTGGGAGGCGGTTGTATCGTTCCCTGGGCAGTGATCCCTGCGGCCGCCATCACGGGAACTGATCCGGTTGAGATTGCAAGACGAAATCTCTGGCCTACGCTTGCTGGACTTTTAGGAGTGGTCATTGTGGCCATCTTCATGCTCTAATGGCCAAAAGGAGGAGGTTATGACGACCTGTAAAAATATTCTCTACTGCACCGACTTCTCGGAGAGCGCCAAGGGGGCATTGCCCTTTGCCATCGATCTTGCCAAAAAATATGGAGCCTCGCTTCATATCGTCCATGTCTATCAGGACCCCGGACATATAGCTGAGTTTGAAATCTCTTCGAATATTAAGATGGATTGGATCCGAGTTGCTCAAAGCATGGGGACAGAAATAGAGGAGAAACTCAAAATATTTTGTGCGGAAATTGCCCAGGAGGTGAAATCCTGCCAGTACAGGATGCTCCGGGGAAAACCTTATCTCGAAATCGTTCGCTATGCGAAGGAGAACGCGATCGATCTGATCGTGTTAGCCAGCCATGGCCTAAGCGGGTGGGAGCATGTCCTCTTCGGAAGCACGGCGGAGAGGGTGCTGTGTGAGAGCCCTTGCCATGTGTTGGTGATTAGGAAGTCACGATAGAGTTTGAGGAGCGTTCAACAACTACAGTTTCACTTTTAGGCGATTTTAATTTTTTAGAAGCAACCCATGAAAATCCATGTGGACAATCAACTTTGCACTGGCTGTCGCTCATGCCAGATTGTTTGTGCTCTGGTTCACTTCAAGGTGAATAACCCCAAGAAGTCAGCCCTAAAGATTGAGGCCCGTTTTCCGGACCCAGGGGAATATCGCGTGCACATTTGTTTTCAGTGCGGGCAGTGTGCGGAGGTCTGTCCCGAAGAGGCCATTCGCCAAGACGGGGATCGATATCTTTTAAATATGGAAAAATGCACATTTTGTCAGGCATGCGTGGAAGCCTGTCCCCGGGGAGTTCTACCAACGCATCAGGAATTGCCTTCACCCATCAAGTGTGACAATTGTTTCGAATGCTTAGAAATTTGCGCTTATAATGCCCTTTCCTTGAGGGAATCGGGATGAAAGGTTATACAGGCATGATCCTAAGAGTCGATTTGACCACAGGGAAAATCAATAAAGAACCCCTACCGGAATCCCTTTGCCGCAAATACATCGGTGGTCGAGGATTCATTGCCCGGATTCTATTTGACGAACTGCCGAGGCACATCGAACCCCTAGGACCGCAGAACAAGGTGATTGTGGCTACTGGTCCCCTATCCGGCCAATTCGTTCCCTCGGCTGGACGCACCATCCTCGGGACGAAGTCCCCCGCCACTAGAGGCTATGGGGAGTCCAACATAGGTGGCCATTTTGCTACAGAACTTAAACAAGCAGGTTACGACCTCATCATTCTTGAGGGACAAGCAGAAAAACCATCTATTCTGCATATCAAGGATGGCGATGTGAACCTCCTCTCGGGTCAGCGTTATTGGGGAATGGGTGCTATTCAGACAGAACGTGTCCTTAAGGACGACCTTGGAGAAAGGTACCAGTGTTTAACCATTGGCCCAGCTGGAGAGAAAGAGGTTCCTATCGCCTGTGTTTCTCATGATTTCGGAAGGCAAGCCGGTCGCTGTGGAATTGGAGCGGTCTTTGGAAACAAACGACTTAAAGCCATTGCAGTGATAGGAACTCAGGATATTCCCATAGCAGATTTTAGGAGCGCTCTGGAAGTTGGAAAGAAAATGTATCAGGCCTGCATGAGCCACCATGCCTTAGAGCTCTGGCAAAAATACGGCACAAGCAGCGTGGTTTCCTGGTCCAATCGAATTGGAACCTTCCCTACACGGAACTTTCAGTCCGGCCATTTTTCCTCCTTTACTAACATTAGTGGTATTGTCATGAGGGAGCGGATTGTGGTCAAGGACAAAGGGTGTTTTGCCTGCCCCATGGCCTGTGGCAAATATTCGCGTATCCACAGAGAGGATAAGAAGATATACGTAGAAGGACCAGAGTATGAGACGGCTGCCCTGCTTGGAGGCAACTGTGGTCTGTCTAACATTGAAGACTTGGCTTATGCCAATTACCTCTGTGATGAATTGGGACTAGACACCATATCGGCTGGAAGTGCAGTGGCCTTTGCCATGGAATGTTTTGAGAGAGGTATTATTGGGGTCAGGGAGACGGAAGGGTTAGTTCTCCGCTTTGGGGAGAGCGAAATTGTTTTTAAACTTCTGGAGAAGATGGGCCGGAGAGAAGGTATTGGTGATCTTCTCTGCCAAGGAGTTAAAGCAACGGCACGCGTCTGGGGTAAAGGGTCCGAGCACTTTGCCATGGAGGTTAAGGGGCTGGAAATAAGTGGTTATGAATCCCGCAACGCCCCAGCCATGATGCTCTCCTACATGACCTCGGACATTGGCGCCCATCACCGGCCTTCGTGGGCGGTGACGGCAGATATTACCTTGGGAAGGAATTCTTTGGAAGGAAAGGCCCAGCGTGTGGTCGAGCTACAGCATCTCCGGCCCCTTTTCGACGTCCTGGGGGTCTGCAGGCTTCCTTGGATCGAACTGGACATCTCACCCTCCCTTTATGTAAAAGCCCTGAACGCCTGCACCGGAATGGACAAGACCATAGAAGAACTTCTCGAAATCTCTGAAAGGATCTGGAACCTCACCCGCCTGTTTAACATTCGAGAGAATCCTGGCTACGGAAGGCATTGCGATTATCCCCCGGGGCGATGGATGGGGGAGCCAGTCCAAACTGGTCCCACTCGAGGGAAAACCCTCTCCCGTGACCAGGTGGACCATCTCCTTGACGAATACTACAAGCTTCGTGGGTGGGATGAAAACGGTATTCCCTTACCCGAGACATTGGAGCAGTTTGGCCTTTTCCAGGAAGCTAAGGAAATTGGATCGTGGAAATCCGATTAGAAGGACTTGGTCCATTGAAAGATTATTTCCCTCCAGAAGGACATCATTCCTTGTTCCTGGAAGAAGCTCGATCCCTTCGGGATATACTGGAGGAGCTAAAAATTCCCCTTGAAGCGTTTCTGGCAGCAACTTGTGAGGATAAAGTTGTAGAGTTGGATTATCATCCACGGGATGGAGAAACGATCCGGCTTATCCCTCTGGTAGGAGGAGGGTAATAAAGTTGGACAAGATCGTCACATAGTTCCTTTTTGGCCTCATCCTTATTTATTCAAAATCAAACATTGAAGCTCATCAAAAACGTGGTAATGGAGATAAATCTATAGTGCATAAGACTTTGGAGTTTGAACCGGATACTTTTGGACCCGAAAAGATTCTTGTAGTCTATGACACTAAAACTCGCATGTTGGGGTATTTGGTGATTGACAATACCGCCTGTGGAATGGGAAAAGGAGGTGTTCGAATGGCCTCCGACCTCACCTTTAATGATGTGATACGGCTTGCCCGAACCATGACCTGGAAAAATGCCGCTGCTGACCTTCCCTTAGGCGGCGCCAAAGGAGGGATCGTAGCAGATCCCAAAGATCCGGGTCGTGAAGCCATTATACGCGCGTATGCTAAGGCATTACGAAACATCATCCCAAGAGAATATATCTTTGGTCTAGATATGGGGCTTACCGAGTCAGATGCGGCCCTTGTAGTGGACGAGTTAGGAGATCCCAAGGCCTCAACAGGGAAACCGGCCTTCTTAGGAGGCATTCCTTACGACAAACTGATGATTACGGGTTACGGTGTCGTTGAGTCGGTAAAAATCGCCTGTGAATTTACAGGTATCGACTTTTCTCAAGCAACACTGGCCATTCAAGGCTTCGGTGCTGTGGGAAAAGGGGTAGCCAAATTCGCTCACGAAATGGGGGCAACCGTTGTTGCCGTTTCCGACATTTCAGGCGCTCTTTACGATCCCAAAGGATTAGATGTTTCAGAACTCATGCGAACTATGGAGGAAAGCGGGAAAGTTATCGATTACCGAAAGGACTGCCGTATCCCCCTGGGCGAGGAGCTGCTTCTGCCTGTGGACATACTTGTGCCTGCTGCAAAGGGAGACGTCATCGGTCAAGCCAATGCCCGAAAGATCAAAGCGAAGATCGTTGCCGAAGGGGCGAACTTTGCCACCTCGGTTGATGCTCAGAAGGTGCTGCACAGCAGGGGGATCTGGTTTGTTCCTGATTTCATCGCCAATGCTGGGGGCGTCATCTCGGCATATATCGAATTGATCAATGGGACGTCTTCGCAGGCCTTTGAATCAACACGAGAGAAAATACAGAAAAATACGAAGGAGATGTTTGAAAAATCATTGGATGCAAAGAAACCACCATTGGATGCAGCACTTGAAATGGCCAGAGAGCGGGTCATTAATGCCATGAAAGCAAAGGGGAAATGGAGACAGCCCTAAATACGCTCCTGGGGCGTTTAATGGGGTATGGTTTTCAATAAAAGATTTGACCTTGAGATAAAAATCGATTAAATTTCCTAATGATTCTATTTTATTTCTAAAATCGGTAGAAACGAATATGCCATTCAGATGGGTCAAATCCCCTTTTCCAAAAGGGGCGTATTACTTTTCCGGCAATGAGGCCGCCGCAGAAGGGGCGATTGCTGCGGGATG
>Ga0194111_10009754_pt1 | contig 10391 bp, 5 predicted proteins | sample TA2KigC300mmetaG_FD_146194 | JGI IMG/M metagenome (GOLD analysis project Ga0194111, IMG submission 146194) | Freshwater microbial communities from Lake Tanganyika, Tanzania - TA2015033 Kigoma Deep Cast 300m | ecosystem: Environmental > Aquatic > Freshwater > Lake | place: Tanzania: Lake... | reverse complement strand
AAGTTTGATGGAGCTAATTGGACGCTTTATGATTCCTCGAGCGTGCCGGAGCTGAAGAGTGACCACATCACTTCCATCGCCGTAGACAACGAGGGGGACATCTGGTTCGGCACCTATGGTGGCGGGGTAAGCAGGTACGGCTTTGAGACCCCTCCGTCCACGTCCACTCCAACAGCAACGCCGACAGATACACCTCCATCCACTGCCACACCGACAGCAACACCAACGGATACATCCACCCCTACTATCACACCGACACCCACTGCCACAGGCACACCGGGACCAACTCCCACGCCGACGGAGACTGGCACGCCAACACCGACCGGCACAATAACCTCGACGCCCACAAACACCCCCACAGCTACCCCAAGCGGCACACCCACCGCCACATCTACCGCCACACCTACCGCCACGAATACTCCAAAGCCGGGGGAAGCTTGGATCTTCTTGCCCTACATCATGAAGCATGGATTGCCCGTGCCCACACCTACTTGGACGCCTACAAGTCAGCCCTGCGGCTGGAACGACCCGGATGACGAGGAACCCGGTAACGACTTCTGGAAAGGCCCCAATGTTCCCTACGGATCAGGGCTCTTTCCCAATCGAACCTTCTGGTCCGTCACCCAACCGGCAGATAAAAAGGGCAACGATCCCGACTGGTTCCAGTGGAGAGTAGACCGGACCGGCACCCACTGGCTATGGACACAGGATCTGGACCCCGGTAGCCTCCGCATCTGGCTATTCGTCTACCGGGCCATTGGAGACCCACCCGACTCCCTGGAACCCATAGCTTGGGGCGAGGCCTACGGGCGAGGCGAACTCAGTGCTGAGTTGGTGCAAGGTCAAAAGTATTACGTTGAGGTCAACAACCTCACCTCTCCGGAGATAGGTTGCTATAGCCTCTATCTGGAACCGTGAGGCAGGAGGCAGGGAGCACAGGAGCAATGGAGCAAGGGAACAGGGGAGCCGAAGTCCTGAGCCACCGCTGCGAGCGCAGCGTGGCAGGCTCCGCGAAGGAACAGGAGCAAGGGAGCAGGGGAGCAAGGGCGATAGGAATCTTGCTTCTTGCTGCCTGCTTCCTGTACTCTTTTTTCAACTTCTTCATCAATCTGGAGGCAGAAAGCTTCTACTATGACGAGGTTGTCTATTCCCTGTCTGGTTTGGAGTATCTGCAAGGGGATTTCACCAGGAATTGGGAACATCCCTTCCTGGGGAAGTATCTCATGGGGCTTTCTCTGCACCTGTTTGGCAAATCGGATTTCAGCGCTCGATTGCCTTCTGCACTGTTTGGTTTTCTGACGGGTATCGTCATATACGTTTTCGCCAGGGAGGTCACCAACCGCTGGTGTGGTCTGGTGGCGGTCTGTCTCTGGTCTACCTCTCCCATCGTGCTTTGGGTCTCCAGGAGGGCGATTCTGGACGCGCCCTTTGTCTTCTTTTTTACCCTGAGCTGGTATCTGTTCTGGCGATTCTTCAAAACCAAGAGCACAGGCCACGCCTTGCTGGGCGGCGTCACGCTGGGCCTGGCTGTGGCCACCAAGGTCGTCGGAGTGATCCTCGTTCCCATCCTGTTTTTATACCTGGCGTTCCCCGGCATCAGAGACAGGGGCTTCCTGAGGCCAGCGGTGTTAGGCAAATTGATATTGGCCCTGACCATCGCTGGGCTGCTTTTTCTCTTGATTTACGCACCCGTCCTCGATCGTCTAGGCCCCGTTTTTCGAGTCATGAACGAGCACTGGAAGTGGGAACAGCGTGTCGGACACCGAGAAGTGGTAGACGGTGTCATCTACGATAAACAGCCGTGGTGGACGTATCTTTATTGGTACTGGCGAGGCTACCCGCCTTACTTGCTCAACTCCACCCCAGGCGTGCTCATCCTGCTGGGCTTGGCCGTCGGCTTCGCCCTCCTCCGCGGAGATGACGTGGACGTGTTTCTCCTCCTCTCCTTCCTCCTGCCCTTCTGTTATCTATCCTTTTATCTGAGCTTCAAGATGTTTCGATACGCCGCCATCTTAGAACCCCCTCTGGCGATGCTGGCGGCTTCGTTCGTAGCTGCCCTCGGCTCGTTTCTCGCCAGTAGAACTCCTCCCCCTCGCAGGGGGAGGCAGGGAGGGGGTGAATTCTGCGATCTGGAATCAGCACCGCTGGGCGAAACCCGGTTTGATTCCTCAAGGGAAGGCCCACCCTCCCCTAGCCCCTCCCTTCGAGGGAGGGGAAATGATCTGCTCGCTGAACGATTACGTTATGCCCACTGGCTGGCAATCCTCGCCCTCGCCGCTGTCCTCATCCTGGCCATGATCCACAGCACGTGGAATATCCAGGCTGAGGAGGAGAACAGGTACAAGGCCGCTGCCCATCATCTCTCGCCCAAAATAAGAGAAAAGGAGACCATCTTCGTCTGGGGGTATACTAACGTGATGAGCTGGTATATGGGAGAGGAGACTGAAATCGTGGGAGGCTTCAATTCGAGCGGCTTCAGTGGAAATTACCTCGAGGCGGATTACATCGTGGTGGACCCGCTGATGGTGTCCAAATGGCCAGACGATCCGCTGAAAACATATCTGGAAGACAATCAGGCAATATACACCGAGGATAATGTGGGAGGCTTTAAGTTATACACCAGGAGATCGGCAGAGTCGTGTATTCGTAGATTCGTGGACGAGTTGACGAATGTAGAATTTACGGATTTACGAGTTTACCAGTGTACCGATTTACCAACCAGGGAGCAATGATGGGTGAGCGTTTTGAGCAACCTGTGCCTCCCGAAGTGTACGACGAAGAAACGCTCTTGAGATTCGTCGGCGATGGCCAATACCAGGATTTCATCGCCAGCAAAGGAGACCGGCTGCCGCCCAGGATGGCCAGGTCGCTGCTACTGATGGATCTAAGGCCAGGGATGCGGGTGCTGGACATGGGGTGTGGTCGCGGGGAGATCGTGCTCCACGCCGCCAGGCGAGGAGCGGAGGTGGTGGGGATAGACTACTCGGCGGCCTGCCTGAGGCTGACCCGCCGAACCCTCGAAGTCGCTCCCGACAGAGAGCGAGAGCGGGTGACCCTCGCCCGTGCCGACGCAACGGCCCTCCCTGTTAGGAACGAAGTCTTCGAGAGGGTGCTCATGCTGGACATCGTCGAGCACCTGCACGACTGGCAACTGACTCGTGCTCTTCGAGAAGCCCATCGTGCATTGAGCCCCCAGGGGTATCTGGTACTCCACACCCTTCCCAACCGCTGGGCGCTGCGATATGGCTACCCCTGGTTGCGCCTTCTCTCCCGACGGCTTCCCAACAGGCCGCGTTCAGACGTGGAACGAAGCGTCCACATCAACGAGCAAGACCTCCTCAGCCTGAAACGAGTTTTAGGTGAAGCCGGCTTCGCCTTCGAGATTTGGCTGGAAAACCTGACTTTAGATCAGGCCACCTGGCAGGACGAGAAGAGATTTACCGACGTCCGCAGGGAAGCATATCCCATCCTGCGACGTCCTCTGGTAAGAGCAACTGCTTCCCTGTTGATGCGCACCCCATTGAAACTGATCATCGCCAACGACATCTACGCCATCGCCTGGCGATCTGACGGAGAGAAGCCATCCATTTTGAAGAGCCGTCGGCATTCCTCCTGGCTGGAGAGGGCGATTTGCATGGTTTCGTGAAGCGTGAAAACGTGATGCGTGTTCCTTAGCCAAAGAGAGGCTGGTCATGTGTTGACCAAGCCCCTTTTTTTGCTTATCAGAGAATATTCAGTAATTACCCTGCTGGCAAACAGGTCTCTGGTTTGCTGCACTGTGGCCTAAACGCCACAGCTTGCGATCAACTCGCATTCCAGCACGACGTGGAGCAAGCTACATTGTAAAAATGACAGGGGATGAAGCGTTCAGGCTGTAGTCTCCCAAATAATAACCATCTGGCGTATAGCTGGGTCAACTTTCTCCAATGCCTTGGTTGCACTCAGCGTAAACCAAAAAAGCGCCAACGGCAGGCCAGAGTTATCCCTGCGTTGGCGCTCGTTTCGGGCCACCAATTGCCACTTGCGCTTTAGCTTGAGGATTCGTCATTCTACCACCAAAATCGCCCAGACGCAAACTCGGTCTTGACAATCGGTCTCAATTACGCTATACTACTGGCATCAAGCCTAGCACCGTCAAAGGCAACACACATGATGTATCCGCGATCTTTCTGAAACAGGCTCGAAGCCGAAAGGAGGTGCGCAGAAGCTGACTCAGAACAGACTCTCAATATCTTAATCTCGAAACTCACAAGGAGATGAAGAAACATGGAAAAACCCTGGTTAAATTTTTATGAAGAGGGGGTGCGGGCAACAATTGATTACCCCGACACGGTGATGCCCCAGGTGCTGGCCGATACGGCCAGAAAGCATCCCGATCACGCCGCCACTCTCTTCAAAGGAGCAAAACTGACTTACGGCGAGCTCAACGAACTGGTGGACGGCTTCACCGCCGGGCTCCAGCAATTGGGGGTCAAGAAGGGCGACCGGGTAGCGCTCCACTTGCCCAACTGCCCCCAGTTCCCCATCAGCTTCTACGCTATCCTGAGGGCGGGTGGCATCGTCGTCCCCTGCAACCCGATGTACGTGGCCCGTGAGCTGCAGCACCAACTGAACGACTCCGGTGCAGAGGTCATCGTCACTCTGAGCGCTTTCTATCCCGTCATCAAGCAGATTCGGGATAAGACCCAACTGAAACACGTCATCGTGGCCAAAATCAAGACCTACTTGCCCGGCCTTCTCAGATTCCTCTTCACCCTGGCCAAGGAAAAGAAAGAAGGCCACGCCGTGGACATCTCCGGCGACGCCAATACCCACTGGTTCCAGGACGTGCTGGCCAATGCCCCGGCCAAACCCACGCCCGTTGATCTGGATGGGGACGACGCGGCGGTGCTGATGTACACCGGCGGCACCACCGGCGTCTCCAAGGGCGCGGAACTCACTCACCAGAACATCCTGGTCAACGCCATCCAGTGCAAACATTGGCTGAAGACCACCGAAGCCACCGAGGTCGTCCTGACCACCTTGCCCTTGTTCCACAGCTACGGGATGACCACCTGCATGAACCACGGCGTGTGCACCGCCAGCACCATGCTTCTGGTGCCCAACCCGCGCGACCTCAAGGACGTGTTGGGAACCATCAACAAGTACCATCCCACCGTCTACCCTGGCGTGCCAGCCATGTACGTGGCCATCAACAACGACCCAGGCGTCCTGTCCGGAAAGTACAACGTCCAGTCCATTCGGGTGTGCGTCAGTGGGGCAGCGGGCCTGCCAGTCGAGGTGCAGAAGAGATTCGAGGAGATCACCGGCGGCAAGTTGGTGGAGGGCTATGGGCTGAGCGAGGCCTCGCCCGTGACTCACGCCAACCCCATCTTCGGCGAGAACCGCGTGGGCACCATCGGCGTCCCCTGGCCGGATACCGATGCGGTGATCGTGGACCTGGAAACCGGCGACAAAACCTTGCCTCCCGGCGAAATAGGTGAACTGTGCATCCGCGGGCCACAGGTGATGAAGGGCTACTGGAACATGCCCGAGGAGACGGCCAATACCTTAAGGGAGGGGTGGCTTTACACCGGCGACATCGCCAAGATGGACGAAGACGGCTACTTCCAGATCGTGGACCGCAAGAAGGACATGATCCTGGGCGCTGGCGGATTCAACATCTACCCCCGCGAGATCGAGGACGTATTGTACGAGCATCCCAAAGTCAGAGAGGTTGCGGCAGCGGGCATCCCGGTAGAGGAGAGGGGGGAGCGGGTCAAGGCGTACATCGTCCTCAAAGAGGGTGAGACGGCCACCGAGGAGGAGATTATCGAGTTCTGCCGCGAGAACATGGCTCCCTACAAGGTGCCCAGGTTCGTGGAATTCCGCACCGACCTGCCCAAGACCATGGTGGGCAAGATCCTGCGGCGGGTGCTGCTGGAAGAAGAGGAGAAAAAGAGGCAGTAAAACGCGAAACGTGAAACGTGATGCGTGAGGCGTGATGCGTGTAACGTCAAACGTTTGTTTTCCGGGAACTTGCCTGTCAAAGAACAAGCGGAGCCGCAATACATGGCTCCGCTTTCTTGTGCCAGCCTTCCCCGCAGCATCACCTACTGAGCTCCCTTTGGTCGCTCAGGGTGACAAAGTCTCGTTGTAGTACTAGGCCAGCATGGCTTCCAGCTCAGCTTCTTCGAGGGTTTCTTCCTCGATGAGTCGCTGGGCAAGAGCTTGCAGTTTCTCCCGATAGGTGGTCAGGATCTCCTTGGCCCGCCCGTAGGCTTCATCAATAAAACGCCGCACCTCACGGTCAATCTCGTGGGCCACTACTTCGCTGTAATCGCGCTGTTCGGCAATCTCCCTGCCCAGGAATACCAGCTCTTGCTTCTGGCCAAAAGTCATCGGCCCCAGGTTCTCACTCATCCCGTATTCACAGACCATCTTGCGGGCCAATTTGGTGGCCTGCTCCAGGTCACTGGCAGCTCCCGTGGTCACATCGTCAAACATCAACTCTTCTGCTGCCCGCCCTCCCAACAGACCAGCCAACTCGTCCTTGAACTTGGCGCGGTGCCTGAGGTAGCGGTCTTCTTCAGGCAAGGGCATGGTGTAGCCCAGGGCCATGCCCCGCGAGACGATGGACACCTTGTGCACGGGATCGCAGTGGGGAAGCTTGTTCATTACCACCGCATGTCCAGCCTCGTGGTAAGCAATGATCTTCTTCTCCTCGTCGCTGATGATGCGGCTCTTGCGCTCCGGCCCGGCGATGACCCGCTCTATGGCCTCCTGGAATTCCTCCCTGCCGATGACTTTCTTGTTCGCACGGGCGGCCAATATGGCCGCTTCGTTCACCATGCTCTCTATATCGGCTCCCACGAAGCCAGGGGTCTGCCTGGCGAGCACTTGCAACTCCACGTCGTTAGCCAGGGGCTTGCCCCGCACATGTACGTCCATGATAGCCTTGCGCCCGTTGATGTCGGGTATGTCCAGCACCACCCGCCGGTCGAAGCGGCCCGGCCGCAGGAGGGCGGGGTCGAGAATATCAGGCCTGTTGGTAGCGGCCAATATGATGATATTGGTATCGGTATCAAACCCGTCCATCTCCACCAGAATCTGGTTCAGCGTTTGCTCTCGCTCGTCGTGGCTGCCTCCCAGGCCGGCCCCGCGGTGCCGTCCCACAGCATCTATCTCGTCCACAAAAACGATGCAAGGGCTATGGCGTTTGGCCTGATCGAAGAGATCGCGCACCCGGCTGTTGTGCAACAGGATGGGCTTCTCACCCCCGAAGAAAGCCTCGTTTTCACAACCACACAGGTCGTAGACATACCCATCATAGGGCTTCACCACCGCTTTGCTGACATAGGGCTTTTTACCCATATCAGCCATCCGTTCTTCAGTGAACGGATTGGCAGTCTTGCCGATGATAAGCCTCCAAGCCTCCCCGTCGGGAAGGGGCTTGTTTTTGATCACCCGACCGCCCTCGAGTTCACATCTTCCCACCCCCGCCTTGATCCCATACATGGCGCAAAGCCAGACAAGCTCTGTTATCAGCCTGTGGCTAACCGAACTCATGCTCAACTTGCCTTCTGAGGTTGAGTAGCCATCTCCTAGGAAATAGCCTTTAAGAAAGGCCTCGAAGTAATCGCGTGGAAGATCCCAAAGGATCTCCGGAACGCGCTTGTTTTTGCTCCCATTGCCGCAATGACGGGCAAAGAAGCGCCCCAGAGGAGCAGGATATTTGATGCGCAAGGTGTTAGTGGCTGTATAGTCGAGAGAAGGCTCAACGCCGAAGGTCTGGCGCATAAGTTCAATGCAATCCCGGTGTAGGTCGGCTTCATGAACCCCAAAGACAAACTCCAAACCCCTGCCGTACCGCCCCTCGGCTGTGTAGTAACCAAATAGCTCCATCAGCTCCGGTGTGAGAGGAACTCGCTCTGGCAATTCCTTTTCCACGTAATCCCGTGATAGAGCACGCGGGGCATGGACCTCTGATTGCCAGTGCCCTACGGTGGCCTGTGATACGCCAATGATTTCCGCTATTTCTCTCTGACTCATCACCCCCCGATTTTCCAGGGCGAAAGCATATTTTTCAAGCACCTCTGCGTCGTCATCCCAAACATCGAGCATAACTGTCCCTTCAAGCTCTGGGAACTGATGCCCTCTAGTGTAATGAGGGGTGCCAATCTCGGCAGAATATTCACCCCGCACCTTGAAAGGCAAGTTCACCAACACATCTCCAGGTCTCAAATCCCTGGCCGCTTTAGGCTTGATGCCATCGCGCGTCCTCACAAAGATGCTGTGGTCTCCCGTGGTTCTGATCACCCCGCCGAGATAATGAATCTCGCATATCTCACGGACGCGATGCCTGAAAACCGCCGACACTTCCTTCCAAGCGCTTCTGCCAAAAAACACTTTCGGCGATCCCCTAAATTTGGAATCCAGCTCCTCGAAGCCGAGCGTCTCGACGCCGCTGACCGGGACCACGAACCCCTCCTCATCGCCCTCATAGTACCGATCAACCAGCTCTGATATTGGCATAAGCCTCGTCCTAGCCCCTATTTTCACGAGAATAGGAGTATCCCCCGTGACAGAGGCTCCCACACCCACAAACATCTCCACGAACTCGGAGCCCGAGATCGAGAAGAAGGGCACCCCCGCCTCACCCGATACGGCCTTGGCCATGAGGGTCTTGCCCGTGCCCGGCGCGCCCACCAGGAGCACCCCTTTGGGGATGCGGGCTCCCAGGGATATAAACTTCTCCGGCTCCTTGAGGAACTCCACCACCTCGTACAGTTCCTCCTTGGCCTCCTCCACACCAGCCACGTCTTCGAAGGTAACCGCTGGCTGGTCGCCGGTGAACATGCGCGCCCGGCTCTTGCCGAAGGAGAGGGCTTGACTGTTGGTACCCTGAGCCTGGCGCAGCAAGAAGTAGAAGAGGCCGACGAAAAAGATAGCGGGCAAAAGGCCACCAAGTAAGGTTACCCAACTGGCCCAACCACTGGGCCGCTGATACTCGATGGTAATGGCCGCGATTTGTTCCTCGCTAACGCCCAGGTTGCGCAACACCTGGAGGATATCTGCATCCTCTCCCTTGCGAGATAGAATCGGCTCCCTTCTATCCTTGAACTCCACCTCCAGAGTAGAGTAATCTCCTGAGATAGTGATCCGCTCTATCCTGCCTGCCCTGGCCGCGGCAGCTACGTCGCTAATGGGCATCTCCTCAGCTTTCGGCGACTGCGAAGAAAAGTTAAACACCAGGAACACCGCGGCCACCAAAATGATTAAATAGACAAAGATATTCCTAAACCTTCCCTCAAACACCTTTTCCCCCGTCCAGCAACCAGATATTGGATATCAGATATTAACCTTCGCCAGTTCTGATTTCATGCATAATTATACCAGAGATTGGCTAAATGTGCCAATTGGCCTAAACGTGAATCCACATTAACTCAACACGTTTCACTCATCACTCATCACACCTCCCGTGTTGCACCTGGTCAAGAGGTCAAATCCTGGGTTGATGCTCTCTACTGAGCAGGAAGCACTCGTAATTCCTTCACCAAGACGCTATCCTGCACCACCGTCGCCTGGCCAGGATCAACCACCGGCAAGCGCTGCATGGTGGCCTGAGAGTACATCCCCACTTTGAGCCAGTAGATGTCCGGGGGAGCATCGCCGGGGATGGAGAGCTCATAGGAGTCTCTCACCAGCTCGCCTGTCACCCACGAACCGGTGGGGTGCGTGCCATCGCGCGGCTGAACGTCCCGCTGGGCGAGGATTACCCCATCGGCTCGGGTCACGTGAACAAAGACGGTGTAGTTTTCCTGCATCGGCTGCAAGGCACGCCAATGCAAGGTCAGGCGAAGCAGCTCCCCCGGCTTGAAGCTATCGTTCTCCAGATCGCAGGCTACGAGGAGCACCTTGCTGCCCAGGTTGGCGTTCAGCATCAGCCGGGGGCCGCTGCTGACGACCAGGGTAACGACACTTCCCTCGGAGACAATGGAGCCCGCCGCAGGCTGCTGGGACAAGATGAGACCCTCGGCCTCCCTACTCCAGATGTCCTTCCGAGAGACGTTCAGGCCCATCTCCTTCAAACCGGGCTCGGCCGCCGTGATCGGCAGACCCTCTACCGCTGGCACAGAGACAAAACGCGGGCCCTGACTGATGATAACCCCTATGGTCTCTCCCTGTCGAACCATCTGGCCAGCGGGTATCGTCTGGGCAATGACGTTCAGAGCCGGTATAGATGAATCGTGCCTCTCCCCTACTACAGCTAACTGTAAGCCCGCCGCTTCGACGAGCCGCCGCGCCTCCTCCTGAGCCAGGCCGACCAGGTCGGGCGTCTGTACCTGGCCAGGCAAAGGGGTGACAACAGCAGTAGCCGTAGGCTGCGGCGCAGCCGCAGTATAGCGCTG
>Ga0194111_10009739_pt1 | contig 10403 bp, 11 predicted proteins | sample TA2KigC300mmetaG_FD_146194 | JGI IMG/M metagenome (GOLD analysis project Ga0194111, IMG submission 146194) | Freshwater microbial communities from Lake Tanganyika, Tanzania - TA2015033 Kigoma Deep Cast 300m | ecosystem: Environmental > Aquatic > Freshwater > Lake | place: Tanzania: Lake... | reverse complement strand
CAACAGTACCCCAAGAAGGTGGCAATCCAGAACACCAGCCATGGCGGCCGGCTTGTCAGGTCATGTCTGGTCGCTGCGAGAATTAATGTCTACGAAATTATTTATCAACCATTAAAGGGTCATTACCGAAAATCCAAAAATAAGTGAAAAAGAGTAACGATATTTGTTGGAATCCCTTAATGAAGGAGGAAGCCATGTTATCCCGTGATAGGCGCCCCACCACGCCGGGAGAAATCCTTCGGCATGAATTCTTGGAACCTTTGGGCCTGAGTCAGAAGCAACTGGCAAAGGCTTTGGGAATCACCCGGGTGCGCCTAAGTGAGATCCTTCGGGGGAAAAGAGCGATCACCCCGGATACGGCTTTTCGCCTGGCGAGGTTCTTCGAAACCACCCCGGAGTTTTGGCTCGGTTTGCAAACGGATGTGAGTCTGTGGGATACTTTGCAGGCCCACCGGTTCGGAATACGAGAAGATCAAGCCTGTGAGGACGACGGCTTGATTAGTCTCGAGGATTTTGACTTCGTCAGGTTTCTCTATCTTTTTCTTTTTTTTCGCTGGGGAAGCAAGGCCTCAAGGTCGTTAAGGATTTCGGGCATCTCCAGGGCTGCAGCAAACTCCCGCACCCAGCGCCTCACCCGTCGCAGGTTCAGTTTCGAGCGAGCCGCCAGTATGGCCTCGATGTCGGCCAGGTCCTGGGGACGGTGGGCCACTGCCTTCATGACGATCAGATCCTCCGGAAGGGGCAGGGGCGCCTGGACGCCGCCCAGCTCCACCCAGGTGGCCCGGGCCACGGCCTCTTTTTCGAAGGGCAGCGACCCGAAGACAATATCGACATCGATACCGCTTTGCTGGTGACGCACCAGGAGCACCTGCGTTTCCTTCGCAAAGGCCAGGGCATCATCACGGCGCACGATAAAACCATGCTTTGCTCCCGCGGCCATAAACTCAGCCCATTGGCCCTGGTCCACCAGCACCAGCATGTCCACGTCCCGGGTCAGCCGAGGCCGGCCCAAAAGAGAAGCGGCCAGGCCGCCGATCACCACCCCCGGAACTTTCCCGGCCTTGAACCAAGCCACCAGGTCGCGCAAAACCGCCAGCAGGGGCGCCAGGTCGGTAGGCTCAGGCATGACACTCCCTGCGCAGCCGGGCCCACCGCTGCCGGACCTGATCCTCCTCAGCAGCCAGGGCCTCGGTCCACCCAAGATTCTCCCCTGACGCCAGCAGTGCTGCTACCTGGCGAAATTTGTCGGCCACCGGAGTAGAGGCCAGTTCCACTTTTTCGGCGGCATTGACGGCCTCCCACCTCCGCTTGAAGGCCTGGGCCTCTCCCCTGGTCAGGCGGCCGGCCGAGACTTTGCCCGAGGCAGCCTCCATTTCCAAGAGGCGCTTCACGAGAAAAGGCTGGGGCCGCCGCCGGCCATTTTCCCACTGGTTGACGGTGCTGAAGGTCACCCCCACTTCGTGGGCGAACTGTTCCTGGGTCAACCCCAGGCGCCCCCGAAGGCCTTTGACTAAAGCAGGAATGTCAATTGCAATCATGGGTCCATTATACTTCTGCTTATTTAATATGATATATTATTCGAAATATTGATTTTGTCAAAACATTGGTCCCTCTAAGGAGAATTTTCTGGGCTGGTTATTGGACACTTCTCAGCCCCAGGCGCGGCGTGCAGAAACTTCTGGGTGGCATTTTCCTGCAAATATGCATTTAAAATGCATAATTGCAAGAATGAAGGAGGATATGCGGATCTGCGCTACCTTAACCGCTCCTTGAGCGCCGGTGCTTATAACCGGGCAGAAGTGGAGTTCACCTCCACGTCCAGCAGGCCATGGTTTGCAATTTCACTGCCTTCCAGAAGGACCTGCGGGACCGTGGCGTTCACCTGAAATTCCTAAGCCTTAATGAATCGTTCATTGTCGGATAATTGTTTAATGAGCATTTATTTAAATGCTTTATTATTGGCGGGCAAGGGTCGCTCGGCCCATATCCTGCTGGCGGAGAAGCCCTGAAATAGTCTGACGGAAAATGCCACAGAGAAAAATGTTCGAAATGTTTTATGTAACCAATAACCGTGGTACCATGGCTGAAAATGTTTCTGGCAGGAGCATCTTAGACCATCGGCTGCATGCCTACTCATTCGCCTTGTTGAAAACATAGATGTGCCATCAATCGGATTTCCCTATCACATAATTACAAAAAGAGAGATAATCAGGGCCATGCGCATCTTGGTGGTGGAAGATGACAGCAAAATCGCCTCGTTTGTTGTCAATGGGCTGAGACAAGCAGGGTATGCGGTGGACCATGCCGCCGACGGTCAGCAAGGCTTACACCTGGCCTTGACCGAGCCCTATGATGCGGCCGTCATCGACGTCATGCTCCCCAAAATGGACGGCCTGACCCTGATTCAAGAGGTGCGCCGACAGAAGGTCAATATCCCCGTGATCATCCTGAGCGCCAGGCGCACAGTAGATGATAGAATCAAAGGGCTGCAAACCGGAAGCGACGACTACCTCATCAAGCCCTTTTCTTTCTCCGAATTATTGGCCAGGATTCAGGCGCTGATTCGCCGGGGCGGCAGCGCAGCCCAAGCTCCCCGACTGGAATTGGGAGACCTGTCTCTCGACCTCCTTAGCCGAAAGGTGATGCGGGGGGATACGGAGATCTTGCTGCAACCCCGGGAGTTTGCCCTGCTGGAGTATCTCTTGCGCCAATCGGGAAGGGTTGTCTCCAAGACCATGATCCTGGAGCATGTCTGGGAATTGGACTTCGACCCCCAGACCAATGTGGTGGACGTGCTGGTCTGTCGTTTGCGGAACAAAGTGGACCGGGATTTTGAGCCAAAATTGATCCACACCATCCGGGGGGTGGGTTATGTCCTTAAACTTCCTTAGTCGCCTGCGTCAAAGAATCAGCGTCCGGCTAACCCTCTGGTTTTCGTTGATCTTTTGCCTTGGCTCCCTGGCCATCCTCCTCATTGCTTATCTTTTGCTGTCCTCGTCCCTGAGGCACCAGGACCAAAGAAATATTCTGGCCGCTTTGAAGGAATATCAGGCCCAATATAAGGCCGGCAAGCTGATCGCCTTGAGAAACGCCATCAAGTTTGAGAAGTCTGCCGGCAAACCCAATATCTTTTTCGTGCGGGTGGCGGGCCCCAGGAACCAAACGCTGTTTTTAAATTTACCGGATCAGTGGGCTGATTTTGACCTGAGCCGGTTGGAGGGCCCGGAAAAGTTTCAAGATTGGTTTCGACTCAGAGCGCCGAACGACGAAGATGTCCTGGAGGTCGCCACAGCCAGGCTTCCGGACGCTTTCATCCTCCAGGTGGGAAAGAACACGGGTGATAGAGAGGAACTTTTGGAGAATTTTCACCGGGTGGCATTGGGGGTGGCAATCCCCATTATCCTGTTGGGCCTGGTGGGAGGGCAATTCCTGGCCGGGCGGGCGCTCAGGCCCATCCGCCATCTCATCTACACGGTGCGCACCATCACGGCAACGGGCAAAATGGAGACCCGGGCCCAGCTGGGGCCGACGGGAGATGAGTTGGACGAACTAGCCAGGCTGTTCAACCAGATGCTGGACCGCATTGCCGGTTTGATGAACGGCATGCGGGAGACCCTGGATAACGTGGCCCATGACCTGCGTACCCCCTTAACCCGGATGCGGGGCGTGGCGGAGGCGGCTTTGCAGGCACAGGATCAGCCCGGCGCCTGTCAGGAGGCCCTGGCCGATTGCCTGGAGGAAGCCCAGCGGATCTCCACTCTCATAACCACCCTTATGGATATCGCAGAAGCGGAAACCGGAACGATGAGGCTGAAGCTCGAGGAGGTAAATCTTGCTCCCCTGCTCGCCGAGGTCGTAGATCTATACCACTATGTGGCGGAAGAAAAACAGATCACCGTGACAACCAGCTATCCTGCGAAAATCGTGGTCACCGCCGATGCCGCCCGTCTGAGGCAGGCCCTGGCCAACCTGTTGGACAATGCCGTAAAATACACTCCGTCCGGGGGAAGAATAGAGATGACCGCCTCCGCCCAGGGTAATCAAAAGATTGTGGCCATAAGGGACACAGGAGTGGGGATTGCTCCGGAGGAACTCTCCAAAATCTGGGATAGGCTGTATCGCGGCGATAAAAGCCGGGCCCAGCGCGGTCTGGGGCTGGGTCTAAGCCTGGTGCGAGCCATCATCCGAGCCCACGGCGGCCGGGTGGAAGTGACCAGCGAAGTTGGGGCCGGCTCCCTCTTCACCGTCTATCTGCCTGCATAGTCTCTCCTCTTCAGGCATCTTCTTTTACTCTGTACCGCAACATTGCCAATTTGTAATACTTCGGAAAGGTTCCGGTAATCTTGATCTCTTTATAATGAGCCTTAAAAATTATCCGCATTGACAAGGAAAAAGGACATGCAAACCGCTAGCCGAATCCTGATGGGCGTGTTGGCCATCGCCTTGGTGTGCGCCGGGCCCGCCTTCGCCAAAAAAGATAAGAAAGGTAAAAAGGACTGGGGTCCGCAAATACCACCCACCATTACTGCAGACCAAGCCAAGGCTACCGTGAGTGCGGCTATACCCAGGCTGTCGGTGGGTCAGCCTTTTACCAAGCGGGGGAAACACGGGGATATCAAACTGGAAGTTCCCTTGATGTTTGAGGGGAAAATTGTCGCCAAAGTGCGGCTAAATCCCGCTAACGGGGAAGTTCTTCTTAAGGGACAGAAAGCTTGGGCACAGAATCTGTCGGTAACCCCGGAACAGGGAGCCAGGACGGTGGAACGCATGGTTTCGGAATTCCAGGTGGGCGCGGCCTGGTTGGGCAAGCAGGGCGAATGGAAGGTCCCCTTGCTGTACAAAGGAGCGGTGATCGCCGAAATAAAGGTCCATGGCCAAAGCGGCTCCATACTCCCTGATTGGAAAGCCTCCAGGGATGCCTCCATACCGTGAGCGATAATCCGTTCTTTATCGTTTTTGTCCAATTGTTTGACGGCATCGGCCAGGGGATCTTTGGGGTGGTCTCTGTCCTCGTGGTTGCCGATTTGACGCAAGGGACCGGGCGCTACAATTTCGTGCTGGGAGCGATTGGGACTGCGAAAAGCATCGGCGCGGCCCTCAGCAATGCGGTGGCAGGGTATATTGTGCATGCCTGGGGTTTTAATGCAGGATTTCTAACTTTAGCCTCGCTTGCGGCCTCGGGATTCATGATCTATTATTTGTTTCTGCCTGAGACCAGGAACTTACGCGATTTCCCAGCACCATGCTGACCCCAACCTTGCCGATTTGTAATGTTGCCGAAAGGTTTTGGTAATCTTCACACCTTATAATCCTGTCATAAGGCGGGAGGTGGTAATTATGAAGATAGTCGCCGCGCTGCTAAGAATGGTGGTTCTGGCGCTTACTGTGTCGGTGGTTCTGGCAGGGGCGGTAATAGGATTGTTAGACACGACCAACCTTGGCGTGGCGTGGCTTGGCTTCTATCAAGGCTTCAATACCGGGTCTCCGAGTTATTCACGCAATATCCAGGTCATCAGGAAGGAGGCGGAGCACCCAAATTGTCCGACCACCATTAAGGTTGAGCAGTCGGAGGATGACGACGAAGACGAAGATAACGAAGAGATTAAAAAGAGTTAGGAAGATTCAAGTCCCTTTAAACCATCTTCATAAATGAGGAGGGCAACCACATGAAAAATTTCGTAAAAGCGGCAGTTATTGTGTTGGCGGGCGTAATCCTGGCCGCCTCTCCGGCGTTTGCCAAAAAGGATAAAGGAGGCGGAGGCCCGCAAATCCCACCCGTGATCACCGCGGATCAGGCCAAGTCCGCCGTGACTGCGGCCATACCCAAACTGGCGGTGGGGAAGCCTTTTACCAAGCAAGGCAAACAGGGGGATATCAAATTTGAGGTCCCGCTGTCGTTGGAGGATAAAATTGTCGCCAAGGTGCGCTTGAACCCTGCCACCGGCGAGATTCTCCTCAAGGGACAGAATCCTTTCGTCCAGAAACTGTCGGTCACTCCGGAACAGGCCACCAAGACAGTGCAGGAAATGATGCCGGGGGCGCAGGTGGGGCCTCCCTGGTTGGGCAAGCAGGGAGAATGGAAGGTCCCTCTGCTGTATAAAGGGGCCATCATCGCCGAGATGGGGGTCCACGGCCAAAACGGCTCCATCCTGCCGGACTGGAAAGCCTCCAAGGATGCCACCATGTTTGGGAAATAAGTCGAAGGTCTGAGACGGCTGAAGTCTGACTTCCTCTGGCGTCTGGGATAACGAACCATGAAAGGACTTTTGGGAATGCCGGGTCTAGGGATTTTGGCGCTGGCCTGGTTGGCTGTTTTGCTTGATGTGGGAGCTGGCTCCGCGGGAATGCCGCCCCCTTCCCCCGCGGGGCCGGCCAGCCCCCAGCTTTCCGCCCCTTCCTGCAGCATCAGAGTGCCTGAGCCGGAGCCGGTTGATCTAACCTCCCTGGCCAAGATTCCAGCCAATAAAGCCATGGCCGCCGCCCAGGCAGCCTATCCAGGCTCCCGGGTTAGGGCACTGGCGTTGGAAAATGATAACGGCTGCCTGGTGTACCGCGTGCTTTTGAGTAACGGCCTGGAGGTGAAGGTGGACGCGGGCAACGGCCTAGTGCTTCGATCGGCATCGGAAGACGATGAAGACTATCAGGAACCTAAAATTCAGATGAAGAAGCGGAAAAGCCGTTAACCTCAGGCCCTGCCTCGGGTTATCTTTTAGAAAGGAACAAGATAGCCAATTACCTGGGGTAGTTTAGCCCATATGCACAGACCAACCCCAAGAAATGAATTCGTCAAATGAAAAAAGGAGGAAAGAATTCGTTTATCCCTATATCTTTTCTCGTTGTTGGACTCTGGCGATAGTTTTCTTAAAGTCTCTGAGCCACTGATTTGCAACCTTCATTTCCTTGGTGTAGCAGCCATGCTTGATTTTGGACTGCCGCATGCGCTCCAGACCTTCTCGGGTACGGGGACCGGTGGACTTTCCACCATGAAGCGACATCTTCCATTCGGCATGGCCGGCTGAGTGCAGGGATGGCCCTTCCTGGTCTTAGCGCCACAGCGCGGTGCTAAGGTGAAATCCCCTGGCGGATTTCCATTTTTCAGGCATCCGCGCCGTGGGAGATGGGGTTGTCCCTCGGTTTTCGCTTTCACCCCTCCCCCTCCCCCCTGTGAGTAAGCGCTCCCACAATGGCTTGGCCACCCTGATTGACGGTGACATGTTCGACTGTGACCCGTTGCCGTCCTGTCTTGCCTTGGAGCTTTTGCAAGCACGCCGCCTGCTCAAGAAAGAGTTTCATAAATTGGCTCGCCCGGGCGACATTGGCATCAATTCCTTCGCTGCTTTGTTCGGGATGCACCGCCCGCCGGCAGAACGCCATGGCGAGATTATGCGATGCGAACAGTTGAACGGCCAGCAGCCCTTGCAGCTCATCCCCACTTGGCTTGGTTCGGTTACCAGAGTTACCAAAGTTGCCAGGGTTACCAGGGTCATCAGGTTACTATCTTTTTAGAGATTCATATTTTCCATTTACTGATTTTATCTCTTGGTCCTTGGCCATCTTCCACATTAGCGTTTTTATGTTTCCATAATTTTTGCCAAGCATTCCTGATACTTGTCTCGGTGTCAGTGGACCGTTTTCCCTAAGAATCTGCAAGATTTCCTGACGTTCCTTGCTCCTGGCATACTCCTCCGCAGCCCCCAGTAGTTCCCACATCCCTTCTTGCTTATGGAATTTTAAAGCCAGCTCCAATTCTTCAACATCGCGACCAGCGATGTTGAGGGTGCCGTCGGCCTCTCCTCTTCCCCTCTTCAGGACGAGGACGGCGTCAGCCGCGCCGGCGATTCCGGTCGACCCCATGATCTCATCCAAAAGGTCATCCGCGGCGGACTTGCGGGTGTGATAAATCATCAGCAGGCAGATGCGGTACTTCTGCGCCAGATTTTGCAGAGCCCCACCCACTGCCATGTCGAAGTCATAGGGGTCGATGTGTTTCGGGCGAGGGGGTTTAATCTTGGTGAAGGAATCGATCACCACCATGCGACAGTCGGAATGTTCTTTAAGCCATTCCCCCAGGGCTTCAAGCCCGCCTTTGTCCAACCGGGGCCAGCTTTCCGCAAGGATAAGATCCTCCGGGAAGGACTCCCCGCCCAAAATTTGCTTCAAGCGTTTTTTGGCTCGACGGAGTTTGTCCTCCAAACACAGATACAACACCTTTCCCTTGGCCACCCGAAGATCGGCCTTGCTCAAGGCACAGCCTCCACTGGAAACCGAGACGCTCAAGCCTAACGCCATCCAGGACTTTCCCTTCTTAGGGCGGGCTCCCAGGATGACATACCCCTCCGGAAGAATGTCCCCGACGATCCACTCGGGGTCAGGGAATTCCATGGCCTCAAGCTCTGCAGCCGAAATAAAATGAATCGCCGAGTGATTCGTCCTGGTTCTTTCCGACTGGGAGCTGACCCTCGAAGAGTTCTTCCCTTGCTCTTGTGTTTCGTCCTGCTTCTCATGAGAAATATCCTGGGCTTTTTGACCCTCCTTCGCTTTAGGTTCCTTTTCCGGTAAATCTCGAGGCTCCTTAATCCCGGCCTCAATGCCGCTTTTGATAGTGGACCTGATTTCGGCCTCCGCCAGGCCGATGTGCAGGGCTACGCCATACAAGGCCGCTTCCACACTCCCCCGGTCCAAAAGCCCCGCGCCTATTAGCTGTCCAAGTGAAAATGCTGCCTGATTGAGTCGATTATTTCGATTCCTCTCATGAGTCCGGGCCAAGGCGATCAATTCTCTTTCAAAGACGGCCTGCGCATAGGCTGCATACTCTACAGGACTACGAGGACCTGCTGCTGCTCCTTCCCGAGTAGATTCCCTCTGTCCCTTGGGCTTCACCTCGTACCGGGCGAGATCAGCCAAGTCATATACCCGATCAGGTTCATGCCAAAGGATTTTCACCGGGCGAGGGTTACCGGCGAGCTTCATGTTGTAAGTTCCCGGCAACCTCAGAATACGGGCCGCGTCCGTGGCTCCCACGTCGCCCCCCAGGGCCACGGACAGGCCCTTGTTAATACGCTCGAGCCTGGCGAAGTGCCCATTTGTCAACGACACCGCTTCCCGGAACAGCCAGTAGGGTTGGAAGCCGCCACCCGAGTCGACCAGGATCGACGGTCGCAGAGGGAATCTTTCAATGACGGCCAGGGCCGAAGCCTTGTCTTTGTATTTAGTGGCTACCTTATGCCCCACGTTTCCGACATCGACATCGCCAAAGCAGGCAGTCAGCGCCAGGCAATCTTCTTTTTTCCCGCCTCGGTTGCTTCGTCTGGGGGCCACCCCGACCCAATAATTTTGGTCTGGCGGCCAGCTCTTCATGTCTTCCACCAGAGCCGTCACGCACTGATAAAAACGCCGGAAGCCTAACTCCTCCCCCTCCCGCTTGCCGCGAACCTCGATGAATGCTGAGCCTCGGATATCTCCGAGTCTGGCGTGAAGGGTTTCCAGGAACTGCTGCGCTTGGTGAGGGTCTAAAACCAACATGCCAAACCATCCAGGACCGAGATCGCCGTGTCGAAGGCCAAGAGAAACTTAAATCGGCTCCGTGGCAATTTTCCGGCTTTCCATGAAACGGATGACGTCTTCCAGTGAGTAACGAACTGAACGCCCCCTCTTGATATAAGGCAGACCACGCCCGCGATGCCTGTCGTTCCGCAGGGTTTGCAGTCCCCTGCCCGTAATTCTGGCGACTTCCTTCTCATCGATGTAACGCTGATGCGGATTTTGCATTGGGCAACCTCCCTGAACCCAGGTAATAAAAATAAAAAACGCTATCCTTGAGGGATAGCGTAAAATGAACACCCAACTTTGGGTAGAAAGAATATTTCTGAGAAAAATAAAGAATTTTTCTCAGATAAATAAAGAATTTTTCAAAGGAAAATTCTTATCCTCATGGAAACCTGAGGTCCCTCCATCCGCCATTAATCAACTCTTCATACCGGGTATAATGTTGTTTGGCTTTCATGATTGCCGAATCAGTATCATTGTCATCTGGAAAAGTTTTGGCGGCAATCTGTTTCCAAGTTAATCTTGGATTACTTTTCTTCAGGTCGCCTAGCTCTAAGATTTTATCAAAATTTACCTTATTTACTTTGATCCTTTCAGGAAGCCTCTTTAAATAATCATTTTTCCAGTGAAAATCAATATGATCTATAACTGCTTTTTTCAAAGCATCAATTGAATTTACTTTAGTAAAATCAATCTGTAACCAAAGATGGTCTTTGGGGACGTTTTTGCCGAGCCTGTCCCAAATTCAGTTGAAAGTGGGAGGCGGTTAAAGGTTGATAAAGATTAGGCTGCCATTTGTTTGGAGTCAAGGGCAACCTCATTTTCCAGTTTGACTTTGAGCATCCAGAGGTCACGGT
>Ga0194111_10009736_pt1 | contig 10405 bp, 9 predicted proteins | sample TA2KigC300mmetaG_FD_146194 | JGI IMG/M metagenome (GOLD analysis project Ga0194111, IMG submission 146194) | Freshwater microbial communities from Lake Tanganyika, Tanzania - TA2015033 Kigoma Deep Cast 300m | ecosystem: Environmental > Aquatic > Freshwater > Lake | place: Tanzania: Lake... | reverse complement strand
TCATAATTGTTCTCCTAAGCTTTCTTACGGCCAGCCGTGACGCATAATGTTGCTCATAAAGTCTACATGAGGGCGAACGTGATGATAAACCGCTTAACTTCCAGCTCGGCTGCGTGGCAGCTAACGTTTTCGGGCTTTGCGTTCGGGCGGGTTTCAGAGCACAAAACTGTCAACCTGCACTGAACTTGAATAGAAGCACAAAGCTTCATGTTTGCACGTCACCCCGCCTGACGCAAAACCCGTGTTAGCTGTTGTTTTGTGATTTCAACCACCAAGTTTTCTTGCCAATTTCAAAAGGAATTTTCGATTTTTTCTTGTAAAGTATTGTTCCAAATATTGCAAGAAAAACAGTTCCAAATCTAAAAATATTGGCATATGTTCCTCCGAGTGCATTATTGTCCACATCAAATACTAGCCAATATAAATTCATTAAACAATGCAAAAAAATTGCCGCCCATAAATTAAATTTCCATTCAGCATAAATCCAAAAAAATAAAATAGAACCCAAGAATGTGATTAGAAAAATGCCTATTAATTCATTTGGGTCATTACTTTGATATAGATGGGCTAATCCGAAAAGAGTTGAGCCTATTAGTACTGATGACAAAAATCCTAATCGTGTAAATCTATATAATTGTCCTATTAGAAATGCTCTATATATAATCTCTTCAAAAAATGCTGATGAAATTGTGTTAATAATTATGGTATCAAAAGATAGTTGGTAGTTAATACTGAACTTTAATCCGTAAGCAATCAAAGACGGTAAAGTAACAATAAAGGCAAATAAAAAGCCAATTAATAAATTACCTGACAGCCCCAACTTCTCAAAGATGTTTTTGAAGTTGCGATGTAATATAGCAACTGTAGCAACCAAAGGAAGCGAAGTAATTGTATAGGCCATTATATGTCCTATCGCTTTTGACTTTGTCAATGCCATTATTTCCTTTTGAAGGTTTGAAAATATAAAAGCATCTACAACATAATAAACTATAAATCCAATTAAAAAAATTAAAATAAAATTTGGTTTTTTCATAAATTCTTTGTCTGAATGTTAAATATAAAAGTTACATCTAAGTTGGGTTTTCTAAAATAACAGCTAACGGTTGACAATATGGCCAGTAAGGGATTGCGGGCGATTACCTATCAAGGTACACAAAAAGTTGAAGCGGGCTACAAACCTTCGCATACCACTGAAACCCTTATTGGCTATATTGTGTGTTAGCGGTTCGTTGTTATTATTGATTTTTGTCCATATAATTTATACGCATTAAAAATTATCCAAAAGAAATAAAATGCAAAAACAATTCTTTGTCCAACGGCAGGTATATTTGGGAATATAAATACCCAACTCCCAAATAATATTGTCAGCCAAGTAAAAAGCAAAGTAGGTTTAATTGCCTTTGTCCAATATGTTGTTTTCCTCATTTGTTTTGGGTAGGTAAATGCTCCAATTAGAAAGAAAATATAACTTCCAAAACTACCTATTGTATGAAACAACATTGTCAATGATTGTTTATTATCAAAGTCACCTGGAAAAATTCCTGAAATCGACATAAATAATCCACTTAAAAGAATTCCAATTAATGGTAATTTACTTGATTTTTCTGTTGCTACGTTTTTGTAAAGTCCTAACGCAAATATTGAAATCAAAATTCCTGTTAATATGTATCCGATTATATTCCATACCCATTTGTTGGGTGCATCTACCGAACCAAGTTCACTAATAGCCTTTGTCAGAAAACTATATTCGGGTCTTTGGTTTGCCATAATAATATATGTCACCCAAAATATTGTAGGTGCTAAAAAACCAATTATTGCATATTGTTTATTTTTCATTATGATGTTATTAAGGTTTTCTGTTTCCAGTGTTTCTTTTTACAATGACCGCTAACGTGTGCAGGCACAACGCCGTGGCGCCAACTATTGTCTATCAACTGATGGCGCCATGGAGCGAACTCTATTTCAGTTCGCTCCAACTGCTTTACCTTCGCCTATACAAATGTGTGAGCGCCGATTGTGCCTGCTGTTATAGGCAGTTGCGCACCCGATGTTAACGCCGACCGCCCTCACCGTATAGAGCTTTGATTTCAGATTCCGGTAGGGCTTTGTCATATATTCGAACCTCATCAATCTTACCATTGAAAACAGTCCAGTAGTCATTCGTTCCGCCAATCGAGGCATTACCCCTCGGATCGGAATCTTGTGACAACTGTGCACTTCCACAGTTGCGCCCGTTGAGATAAAAACGCACATTCCTTCCGTCAATCACGAACGCTGCAAAATTCCACCTATTGTATTCGAATTCTGAGCCAGATAGAATTATCTCATTGCCGTTAGCAGATGCGGCCCACAGCTTTTGAAACTTGATACCGACGCAGGGTGTTCTATTTCCATCACGACAACCAAGAATGGCTTGCCCCCCTATGCTTGTGCTGACCGTATTGGCATTAAACCAAGCAGAGATGGTGTACGATATTCCATCACGGATCATCATGTGATATGGGATTCTGATGTTGTTATTGGCTCCGTTGAAGTCATAAGCACTGCTTTCATTTCCAAATCTATCAGTTGTAAGTGATGCGCCATTCACTATCCCGTCATTTCCACGCCCACTCTCATCATCCGCACTGCCATTGAAAGGATAGTATGCGATGGGAACACTTGTAGGTCGACTGGGTAATTCCATAGAAGAATACGTGATCTTGTCAATCTCCTTTATGGGATATTCGGCTTTCTTCCCATTTCGTAGATGAATAATCATTGTCTGCGAGAATAGAGTGCTCGCCGTAACAACCATAGTTACGAAGCAAAAAATGGTATTCCGCATTGTGTAGCTCCTTTCTGTAATTGTTATTGATTGGGTGCGCAATTGCCTATAACTAGTGTAACAAAGCCATATGGCGTCTTTCATACCAATTTGGTTGGATAAACGCCATAATATTATTTTAACTTTCATTTAATTCCCTTTAACATTACCGCTTTATCTAATGGATTAACAATATTAGTCATAGATTTCTTACTCACGTGTGTATAAATTTCTGTTGTTTTTGAACTGCTGTGTCCAAGCAGTTCTTGTATGAACCTTAAATCTGTTCCGCCTTCTAATAAGTGTGTGGCAAATGAATGCCTAAGTGTATGTACTGTTACTCTTTTTTTAATACCGGTTTTTTCAACAGCACGGTTAAAAACATTTTGTATACTTCTTTCTGCTAAATGTACTCTTCCATTTCCACCTTCAAATAAGAATTCTTTAGGCTTATATTCTTTGTAGTATTGCTTAAGTTTTTCAAGCATGAATTCAGATAACAAAGTATATCTATCCTTTTTACCTTTTGCTTGCCTAATATGTATAAGTTTTCTGATACTATCAATATCTCCTATTTTAATTCTTACGGCTTCACCTACACGTAACCCTGCAGAGTAAATCAACATCAGTAATGTTTTATGTTTTAGGTTATTAATAGAGTTAAATATACTGATCACTTCTTCTTGGCTCAATATATCGGGGAGTTTTTTCTGCTTTTTTGGTCGTGGAATAGAATTAATAATTAAGGGTATTTTATAAAGCTCGATGTAAAGAAATCGAAGAGCATTAATCATTTGATTTATCGAAGATGTTTTCTGTTTCTTATCTTCAATCAAATAAAGCAAATATTTTTTAATCTCATCGTTCAAAATATTTCTTGGGTGAACAGGCTTAAAGTAATTAACAAATGCTCTCAGACAGCTTAAATAAGATTTGATTGTTTTATAACTATAATTCCGTAATCTCATCTCGCTTCGGATGGTTTCAAAAAATCCTGGTGTTTTAGATAGAATTGTTTTCAAATTTTTACTAATCGACTGAGATAAATTTTAAAGCTCCGCTTTGTAAGTCACACTTTAAAAAGAAAATCGCATTTCTATTACACCAACTCAGAGTTTAATTGCCTAATTCTATTTCTACTATGGTAAACCGCCTCAACATACTCAAAGGAATTGTTCTTTTCAAGCAAAAAGGTTGAAAAACGAATTTTTGTAAAAATAGTGAGTTATTGAATAGTAAAACTATAGTGAAACTAAGACTAAGATTCAGATGAAGTATTCAATGATTTTTTACTCGATTAAAACTAAGAGTGGATCAGGAAAGTTTTTACGCTAAGTCAACTGCGTTATTTGAGCAGGATAAATTTCTTTGTAATTGAAAAAGCTCCGGATTTCAATTGGTAATAATATATTCCGCTGGATAATGGATAATGATTCGTCAGTTGATGGATGGAGAATGAAAAATTATGAACGCCACTTTCTTTTAATCCATCCTCTAATGTGGCAACTTCTCTTCCAAGTGCATCGAAGAGTTTTAATGTGACGTGGTCACGGTTCATTAATGAATACCTGATATTGGTCTGTCCGTTGAATGGATTGGGAAAATTTTGTGAGAGATTAAATTCATTGATCGGGGGATTATCGTTCACTTCTGTTGATAAATTCAAAAGCCATTGAATTCCATTTTGAAATATTTTTTTCCTTTCTTCAACGCTTTCATGAACTCCGCCAAGATAGGTTAAGCAATTTTGAGTTAAAACCTTTGCAGGCAAACCATTGTATGCGAGAATAGCATCGTAATCGCCGGATCTTGCAAGAACAACTTCACCGGTATATGTTTGCATTGCTCCATCTATATCAAGAGTATAGGAGAAATTTTCAGCGCTGCCGTAAAATCCATTTGTTACTGGGTGGGTATGATTTACAATTGTTACAGAATCTGTGAAGTTGAAATTAGCTTCACCATAAAGATGCAGCATAGAAGTCCACATACTGGCATGAATACTGTCAAGATTTATTACAGAATAAGCAAGATCATCGCCGATGAAATATACAGGTCTTCCCGAATGATAAAACTGAAAGATTAAATCTACTATCTCATTGTAAATACCGCCTGATTGGTAGCTAAGATCGTTCCAAATTAATAAGTCGCTTCCATCGAGTGTTTCATAAGTGAGCGAATCTTTAACAACATCTGAATTTTGGATACCCATTGATGTGAGGTAGCTTTTGATCGAATCGATTTCATCTGTATAAAAATCGAAGTTCTTAACTATTGTAACTTTTTTTATCGACTGACTGTGCGAATCATGGCTAATCGAAAAGAAAACTATTAATGAAAAAACGATTGCGATCCTATTTCTCATACACACTCCCAAAATTTTTGAAAAGATAAAAATATCCTCATCGGGTCATCTCTCCTAAATAAGCCTGCAGTTCAATCACTTTTGAGAATTATTGATCTTAGATGGTCTTATTTACCTCTTTGCTGTTACCTTCTGAAAACCAATCCAATATACACAATCGGAAAAATCTTGTCAAGAGGAAAGGTTTTGGAAAATGGTCGTGAAGTTTTTATAAAAGTGCAAAATAAATTTAAGCTGAGGCGGAGACAAAAGTTTAGAGGTGTATTAGAGGATTAATTTTAACTATGGTTCTTAACAGCACAAAAAAGTTTTTTTGTCTTAAAAACGTTGAAAATTTTTTTGTTAATAAATATCGTAGGAACCCATCCGATAAATCTGGATGGGTTTTACGATTCAGAAACTAATCAGAGAGCAATTTAACTTTTAATCTAAAAGCGACATCTGCACTCGCGCGGAAATTAAATGGTGTTGGAGAAATTCCAGTAGCAGAAAGCGTCGCAGTGAAACGTCTATTAGTTGATGTGCTCAAGTAATTATTCATTGCTGTGACTTCTGCATCAGTCAATGTTAATGGAGCCGGCGTAGTAACAAAGTTAGCTATATTCACTCCAGTAAATGTTTTCACAAAAAGTGGTGAACCGGTTAAATTTGCAATAGTGAGAGTTAGATTTCCGGTTGCACCAGTACCGACATCGATTGTTCTGAATGCAGACGTTACAAATTGAATGCTTTCGACTTTATCTGCATAATCACGATAGACCTGAGTTGTATCGAGCCAGATTGATTTGCTTACTGATGCTGTCGAGGTCGAACCGCTCACGTTAAATGTTGCAGGCATCCAGATATTAATGTACATAAAATCGAATGCGTCAAGTATACAGCTTTGAAAAGAAAAGCTTGATACGATTGTAAATGCTATTAGTAATGTTGATAAATTCTTTTTCATAAATTCTTATCCTCCAATTAAAATCCAAATGTTAATCCGCCGGTAAAGACTGACTGAGAGCCAAGACTATAATCGGCGCTTAATGTTAAGAATGCTAAATTCAATGCCCCTCCGACTACTACACGAAATGTATTATCCCCATCAATATCAACGGAAATATTTCTGTCAACTCTTAGCAAAGGATTGCCGCTTGCAGGATCTCCTTTAATCTTGTAATCGAGCTTGAAGTTTGATGATTCATACTGCAATCCGCCATAAGCTGTAAATACACCAAATGATTTACTCGCATGTGCATTGAATGCAAGATTTGTTGATGAAATTAGATTTGTAACTTCAAGTTTATTGTAAAGAACTTGAACTGCAACATCAAGAGGGATCAGCGGGATCCATTGGCTGATATTGTGTTTCACCCCAATTCCAAGAAAATTAAATTCGTTTTCATTGATATTGACAGAGGGAATAAAGCGAACAAGAAGTTCCGTCCCAAATGTGCTAATAGTAGCTTGAGGCACACCAAATGGAACACTTGTTTGATTGAAACCATCAGGATAAGTAACAAAACCGAATGGTCCGGAATAAATTCCCCCTTTGTTTCCCCAAATCGTTGCAGATGGATCACCAGAAGCGTATCCGGTTGGGAGCTTAGGATCAAATGTTAGTTGGTCATTTGGAATAAAGATCATCATTCCTTTAATGCCGATCGAGAATCCAAAAATCTTTGCGACTTTTGCAGAATGAAATCCACCGGAATTTAATCCAGTTCCAAGCGTAGTGACCATTGGCTTTACGTAGCTGATAATATCGTTTTCATCGATTTTACCGAATCGGTCATCTAATTGGGAATACGCCTGTCCAGTTAATAAACCGAAAATTGTAACTATAAAAATTAACTTTTTCAAAGTAACTCCTATATTATTTTTTTAATATTTATAAGCGCCCTCACATATAAAAATAATGTGATTCATTTAGGTGAATAATACAATTTTGTTTATTAAAAAAGAATTCCTTTTTCTTTTTTTATCGATAAATTCTAATTGAACACGATGTGAATGTTAAAATCATTATTCAAAAGAAAAAAATTTATCCGATAATGATTGTAAATCAATAAATATTAAATTTGTATTGAAAATTCTTGGAGATCTGTATGTTTTCGAACTCTATCAGGCTTTTATTTTTACTCTCTGTAATTTTATTAATTTCAAACTGCCGGGAGACTCCTTCTGACAGTGAACTACCTCAAATTCCCCCTGATCCAAGCGGAAGTGTTCCAGTGTTGGTTAGGAATAATTTAGTTCCTTCAGGGAGTTTTGCAACAGTCAATGGTGAAAGAAGAAAATTAAATCTTTCTGGTATAGTCATAAATAATTATTCAGTCGACTTAAAAGGGACAAACGACGCCGGACAGAATGTTTGGATCGAGGTAGACAGCGTGAATAAAGGTATACTCGTAAATAGAGTCAGCCGTGGAAATATTCTTCCTGCTGATGTGGTTTTTTGTGTGGATGTGTCTGGAAGCATGCCAGCTGCCGTGGTTGATTCAATTTTGAACACAATAAGTATTTTCGCAGATGTTTTATATAATTACGGAATAGATTTGAGATTTGGCGGAATTGGCTATGTAGGGGACATTCGAGGATATAAAAATCTTACAGGCGATGTTGCGAATTTTAAAAATTGGGTGCGCTCAACAAAGTTTGAAGATCCATCTACTGAGGTTTTATTTCCGGCTTATGGTTCAAGTTCGCTTTCTCAAAATTCAGTAACAGCAATAAAATTTGCAGATTCTGCTTTTTCGTGGCGAAGCGGAGCTCAGAAAATTTATATTTTATTTACGGATGCACCAGTTAGTCCAAGCTCTCAAGTCAATTGGGCAAATGAATGGGTTGTTGCAAATCAAAAAGGCAAAGCTTCTGTAAATGTTGTATTCTTCGGTGACACCACAAAATATACAAATCAATGGTATCCGCTGAATTTATCGAATCAAAATCCTAAGGACATTGCTTACGCCACAGGCGGAAGCTTCTCGCTCTTTCCCGGAACGGCTGAAGGCTTGGATATTTCCAAACTTCCGATTACAAACGCATTAGCATCAAGTCATTCAATTGAGTTTTTATCAAAATCCGGATCGAGAAAAGTCAGAGTAATTCTTTCAGTCAGTTCGAATTACGACGGCCAATCGAGCTTCGTTGTAAATTTTCCGTAGTTTGATCTTTAAAAAACGGAGGGATAATAATTTTATCCCTCTGCTATAATAAAAAATCTTCCTCAGAAATTTTCGTTTAGGGCATATTTTGTTTGAGTAAAAATATTTTAAAATAGTTCTTGACTTACAGTATACGTTAACGTATACTTGTACAGAAAATATACGTAAAAGGACACAATGAAGAATAATTTTTACACTGAAGAAGAGCTCTTAAACAAAATTTCACTTTCCACGAAAGATTTTGAAGAGCTGAAATCTCATGCACTAATTGCTCCGGTAATTAAAAACAAAGGGAACACGGCCTTGTATGACAGCGATTCTATATTGGCTCTCGAAAAAATTATTCATCTCAAAGAGCTTGGTTATGGGATTGAAGAGATCAAGAAGATAATAAAAAAAGTTGGGCTGCCTGTAAAATCCGAACAAGAGCAAAAAGCAGAAAGCTTGAACTTTATAACAATTGGTGAACTATCTGAAAAGATAGGAGTCAATGCTCGTACTCTGAAGCACTGGGAAGAAAAGGGAATTATTGAGCCTGATGCACGGAGTGAGGGCGGAGTGCGATTGTATCAAGAAATATATGTTTTTTTTGGAGAATTGATTTTAGATCTCCAAATGTTTGGCTATTCGCTTGATGAAATTAAGGAAGTTTCGGATATGTTCAGAGATTTTGTTGCCTTGAGCAGCAAAGAAAATATTTATCCATTAAGTGAGTCAGTCGATAAACTAAAAAAGATGCAGGAAAAAATTACTAACCTTTATTCGAAAATAAAAAAACTTACTGAGGGAATTGAGCGTTGGGATGAACTTCTTAAAAAGAAAAAAAAGGAAATAAATCAATTACTTCAGAAGTATGAAAAACAAAATCCGAAAAAATAATCACGAAAGAAATTAAATGATCAACAGAATATTATTTATAGAACCAAAATCACCTGACCTCCACATTTTTTCAACATTTGCACTTCCGAGATTGGGAACAATCCTTCTTGCAACAATTGCCAAAGAACATGGATATGAGTGTCGAGTATTAATTGAAAATATTGAAGAGCTGAATTCAGAACTGCTTTGGGAATTTGATCTCGTTGCAATTTCTACAATTACTTCAACTGCACCTCGTGCTTACGCCATCGCAGATTATTGCAGGAAAATTGGAATCCCAGTTGTGCTCGGCGGTTCTCATGTAACGTTTTGTAAAGATGAAGCACTCGAGCATGCTGACTTTGTTATTCGTGGTGAAGGAGAAAAAGCTTTTCTGAAATTGGTGGATGCTTTAAATTATGATTACTCCTTGAATGATGTTCCAAACCTTTCCTTCAAAAATGGTTCTGAAATTATTCACAATTCAACCGAAGAACATATCTTCAATCTTGATGAACTTCCTCACCCGGATTTTACTTTGATACAGGGGGGGATGAAGAATTTAAATAACACCCGAATTATTCCTGTTCAAACCTCTCGCGGCTGTCCGTTCGATTGCACATTTTGCTCAGTAACTACGATGTTTGGGCATAAATATCGTTTTAACTCAGTGGAGTATGTCCTCGAAGAAATTTTTGAATACAATGATGATCCAAACAATTTTATTTTCTTTTACGACGATCATTTCCTCGCTAATAGAAAAAGGACAAAACAATTGCTTGAAGAAATGATCAGGAGAAAGTTCAGACTGAAATGGTCTGCACAAGTGAGAGCTGATATTTCGAAAGATGAGGAATTGATTCGATTGATGAAACAGGCAGGCTGTCAGACGGTGTTCATAGGATTTGAATCAACAAATCCTGATAGTTTACTGAGCATGAAGAAAAAGCAAGATGTAAATGACAGTATCCAAGCAATTTACATTTTAAAGAAATACAAAATTGCTATACACGGAATGTTCGTATTTGGATTTGATGAAGACACTGCCAAATCCTGCAATGCGACTATCAAATTTGCGAAGAGACACAAGCTAAGCTCTGTACAGTTTTTATTACTCACTCCATTTCCAGGAACAAGTCTTTATGAAAAATTAATTAATGAAAATCGAATTTTATTGAACGATTGGAGCTTTTACGATGCTCATCATGTAGTTTTTCAACCAAGGAA
>Ga0194111_10009723_pt1 | contig 10417 bp, 5 predicted proteins | sample TA2KigC300mmetaG_FD_146194 | JGI IMG/M metagenome (GOLD analysis project Ga0194111, IMG submission 146194) | Freshwater microbial communities from Lake Tanganyika, Tanzania - TA2015033 Kigoma Deep Cast 300m | ecosystem: Environmental > Aquatic > Freshwater > Lake | place: Tanzania: Lake... | reverse complement strand
GCTGTCCCCCACATTGGCAATATAGAGATTGCCATCCTTCACCACGGCGACGACGGCAGTAGTCCCCATGCCAAACCACTTGCTGCCTTTTTGCGAGCTAAGATCAAAAACTGCCCTGTTGGCCTCATGGAGCGAATTGTGGAGCATCTCCTCGACCGGCAGTCCATCTGGTTGCATATAATAATATTGGCGGCGGATCGCCTGACCAGCTATGTCGCTGGCCTCCTGGCCAGCATCGCGGCCCCCCATACCATCGCAGACAATAAAGAGGGCACCGAGTTTCTGGCGTGACTCGGTTTCAATAGGGTCGTTGGGTTGTTGGGTATAATAACGCCAGTCTTCATTCCGGCGACGCTGCGGGTTGCGCCCGATACTGCTCTCGCTCCCTACCTCCAGGCGTAATGATACGCCTGAGGACGGAGATGTTGGCGATCTAGGGGATACGCTCATGATGATTCTCCTGTATGTTATCGCGGATAATTGACCGACTCATAGACTCCAGGCGATGGCTGCAGCGTGGGCAACGGCCATGGCGTCCTACTAGGAGTCCTGACCGGCGCTACCGTTTTAGTCGGCGTTAGCGCGGGCATGGTAGTCGGCGTCTCCGTAGGCGTTAGCACGGGCATAGAAGTTAGCGTTTTCGTAGGCGTGGCGGTGGGCGGCTGTGCCGTGCCTGACTCCTCCTTCCACACAAAGGTTCGCTCCGTGCTCTGCCCGCTTACTGGTGTTCCTTCCTGCTCCCCATTTGGCCCGGTGCCTGCCTGATGGTATACCGTCACTGTCCAATGGTACTCACGGTTAGCAGGGCCTAGATCGAATAGGTATTCAGGCACCAGCCATTGTGTATCCTTCACCCATGGGGAAAACTCTCCATGGGCAAGCACGATCTTGACCACGTAGTAATCATAGTAGCCAAGCGCACCTACGGAATCCCAAGCCAGAACGATCAAAGCTCCTCTACTGGTGAAAGTTTCATTGTGCGGTGGGCTCCTTAAGACGGGAACCGGATAGACAGGTAAAGCTGAAGGTATATTAGTCGCCCCTACAGGAGGAGTAGGCACTGGTGACCCAGGTATTGGCGTGACTGTAGGCGATAGAATCCTGGGACTCGGCGTGGCTATGCTTGCCAAAGGAGCAACAGCAGTCAGGAGACTGGGCGCTGCCGCAGGAGTTCCCCCACATGCCCTGGCCATCCAGAGTATAACAAGCAGCGCCATTATCACGACGACTATACTCAACACGCCCATGGTAAGCTGGCGCAGACGGTGTTTGTCCGGTAAAGCGCTCTCGCTGTTCCTCCTGACGGCGCCCTTCTGCTGTTGCCTGGGATCGTAGGCACGTACAACAAGAACAGTGATGTTGTCCGGTCCGCCCTTGTCGTTGGCCAGCCTGACCAATTTCTCAGCGGCGGCCTGAGGGCTGTTGCTGGTTATCACCTGTTGGATCTCAGTGTCGCCTACTAAATCTGTCAGCCCATCACTGCACAGCACGACCACGTCACCGTGAGAAAGAACATAACCGTTGACATCTAGATCTGGTTCTACTTGGAGAGCGTTGCCTAGAGAACGGGTTAAGGCTCCCCTGTTGGGATGTGTCTCTGCTTCCGCAGGGCTAATGCGCCCGGAGTCCAGGGCTTCACGAACCCATGTGTGGTCCCTGGTCAACGGTCTGATGGCGCCCGCAGCCGGCACCAGATAAGCCCGGCTATCTCCGACGTGGGCTACAAACAGGTTATTATCCTGCACTACGGCAGCCACGGCAGTGGCGCCCATGCCGAACCATTTGCTGTTTTGCTGAGAACTGAGACGGAAGACATCCCTGTTGGCCTCATGGATGGAATTGCGCAGCATCTCCCCCGACGAGAGGTTGTCTGGCTGCATGTAGTAATACTGGCGGCGGATCGTCTGACCGGCAATGTCGCTGGCCTCATGGCCGGCATCGCGGCCTCCCATGCCATCGCAGACAAGGAAAAGCCTTCCGCGGCGCTGGCGCAACCTAGTCTCGATGGAGTCGTTGGGTTGCTGGGCATAGTAGAGCCAATCCTCATTCTGGCGACGCTCAGAGTGGCGGCCAATGTCGCTCTTGGCTCCTGTCTCAAGACGAAGAGAAGACGGCCCTATCAGGAGTGTGGGGGATAAAGCCACGCTCATTCTCCTTACCCGACAGGTAATTGGTGGTGTTTTCTCCGTCTGGCACCTTAACTGACATATATGGCTGGCATCCAACGAGGCGTTAATAACACGGCCGGGGATCTTCACATGGCACCTGCATGGGCTGACCACCACCTTTGCAAGGCGGGATTGTCTTTAAGCACGCCAGCGGTGACACTGGCTGCGGCGGCCGCCAGAAGAAGAACCATTGTGCACTGATGTCGCTCAACTTCTCTGCCTCGGGCCGTTGGCCACGGCGCACCACCACGTTCCACTCGTAGCGCCCATCGTCGGATAGACCAAAATACTCCCGGCTGACGGTAAATTTTGTCTCTTGCATGTACCAGTGCTTTTCCACCTGCCTGCCTGCAGCCCGCCAGGTCAGGTAGACGTCGTAGAACTCATCGGCAGCCAAGCTACCCACGCTCTGCCATGATAGCTCGATGCCAGAGCTCGTTTCATTGAACTCTTTGCCGCTGAGCGGAGCGACAAGCAGTGGTACGCTGTACCCAGCAGATTGTGTGGCTGTAGTAGTTGGCACCGGCTTGCTGGCTGGCGTTGCTGTAGGTACTAGCGTGGGCACTGGTGTTGGTGTATCCGTTGCCTTTGGCATTGGCACGGCGGTCACCGTAGGTGGCCGTGACGTAGCCATTGCAGTTAACGTCAAGGGTGGCATTGACGTTGGCACCTGTATCGTTGCCAATGGCGTTGGCGGCGATGGCCACAAATATTCCCGGATAGTACCCCAGTTAGAAGCACCTAAGCCTACTACTACAGCGACCGGTACCACAATAGCCAGAAAAATCCCCCAGGGCACTGAGCTTAGGCGTGGGGGGCGGGGCGGGTGCCCCCTCAGCCGGTTGAGAAACTGGCTGACCTCCTCCAGGCTAGGACGCTCTTGGGGAGATTTGCTCAAGAGGCGCAAGATCAGATCATCCAGGTCAGGGGAATCCTTCAGCTTAGGGTTGTAGCGCGAAGGAGGGTCCGGCTGCCGCTTCAGAATGTCGGTGGTTGTGGTATTGCTTTTCACCATGAAAGGAGGGCGACCGGTCAAAACCTGGTAGAGGACCGCTCCCAGGGAATAAACATCTGCTTGGTGATCCACCTGATCCATGGCATGGGCATCCTGGGACTTGATAGCCTGCACCCACTCTGGCGCCATGTAGGGTAAGGCGCCGGCTGGGATGACCTTCTGGCCTTTGCGTTTGCCGATGCCAAAGTCTACCAGAACAACTTCTGGCCGTGGGTGCTCGGCCGTGGGGTACCGATGCCGGAAGAGGATGTTATCCGGCTTGACATCCAAATGGACCACAGGATCCGGTTTGCTATTGTGACAGTATATCAGTGTCTGAGCCAGTTGGCTCATGATCTCTGCTGCCTCTGAGATCTCCAGACGTTTGTGCTGGTTGAGATAGTTCTCCAGGCTGCTTCCCTCCAGGTACTCCATGATAAAGTAATGAGGCTGGCCTCGAAGCTTGGTAGCAAAGCCTACATAGATATTCTTCTTCTCATGATCAAGCGGCTCAATCCGGACAATCCCTGGGTGACGTAGTCTTTGCAGTAGTTCTGCTTCTCGGTCAATGGGGTCATTGAACCTCTCCTCTAAGGCGATCTTCAGAGCAACGTGTTTACCCAGGCGATTCTGGGACAGGCAGACCTGGGCCATGCCACCCCGGCCATACTGCATGACTTTGATGACGTGGAACTGGCCCACATGATCGCCTTCTCGTAGTTTGATTTGGTCTTTTCGGTCGATAGACATTGATTTACTCCCTAAGGTGAAGTCGGGGGGGGCCCTAATAGCTATTCGAAGGTTGTACTTGCGGCCCCATTGAGCGTTCTCCAAGGACAAGGTCCTATGCTGCTGGTCTTGGGGCTCAAATTGGCCTGGTCTCGTCAGACGGAGCTGAAGGCTGGCTGTCGGTGAAGACGTCTGTCTTAGTGGCAGTGTCGTCAGTGAGACTGACCGTCTTGTCCTTGTCTTCACCTCCTGACAGCACAAACTCAAGTTTCACTGCTCCCAATTGGATCATGGCGCCGTTATGCAGGATGCGCTCCTCGGCAACTGAGAGCAGTTCGCCATCAACGCGTACCCGGTTGATGCCACCCTGGTCCCTAATATAGTAGTTCCCGTCCTGTTTCTCTTCTATTTCTGCATGTAGACGGGAGACCGTGCGCTCTGTGATTACTATCTTGCAATACTCAGGGTCACGACCAATCTTGGTATAGGTATCCCTGATGGGATACTCCTGGCCAGGATTGGGACCGCTAATCACACGGAGGGATGCCCTGGTCGCTGTTGGTCCACGTGTGGGCGCCGAACCCTCTGACTCACCCACCGTGAACAGCTCGGTTACAGTCTTATACGCACTCTTGACCGCACGGGTTCCGTATCTAATTGGCGCCCCCCTGGTAACGATCATTATCAAAGCAATGACGATGGTGGCCAGGACGATGGCCAAATTGTTAAGAACCCACTGTAGCACCCGTTCAAACCAGGGTATATCTACTCGCAAGACGACAGGCACACTCTCCCCGCTGACCCCCAGTTTGTCAAAGGCTCGGGCCTTGATGCCATGATCGCCATGCTCTAAATCGCGCACAGACCAAGCAAACTCGTAAACTTTCCCCCCAGCTTCGTCGCGGGCACCCAACTGTGGCAGACTTGCTGGGTTGCCATCTACAACGAATTCCACCCGGTCCAAGTCGCGGGGACGATTGTCCGGGAACGTGATGCGCACTTGCAGATGGGCATCGGCTGCCAGCCGCCCCCCCGGCAGGGAGGTTCCGGCCGGCGGGTTAACGATATCCACCTTTAATGTAGATATGGTGACTGCATAGGTCTTCTCAGCAACAATTCCCCCCACTTGCACTTTGATGGTATGAGAGCCTGAGGTATTGGCCTTTGAGCTGAAGGTGAGTATATACTGGTCGCGCTGTTTGGCCACAGACTGGAAGAACTGGACAATCTCGTCTGGGGTGCGGTCCTCGGGAATAGAGCGGGTGGCCGCTGTATTATAGCGGAAATACCTGCCGCCGGTCAAAAGGGCCAGGGAACGCAGGTCTTTGTCTACTAAGAAATCGTCGTTGCGACTGCTTAGCTTGTCAACATAACCGTCTGGCCGTTCGTTCTTGTAGTAACCAAAAGTAATGACATGGATCTGGATACCTCGTTCGTTGGCGCGCCGGGCAATCTCATTCATGTCCTTGAAGGCGCTCTCGGTATCGTCGCCGTCGGAGAGGACGAAAAGGGTTTTCCGCATTCTCTCTGTTTCAGGCGTGCGGGCAAAGGCGTCCAAGGCCTGGATCAGAGCATCAAAGAGTTTTGTGCCACCCTCAGATGAAAGGGGCATGACGGCGTTCCGGGCAGCCATATAGTCGTCTACCAGGTTTAGAGTGGGCGAGAGTTGACTGCTGAAGCCGATAACGCTCACCTTATCGCGTCGTTCCGGGTCCATGTATTTCATCAAAAGGCCCTTATTGTCGTTGATCAGTAGGTCCTTTGCCTGGCTGAGGCGTGCTACAGTGGCATCGCTTATGCTTTCGGCGGCCATGCTCCCGCTGGTATCAATCAGGAAGGCAAAGACGGCCCCCACCGTCTCTGTTACCAGACTGAATGGTTGATCTGTACCGTCCTCCGAAAGTCGGAACGCGTTTTGGCCTAGCCCCTGCACGGGAATGCCTTCCGGGTTGACAACCGAAACAGCCGCCTTCAACGTGGGGAAGGCCGTTATATCTATGTAGTTAACGGAGACCTTGTTTCCAGAACTTTGCCCATAGCCAACTTGGGGGAGAATACTCCCCAGCAGGGCCAGACAGAGTATAGCGATGATGGCCCCAGTCCGCCAATAACGATAATCCATGGATAGCCTCCTAGTGTTTTATTCTTTGAGCAGACCTATTTCGGGTGGACGCTCTCCAGACAGAAACGCATCCTGACACCACCAAATTGCAGCCAGTCTCCCTCAGAGAGGGGGCACGGATGGTCCGCGTCAGCCGGTTTATTGTTGACCAACGTTTGGTTCTTGGTTCCGGCCACCGGGGTCAGCGACCACATCCCACCAGCGAAAGTAATGCGCGCGTGATGGCGAGAGACCGTCCTCCCCTGGGGCTCGTTTTTGAGATCTATCAGATCTTTCGGGCTGCTAGGCGTGTCCTTCGCCAAACTACGCCCAATCCGCATTTCGGGATAGTTCAGTACATACTCCCGGCCTTCGCCTGATATCAGGAAGGCAGGCGTGAATTCCCCTGGCGGCAACTTTTGCGGCGTGGGCAGGAAAACCAAGTGCGATCCATCCCAGGCGCCGGCCTCCGCCAGGGTTTCATCAGGCTTCAGCGTCCGGCCAAGCGATTTCACTTTGACACAATACGTGTCACACCATCCCAAGGCCTGAGAAATCAGCTGGACAAGCTCGCTGATTGGCACCTCGGCGGGGACTTCCAGGTCTCGCCCTTCTTCTCCTTCACGCTTGACATGAACAATGACTCGCCACATGCCTTTCCTCGCGTGGTATTTTTGAACCAGGTAGCCATGCGGGATTACCCCACAAGGCTCAACTCACGCCCGGGCTGGGCGATTTGTAACATTTGGCCAGGCTCTCTACCCAATCGCTCAACATGAGTGAACCTGCCTGAGCGGTAGCTATTTTGATCTTTCGTGATTGCCCGCGCTGAATCCAGTAGGCCTGTCCAAGCGGCAAGACTTTTCCCATCTCTGAATAAGGCAGACGTAGATTGAAAATCGTATCATCCACAGTTCCTAGTAATAGGCCAGTTTGCGATTCCTTTAGGCTTTTTATCGGTTCACTCCAGGCGTTCTCCGCCAAATCCCTAGACGATCCGGCCAGAATCAAATAGAATCCTAGTCTACGTCCCTGCTGCACTATTCGCGCCCACCGGTCCTTCAGCCGTTGCTTACTCAGTTCATCAGAAGTGATTGTTATATCGTCAAAAGAATCAAAAGCGTCATCCATGGCCAGTAAGAGAGTGGGATATTGGGAAAGAAATGCTTGTTCGCTGAACCCGCCGCCTGTTTGAATCCTGCGGCGGCTTTCGTCTGTCTTCTGCTTGCGTTCTTGCAGTTGCTGTTCAATTTCGCTTAAGACTCCCTCCGCCTGTTCCTGGTCATGGGCAAAGGCCTTCACATGGGGCAGATGAGCTAGCGGCGAAAGTCCCATCCTTCGGGAATCCAAGAGGTAGAAATGCAGACGGTTTGGTGGAAATCTCTCCGCCAGAGCAAGGAGCCAGGTCTGCAGTAGGGTGGTCTTGCCGCTCTGCACACTGCCGGCAATTAGAAAGTTCGGCCCCCTACGCAGGTCTATCTCAAAGGTCGTCAGGTCGTTAGCATCTAGGCCAATAGGCACAGACAGAGCATTACTCCCGCTGCCGTGAGGAGAGGCCCAGGCGCCGCTAGCGGGCAACAATGTGGATAAAGGCACAACATCGGGCAACATGGGTATCGGAGTTGCTCTCAACTTGCCTTCCCAAGCAGCAGCCATCCGACCTATTAGCGCGTTGAGATTGGCGTTGCGCTCTGCATCCGTATCGCCATTTGCTGGCAAGGCCGTCTGAAACTCTGAAGGAGGAATGGCTCTGATCAGTCCCCGGCCCGGCACCGACGGTAACACCAAGCCCTCTGTACGTCCAACAATGGCCCCATATTCCCCTTGCTCGACCAGATACAACGCCGCTGCTATGGTGATATTACTGCTGACCTTGAACCGTATAGTCGCTGAGTTGCTGGCGGTTAAGACTAGGTGGACGCCTAGGTTCCCTCCTTCTCTAGCAATCTGAGCTATGGTCTCCTCCTCTTCTTCATAAGCCTTGACGAAATTGGCGTAGTTATCCAAAATCACGACGATAGCAGGCAAAGGTTCTTTGGCAACTTCACGATAAGCAGGCAATCTCTGAACATTGTGGCTTGCGAATAACTCTTTGCGCCTGTTCATCTCACGGAGCAAATAGCGCAGGAAACGACTAAGCTTCTCGGCTTCGTCGGCTACAACCACCCCGCCCACGTGAGGAAGGCGTTCAAACATCTTGAGCAGACGCCCGCCAAAATCCAACAGGTAAATGTGAACATCAGCAGGAGAATGGCTCAAGGCCAGAGACGTTACCAGGGTTTGGACAAAGGTCGTCGTGCCGTAGCCAGGCGCACCATACAAAGCCAGATGACCTTCCTTCCCCAGGTTAATACGCAACGGATCCTGGCGTCGCTTTTTCGGCTCGTCGTATAATCCAACAACTGGTTCCAGCCAGCGTCTTGCTTCTTTCCAGATGTGCCCGTTCCATCCCTCTTTATCCCCAGCGAGGCGACGTACGTTTTCCAGCATGAGTTGCTCAGGTAAGGGGTCAAGCCATAGCTTCTCTAAAGGCTTCTGCTTGAGTTCTGGGCATTTGCTCTGGGCAACGTCTGCCAGGTGTTCAACAACCTTTTGCAACTGTGTATACTCTTTTAGGCCCACCTGCTCTGACTTCTTCGGTATATCGAAGGACCTGCGGCTACCATCCAGGGCAATCTCAAAAATCTCACGAGAGTCGCCTGCTTCAATTCCCTGTGGATCGTATGGTGCGCCACTCCAGGCAACCTGGAATAACTCAAAGATCTCATTGACACCTACCTGAAAGTAAGCCCTTCCTGTGCCTGCTAGATAGGCAGCCTCTGAACGTTTAAGCATGGCTTGGCTATCTTCTGTCTGTGCTACTCTCAGGCATAACCTGAATCGCGTATTAGCCTCTATCTGTCCGTCCACGATGCCGGAAGGTTTCTGCATAGCCAGAATGAGGCGGAAGCCCAAAGCACGTCCAATACGCGCTATGCGGATAAACTCTTTAGCTACCTCAGGCTGTTCCGTTTTCATCTCCGCGAACTCGTCTACGATAATGACTAGGTAAGGCAGTGGTTCGCTAACCTGCCCTCTGTAGTATAGTCTTTGATAGGCATCAATGTGATTGACCCCAGCTTGGTTGAATAGTTGCTGGCGTCTTTCTGCTTCTACAATGAAGGAAGTTATGGCGCGTGCTGCCAGGTTGCCCTTTTGGAGATTAGTGATGATCCCCAGACTGTGCGGAAGCTCGCGGAATGGTTCGGCCATGCCACCGCCTTTGTAATCTACCAGCACAAAGGCAAGCCTGTGAGGATGGAAATGTATGGCCAGAGATGCTACTAGCGTCTGGAGCAGTTCGCTCTTGCCAGCGCCAACCATCCCAGCCACCAGGCCATTCGGCCCGTGAGCGCGCTCATGGAGATCCAGGAACAGCAACTCATTTCCGGCTTTCATCCCAATAGGCACTTTCAAGGAGCGGCTATCGGTCTGACTCTCTGCCCAATGTTTGTGGACATCTAGGTCTTCTACAGATCGAACATTGAAGAGATCTAATAAGGAAAAAGCTGTAGGAACGTCCAGCGAAGCGAGACGTTTCAGGCGAATGGGCGCCATAGCCCTGGCAAAGCGATCCGTCAGTTCCTGGGAGGCCACGTCAGGAGCGAAGGAGATCTCGACTCTTGGTTCTGTCAATCTCAGGTACGGCCGTTCTTCTGGAAAGACCCTTATCAATGCCTGGCAGTCCTTGGGTAGAGCCTTGATCCGGTGTTGCAGGAAAATGGAAAACGCACCAAGTCGAGGGCCTTCTGTTTGCAGACGTTGCAGCATCGGTTCATTTTCTACAATGGTCGGTGCGGCCAGGAAGAACACCAGATAGAAAGGAAAGGAAAGCGGAATATTCCCCTGGTGTTCCTGCAACTGGTTCTTGCGACGGTTCAGGAGCTCATCTAGCGTTACCAGTAGGCTGTGAGCATCCTCTTCGTTATTAGCCAGGTAACGTAGCCGCCGATCATCACTCCAGACGTGTGGCAACCAGCGTAACCAATTCCACTCCTTATCCTCATCCTCAGGGTAAATAGCCACTATCTTCACTTCGTCGGGGGAATGGTGTGTAGCCAACTGGATAGCAAGAGCGCGCGCTACATCCAATACCTTCTCCCGCGGCCCAGCAAGCCCGGCCACGCCCACTTGGCGGAGAGATAGCCAGATAGGTACACCTGGCACAGTGCTGTACTTCTCCGCTAAGCTCCGAGCGGCAACAACAAACGCGTCAGGTTCCCAGGGATTCTGTAGCCTAGGTTCCTTGATCGTTACAGTTGATGGCCGCTTACCTAGCCCCAAACGTAGATCTAGGAAATCGGCTTGGTCAGGCGCGCAGGCCCAAAGATTGCGATCCAGCTCGCCCACCCAGCGCAGACATTCTTCTGGCTCGGGATTCTTCTT
>Ga0194111_10009721_pt1 | contig 10418 bp, 9 predicted proteins | sample TA2KigC300mmetaG_FD_146194 | JGI IMG/M metagenome (GOLD analysis project Ga0194111, IMG submission 146194) | Freshwater microbial communities from Lake Tanganyika, Tanzania - TA2015033 Kigoma Deep Cast 300m | ecosystem: Environmental > Aquatic > Freshwater > Lake | place: Tanzania: Lake... | reverse complement strand
GGATAATGATTTTAATTTGAAGTTTAGAAAGATGTCCTTTATCAATCAACTCTTTTGTTTGAGTTACTTTATAAGATGGTCCAAAGAGGCCCTCTAATATCCATTTATGCGTTTGAGTTCCATCAAGTGTACCCGTAAAACCGAACCTATATTTCGTATTATCCATCTTCGTCATAATACTGACTAAAGATTTTGATTTAAATTGATGAGCTTCATCTCCAATAACTACATCAAAAGAATCATAGAATGTTCTAGGGAGTTTGTAGATTGACTGCCAAGTAGTAATAATGACAGGATACTCATTCGTCTTCTCACGACCACTGTAAATGCGGTGGCAGTAGTCCTCTGCGTTCCATCCGTAGTCCTGGAAGTCTTTGAACATCTGTTCAACCAGGGAGGTTGTAGGGACCACTAGGAGAGTTTTTTGATCTCTTTCTGCAAAATATCTGACAATGGAATAAATCATCAATGACTTACCAGAAGCCGTTGGTGAAATTAATAGTTTACGATTATATCTGAGTGCATCATAAACTGCATCAACTTGATAATCTCTGGGTTTATGTTTAGAGATCCGAGTCATATAATCTTTGACTCCTTCATAAGAGATCATATCATTCTCTTCTAAAGGAGTTCCATAGAATTTATTATTTTTGAACTCTATTTGATAATCCCACTTCTTAGCCCAAGAAACGACCTTATCAAGAAGACCAACATAAATTTCTCCAGTATGTGTTGAAAAAAGACGAATCTTCCCATCCCAATACTTACTTCTATACTGGGGCATAAATTTTGCTCCAGGCACATCAAAAGTAAAATGTTCGGATAGTTCCTGATAGATATGGGGTTCTGCTTCTATTTTTAAGAATACTTCGTTCTTTTTCGCAATTACAATATCAGTCATATCCTCTAATAAATTTCTGCCACTCAATCGCATTCTTGAGCTGATATGTTCTATTTAATATAGTTTTAAGAATGCTTTCCAGATAATTCAACATCATCTGATAGTATTCAATCTTAGTTTGACACTTAATTAAATCTTCATCAGCATCCATGTACTTATCCAAGTCTGGTTTAAGTACCTTGTGGTCAAATGGATTTTCAACATAAACATCTGGTTCAGCTTTGCCAGTGTAATATTGCCACTTTTCTTTCTTTAGGATCTTGTACTTATTCTCTTGAGCTTTTTTGAGAACTAAAACATTATTAAAGATCTTATAATATTTTGCATGAAGGCTTGGTATTTTTACAGATTCTATATGAAGGTTATCTTCATCAATTTTTGAATCTTGTTCCCAAAGAGTTTGTATTTCATCCAGGTTCATAACGGAAAATTTTATAAAGAACATACTTAAAGGTTACTGTAGCTACTGCGTATTGCACATCAGCTTGAGTTGCATCAAAGTCAATATCAGAAAGAGATGTTGGAAACAATCCCTGAAATTTTATAAGTGATGATGGTTGGAAATTACTATTATAGATGATTAAAGTCCCATCTGAGACATTTGGATCTTGATTTGGATTGTTTGGATCACTTTGTTTCCATTCCGAATATTCGTAGATGCTTTCTGGATAACCCAATCCTCGCATCCAATTTTGAATAGTATTATAATTTTCTAAGTTTTCATCAATATTAAAGGTAAGTCGGAAATCATCAAATACAAGTTTATCTCCAGGAATTGGAATATCTTTTAAATAAGTCGGCTGAATTGCAACTCCCAGATTGATTCCTGGAATATTTAATGTCTTTGAGAAGAAATCTACTTTTGGAGTCCTAGCAAGATTAAACTTAAACCCTAATGGACTCAAAAAATTTCTATTTGCAATTTGTTTGTCAAAAGGGTTGCTCATTGTTTTTATTTTTATTTATTTGCAATAAAAAAGGGTCCTTTCGGACCCTGAATTTGAAGAGTTGTGAAATGAATCACATGAGGTTGGAAACCTTGACTCTTCTGTAGTAACGGTTTGTATTGAGGCGGAGTCTTCCGAGTCCCTGATCGGTTCCTTCTGCAAATGGGTTGGCAACAATACCATAACGGGTCTTGAAGCCAATTTTTGGTTGGAAGGTGTCCTGACCGACGGCACGAACCATCTGGAGAGGAACATATGGGCAGTAGAAGATACCAGCGTCATATGCGCTAGAACCCTTATAACCTACAACATAATACTGATCTGCAGCAACATTAGCAGCATATGGATCAATATATACGCGATACTTACCTTGGAGAACACCTGCGAAGGTATTACCGGTATCATCAACATTGAGGTTAGCGTTGAGTGCAGGGGTGTAATCAAGAACACCAGCCATGGTTAGAGCGGAAGCAACATCAGCAGAGCAGATGATGGTGTTGCCCTTTCCTCTACGAGTTCTTTGAGCGATAGCGTTTGCATCTCTCTCGATCTGGAAGAGTAGACCCTTGAACTTCTCAACTGACCAACGACCGTTGGAGTCAACATCTAGGTCGAATACACCAGCGGTAGCAGTGTTAACAACAGCACCTTGCTCAGCAACCTTATAGATGGTTCTGATAACTTCTCTGTTGATTTCAGCGAGGATCTCAGTAGAGAGGATGTTAGCAAGTTCTGCTTCTGCGTTTAGACCGTGGATTGCCTTGAGGTCTTGAGCAAGCTCTAGGGAGTACTCAGCCTTGAGGGCGCGTGACTTAGCGGTTACTGTAACTTTCTCGATGCTGAATGCCATCTGGTTGAAGGCATTAGCAGCAGCATCTCCAAGAGCTTCAGATTCACCAGTGGCCATACCTTGACCAACATTATATGGAGATGGGTTAGTTGTTGCAGATCCAACTGGGTTTAGAACATTAGGATTAGTTCCATCCTGGTTGGTTGTACCGAAACCAACTAGACCATCGGTAAATCCACCAGTGAGGTTGCGGCTGCTGTTCTGACCAGAGAAGGTGGTATCGACTTCATCGAAGAATGTCTCAGCACCAGACTGACTATCGTAGCGGGAACGCATTGCGAAGATGAGTCCAGTAGGACCGTTCATTGGTTGAACACCACAGATGTCATAAGCAATGAGGTTAGGCATTGCACGACGAATGAGGCTGATTAGAACTGGGTCGAAACCAGCAACAGGGCCTGCAGGTGCGGCGCCACCAGTGAATCCACCAGTGCCAGCAGAGTTGATTGGGGAAGCTTCGCCAAGGAACTCAGCAGATTCACGGAGTTCTCTTTCTTGGTTCTCAAGCACTTGAGCTGTAACAGATCTTCTGTGGGAATCTTTGATTTCGCCTAGACCATCGAAGTCTAGAACTGGAGCCCACTTCTCCATTAATAGTTGTGAGTTAAATCCGTCCATTTGTTTGTAATACCTCTATTAAAAGTGTTGTTAAACTGCGGTTTGAGTATTATGTAAAAATCACTTCTTAGCAACGGTGGAAAGCGCGCGTAGATAAGCGTCCATAGAAGGTGAATGAGTCACTTCTTGGAAATTCGCTTCTTCGGTTAGATTTTCCGTTTCGTTTGCTGGAATACCAGCGTTTCTTGGGAAATAAGACTCCCTAAGAGTTACCAGCTTCTGGTAATAGTCATCTTCACTCTCAAACTCAACACTTTCTGCGAGGGTTGCAAGCTTATCCTTTTGGGAAACGGCTAAACCTTCGGAAACATTATTCAGAATTGTATCAGCTACAGATTCTGAAAGTTTGTTGTTCAGAGCAATATTTCTTTGAATTTGCTCGTTGAGTTTTGTTTCCATTTCATCAAGTTTTTCTACCATGCTCTCAAGCACATCATATTTTTCTTCAGGCATTGATACATAATGTTCTTCAAAAAGACCCTTCATACCAGAGATGAAGGATTCGGTGATCTCAGTCTTGAGACCTGTTTCTACTGCAAGAGCATTTTCTTCTAACCATTCGGATGCAACATACTCAAGGTATGAATCAACACGCTCGGTTAGTTCTAGTTTAATTTCTTCAATCTCTTCTGCAAGAACAGCAGCATAGTGCTCTTCTAAAGCGGATTGAATTTGTACGGTCTTAGCGTGAAGAGCAGCTTCAAATACAAGCTTTGCTTTCTCTCTGAATTCTTCAGAAAGTTCTTCGTCGCCAGATAGGAGAGCCTCAACATCTTCATCAATAAGAGAATCTACATCTTCTTCAACTACTTCCTCTTCTTCAGCCTCTTCAGATCCTTCTTCAGCCTCTACTAGTTCCTCTTCTTCTTCTGTTTCCTCCTTCATTCCACCACCTTGACCAGGTGTTGCAACTGGAGTTGCAGACATTCCAGGAGCATCAGCTGCAGCAGCTTTAGCATTTACAACATCCTTAACTTGCTTAAGGGTTGCACCTGGAACTTTGAGCATATTGGAACCATCGTCTGGACGGCTATTTTCTGGAGTTGGGCCTCCTAGATCTTCCCAAGCACCGGTTTGACCAGGAGTTACAACTGGAGTTGCGCTCTTGGATGGTGCTTCCGCTGCCTGTGCATTAGCATTTACAGCGGTTTTGGATTGTGAAGTGCCGGTTTCCATTTCTTGTAAATTCTTACCACGGGACATTTGTACTCTCCGATTACCTTAGTATAATCTGTATTTATTTATAATTTAGAGATTCGATAAAAACTCATTGAACAAATTCAACTTCTGTTCATCTAGTCTTCTTTGATCAACAAGTGTGTTGATTCTTCTTTGAGTTTGTGAAGCAAGTTGTTCACGAAGAATACCACCTTCCCACACCCACTCTTTACCTTCCATAATTCCGGATACAAAAGCATCTGGAGCAGAGGGATCTGCAACAATATCAGCAGCAGTTGCGAGCATGAAATCTTCGCCAACTACTTTATGTCCTTCACTAGTTGTTTGGAGTGAACCAACACCACGAGAAGAAACGCCTAACATTACACCTTCATCAAGAAGTGAAGATGCAATCTTACCCATTGGAGTATTAAGAATTTGTGCCTTACCTTTAAAATTATTTCCCTCTTGAACAAGAGAAGTAATTTTATGTGAAACACGATCAAGATTTACAGTAGGACCATCAGGGTGTCCTAGTTCTCCAAGAGCGCGACCTTTTGCAATAAAATTTTCATTGTAACGATCTACTTCACGACAAAGAGTTGTAATGGGATACATTCTACCATTTCTATTTTTAATTTCACCTTGTAGGAATACTCCCTCAATATAAAGTTTCTTAGCAGCGCCTTTTCCTTCGCTGATAATTTTTACATTTGTTACTTCTTCGGTGATTAGTTTCATGGTTTTTAGTTGGTGAATCCTACTTTAGTAGCTTTAACTGATGCGGAAGATGCAAAAATTACATCTGTTGAGGCTTTTTGAAGAAACTCAACACCATCATTTGGTAGTGTGAAAGTATTAGTAGTCGCAGCTCCTACAGCAGTTGAAATACTTACTGTAGCCGAAGCTCCAGAACCATTAAACAATCTGACACATGTTGCTTCACTAATACTTGAAGCAGTTCCTGCAGTAATCGGCATTGCAACTTCTGTTGCAATTATTTTTGTTCTTTGCATCGGTATAATAAAGTTCTATAATAGTTATTTATTATTCTGCGTCTTCTTCTTCATATTCTTCTTCACTTTCTTCTGATTCTTCCGATTCTTCAGAATCTTCTACTTCAGTTTCTGCACCAATTTCTGCGCCACCAAACATAGATGAAGCAACTACTGGTCTAATAATATCAATGTTTTCTGCAGATTTTTGCATTAAAATTTCTTTAATTCGGTCACTAATGTCTGCAGGAGACTCGTTAGAAACCATCATGTTAATCAGATCATCCATTGTTTTAAATTCAGTGTTTACTTAAAATTATTTATTAAATTCTGCCACCTTTTGGCATTGTTACCTTAGGAGCTTCTTCCGTTGGAGGCATTTCTACTGCATCAGTTGAAGCTTCTGGATTCATTGGAACTTCCCCCATAGCTGATTGTTCAGGTGCTGGTGGTTGTTGTCCAACTGGTAATCCTGTAGCTGGATCAATCGGCGGTGGAATAATTCCAGCAGCTTGTTCTTCTCCAATCTTCGTATCAATTTCAACTATTTCTTCATCAGTTTGTTTAAGAATATTTCTTCTTATATAATCAACTGAAAAATACTTTCCAACATAAGGTTCTGCAATTGCAAGAACATTCAATCTATTTTGGATTAATTCTGCTTCCTTTAATTCTGCAAAGTGATTATCGTAAACAAAATCAAACTGGATATGATCAGAAAGAATCTTCCAATCTTCGGGACTTACAATATTTTTAAGAATAAGTTGAGTCTTCAACATATCCATAAAGAGATGTGAAAATCTCTTTCTCATTCTGCCTACAAACTTAGTGAACTTAATTTCATCTCTTAAAATTTCAGATGAACGACCAAGATTAAATCCACCACTTTGAGCCAACCTTGATTCTGGAACACCTAGAGCTCTATAAAGTTTTTTCTGGAAATATTCAATGTCAGCAAGTTCGCCCAGATTTTGGCCGCCTGGGAGAGTGGAGATTTCGGTTCCTCTACCACCTTCACGGCGAGGAAGCCAAAAATCTTCTAACATCGCCATCATTTTTTTGTCATCACGAATCTCCCCAGTATTTGCATCGTAAACAAGTTTATTACGATAACGAGTCATCACATCACGAAGGTATTGTTCTGCCTTAATTTTTGGAAGATTGCCTACATCGATATAAAAGATTCTTCTTTCTGGAGCACGAGATAAACGATAGATAACCAGTGAATCTTCAATCATTCTTAACTGGTTAAGTGCTTTAATTGCTTTGTGCAGATATGATAAGATAACCTGTTTATTCCTGTCTACTAATCCAGAATGCACATATGTGATTGCATCTTTTGATATTCTTGCTGCACCACCAACTGCATTTTTAAAACTACTAGTAGTTTGGCCAGCTCCACCTCCTCTAGTGTTTGGATCATATTCATAAAACTCCTCAACTTCAGGAGTCATCATATTAGCGTTTGCAGTTTTACCATCAGAAACCATAAAAGATGGATTTAGAACATGCTTACCATTTTTTTTAATTTTTCTTACCAATTTAATTTTCATCGGATCAATGTATCTAACTTCTTTGATACCTTCCGATGGATTATCTAAGTCAATAACTTTGTGATAATAAATCCTACCATCAACATACCAGTTTCTTAAAATTTCATGGCATCTTTTATCAAAGTCTAAAAGTTCTTTGATATACTTAAATTCTTCTCTAATTAATTTTTTTAAGTTGTCTGAAGCTGGAACATTTTGTAAATCAATCATTATCGGAGAATCATTTTGATCCGATACAATTGCTTCATTAATGATATCTTCAATGGCTCCATCTACCTCTGGATGAATTGCCATTTCACGATATCTTTTAATTAAGTCATATTCAGATCTATAGACTCCTTCAATATCAACATATTGTCCATAAAATCCACTAGAGACATAAAAATCCGAAGAATCTTCTTGATTCTCCGGAACAGGAGAAACGATGGATTTTTTTGATCCATCGTTCTCCGAATCTTGGATTTTAAAACCAAATAATTTAGGCATTATTCAAATATTTAACTCTATTTGTATTATTTATGAAGGGTTCAATACTTCAGTATCTGTGCCTAATTGACTTGTTCCCTCAGAATCTAAAGCATCCCACCACTGAACTTGTAGATCTACTGTAAATTCTTCGATTGCATCATTAGAATCATAAGAAAGATCAATAGCACTTACTGCAGTTGGGAATACTCCGTGGAACTTATATGCTTTTAAAACAGGAATTTGATCACCAGGTACAGTTTGAGTTGGTGATGTAACACTAGAGTTTGCTGATGATACTGAAGCTCTACCAAATTGTTTTACAAATGCATCTCTTTGATACTGTGCTGGATTAATTAAACCAGAATTATCATCGTGTTTGTTAATAGCATTCATCCATCTTTCAAAAGCAGTTCTAAGAGAAAAATCAACATCGTTTATGACTGTAATTGTCCAAACATCAAAAGTTCTATCTCCTGCAATTTTTAAACTTCTTCCTCTGAAAGGAACATCAATAACACCAACATTAGATGCGGGCAAGTTTGCGGACTTAATCATAAATCTAGAAAGTTCACTTACACTTCTAGTATTATCTGTGTTTGCAGATGCTGTTGCTCCGAGAGCAAATGGAGGAAATGCTAGCTCGCATTCAAATAAATTGGGTCTGGCTGCTCCACCAATTAATCTTGCTTTAAAATCTTCTAAAGTTCTGGAGCTGTAACTTGGAGTATTTGAAAATGCCATTTGTTTTTACCTCTATAGGGATTAATGTTTTTAGAAAAAATTAAACAGTTCCAACGACCTCTTCAAAGCTAATACCAGTTCTATTAGCAACAAAAGTAAGACCAATAAAGTTAATTGACCTTGCAGGTTTGATGAAAATATCAGCCCTAAATTGATTTGCGTCAATCACATCTGGTGTATTATTAGATTCGTCACAAACTACTAAGAAATCGGTGATTCCTCTTTTTGCTTTAACATCACGAAGGTATGGTTCAATAATATTAGTAAAGTTAGATCTTGTAATAACATCATTAAATTCAAAAAGTTGAGCTCTAGCTGCTCTTGAAATGGTATCTTCAACTGTTAAGAACAGACGACGAACATTAATTCTATCAAACGCGCTTGCTACAGCAAGACCAGTTTTATCACCAAAAAGAATAATTCCCGCACCAGGAGAGAAAATTACTGGATTGATTCTCTTAGGATAGAGTAAATCTCTCTGCGATTGAGATGGATTATATGCAAGTTTAATTGCATTGTTTATAACACCTCTTGAAGCACCAGCTGGCGAGAACCAAGCAAAATTATTAATAGAAGTTCTTGCCATCAGTCCAGCAATATCACCATTCAGTGGAACATATCTAAATTCATTATTAAATCTATCGAACATATACTTGTAACCCGAATCAAAAACAGCATAAGAACTTGATGATACCGAATCATAGAAAGCAATAATATTGTTTGTTTGAGTATCCGTATTGGTTATACCAATAAGTCCTGTTCTTCTAGGAGAAATACAAGCGATACAATCCTTTCTAGACTCAGCAATGTCGATCAATCTATTAGCTTTTGCTTGAGCTTCAAATATTGTACTTCCACCATCTGGACCCGAAACTATGAAATTGAGATCATACTCTGCAGGATTTCTAAAGAGTTCATATGAATTCAATATATCAGATAGAGTTACTGACATTCCGCCAGACGCAGAAGAATAATCAAATCCATTTGATAGACTATAAGATTTATTTCCAGAAGAACCAAAATTGACTCCAGCAGCGTTTTGACCAGCGGCAATTGATCCACCACTAGTTTGAACAAAACCATCAATTGCAGTAAAACCATTTCCTAATACTGAATCACTAGTTCCTGCAAACACATAATTAGAAATATTTGCCAGATAATTTTTATAGTAAATATTTTCTGATGGCGAAATTTTTGCATCTACTCCTTTACTTAAATTTGTATATTTTTCTAAAATATTTCCAGAAACACCTGTTATTGATCCAGACTCGTCTACAACTACAACATGAAGTTCATCATTTTTTCCACCTCTTTCTTTTGCATAAGCAGATGTACCTGGTTTTGGTGCAATTGATTTCCAGAAAACTACATTATTTGATATTCCCAGAGTTTGTTGATCATACCAATCGATTGCAGTGTTAAATGATTGAGTGAATAAACCTTCACCCTTACTTAGAGTATCATCGGTTACATTTCTAGCGTATCTAATAACCAATGAAGTTGCAGCAAAAGCAACTGGAGAAGCAGTGTCAACAATAATTTGAGTTGTAGTAATACCTGTAATTCTTGCACTAAAAGCACCATTTAGACTTTGGATTAGATCACCAACAGATACAAGAGAATTAGACTGTATGAAACTAATACCATCGCCGTTTGCAGTAATAACTGTTGAACCCACACCCACATTTGCGGAATTAGTCAATCTAGACTTTTCTAATGAAGTAGCTGTTCCTACATTATTGAAAATTTGCAAATATTGCCCAGCACCGCCGAGAATTCTATTTAATGAAGAAGATGAATAATCAACTAGAGTACTTACGCCCGTATTGGAATCATGTAAACTAACAATTTTAACATCAATACTACCTAAATTAGACGCTATTGTTACGCCTCCAACAGGAGCATTTACTGCGGCAACAATACCTTTAACAAATCCAGTAAATGTTTCAACGGTTCCGCTTGAAGTTACATAGCTTGTTGAGATGCCACAAGTAATAGCAGATCCAACTGTGATTCCAAAAGTTCCAATAGCAATTCTTTGATCTGCAGCAGCATCAATTGTGCAAACTTTTAGCTTATTTGCCCAAGATCCTGGTTCTTTAGCGGCAAAAATCCAATCAGTAGCTGTTGCATAACCATTTTCATAATCTTCTTGATTTTTAATTTTTAGATTAACTGCAGAAGATA
>Ga0194111_10009705_pt1 | contig 10429 bp, 8 predicted proteins | sample TA2KigC300mmetaG_FD_146194 | JGI IMG/M metagenome (GOLD analysis project Ga0194111, IMG submission 146194) | Freshwater microbial communities from Lake Tanganyika, Tanzania - TA2015033 Kigoma Deep Cast 300m | ecosystem: Environmental > Aquatic > Freshwater > Lake | place: Tanzania: Lake... | reverse complement strand
AATTGAAGGGAAAACACCTGGTGAAGCTGCATTAGATCTATTGTTAGCTGAAAACACCCAGGTGCCTACTGTAATTTTTGGTATGGTAGAAGAAGATATTGCACGAGTTATGAAAAGTCCTTATGGTATGGTTGGCAGCGACGGCTCAGCAGTTAGTCCATATGGAATACAAGGGAAAAGCAAGCCACATCCCAGATATTATGGCACATTCCCCAGAGTACTCGGACACTATTCACGCGACTTAAAGATTATTCCCATTCAAGAAGCAGTTCGTAAGATGACTTCTGCTCCAGCACAAAGACTCGGATTGAAGAATATTGGGCTTTTAAAAGAAGGATATCTAGCAAACGTAACAATATTCAATCCAGAAACAGTTAAAGACGAAGCAACCTTTTCCGATCCAAATAAATTCGCAAGCGGAATACCTTACGTAATATGTAACGGAGTACTAGTAATAAATAAAGGAAAACACACAAAAAAACTTCCAGGAAAAACAATAAGAAAAAAAATTAAATAAAATTTTACTTCAGGTTGTCTAACATCCTAAAATCTTCTTTAACAGTATTTAGGACGACATGAGTATTTGTTCTCTCAATATTTTCCATGCTTAAAAGCGCTTTAGGGAATTCACCAAGTTCTTGCCTATTTTTAAATTTAGCAATCACCATACTATCAATTTCTCCAGTAATATCGTAAACACCACAAACATAAGGTAATTTACTAATCGCTTTTTGAACTTCGATAAGTTTGCCACGAGAAACCGTGATTTCTGTAATAACTGTTAGCTCATATCCAAGACGTTCATAATCTAACATAACTGTATAATCTTTAATCACACCAGCGGATTCTAACCGTTGCACATGATTAATAACTGTTGCAGTGCTAACTCCGATAGCTTTAGCAATTTCTCTTTGACTACGATTAGAGTTTTTTAAAAGCTCTTTCAGAATTTTTTTATCAATTTCATCAAGTTGAAACATAATTTCTTCAAGCTCCTCGTTTTATCAAGACGTTTGTTAATCCTTATAATTATTAAGTATATAAAAGTTAATTATTTGTTGTTTTTCCCTAATAAAATTCCAACATTTTATAGAATTTTTAAGATCATTTTTTTAATAAATGAATAAAACAGATTATTTTAGAAATACTATACAATTGTATAGTATTTTAATAAAATGGTTTAAATACGTGTACCATGGAAATCTAGCATCATGTCTCCTAAACTTACTAATCCTGAATCAGTTGAACCTATTATGGAGCGCATTAAAAATCAGGATATCAAATACGTTCGTTTAATTATTATTGATTTAAATGGTATGCCACGCGCAATGATAATTCCTGAATATGAAATTCCCGTTGCTTTAAAAAATGGTATAGGATTCGATGGCTCAAGTATGGGATTGGTGAATATCGAAAACAGTGATTTGACAGCTCACCCTGATCCAAGTACCTTTTTAACTCCTATGTGGGAAACTCCCGGTCTAGCGATAATGTTTTGTTACTTAAGTAATCCTGACGGCTCACCATTTCTTGGAGACAGTCGGGGTCTTCTTAAAACTACTTTAGAAGAGTTAGAGAAAAAGAACATGGGTTATAACACTGGCCCAGAGTTAGAATATTTTTATGTAACCCAAAATAATGGAAGCATCAGTCCCTATGGATCTGGTGGCTACTTCTTTATTCCTCCTAATGATCCAACTGAGAATATTAAACTTGAAACAATGATGTGTCTAGAAGCTGCAGGATTTCAATTAGATAAAATACATCATGAAGTGGCTCAAGGACAACAGGAGATTAATTTCAGATACAACGAGGCATTAAGAACAGCTGATAATGCGGTACTCTATAAATTAGTAGTTAAAACAATTGCACAAAAATATGGTGTAACTGCTACATTCATGCCAAAGCCTTTCTGGGGAGTGAATGGAAGTGGATGCCACGTCCACCAGAGTATTAGTGATTTAAAAACTGGGAGAAACCTCTTCGGAGATTCAAGTTCAGAAACAGGTCTAAGTAAAATGGCTTATCACTTCATGGCAGGTATCCTTGCCCATTCAAAAGCAATGAGTATGATAGTAGCTCCAACTGTAAATAGTTACAAACGATTAGTACCACATTATGAGGCTCCTGTCTACATTACATGGGGGCTTGGCAATAGATCCGCTTTAGTTAGGGTTCCTTTATACCCTGGCGATAAATCTAAAGTTAGAAGAATCGAATACAGACATCCAGATCCAAGTTGTAATCCATATCTATCAGCTACAGTTATGCTGAAGGCTGGTCTTGAAGGTATAAAAAAGAAACTAGAACCATCATCGCCTGAAGAAGAAAACGTGTATCATCTAACAAACCAAGTAGAAATTTTACCAGAAAATCTGGGTGAAGCGGTAACTGCCTTTTCAGAAGATAAAATAATCTCAGAAGCTCTAGGAGAGTATATATCTAAAAGATTAACCTTAGCTAAAAAAGCTGAATATGATAGCTACATGAAATTTGTCGGGACAGATTGGAATACCAGTAGACCAAGAATCACATCTTGGGAGCTTGAGAAATACCTTACAACTTGTTAAATTTTTTATTACATCCCATCAATTCAATTTTTGATGGTAAAAAATCGACCTCAGATAACATACGTTGATACCATTTATCCAATATCTCTTTCGTTCTATTTTTCAAGATTTCAGGGGATACTGCTTTATACACATATTTATATCCACCAAGTCCAATCAACTCTTCTTCACGGATTGCTAAGCCTTTCTCGACTAGTGATTGAAGTAATCGTTGGGTTGTAGGGCGACTTCTATTTAGTTTGGAAGCAACATCCTGAACTGTAGATGAACCGGCATTATATAAAACACAATAAGCTTCAATTTCAATAATTTTTATGCCTAATGCACATTTCATGAGTTCATCAGCTCCTAATTCTGGAGAATTTATGATTGAATGCAACTCTCGTAAAGACATATGTTCAAAGATGTTGAACACCTTTAAATATCTTTATATCTTTCCTATTCATCAAAAACTTTCAGCGATACATATTGGCAGAAAAAAAGACAATCGATGTAACTGATTCAACATTCGATGAAGTAGTTCAAAAAAATAAATATGTAGTTGTAGATTGCTGGGCTGCATGGTGTGGGCCATGTAATATGCTTAGTCCAATAGTTGAACAATTAGCTAATGAGAATCCTGAAATCACATTTGGAAAATTAAATGTAGATCAAAACAGAAAAATCCCAATGAAATATGGAATAATGAGCATTCCTACTCTATTATACTTTAAAGAAGGAAAATTAACTGATAAAACCCTTGGAGCACTACCAAAGAAAACGCTTGAAAGCAGACTAGAGAAATTAAAATCCTAAATCATTTTTTAAACATACATAGACTACATAAATTACTTAGATAATCCCCTTAAGTAACCTGTTTTACTCCTAAAAATGAGGTGAAATGTTGGGGCTGATAGTCTTAGCAATCCTCAGTATGATAGGGCTACTTTGCATGATAGGGATATTAACAGTTGGTGCAATAATATTCGCTATTGCACTAAAACTACTATTCCTCCCATTCATAATTGCCATAGTTATATTGAAGGGAATATTCCATCTAATATTTTGAAATCAGCAATAGTTTAAATCAAGTATAATTACATATCGTTACTATATCAAAATTTATTATTTTATCAAACAACATTAGAGTTAGGTTTAGCTATTATTTAAACCTCTTTAATTTATGTGTTATCCTAAATACACTTTTGTGTTTTCAGTAAAACATTATCAAAATTATTAAGAGTTTGATGGTATAAACCATTTCTTTATAAAAAAACGTAGCTTAACTCTGTTGTCACCTGACAAACCGTGCCCATCTTTAACAACACATCCTGATGATATCATCCATTACAAAAACCTAGAATATTAACAGTTAGAAAATATGCCAGAACTCAATCTTTCCCAGATGACTTATTTTTAAAAAGTTATACAACTGAAGGTCCCGTGATAAATATATTAAGAGAATTTCGAATAACCCTTGAATCTCAGTCTTTTCTGGACTTTAATTTATAAGGGATTAAATACTCTCAAAATCAGGAAAGAGGTTATTCAGGATCCTCATTAAATATTAAATACTTGATAAAAAAAACTTGGAAAAATGATGATATTTAAATTAATTTTGACTTTCTTTTTTAGGTTGCTTAACAAATAAAACAATTATGGGTATCGTTAAAATTTGTATTATATTAAGTCCAAGCAACAGGTCTGGGTTATTAGAATAGACGTACCCTCCTAAATAAGATGCTGGAAAAGTAAGTAAACCTGTAAAACTAGCAATAAATCCGTTAACTCTACCTCTATATTTAGATAGAACCAATTCTGCCATTAAAGCTTCCCAAGCTGGGCCACCCATGAAACCTCCACCACGTATTCCGCCTCCCCCTACACCTTCAATTAAACCGACTATGGTATAAACCCCGAGTAATTGGTTATAATCTCTTAACAATAACAAGCTTAAACTGTCGAGTGGATCTAAACCCCTTACTATTAGAATAGGTCCGACACGACCAATTTTGTCTGATAACATTCCACCCACCATATATAATGGTGTAGAAATGGCTGAAGCTAAAGATTGTAATAAACCGTATTGAGTTGTTGTTAATCCTATTATATTGTAAGCATAAATTGGTAGAAATGACGCGGTCATTCTCGTTATGAAGCCTGATACTACTGATACCGAGGCCATTGCCCAAACGGTTCGAGGCTGCTTCTTCATAACTTCTAATAATCCAATATCCTCCTCCTGACTTTGTTTAGTATCCGTTTTACTTGTACCTATAGTTTCTTGGAGGTATCTTGCTCTCACTAGAGTAGCTATCATTGCAGCAACAGAAAACATTAGCAACCCTATTTTTACGCCATCCCTTATTCCTAAAACCTCTAAATAATAACCACTTACATATGGCATAAAAACACCTGGTAATGAAGTGAACATTCTATAAGTACCAAAAGCTGATCCTCTGCTCTCACGAGGCATCGAATCAGCGATTATAGCACTAAACGCGGGCGTATAAAGTGAAGTGAGGGCATTTACGATTAATCCTGGAACCACCCATTCCCAAGTTGGAGCAGAATATAATAATAAAGCACCAATTACACGAAGAAATGTACCATACACAATTACCCTTTTTCTACCATACTTATCTGCGAGCATTCCTCCTGGTAACTGGAAAAGAATACTTCCAGTCGTTTGAATCATTGCTAAAAGACCGATAACCGTTATAGGGGCGTTTAACTCCTTTGTAAGATAAAGGGACCACCAAAGCATCCAAAGATTATTAAAAACATTATATAACATGTTTGTTAAAGAAATGGTCATAACATTCCTATTCGATATAACTCTTCTTATTGCAGACGCCAAAAATAAACCTCAAGAATCCTATAAACTGATCTTTATAGTATTTAAAATTTTTAGTATATATCTTAGTTTTTTTGAATGTCTTTTGTTTTAGTCCGAAATGACTTGTTTGGTGTGTTGGAAAACCTATTTCAAGCCATAATTTTTTACAGCCCGATGAACTTGACAGCCTTCGAATCCTCTAAACTCACAATTAATACCTTTTCAGCCTGAAAATATTACCGTTTATAATATAGTTTAAATCAAACATAGTATTTCCATCATGAGACGCTGGTTTCCATGATCGAACTAGTAGGTCTCTTTACAGCATTTCTAATTTTATTTATTCTTCGATTCAAAGGAATTGATTTTGCTATCAGCATCTTTACTGCTTGTTTAATAATTGGTTTAACCTCTGGGAAACCTTTAATCCTTTTTTGGGATGCTGGATTAAAAACAATCTTGGATAGTTCAACTTGGGATTTATGTGCAGCAGTTGCGCTAATTACTGTTTTAGGATATTGTTTAAAAGAAACTGGATTAATGGTCGAGCTCATAGAAAATTTGCGAAATTTTCTACCTGGTAAAGCATTACTTGCACTGATTCCTGCATTATTTGGTATTCTCAGTATGCCTGGAGGCGCATTAATGTCAGCACCTTTTATTGAGGATGAAGCTCAACGATTAAAATTACAGCCAGAACACAAGACCTTTGTAAATATTTGGTATAGGCATGTGTGGTATTGGGTTAGTCCCATCTCCCCAACAACTTTGATTTTATGTAGGCTTTCAGGCTTGGATCTTAGACAGTTTATTACAATAAATTTCCCAATATTCATTGCCTCATGGGTTATTGGATGGTTTGCTGTTAACCGTTTTATAAAAGATAAATCTACTGTTATTAATAAAGAGAGAAATATTGTAGAAACAATTAAACTATTATCTCCAATTCTTATTACGATAATTTTAACTATTCTTAATATTCCAGTATGGGTAAGTGTTTTAACAGGTATTTTTTTAGTTTATTTAATAAAAAAAGTTCCCTTAAAAACTGCTTTAAAATATTTATGGTTTGGTGTTAAATGGGATACCGTTATTTCAGTTTTAGCAACATTATATTTCAGATATTTCCTGACAATGTCAGGAACGGTAACTGAATTGTTTAAAACAATAATTAACATAGGCCTCCCAATCACTCTAATAATCTTGATAGCACCAATGTTGGTTGGGGCAATATCAGGAACTCCAACAATGGGTGTTGGTATCATTATCCCCTTACTGTTACCTCTATTAACAACTGTTGGTGTTTCTAATATAACAATAATATTCGCAGGAATAGTCAGTGGTTATACTTGGAGCCCTATACATCTCTGTTTAATTTTAACCAATCAATATTATAGGTCTGATTTAAATAAAGTCTATAAATATCTAATTCCGCCAATAATTATGTTATACATTTTTGCAGTCTGTTATCATTTGATATTAAATTTCTAAGTAACTAATTTATCACTCTCTTTTGATTACTAATTTTGATATATTTGGGTGTCAACCTTACCCCTGTCATAGAAAAACAAGTTCTTACCTTAGAAAAATTAAGAGGTAAGACTTTTGCTGTTGATGCTTTTGTTGTTTTATATCAATTTTTGGCTTTAATAAGAGGACCAGATGGATCATCTTTAAAAAATAATAGGGGCGAGGTAACAAGTCATTTAGTTGGTTTGGCTTTAAGAACCACGAATCTTATGTCGAATTATTATATGAAATTTGTTTTTATTTTTGATGGTGAACCTCCTGAACTAAAGCGAGATGAGATTATTAAGCGAAAAGAATCAAGAATGAGATCAGAGGAAGAATATAAAAAAGCAATTCAAATTAAAGATTATAAAACTGCTTTCTCAAAAGCGGTTATGACTAGCCATCTAAAAAAAGAAAATATCGATGATGCAAAACATCTACTCTCTTTAATGGGCGTAAAATGGATGCAAGCGCCTTCAGAAGGAGAAGCACAAGCATCATTTTTAGTTAAACGTGGAGATGCATGGGCTTGTAATAGTCAAGATTATGATAGTCTATTATATGGTGTTCCAAGATTAGTTAGATATTTAACAATTCAGGGTGAAGAATGGCTTCCTAGTAAAAATAAAGCCAAAAAATTATTTCCTGAAATTATTGAATTTGAACAATTACTTAGAAAATTGGGAATAACTCATGAACAATTAATCGATTTAGCAATATTAGTGGGAACCGATTATAATGAGGGTGTTAGAGGGATAGGCCCTAAAAAAGCATTGAAACTAATCAAAACTCATGAGCAATTAGAAAATTTGCCAAATGAAATAAATGAAAAATTACCTGCCAATATTCAAGCAATTCGAGACATTTATCTTAAACCCAATGTTGACACGAATTATAAGCTTGTTGAGAGTGAACTTAATGAGGATAAATTGATTGAATTTCTATGTAACGAACATATTTTTAATAGAAAAACTGTGAATAAAATTATTGATCGACTTAAAAAAAGTAAAGAGAGGACTAATCTGCTTCAATGGGTAGGATGGTAAGCGAATGGGAGCATCATTTAATAGTTTAGCCAAATTATGCCAAGTTTTAGAGGTAACTTCAAAAAGAAATGAAAAAACACGGTTAATTGCTGATTATCTGAAAAGTCTTGAAGTTAATGAGATGGCTCCAGTAGTATTGTTGTTGATTGGACAAGTTTTTCCAGAATTTGATTCACGAACCCTTGAAATTGGGTGGAGTACAATGAAAAGAGTATTAACAAGCGCTAAACAAACTACTTTGCTTAAACAAGAATTAACGATAAAGAGAGTCTATCAAACCCTTAATGACATAGCTCAAATTCAAGGTAATAAAGCAAGAAGACAGAAAGAGCGTCTTTTAGTAGCATTAATCAATGACTCGACTTCCACTGAAGTTGAAGTTTTACTTAAAATAATTTTTGGTGAAATGCGTATAGGAGTAAATGAGGGAGTATTGATTGAAGCATTATCTGTTGCTTCAGATATTCCTCTAAATCTAGTTAGAAGGGCGTTAATGTTAACGGGGAATATCGGAGAAGTAGCATTGATCTCCCTTACGCAAGGGGAAGTGGGTTTAAAGGGCATAACTGCTGAAATTTTTGTCCCTTTAAAACCAATGTTAGCTGAAATTGCTGATTCTCCTGAAGGAATTTTAAAGGAACATGATGGAAAAACTGTTTTCGAATACAAATTTGATGGAGCACGGGTTCAGATACATCGCCTTGGAGACGAAGTAAGAATCTATAGCCGACGTCTTACTGATGTAACTGAAAGTATCCCCGATATTGTGAATTTAGTTAAAGAAAACCTACCAAAGAGTGGAATTATTGTTGAAGGAGAAATAACAGCTACTGGTTCAACAGGAAAACCCCTTCCCTTCCAAGATTTGATGCGCCGCTTTACGAGGACAAATCAAGTAGAAAAAATTGCAGAGATCATCCCTTTAAAACTGCATTTATTTGATTTATTATACTATAACGGAAGATTATTAATAGATGAATCCTATGAGACGCGTTGGAATCTATTAAAAGAAATTATGCCAACACATCTATTAGCAGAAAGAACAATAACGGATAACCTTAATGATGTAAATAAATTCTTAGACGCAGCAATTAACGCTGGTCACGAGGGTTTAATGGCTAAAAGACTTGATAGTATGTATTCCCCTGGTGCCCGTGGAAAAGATTGGCTTAAACTAAAACCTGCTGATACTTTAGACCTAGTAATAATCGCTGCTGATTGGGGCTCAGGGCGTAGGAAAGGATGGCTAAGCAATTATCATTTAGCTGCTTCGGATGATGATGACTTTAAAATAATTGGTAAAACCTTTAAAGGTTTAACTGATGATGAGTTTCGATGGATGACTAAACGTCTCCAATCCTTAAAAGTATCTGAAACCTCTTACACTGTTACCGTTAAACCTGAAATTGTTGTTGAGGTAGCCTTTAATGAAATTCAAAAAAGTTCTAAATATCATTCAGGTTTTGCATTGAGATTTGCACGGATAAAAAGAATTAGATTAGATAAAAGCCCTAAAGATGCTAATACACTAAACCAAGTACGAGATAAATTTAAGAAACAATTTAAAATGAAAGATGAGATATAAACCATTAAAATTGGTTAAGTGGTGGTTTTAGGTCTAATGGAATGGGTGGCTTATATTTTCTGCCTTGAAGCCTTTCTTTGAATTCGGCTTTCATTGATTTTAATAGTTTAGGTTGAGTTAGAATATCAATACATGTACCTGCAATGACTTTACTAGCAAATATCAGCCCTTTGTGTCCTATGCTCATACCACTTTGAGCGGTTAATTGCCAACTGTGTCCTGGTGTACCTAGCATTGCGCATACTGTACCAAATTCTTTTGTTGGAGCATTCCAACTTACATCCGCAACATCAGAGCTACCTGTGCCAATTTTTCCTGCTTGATAGTCATCCAATACTCGTTCATCAAAATACTTATCTAGTAATTTTTCCCAGCCAGGTCTCTCAGATTTTCGTAGCCCCTCTTTTCGGAGTCTTTGATCAATTGTTTTATTCAGTTCTTCAGCGAATTTGATCTCAGCTTCATCATATGTTGGTGGTTTAATTTCTTTCATGTTAAGTACAATTTGGTCACTTAGGATTTTGTTGGGAAGAGTGTTATAGCATCCTGTTAGGAACTCGACTTTATGAGTGGTCCTTGCCATTTTATCAGCGCCATCTGCGATTTGTAGCACCCAATTATAAATATAATCTACCTGTTCACGCTCTGGAGCACGTACATAGTACCATACTCTTGAATACTCTGGGACAACATTTGGTTGACCACCACCAAATTCGATAACACTATGTATTCTTGCTTTGTCCATGATGTGTTCACGCATGTAATTAATGCCAACACTCATTAACTCAACAGCATCTAATGCACTAATACCGTTTTCTGGTGAACCTCCTGCATGTGCAGTTCTTCCATAAAAATGAAGTTTAAAACTATTTAATGCAACATTGCTACCAGTACCAGC
>Ga0194111_10009702_pt1 | contig 10431 bp, 8 predicted proteins | sample TA2KigC300mmetaG_FD_146194 | JGI IMG/M metagenome (GOLD analysis project Ga0194111, IMG submission 146194) | Freshwater microbial communities from Lake Tanganyika, Tanzania - TA2015033 Kigoma Deep Cast 300m | ecosystem: Environmental > Aquatic > Freshwater > Lake | place: Tanzania: Lake... | reverse complement strand
CGCCTGGAAGGCCGCGTCGCGGATCCAGACCGAGCCCGTGTTGTCGATGATGTCGAGGTCCAACGCGTCGCCGCTCGCGAGATAGCCGATCATGTCGACGGCGATCGCCGCGATGATGTCGTCCCCGCGCGCCGCCGCGTCGCTCGCGTACGCCTCGCTCCCATAGAGCCCGACCTCCTCGGCGCCGAACGCGATGAACGTGATCGTATGGTTGAAGTCGTACGAAGCCAGAACGCGCGCCGCCTCGATCGCGCACGCCGTTCCGGAGGCGTTGTCGTCCGCGCCGGGCGCGTTCGTGGTCGGAGAGGGAGAGGTCGAATCGTAGTGCCCGCCGAGGACGACCACCTTGGTCGGATCCCCCTTACCCGGAATCGTCGCCACCACGTTCGGCTTGTAGTTCCCGCCGATCGCGTGGAAGTGGACGCTGTCGATCCCGAACGACTCGAACTTCGCCTTGATCCAGTTCGCCGCCGCCTGGCAGCTGTCCGTCGTGCAGTAGCGCGTCTTGAAATCCTGGAGTCGCTGCACGTACGAATCGACGAGCGTTCCGGAGACCGAGTCGACCATCGTCTGGATGAACGGGTCGGCGGTCATCGTCTTCGAGAGCCTCCCGCCGTCCGACTCGCGCGAAAGCCGGATCGGGCGGACGAAGACACGGGCGATCTCGAAGCCGGCCGCGACGGCGCCCAGAGCTTCTTCCTCGGTCGCCTCGATCACCGCGTCGAAGGGGTCGGACCGGAGCACGCGGACGAGGGAACGGAGCGTGGGGAGCTCGGACGCGTTCCTCATCGTCGCGGTGTAATAGGTCTTCCCGTCCATCGACGGATCGAGCACTTCGTAGCGGATTCCAAGATCGCCGAGCCGCGCGAGCTCGACCTCGTCGGCGACCACGAGGAGATACCGCTCCATGTCGCGGACGACGGTGAGCCCGGCGTCGAGAAGCGCGCGCGTCGCGCCCGGCTCGGGGTTGCTGACGGCCACGAGCGACTGCTCGGCGGCCGCCCCCCCCCCAAAGGCGCAAAGAAGCAGGACCACGGGTACCAGTCTGTTCATTCTCGTTTCCCCCACGCTCAAGGTTCAAGGACCCCGGGATGTTACAACTGTGGATTTTACCACAGGTTGCGCCGCTTTTCCAGGCCTCTCTCGCGGCCAGCTTGAGACCTCGGGCCGGGACGCCGGGAACGCATCGGCCGATCCGTCAACTTGCTGAAGGGAAAGAGGTTGAAGAAGCACGCCGGCTGCGGGGTCGCTCGTGGGAAGGCCGGATCGGTCGGGCCGGCGGGGCGCCGCCGTTACCGAACGAGCAGCGCGCGCCGGGTCGCCGACTCCCCTCCCGCCTCGATCCGGATGAAGTACGCGCCGGAGGGGGCCGCGCGGAGCGCGTTCGTGTCACCGGCCCACCGAATCTCGTGGAACCCCGCCTCGCGGGTCTCGTCGAGAAGGGTTCGGACGAGCGCGCCACGGACGTCGTGGACCGCGATCCGGACGCGCGCGGGCTCGGGGAGCGCGAACGGAATCGCCGCGAGAGCGTTGAACGGGTTCGGGCGAACCTCGCCGAGCGAGAGACGGCTCGGAGCCGCGGGCGCGAGAACCCGCCCGCCGAGCGAGAGACGGACAAGCTCTCCCCCGCTTCCGGCGATCTCGATCCACCGCGCGTCGAGTGAGCCGATGGCGCCCGGTCCCTCCACCTCGAGGAGGCGCGCTCTCTCGCTCCCCTCCTCCTCGAGAGTGAACCAGAAGACCGCCCCCCTTCCGCTTGCGGGATCGACGCGCACGAACGAGCGCTCCCGATCGCCCGGCTGAAGCCGCGGCAGGTCTTCCGCGGCCGCGCCGAAGAGAAACCGGACCGCTCGCAGTCGGAAATCGGTCGACACCTCAACCATCGAATCGTTCGGCGCGAACGCAAGGTCGACGCGGCCCTCCTTCTCCGGTCCGCGAGGAGGGGCCTCGAGAAGAAGACGCCCGAGGAAGACCGCGTCCGCCACGTTGATCCTTCCGTCGCCGTTCGCGTCGGCCCCGGTGCTCTCCGCCGCCGAGGAGAGCGTCTCGCCGAGAAGAGCTTCGAGGACGCGGCCCGCGTCGTCCGCGCCGAGCGAGCAGTCCCAGTTCACGTCTCCCGCCGGCCTCGCCTCCGACAGGAGAGACACCGCGAGGGGGATCGGCGCGTGCCCGGGAGGAACTGGATTCGTTTCGACGTAAACCGTATCGGCGTACGCGGTGCCGCATCGATGGTCCCCGACCGAAACCACCACGGAAACCCGCCCGCCCGGCGCGAGGCTCCCCGTCGGCGGCATGAATGTGATCCACGGAAGCGTGTCCTGGGTGATCCACGCGAGATGCCCGGTCCATCGGTTTTCGAGAACGAGCACCGAGTCGGCGAAGACCGAGTCGACCCCGTTCCCGAAGGAGAACGACGTCGAGCCCGAGACGACCGTGAGGCCCGGGACGGCGGAGACGGTGAACGAGCGCGCGGGATAGAGCGGGCCCTCCCCGCACGCGTTCCGCGCGCGGGCGCGCCAATGAAAGGTCCCGAGCGCGCTCACCTCTGCGAGATCGTATGCGGTGCCGGCGAGAATCGTGTTGACCACCGTATCCGTGAACGCGGCGTCGGTCGCGATCTCCAAGCGGTACGAGGTCGCCCGCGCGCGAGACTGCCATTCGAGCCGCACAGGGAGCTGAAGATTGGACGCGCCGTCGGCCGGTAAGATCAGCGCGCCGACGGCGGGCGCATCTTCCGCCCGCCCCGTCACGAGACAGCCTTCCGACGTCTCCCCGCACCGGCTGTACGCCGCGATCCGGTAGATGTAGTTCACAAGAGGGTCCACGTTCGAGTCGTCCCAGGTCGACACGCCGATTCGGGGAGGAGCGGTGAACAGATCCCACGGAGCGGAAGGTTGATCCACCCTCCGCCGGTAGATCCGAAATCCTTGGATATTCTGGTTGAGGTACTCCGACGGCCAGAGCCACGAGAGGCGGATTTGGCCGCATCGGTCGGTCGACGCCGAACACTGAAGCGGCGCCGAAGGGAGAGCGGGACGAACCCCGAAGGTCGTGCACGAATCGGTCGAGACGAAGCACCGGTTCCCCGCGCGGACCGAGTAGCGGGCGGTGTCGCCCGGCGCGACCGACGTGTCGATGATGCGGTTCGTCCCCGCGTCGACCGTGCCGACGAGCATCCCGTTGTCGGTGCGCATCACGCGGAACCACTCCGCCTCCGAGGGCGCCCATGTCCAAGAAATCTCGATTCCGGCGCACGAGTCCCTCGTCGCGGAGCACGATCCGGGCGGAGGCGCTCCGATCGGCCCCGGGATTGGAGCGCTCGCCGAGCACGGAAGGGCCGAGCGGCCGCAGTCGTTCACCGAAAAGACGAGAAACGTGTGGTCGATTCCGGCACCGAGGCCTGTCGCGAGCACAGTCGTGTCGGCCGGTCCGACCGAATCGACGACGATTCCGCCCCCGCGAAGAACGACATATCCGGACGCCGCCCCGGACACGGGCGACCAGGAAACCCGAAGGGACGAGCACGACTCGAACGCCGCGGCGCAAGACGAGGGAGGAAGCGGGGGAGAAGCGACGAAGCGGCCGGTGTCCTGGAGAGCAACTGATTCTTCACAGTTGAAGGCTCGAATCGTGTAGAGAACGCCGTCGACGCCGGGCGCGTCCTCGTAGAAGCGCAAGCCCGCGGAGAGATCGAACGAGCCTCCGGGCGGGCTGCTTCGGGCGATCCGATATCCCCGCACCGGCCCCCCGCCGGCGGGCGCCTCCCACGCGAGGCGCACGATCCCGCAGAGGTCCCGCGAGGCGGAGAAGGAGGCGGGGGGATCGGGCGCCGTCAGCGAACGGCCGATCGACTCGCACGGAGGTGAATCGCCGTCCGCGTTCCGCGCCCGCACCGCGTAGGCGTGATCGACGTTCGGCGAGGCCTGCTCGTCGATGAAGAACCGGACCCCGCTCCCAGCAGAGCCGATCCATGCGCCGTCGCGGCGGATGTCGTATTCCTCGACCGCCCCGCCCTCTGCGGGAGCCTCCCAAGTGATCCGGACCCGCCCGCAGAGCGTGTCCGTCGCGGCGCACGTGGCCGGCGAAGAAGGCGGCTCCGCGCGCGCTGCGGCGCTCATGCCGAGGAGCGCCCCCGCGAGGAGAACGACGATCCGCGCGCCCCCGCGCATGCGGAGGCTCGCTCCGAGCGCGTGGAATGTGGTCAGTAGTTCCATCGGATCGCGGCCCCGAGGTCGAGGCCCGTGAGGTCGACCGCTCCCCCTTCGGCCTCCCCGAAGAGACGCGCGGCGCGGAGGAGGAGGCGAAGACGGGCGGTAAGATCCGTTTCCGCACCGCCGCCGATCTCGAAGACGCGCCCCGAGCCGAGAAGAGCGGCGCCGCTCGAACTGTTCGCGACGGCGTACTCGCCGAAATCCGCCGCGCGCGCCGCCGCCGAAAGATCGATCCACCCCGCGACACGATGCGTGTAGGCGGCCGTGAACTCCCGATAGTCGCCGGTCATTCCTCTCCTCAGATACCTTTCGATCGAGAGCGAGTCGATCGATCCGGTTCCGAAGGCGCCCCGCTCCGATCCTTCGCCCTTGAAGACCAAGAACCCGCGAACGTCGATCCGCCGCCCCGGCGCGAGCGCGAGCATGCCGTCGAGAAGAAGATCCGCCTCGTCTCCCTCCTCGTAGAAATCCTCGCCGCTTCGCTTGTCCGTACCGAACATGCGAAAGCGAAAATCCGCCGCCGCGCGGAAGAGCATCGCGCCGTCCCACTCCCCCTCGATCCCCGCGGTGAGAAAGATCTCGTCGCCCGGCTCGTACTCGTCCTCCGCGCCGCCGGAACCGAGGAAGGCGTACTCGCCCTTGCGCAGATACCCGCCTCCGGCGGAAAGGGCCAAGGACCGAGGGAGCGCGAACCCGTGGACGAGGCTCGCCCCCACGTCCAAGCCTTCGCCGAAACGTTTGATGGGTAAACCAAGCATGCGGTCGGCGACCGCCTCGGCGACCGCGCGCTCCTCCTCGCCCACCTTCGAGGCGCCGATCGGAATCCCGACGAAGATTCCGACGCGCGTTCCCGCGCCGCCCGGACGGAACGACGCCGAAAGACGCGCGTCGGCCGGCCCGCGGTATTCCGATTTCTCCTCCTCCTCGATCGACGCCCACACGCCGGGAAGCTCGAGAACGAGATCGCCGTGCGCCCCGACCGGCTTTCGGAAGCGAGCCGGCGCGGCGATCTCGAAGACCTTCGCGTCGGGCGATCCGTCCTTCCTCAGAGTCCACGTCCGGACGGAGACGCCGAGCTCTCCCTCGAGAAACAGCTTGTCGACGAGACGAACCTCGTCCGAACGCGCGAGAGCGGGCTCCGCAAAGGCGAGAAGGAGAAGAAGCGCAGCGGCGCCTCGAGCGATGGTTCGCTTCATGGCCGATCCACCCGGATCACGAGATCCGCGCGCGCGGCGGCGCGCACGTTGGAGAGATCGCTCGCCTCGCCGCGCTCCGGGAAGGGGGCCGGAAGAAGCAGCCCGGCGGATCTCGCGAGGCGCCGCTCCGTTCGGATCTCCGTGGGATAAGCGATCTCCGCCTCCGCGATCGCTCGGATCGCCTCCGCGGAACCGGCTGTTCGTTCCGCCCTCTCCGCGGCGAGCGCGAAGGAAGGATCGAGACGCCGCGCTTGCGCGTAGAGAGCGCGCGCCGCATCCGAATCCCCTCGGTCCTCCGCGGCGAGGGCGTCGCAGTAGGCGAGAAACGCGCGGAAATGCCGTGTCGGGACGGCGGCGACCGCGCGGCGTTCCCCTTCCGCGAGCGGGACCCCGAACTTCTGAATCACGTCGAACGCGAGACGCTTCTCGAGCGCGAGAAAGTCCGCGAGGGGGCCGGAGAGCGTCGAGGGCGGAGAGACCTCGCCCGTCTCGTTGTTCGCGAGGAAGTAGTCGATCCGGATCTCGTCGTCCTCCTCGCGCGGCGCGATCGTCCCGCCGAGCGACCAGCCCGCCCCGAGCATCGCATCGAGCGAGGCGACCGCGAGCGGGTCGCGTCCCGCCGCGCGCGAGCGCTCCACCTCCGCGCGGAGCGCCTCGAAGAGGAGCCGCGGCACGACGGGGAAATCCTTGACAAGCGAAAGATCGTTGATCAGCTGCTCGGCGATCCCCTTCCCGAGATTGCCGTAGGTCTCGGTCTCGCCGATCACCTCGAAGGGGCGGACGGCGAGAAGACCCGGGGAGAGCGGGGCGGGCTCCGCGGCGAGGGCCGAGGCTCGTTCCTCGTAGACCATGCGGACGACTCGGTTCATTCGGCCCCGCACGGTGCGTGCGACCGCGCTCGAGCGGTCGTCGCTCCGGTACAGGCGATAGGCATCGAGCGCCCCGGCCCATTCCCTTCGCCCCTCGTGGCAGAGACCGAGGAGAAGCGGGAGCGTGCGCTCCTCCGGGTCGAGGCGCGCCGCCTTCTTGAGGCGGGCCATCGCCTTGTCGAAGCGCCCCGCGTCGAGGTAGAGAAGGCCGAGGTCCCTGAGGATCTCCGCGTTCTCCGGCGCCCTCGCGCTCTTCTCCTCGAGACGGGCGATCTCCTGCTCGCCGCCTTTCCCTCCCGAAGCGCCGGCGGCGGATCCCGACAGGAGGGCGGCAAGAATCGGAAGGACGAAGAAGGGACGGACGAGGCTCATTCGTTCTCCTTCCCGGCGGCCATACCACCCGAAACGGTACCAGATCCCGCCCGCGCCGCACACCCTTTCCGGGGCGGGGGGACGGAACCCCGCGCCCGCAATGAAGAAACCCCTCCCGGCCGGCGGCCGAGAGGGGCTGAACCTCGGTTCGTTCGGAAGATCAGCGGACGAGAATCATCTTCTTGGTCAAGGATGTCTTGTCCGTATCGAGCCGATAGTAGTACACGCCGCTTCCGACCTCGCGGCCGGTCCGGTCGCGGCCGTCCCATGTCACCATGTGGGAGCCCTCTCCGACCGCGCCGTCGACGAGGTCCGTGACGAGACGTCCCGTCGGCGAGAAGACCGAAAGACGGACCTGGCCGTCTTGATCGACCGAGAAGCCGATCGTGGTCGTCGGGTTGAACGGGTTCGGCATGTTCTGATCGAGAACCACGCGAAGCGGAACCCCGCCGGGAACATCGGTCGAGATCTGGGGAATGAAGCCGGTCGCTGCGTTCAGGACCGCCTTCCCGACGTCGTTCTGCACCCACACCGTGCTCTGCATCCGGTCGATGTGGTAGTTCGCGCTGTCGTAGGGAACCACGTACTCGAAGTGGAGCGAGTCGCCGGCCGAGAGGTTCGGAACGACCTCGCCCGCCGTGCTCGGGATCATGTCCCGGAACGGGTAGTAGAACTTGCCCTGGCCGACCACGCGCACCCAGTATTGAACGATCGCGCAGCGGAGCCGGAGCGTGCCGCTCACCGCCTCCTCGGCGATCACGTCGATCTTGATGTAGATCGAATCGGGATCATCCGGCGGAGAAAGGTAGTGCTCGACCTCGATGCGGATCGGGGCCGGGTTGTCCGACAGCGTGTCGATCGTGGTCCGAACAAAGGAGTACCATTGCGCGTACGTGCCGAAATCGCTCGGATCCTTGATGTACTTCCCGTCCCAGCGGAACGTGGGCACGTAGTTGACGGCGTAGTAGGACCTGCGAGCGTTGATCTCCGTCGGGTTGTAGACATAGAACTGATCCGTGGCTGACGGCCAGTGCACGTGGTACTTGAGGGGCGCAACCTGCGTCCCATACGCCCCATCAAAGATCACGTCCATCGTGTCCTTGATGGCGCCGCAGCCCGATCAGCCCATGTTCGTGAAGTCTTCGATGAGCACCAGGCGCTGCGCCGCGATGGCGGGGGACGCCATCAAGAACGCGAGCCCCAGCGCCGCCAGGAAGCGTGGTCTCATGCATACCCTCCTTGCACGGCGGTTTCCTCGTGGGAGCGTTACCATCGGCGTGATTATAACACACGAACCCCGAAAGAGATAGAGGGGTTTTTTCGGCCGCCCCGGGCGAGCCGTCCGGAGAGGGTTGTCGACCGCAACCCCTTGCGCCGGCATGAGTTCAACCCGAAGCCCTCAGGGGCGGGCGACGGAGTTGTCAAGTTGTGCCCTGCGGAAAGGCGTGGTGGAACTTGATCGACCCGGCCTCGCCCCTCTTGCCTTTCGATGGGGGCAGTTCGCCGCGGGAAGCATGAAAGCGAGAAGGGCCCGCTCTTCTCGCTTCTACTTCACATCGAGCAGATCGCGCTCCTCCTCGATCCGGTCGAAGAGCTCCTCCCACGTCCGAACGCCCCGGTACGGTTTTCCGTTCACGAGGATGCCCGGCGTCTTCTTTACGCCGAACCGGATCCCCTCCATCTTCTCCGCGCGGAGACGCTCGACGACCGACGGGTCCTCTTGGTCCGCGCGGAAGCGCGCGAGGTCAAGGCCGACCTTCTTCGCGCCGGCCTCGATCGCCGCGTCGGAGAGATCCTTGTCGTTCGCGAAGAGAAAGTCGTGCATCTCCCAGAACTTCCCCTGCTTCTCCGCGGCGAGAAGCGCGCGCGCGGCGGGGACCGCCCTGTCGTTCGACTTGAGCGGATAGTTCTTGAAGTAATAAGCGATTCGCTTCGGGTCCTTTTGGACGAGATCGCGGAGCGCCGTCGCGGTCGCCTTGCAGTACGGGCAGCCGAAGTCCGCGTAGAGAACGACCCGAATCGGGGCCTTCGCGTCCCCGCAGAGCGGCGTCTTGGCGACATCCGGATCGAGAGGCTTCTCGGGAAACGCGGAGAGCCTCCTGTCCTCGATCTCCTTGAGGATCTCTTCCGGATCCCGGTCCGCCTTCACGCGTCGAACCACGAACGCGGCGAGCCTCCGAGCGATCGGATCGCCCCCCGACTTCGAAAGACAAGAGAGGATCGTTCCCTCGCACCCGCCGTAGCACTTCGCCGAGGCGAGCACCTCGGCCGCGGCTTCCTTGCGAACCCCCTTGAGATCCGCTCCTCCGTCGATCAGGTCCCAGGGAACGTCGTCCGAGGCGAGCGCGGCGGCGGGAAGGATCAGGACGAGCCAGGCGGCCGCGCGAGAGATTCTCCTAAGCATGTTGCCTCCTCCTTCCGAGGAATCGGTCCAAGCCGTAGCGCCCGTCGTCGAGGAAGAGCGTGTAGGCAGCAAGAGCGATCCAGAAAAGATCGCGCACGAGCGTGCCGACGCTGATCTCGTCGGCCGCCTCGCGCGAGGCGAAGCAGCCGCAGGTCATCTCGTACCCGCGGGCGAGCGCGATCGTGAGCGCGATCGTGAACACCAGCATCATCCCGAGGATGAGAAGCGCGTTCTCTTTCGTCCAGAAGCCGGCGATGAGGAGAACGCCGGCGACGAGCTCGAGCCAAGGGAGAACGATCGCCGTCACGTTGACGAGAGAGAGGGGGAGGATCTGGTACGTGGCGATGTTCAGCGCGAACTCGTACGGCACGCGGATCTTGTAGAGGCTCGCGGAGATGAACACCGCGCCGAGGTAGACGCGGACCGGGATCCCGACGAGCGCAAGCGCCCTCCGTGTCCGCTCGCCGAACGCCATGGCTATTCGGAGCCGTCCGTGAGGAGAGCGCGCCAGTCGCCGTCCTCCTCGAGGTAGTGGACGAAGTCGAGCCCCTGCGAGGTGAGGTCGTTCGCGAGGAGGCGCGCGGTCAGGGTATCGCCGACCACGACGATCGTTTTCTCCCCCGCCGCCACCAGGATCTTCTCGATCTCCTTATCGTCGACCGAGAAGAGAGGATCGTACGGAAGGGAGAACGCTCCCTCGATGTGCCCGGCTGCGTAGTCCTCCGGGGAACGCGAATCCACGACGAAGAAGTAGGACGGGTTCTCGACGAGCTCGTCGAGCGTGACCGCCGAGGCGGTATCTTCCCCCTCGGGGCAGTCATCGAAGATCTCGTACTCCGCGTCGGCGACCCAGCGGAGCGAATCCGGGCGGCCCGCGTTGATCGCCACGGCGACCAGGGCCGACAAGGCGAAAACGAGAAACGACCGGAACAGTAAGCGAAACAACGAGTTGCATCGAGACATCATCAAGACTCCCGGCTTTCGAGCGGGGAGGCACGCTCGTACAAGCCCTTCCACCCTTGCCCGCCCGGCGGAGTTCCCGCGGGGGAAGGGCGCCTTGGAATGGGTAAATGGTACCACGGATCGAGCAAGAGCGCTTCCCCTGGCTCGCCTGGGGCCGGTCTGGCTCTCACAATAGGATAGCTCCTCGGCCTTCGCCGGCTGAGATCTCCGAGGGATCCTCAGTGACTCGCGGTGCTGAGAGACAAGGCCGTCGTGTAGGGGGAAATCAAGGGGCGACCTGTCCACGGAAGTGTAAACCACTGCGGATGGGAGAAGAAGGAGCACCTTCTCTCAGTCCCATCCTCCCGCACCCGACGCCTTCCCAGTCCCGTTGTCGATCCGGGACCCGTCGCCCGCACGATGCCCGCTCATTTTCA
>Ga0194111_10009690_pt1 | contig 10441 bp, 10 predicted proteins | sample TA2KigC300mmetaG_FD_146194 | JGI IMG/M metagenome (GOLD analysis project Ga0194111, IMG submission 146194) | Freshwater microbial communities from Lake Tanganyika, Tanzania - TA2015033 Kigoma Deep Cast 300m | ecosystem: Environmental > Aquatic > Freshwater > Lake | place: Tanzania: Lake... | reverse complement strand
GCCTGCAAGCCCGGCATGTCGGCCGGCCCTAACAGCCAGACATCCGCTTCCGTCGGTTCGAAGTGCGTCGCGACATGCGCCAACCCGTGACAGACCGACTCTTTCATCTCCCGCGGCGCGCTCGCCGGAATCGCCGCCGTCGCGCCGGATTGTGTGACCATCCGGGCAATCTCCGTACCGCCGGGCCAAACCACCACCACCACGTGATCGACGCGACTGGCCAACCACGCATCCAAAACGTGTCGGAGCAGCACCGTGCCGCGATACGGCAGAAGCAGCTTCGGCCGGCCCATGCGGACGCTCTGGCCAGCCGCCGGTACGATCGCATAACTTCGCATGAGTCACCCCCGGGCACAGAAGGGCAGCGGTCAGCGATCGTGCTGCTCCGGTGGGTTGACGGCCACCGGGGCCGGGCGGCCGGGCACGTGCCCACCCCGATTGCGATGGGACACCAGTTCGGCACAGATACTGATCGCGATTTCGGGCACTGTCTGAGAACCGATGTCGATGCCGAGCGGCGCATAGACGCGCTGCAGGGACTCGGCGGAGATCCCCAATTCCATCAGGTTCTCGTAGATCAATCGGATCTTGCGACGGCTGCCGATCATGCCCACGTACCGCGGGTTGCGTTGGACGACGTGCCACAGCGATTGCTGGTCATGGCAGTGGCCGCGCGTCACGATCAGGCAATAGGTGTCAGGAGTGATGTCCAACCGTGGGAGCACATCGTCCAAATCCCCGGCGATGCGGCGGGCAGCCGTGGGGAACCGGTCGGCGGTCACGAACTCAGGACGGTCGTCAACCACGCAGACGTCGAATTCGAGGTCGCGGGCCAGGGCAGCCACGGCTTGGCCGATATGACCGCCACCAATCACGACCAGCGGGCAGCGGGGCAGCGTGGGCAGGAACGAGACCCCGGCGGCGCTGTGGGGACGCGGGCGATCGGCCAGCGGCTTAAGGTGGTCGCGGATGATTGCCGGAGGATCCGCAGTGCCTCGCAGCGTAGCGAGCAGTGCGCCTGCCTCACCGAACAAATAGCAGCTGGTGCCGGACAAGTCCGGCATTTTGCTGTCGAACACGATGACCTCGGTGGCGCCGCCGCGCGACGCGCACTCGTGCAGCGACTGGTAGTAGCTGGCGGCGGCCGAGGCGGCCAGTACCGGCTGAATGAACACCGTGGCCTTGCCGCCGCAGATGGCTCCGTCGGCCGCCTGGGATTCCTGATCGAGGGCGAACGTCTCGACGCGAGGCAGGCCATCGCCGAGGGCCATCAACGCCACGCGCCGCACAAAGGCTTCGAGGCAGCCGCCACCCAACGTCCCCGCCTGGGTCTGATCGGGAAACAGCAGCATCGTCGCGCCCGCTTTCTGCGGCGTCGAGCCGACGGTCGCGACAAGCCGGCAATAGGCGAACCATCGGGATCGTGTTAGTGCCTCGCCGAGTGTTTGCAGGATCTGATGCATGGTTCGCGCCGGTTCACACCTTGCAAATCTCTCGTCCGCGCCGCAACGTGGCCCGTCGCGCCGCGGCCGCCATCATCCGCACGACGCTCGACGTGCGCGCTTCGGGCACGCTCGCTGCCCCTTCTCACTGCTCGCCGAGGCACTCGTCACCCGCCGCCACCCCGACGCAGCTCGGTGATCTCGATGGCCTTCAGCAGCCCACGCGCCTTGTTGAGCGTTTCCTGGTACTCGCGTTGCGGCACGCTGTCGGCCACGATTCCGGCACCGGCCTGGATGTAGGCGTCGGAACCTTGAATGACGATCGTGCGGAGGGCGATGCAGGTGTCCATGTTCCCGCCGAAATCGAAGTAGCCGACGGCCCCGGCATACGGCCCGCGCCGGTGCGGCTCCAGTTCGTCGATGATCTCCATGGCGCGCACCTTGGGCGCGCCGGACACGGTACCGGCGGGGAGGCAGGCACGCAACGCGTCAAACGCGTCCGTGCCGTCGCGCAGCACGCCCGTCACGTTCGACGTGATGTGCATCACGTGGCTGTAACGTTCGATCACCATGACGTCCGACAACTCGACCGTCCCGTAGCGGGCCACTCGCCCCACATCGTTCCGCCCCAGATCGACCAGCATGACGTGCTCGGCGCGTTCCTTGGGGTCCGCCAGCAGCTCGTCCGCCAGACGGCGATCCTCCTCGTCGTCGGCACCTCGCACCCGCGTGCCTGCCAGCGGTCGCACGGTGACCTTGCCGTCCACGACACGGCACATGATCTCGGGAGAACTGCCCACCAACGTCACGCCGGGCGTGCGGAGGAAGAACATGAACGGACTGGGATTGACGATCCGCAGCGTGCGGTAGATCTCGAACGGGTCCGACGCGATCTTCAACTGCAACCGCTGGCTGATCACGACCTGAAAGATGTCGCCCGCTCGAATGTAGTCGACGCATTTCCGGACCACCTTCTCAAACTCCGCCTGGTCCATGTTCGGACGATAGGCGATCGTCGTCCCGCCCAGCGTGGCGATGTCCTTGAACGAGAGGTCGGCCGCGCGAGGTGTCGCCAGACGGTCCACCATGGCATCGACACGCCGCTGCGCCGCTTCGTACGCCGCCATTTCGCCGCCGGGTCGGTCGGGCGCGCGGGCCATCGCAATGACGAACATCGTCTTGCTCACATTGTCGAACACCACCATGCGGTCAAAAAAACCGAACGCCAGGTCGGGGAGATGCCGATCATCTTCCGGGGCGTGCGGCAGGTGTTCGATGTACCGAACGACGTCGTAGCCCACGTACCCAACCGCTCCGCCCGCAAACGGCGGCAGTTCGGGGAAATGGGCCGCGCGGACCCGCTTCACGCGGCCGCGCAGCGACTCGAGCGGATCCGGCGACGAGAATTGCTCCGTCACGTCGCCCTCCATGACCGTCACTTCGTGGCCACTGGCGAGCAACTGCATGAACGGTCCGGCGGCCAGAAAGCTGTAACGGCCCACTTTCTCGCCGCCAATCACGCTCTCAAACAAACACGCGCTTCCGCCGTCGTCCAGGCGGTGGAAGGCCGTCACCGGCGTCATCGTGTCGCTCAACAACCGCCGATACACGGGCACCAGATCGTGGCCCTGGCACAAACGCCGAAATGTCTCGAAGTCCGGATAGTACACCATGAGTCACTGTCGTGTTCTTGACTTGCTCGGATTGGAACCCGCTGGGAGTGTCCGGTCCGGCACACCTGCGGCGTCCTGGCGGACCCTCGGCCGCCACCAGGCAATCCGCCGCGCGGCCGGACATCGCGGGGGGCATCGCCAGCTTACCAGCGGGGCGGCACGACGACAACAGCCGCGGACGACCGCAATATCTCGTGGCGTGCCAACAATTTAGGAGCCGTCACGTCGCTCACCACCAATCTTGACAGGTCCAGGCCGGCTGTTAGAATCCTTACAGATTTCCAGTTTTCCCCCATTTCGGTTAGCATGTCGCGCTCAGGTCGCTTCGGGCCGTGCCCTGGTTCGGGTCCGCGGTGCCAACCTGCGGAATTCAAGCCATGAAGTGTCAATACTGCGAAAAACCGGCCACGTTTCACATCACGGAACTCACCGGCGATAAGCCCCAGGAATTGCATTTCTGCGAGGACCATGCCCGGTCTTACCTCACGCAGGCCGACGAGCCGGAAGAGGCGACGCCGGGTTTGACCAGTTTCTTGGCCCACCAGTTGAAACTGGGCCAGACGGCCCAGGACCTGGCTCGGCTGGACCAGCAGGCCTGCCCGATCTGCGGCGTTACGTTCTATGAGTTCCGGCATGCCGGCCGACTTGGCTGCCCCCACGATTACGCCTGTTTTCATGACGAACTGGAGCCGTTGATCGTGAACATCCATGGCGCCACCAAGCACGTGGGGAAGCGACCGAAGCGCAGCGCGCACGGGATGGACCATCAGACCAAACTGATCCAGTTACGGCGTGAAATGAAAGAGGCCATTCAAAAGGAAGCGTACGAGCGCGCCTCGGAACTGCGCGACGAGATCCGACGGCTGGAGAGCCGAAATCATCCGTAGAATCGCGGGCGGGCCGCGGGCGCCGCACCCCCGGGATTCGCGTGCGGCGCGGGCCGTGCGAGGAACAGTGTTCGCGAAGGACAAGAGACCCTTGGCGCAGGACGGCTTGATGACGCGTATCAGTGTGACGGACTATTCCGAGCGGGGAGGCGTGATCGTGTCGCTGGCGGCGGACCATGGCGGACGCGCACGCCGCGTGGCGTGTCGCGCGAGTGAACCGGCGCCGCACGCGTCCCACGCCCTTGCAGAACATGGAACCCTATCGTGAAGCTCGACGAACTCGCACGGAATTGTGGGGAGTGGTTGCGCGGGTCCGGCCCCGAGTCGGACATCGTGATCAGCAGCCGCATTCGCTTGGCGCGCAACTTGGCCGAGTTCCCGTTCATTCGGAAATGCGCGGATCAGGATCGCGCGTTGGTCGAACGTGCCCTCCAACGCCGTATCAAGGCGGTCGACCAGTGGTCGGGCTTGACCTATATCGACGTCAGCCAACTGGAGGAGGTCGATCGCCAGTTCCTCGTCGAACGGCAATTGATCAGCCGGGAGCACTCGGAGAGTCACGGCGCTCGAGCCGTCGCCATCGATCCCAATGAGAAGTTCAGCCTGATGGTCAACGAAGAGGACCATTTGCGGATCCAGGTCATGCACAGCGGCTTGGATCTGCTGGCGGCCTGGGAACAGATTGACCGGATCGATGATCTGATCGAGGAGGGTGTGACGTACGCGTTCAGCGACGAGTGGGGGTACCTGACGGCGTGCCCGACCAATGTGGGAACCGGCATGCGCGTCAGCGTGATGCTGCATTTGCCGGCCCTGGTGATCACGCGGCAGATCGAGAAGGTTTTTCGCAGCCTGCACAAGATCAACCTGGCCGTCCGCGGCCTGTACGGCGAAGGCTCCCAGGCCATGGGCGATTTCTATCAGATCAGCAACCAGATCACGCTCGGGCGCGGCGAACAGGACCTGATCGCTCAAGTCAGCGAAGTCGTACCGGTCCTGATCGACTACGAGCGGCGGGCGCGGGAGTTCCTCGTCCGGGAAAGCCAGAAGGATCTCCACGACCGTGTGAGCCGGGCCTACGGCATCCTCTGCACGGCCCAGACGATCAGCAGCGAAGAGACCATGCATCTGTTGTCGAGCGTGCGGATGGGAATCAACCTCGGGTTGATCGACGACTTGGAGATCCCGACGGTCAACAAGTTGTTCATCCACACGCAGCCGGCACACCTCCAGAAACTCCGCGGCGTCGAACTCGACACCGCCGACCGCAACATCGAGCGCGCTCTGTATCTCCAGCGCCATTTGCGGAAACCGGCCGATGGCGGCGCGGAAAAGAACTGACACCGCATCAGCGGCCTCGCGCCATCGGCATCCCACCCGCGGCTGGAGATCGGTCGGTCGTTAACGCGCCGGGCCAGGTATCTTCGCGCGGATCATCGGGATGATCTGCCGCGGCACAAACCGCGCCAGCATGTCGTCCGTCGACACGGGCGTGATCTGCTTGATCAGACTGCTGGAAACGTGAGAGAGCTTCTCGTCGGCCATCAGGAAGATCGTTTCCACGTCTCTGGCCAACTGCCGGTTCGCCAGAAGCATCGTGAATTCGGCTGAGACGTCGGTGAGCGGGCGGATGCCGCGAATCATGACGTTCGCCCCGCACTCGTGCGCGAATCGCACCGCCAGGCCCGCAAACCCTTGAACCTCGACGTTGCCGATATCCGTGACGACGCTCCGAATCATCTCCATCCGTTCCTCCACCGAGAACAACGGCTGCTTCTCGATGTTGACCCCGACACCGACGATCAGTTTGTCCACCAGGCGGCAACCGCGGCGGATCACGTCGAGATGACCGAGCGTGATCGGATCGAAGGAACCACTATACACGGCCAGCCGCAATTGATTGGTCTCCATCAACGCTCACTCCTCTCCAACGCCCCATCGCAACCTGTGCCACGCCCGCACCAGCGGAACAGAGCTCCCAGCCGCCCTGACCGCCTCCATCGATTCCCGCCCCCTCGCGCAATCCGCCATAACCGCTGGGCGAACCGCGCCGCACATCCCGCTGCCGCAAACGGTCGCGCGCAGGCGACTCCAAATCGCCCCCCCGTGCCGTTCTCAGCTTGGCCACCCTGGCAGAATTCAGGATCCAAATCGAGCAGCAATGTGAGGCTTGCGAAGATAGACGATTGCGAACGCGTAGAAAAAAAGCTTCACCACGGCCAGCACACCGCCGAACGCCACTCCGGCCCATATGGCAGCCGCCATGATCGCGGGGAAGATATCGGGCGGCGCGTCGCCGCCCGCACCCTCGACCATCCCGTCCGTGAACGACTGCACGATCGGCAGCATCCGCAGTTGAATGACGGTATTCAATACCGTCTGGCCCAACACGTAGAAGATAGCTAACGTGCACCCCCAGATCAGGATCAACCGCCCCGCGGCGCTCTTGTTCAACGTCATCGCCCCGCCGGCCAACAGCATCAGCGCGGTGATCATGTGGGTCACTATTTCCACGATGCTGAACGGCAAGTACCTGTCGGTCACTTCCTGCATCTCGCGCTGCATCGTCCGCTGTAATTCGACCATCCGCGAATCCATGCCCGGTTGTGCCGGCGGACTGAACAGCCCCTGCAGGCTCTGCCCGACGGCCAGACCGACTCCACCCATGGCGGCCCCAAATGCACCCAGGCCGCCGAGGACAATCGCCAGAATGCAGATCGCCTTGAGCCCCGTGGGGGTTGCGGCGGATGGCCGTTCACCGCCCACGGAATTCGGCGGCACGTACGGCTCCCAGGGATTTGGTGCGTACGACATCTTGCCCTCCTCACGACGCGCGTCGATGAATGCCTGCCCCGCCGCTCAACACCAATTGTACGACAACTCCACACCGTGCGCGGCCCGCTTCGCGTTCTCAGCGGCATCCCGCCGTGCTCACCCCCGTACCGATCGGATCGCCTCCACGAGCTGTTGGATGTCATCCCCGCTCGCGTACCCGTGCGGACTGATGCGCAATTGGCCGCCGCGACAACTCAGCACAACCCGCCTCGCCAGACAGTGGGCACGCACCCGCTCAGGATCCTGGCCCGGCACTCGAAACATGACAATCCCCGACCGACCGTCGCCCGTTCGGTTGCTGGTCACGTCCGCGCCCGCCTCCGCCAAACGCTCGCAAGCGAAATCCGTCACCGCCAACACGCGTTCGGCAATGCGCGAAGTAGCAGACGACAAACCAAGGGAGGCCAACAACTCCAGGCTGGCCCCCAAGGCCAGAACCCCCGCCATGTTCTGCGATCCTCCCTCGTACCGGACGGCCGAGGGACGCAACGTGAGTTCGATCCGGCTGAAATCGTGCGCGTGCTCGACGCTGTTCCAACCGACGCCGATCGTTCGCAGGCGTGCCAGATGCTCGCGCCGGATGTACAAAATGCCCGCCCCCTCCGGCCCCAGCATCCACTTGTGACCATCGGCCGCCAAGAAATCCACGGGCACCCGCCGCACGTCCAACGGGAACACGCCCAGCGCCTGAATCGCATCCAGAAACACCGAAATGCCCCGTTCGTGGGCCCGCGTCACCACCTCGGCGACATCCACTCTCCAACCACTCGCGTACCCCACCCAACTGAGCGAAATCAACCGTGTCCGCGCATCGCAATGATCAAATATCCGGTCGATGTCCACCACGCCCCGTTCCACCGGCACCCGCCGCGTAGGCACTCCGCGATCCGCCAGGTTCATCCAGGGATACAGATTCGAAGGAAATTCGTTCCCCAACGTGACCACGTTGTCGCCGGTCGCCCAGTCCATTCCCTCGGCAACCAGACTGATCCCCGTCGTGGTGTTGTGGACGAACGCGATCTCCGCCTCGCTCGCGTTCAACATTGCCGCACACGTAACGCGCACGCGTTCCACGCCAGCTGCCCATTCGGCCCAACAGGTATCCCCCGCTCCACACGCATCCCGACACCAGGCCAACACAGCCCCCCTCGCCGGGGATGACAAGGGAGCCACTGCGGCGTGATCCATGTACGCCCAATTGTCAGTCACTGGCATTTGGCGGCGAAATTCGTCGCACCATGCGTCGGAGAACCGGTTTTCGCTCATCACTGATTTACCTGGGCGAAAAATCCAATAAACTGCACAAGCTATCAAGGCATTCCAAGGTCAACCGGCGGATTGCCGGAGTGGGTGCCGAGCGATCGGCTGGTCCGCCGCGCCACGGTGCCGGTTTTCCGGGCGTGGCAGGAATATTCCGCCAATCGCTCCCATTCGATACGGTCAAAACGGGCTCGCGTGGTTCGGGTCCGAGTGTGCGGATGGGCGGATGACAGCCGGAAACGTTGAATTATACTAGCTGAAGTATCGATTCAGGGACAAGGTAGCGGAACACGCTGCATCTACCTCGAGGACGCTACGAATGCCCAAGGCTCTTTGTATTACGGGGATGACCATTGCCGTCCTCATTCTCGGGTTGTTCTTGCTGGACCTTGCGGCGGCATTCCCCTTCAACCGATTCAACATCTGGATGGATGTGGCGTTCGTGCTTTGTGCCGTCGGGTTAGGGTATCTGAGCTGGTCGACGTTTCGGGAGCAGGACTGAGCGACCACGTGGGGCGGTCGCTCGGCTCGACGCGCGTGGACGAGTCGGGGGGGCTGGTGCCGTCTTGACTTTTCCGCGATTTGCCCTGGCGATTCCGCGCCAGGCTGCAGCCGGCGCACCCCGTGGTTCGATGACGACCGACCGATTGGCATTTTCGGACGGCCGCGGATCGCGATAATTGGTATGTGGCGGGTGGAGCGGGCAGAACACCGGCCTTAAGGCGCCATGCGGGACGAATACGGGGTGCACCATGGAACTTGGCATGACGCGACGCGCGGCGTTGCGGGCGTTGACAACGTTGGCGGGAAGTGTCGCCTTCGGTAGCGGCGCCGCGGGACGCGCCCAGGCGGCTCAGCGCGAACCGCGATGGAACAAGGCGATCGCACAGGGCTTGCAGTGGACTGCGAACAACCAGTCCACGCTCGGACATTGGCCGCCGAGCATCTATCCGACAGCGATGGCGGCGTTGGCGGGCACCGCCTTGATCTGCGGCGGGTCGACGACGACGCAGGGCCCGTATTCCAAGCACGTCCAGCGAGCCGTGGATTATCTCATGTCGAAGCGACGGTCCAACGGGCTGATCGGGGATCCGCAGGCTGACAACCGCTACACGTACGGGCACGGTTTCTCGATGTTGTTCCTCTCCCAGGTGTTGGGTGAAGAGGAGGATGGCGAGCGGCGGGCCGAGCTGATCCAGACGCTCTCCAAGGCCGTCGAATTCAGCGCTTACGCGCAAACCAAATCGGGCGGATGGGGTTACGTGAGCGCCAAGGACGGGAACGACTTCGATGAGGGCTCCACGACGATCACGCAGGTGCAGGGACTGCGCGGGTGCCGCAACGCCGGGATCGCCGTGTCGTCGGACGTGATTGAGCGTGCCAAGCAGTACATCTACTCATGCAAGAACGCCGACGGCGGGATTTCGTACAGCTCCAACAACCGAGGCAGTTCGCGGCCGGCGATCACCGCGGCCGCTTTGGCCGCCCTTTACAATGCGGGCGACTACGACAGCCAGCACGTTCCCGCCATGCTGGACTACTGCAAGAAGAACCTCTACCGGATCGGCGATACCGTCCGATCGTTCGGTCACTGGCACTACACGTATCTTTACTACGCGCAGGTCGTTTATCGGCAGGGTGACGAAGAGTGGGCACCGTTCCGCGACAATCTCTACGAGCGCATCGCCAGCGAACAGCGCAGCGACGGCAGCTGGCAGGGCAACATATCGCCGGTGTACGTCACCTCGTGCAATCTGACCATGCTGCTGTTGGATCGAGCGTGCCTGCCCATCTACCAGCGTTGAACGTGGCGGCCTGCCGCGGCTACTGGGTCGCTCCTGCCTTTCGCTCCGCCGCCACGATCGCCGCCACGACGCCTTCCATCGTCGCCTCGGTAGCCTCCGCCGACGGCGTGAAACCGAGTTCGTGCAAGGTGCCGGATGTCAGAGGGCTGATGCTGACAAGCCGCGCGCGGCGGAGGTCGTCGCCAAACATCGCGGCGAGCGAGCGCGCGATGGCCGAACTCGTAACCGTGACCCAGTCCACCAGCCCGCCGCGCAGTTGATCGGCCACCTGCTCGTCAGGCGTTGGCACGTCGATGCTCCGATACGCCACGACCTGCGTGACTCGCCCCCCGGCTGCTTCCAACTGCCGCGCCAACACGTCGCGCCCGCGACTGGCGCGCACCAGCAGAAACCGGTTCCTGGCCGCGTCGCCGGCAAGGGCCTCCGCCAGACGCTCCGCCTGATAGGTGCTCGGCTGACGGTCGGCCCGCAGCCGGTACTTCGCCAACTCGGCGGCCGTCGCCGGCCCGATCGCCGCCAACCGCACCGGCCCCAGCACC
>Ga0194111_10009669_pt1 | contig 10451 bp, 6 predicted proteins | sample TA2KigC300mmetaG_FD_146194 | JGI IMG/M metagenome (GOLD analysis project Ga0194111, IMG submission 146194) | Freshwater microbial communities from Lake Tanganyika, Tanzania - TA2015033 Kigoma Deep Cast 300m | ecosystem: Environmental > Aquatic > Freshwater > Lake | place: Tanzania: Lake... | reverse complement strand
CCCGTCGGCGGGGCCCTTGCCCAGCGCGTCGCGCACCGCCTGCCGGTCGTCGAAGGGCACGGTCGTGCGCGCGAATTCCTGGTAGTTTTCGTGGCCCTTGCCCGCCACGAGCACGACGTCGCCGCGCCCGGCGGCGTCCAGGGCCCGCGCGATGGCTTCGCGCCGGTCGACGATCGTTTCCACCGCCGCCTTCGCGCCGCAGCCGGCGCGGACCTGGGCGATGATTTCCGCGGGATCCTCGCTGCGCGGATTGTCGGAGGTGATGATCACGCGGTCGGCCAGCTCCGCCGCCACGCGTCCCATGGCGGGGCGCTTGCCCCTGTCGCGGTCGCCGCCGCAGCCGAAGACCACGCTGAGCGCGCCCGCGCACAGCGGCCGCAGCGTGCGCAGCACGTGCTCCAGCGCGTCGTCGGTGTGCGCGTAGTCCACGAAGACCTGGAAGCCGCGGTCGGTTTCGATCTCCTCCAGGCGCCCGGGGACGCGGCGCATGGCCGCCAGGGCCCCCGCGGTCACGCCCGGCGCCACGCCCAGCGCGCCGCAGGCCGCGGCCGCGGCCAGGGCGTTGCTGACGTTGAACCAGCCGAGCAGACGGATTTCGCAGCGCTCCGCGCCCCAGGGCGAGCGCAGGACGAACGCGCTGCCGTGGGACGTGAGGCGCACTTCTTCGGCCCGGACATCCGCCGCCGGGTCGACGCCGTAGGTCAGCAGCGCGCGGTGCGGGTCGTGGCGCTCGATCAGGCGCCGCCCCCAGGGATCGTCGCGGTTGATCACCGACACGGCGGCTTTCGCGCCGCGCGCCAGATCGCGGAAGAGAAGCGCCTTGGCCTCGAAGTACTCCTCCATGGTGTTGTGGTAGTCCAGGTGGTCGCGCGTGAGATTGGTGAACACGGCGGCGTCGAACTCCATGCCCAGCACGCGCTGCTGCGCCAGGGCGTGCGAGGAGACCTCCATGACGGCCGAGTCGCCGCCGGCGCCGGCCATCTGCGCCAGCATGGCCTGCAGGTCGGGCGCCTCGGGCGTGGTGCGCGAGGCCGGGATCACGCGGGTGCCGATGCGGTATTCCACCGTGCCGATCAGCCCCGGCCGGCGGCCCGCCGCGCGCAGGGCTTCGTAGATCATGTAGGTCGTGGTGGTTTTGCCGTTCGTGCCGGTCACGCCCGCCAGCCGCAGGCGCGCGGAGGGATTGCCGTGAAAGGCGCGCGCCAGGTCGGCCACGGCGCGGCGCGGATCGGCCACGCGCACGTGGCACACGTCGCGGCGCGGCGGGACGTCGCCGCGGGACACGATGGCGACCGCGCCGCGCCGCGCCGCTTCGTCCGCGTAGGACCAGCCGTCCGCGCGCCGCCCGGCGATGGCCACGAAAACGTAGCCCGGCTTGACCTGGCGCGAGTCCGAGACCACGCCCAGGACCTCGCGCCCCGCGCGGCCGGCGGTTTCCAGCACGGGCGTTTCAGACAGCAGCGCGTCCAGTTTCATAGGGCCATCGCTCCATCCCGGCTCAGCGCCGCGGCTCGGCGTAGCACACGGTCTTGTCCGCCGCGGGCGACGGCATGTCCAGGCAGCGCACGGCCCGCGCGGCGATGCGCGCGAACACCGGCGCGGCCACCACGCCGCCGGTATGCTCCGGTTCCGGTTCGTCCACGACCACGATCAGGGCGATCTCCGGATCGTTTGCCGGGAGGAACCCCACGAACGAGGCGACGTACTTGTCGATGTAGCGGCCCCCGGCGGCCTTCTGCGCCGTGCCGGTCTTGCCGGCCACGGCGTAGCCCTCCACCCTGGCGCGGCGCCCCGTGCCGCCTTCTTCGGTCACGCGCGTCAGCAGGCGCCGCATCAGCGCGGCCGTCTCCGGTCGGATCGGACGCCCGATGGCCTGCGGCTCACGCCGCAGCAGCGGCAGGCCCTCCTCCTGTTCGACCCGCGCCACGACGTGGGGCCGCATGAGGAAGCCGTTGTTGGCGATGGCGCCGAGGATGCCCATCATCTGCAAGGCGGTTACGGCCACGCCCTGGCCGATGGCGATGCGCGAGGCGGAGACGTTCGACCAGCGCGCGGCCGGCAGAAGCAGCCCGCCTTCCTCCCCCGGCAGGTCGATGCCCAGCGGGCGCCCCACGTTGAACGCGTCGAGGTAGGCGTGCAGCCGCCTGTCGCCCAGGGTCAGGGCCAGCTTGGCGGCCAGGATGTTGCTGGATTTCTGCAGTCCGTCGGCGACGCTCAGGCGGCCGTAGGCGTGGAAGTCGTGCAGCACGTGGCCGGCGTGGCTCCAGGCGCCGTTCTCGCAGTCGAAGATCGTTTCCGGCGAGACCGTGCCTTCGTTGAGGGCCGCGGCGAACGTCACCAGTTTCATCGTGGAGCCCGGCTCGTAGACGTGGCCGATGGCGCGATTGAGGCGGCAGACGTCCTCCGCCGTGCGGAATTCGTTGAGGTCGTAGGCCGGGCGGGCGGCCATGGCCAGGATCTCGCCGGTGCGCACGCGCTGCATGATCGCCCACGCGCCGCGCGCCCGGTGTTCGGCGACCGCCGCGTCGAGTTCGCGCTCGACGATGTACTGCACGTTCTGGTCGACGGTCAGAAACACGTCGGCCCCGCGCAGCGCCGGGATGTCGCGGCTGCGGCGCGTGTACAGCTCGTGCCGGAACGCGTCAACCTGGCTTTCCAGGATGCCCGGGCTGCCGCGCAGGTAACGGTCCATGACCTGCTCCACGCCGGCGCTGCCGGTCCGTTCGTAGTTCACGAAGCCGAGGACGTGGCACATGAACCCCAGGTGCGGGTAGAAGCGCACGGTGGAATCCTCGAAAAAGACCCCCGGCAGGTTCCTGGCGCGCAGGGCGACGAGCTGATCCTCCGGAACGTAGCGCCGCACGTACGCGAAGCGGCGCTCGGGATTGCCGAGCGCTTCGCGCACCGCCTCGGCCCGCAGGCCGAGCTCGGACGCCAGCGCCGCGCTCACCTCCTGCGTAATGTTGCTCCGCGCCAGGAAACGCGGATCGGCGCAGACGTCCTTGGCCGCCAGGTCCAGCGCCAGGATGTTGCGGCGACCGCGACAGTCGTAAATCGTGCCGCGCGGGGCGTCGATCTTCTGCCGCATGCTCCGCGGCCCCGCCAGCCCGGCGCGGACCTCGGCATGGGCCCCGAGGTGCAGGAAGCCCAGGCGGACGCCCAGCCCCGCCAGGGCCAGCGCGAGCATCAGGATGCCGGCCGCGAAGCGGCAGCGCACTCCGAAGTCAGTCATCCAGGCCGATCCTCCCGCGTCTGACGTACGTCAGCGCGTCGCGCCCCGGCGCGCCGGACTCCGGCGCCGGCGCGGGCTCCTCATGCAGGTAGACGACCTGCTCGCGCCGCGGCCAGACCATGACGATTTTCAGCGCGGCCAGCGCCCGTTCCATGTTCTCGGGCGACTTCAGCCGCGTCCAACGGCACTGCTCGTTGAGGAGCCGGCGCTGCAGCGTTTCGCCCTCGGCCTCGAGCGCCTTGATGTCGCGGCCCAGCGCCTCGCAGCGGCAGGACAACCAGATATAGGCCAGCCCCAGCGAAGCGGCGACCGCCACGAGGCTCGTGAACGGAGCCGGGAACGCGAAGCCGTCCCTCTTTCTGCGGTTGTTCCTGTGTCTCACGGCATCCTCCCCGCGGCGGCGCCGGTTTCCGCCGGGTCCGCGACGCGTTCAACCGCGCGCAGCCGCGCCGAGCGGCAGCGCGGGTTGTTCTCCATCTCTCCCGGCGCCGGCCGCACGGCCCGCCGCGTGAGCAGCCTCACCCGCGGCGTCTCGCCCGCCCAGCGCACGCCCCCCGCGGGTTGCGCTTCCTCGCGGCCGGCATGCGCGCGGAAGAAAATCTTCACCGCCCTGTCCTCCAGGCTGTGAAACGAAATCACCGCCATTCTCCCGTCCGGCGCCAGCAGCCCGATTCCCGCGCGCAGGCCGCGCTGCAGCGCGTCGAGCTCGCCGTTGACGGCGATGCGCAACGCCTGGAACGTGCGCGTGGCCGGGTGGATGCGCCCGCCCCGTCCGACGGCGCGCGCCACGATCGCGGCCAGTTGCGCGGTGCGCGTAATCGGACCGCGGCTCCGCTCGGCAACGATGGCGCGCGCCACGCGCCGAGCCGCGCGCTCTTCGCCGAAATCGGCGATGATCCGCGCCAGTTCGCGATCGGACAATTCGTTGACCAGGTCGGCCGCCGTGGGTCCCCCGCCGCGGTCCATGCGCATGTCCAGCGGTCCGTCCAGGCGGAAACTGAAGCCGCGCTCGGGCGTGTCGATCTGCTCGGAGGATACGCCCAGGTCGAGCAGCACGCCGTCCGCGCGGCGCGCGCCCGCCCGCGCGGCGATCGCGGCCATGTCCGCGAAGCTTCCCTGCGCGAACACGACCCGCGGCCGCGCGCCCCGCAGCCGCCGTCTCGCGCGCTCCAGGGCGTCGGCGTCGCGGTCAATGCAGACCAGCAGTCCATCCGCGTCCAGCAACGACGCCACGGCGACGGCATGCCCGCCGCCGCCCACGGTCCCGTCCACGTATGTGCCGCCGGGACGGACGGCCAAGAGATCAACCGTCGCGGCGAGCAGTACGGGCTCATGCATCCCGCCTCCCGGTTACCCGGTCCCCCGCCGGCGGCCCCGGCCTACAGTCCCACGTACTTCGCGGCCGCCAGCAAATCCTGCCGCTCAAGTCCTCCCGTTTCCTCCAGACAGCGCGGGTCCCACAACTCGAACCGGTCGAAGGCCCCGATCAAAACCACCTCGTCAACCAGACTCGCAAAGTCCAACAGCTCGTCCTTGATGCGTATGCGGCCCTGGCCGTCCCACACGATGATGTCCGACTGCGACGCCAGGGCCCGCGCGAAGCGACGCGCCTGCTCGTCGGCAATCGAGTACTCGCGCATGCGCTGCAGGCGCCGCACCATCTCCGCGGCCGGGAACACGCACAGGCAGGGATGATGCACGTCGGGCAGCACGTACAAACCCTTCGGCGTGCCGACCTGGGCACGCCATTCAGACGGAATCGTCAGCCGCCGCTTGCGGTCCATGGAGTGGGTGTAACGCCCGACAAACACCCCCTGACCGACGATTTCGTTCTCCAGATTGGGTGACAAATCATCCATAACGTGCTCTCTGGCGCCACACATCACCACTTCGCCCCACTGGTGTCAACTTTTTTTTGAAAAAAAAGTGTCATGGGTCAGTTACGCGGCGGAGACACTTCGTCATTGCCCCCGCGACCCTGAAAGGGTTCAGGGCGGAGTGAGGGGCGCGGCTGCGTCATGCACGTTCCTTGCTCCGCGGCCACGCAGCCCGCCTTCGCTGAGAAGCTCCGGCGAGGGGTCTATCAGATCAGATCGGTCTCGGTCTTTGTCGCAGTGGTGGAGCGCAAGGCGAAGGGCCGCGTCTCTACCGCACGGGCGTGCCCGACGGGACTTCGCCGTCGACCGTCACGAGACGCAGGCGGCCGTCCGGCTGCACGGCGGCCAGGAGCATGCCGCGCGATTCGATCCCGCGGATCAGCGCCGGCTTGAGGTTGGCAACCACGACGATCGTCCTGCCGGGAAGATCTTCCGGCTCGTACGCCTGCGCGATGCCGGCCACGATCCGGCGGCGCTCGCCGCCGATCTCGATCGTCAAGTGCAGAAGCTTGTCCGCGCCCTTGACGCGCTCGGCCGCTGCGATGCGCGCCGTGCGCAGCTCGGCTTTCTTGAACTCGGCGAACTCGATCGTCGCCACGCCTGTCGCCGCCGGCGGCGGCGCTCCCGGCGCGACGCGCGGCGGCGTCACGCCTGCTTCCTCCGCGTCCGGCCCGGACTCCTCGACCCGCATGCGCGGGAAGAGGCTGCGCATCGGGCCGATCGCCGTGCCGCTCTTCAGACCGCCCCACGCGCGCAGTTCATCGAACGCCGGCGTCCCCGTCCCGACGCCCAGGGCCTCGCGCAGTTCCGACATCTTGCCGGGCATGACCGGATGGAGCATGCCGCCGACCACGCGCAGGACCTCGGCCATCGTGTACAGCACCGTGGCCAGTTGCTCGCGTTCCTCGTTGCGGGCCATCTCCCACGGCTTGCGGACTTCCATGTAGCGGTTGGCTTCCCGCACCACGCCGGCCAGCTCGGCGATGCCCTGGTCGGGCCGCATGCCCTCCACCGCGGCGATCATGTGCTCGGCCGCGGACACGGCCACGCCGCGCAGGCGCCGCTCGTCGTCCGTCTCCGGGCCGGGCGCGGGAATCAGGCCGCCGAAGTGCGTCTGCACGAGCTTCATGACGCGGTTCAGCATGTTGCCCAGGTCGTTGGCCAGTTCGCTGTTGTAGCGCCGCTGAAAAGCCTCGATCGTGAAGGACGCGTCCTGGCCCAGCGTCATTTCGCTCATCAGAAAGTAGCGGAACGCGTCCACGCCGTATTTCCGGGCTACGGCCATCGGGTCGATCACGTTGCCGGCGGACTTGCTCATCTTGTCCTCGCCCACGAGCCACCAGCCGTGCGCGAAAACCGTCTCGGGCAGCGCGACGCCCATGGCCTTGAGCATGATCGGCCAGTAGACCGTGTGCGTGGTCAGGATGTCCTTGCCGATGAGGTGGCACGAAGCCGGCCACCACCTGCGGAACATGTCGTCGTCGGCAAGGTATCCCGCCGCGCTGATGTAGTTGACCAGCGCGTCGAACCACACGTAGGTCACGAAGTCCTTGTCGAAGGGCAGCTCGATGCCCCAGCCCAGGCGGCTCTTGGGCCGCGAGACGCACAGGTCGTTCAGCGGCTTGCGCAGGAAGCCGAGCGTCTCGTTGCGGCGGAAATCGGGTTGTATGAACCGCGGGTGCGTCCGGATGTAGTCCACCAGCCACTCCTGGTAGCGGCTCATGCGGAAGAAGTAGTTGGATTCGCGGATGCGTTCCACGGGCCGTCCGCAACCCGGCTCCGGGCAGCGGCCGTCCACGAGGTCCTTGTCCATGTAGAAGCGCTCGCAGGTCACGCAGTACCAGCCGTCGTATTCGGCCCGGTACACCTCGTCGCGGTCATACAGGTCCTGCAGGATCCGGCGCACGACTTCGGTATGGCGCGGCTCGGTCGTGCGGATGAAGTCGTCGTTGGTGATCTCCAGAAACTGCCACAGATCCCGGAAGCGCACGACCGTGGCGTCGGCCTGCGCCATGGGCGTGAGGCCGGCCTTCTCGGCGGCGCGCTGCACCTTCTGGCCGTGCTCGTCGGTCCCCGTCAGGAAATGCGTGGGCCGCCCCAGCAGCCGGTGGTAGCGCGCCAGCACGTCGGCCAGGATCGTGGTGTAGGCGTGGCCGATGTGCGGCTGGTCGTTGACGTAGTAGATCGGCGTCGTAACGTAGAAGCGGTCCGTATTCACGTTGCGCGCTACCTTACCTTCTCCGTCGAGCGTTCACTAGGAAAAAACGATCCTGACGCCCGCCGCTGACCGCCTACGCGCGAACGCGGGCGGACTGTTCTTGTTGAAGTCATTATGGCCGAGCATGGTGCGTCTGAAGGGGCCGGTTCCGGAGCGTGGACCATTCTGGTGAAGAGTACGCAACGCTTCGTTGTGGATGAATGACGAATGACGAAACACCCAAGCACGAAGGAATGACGAAGCCCGAATCAGGAATGTGGACGCCGGAAAAAGCTTTATCGCCGGAAAAGCTTTTGACAACCTGAGAAATCGGGTGTAGCTTGTTGTCGGGAATGGGAGAATTGGCTTTCCGAGTCGCAGACCTGAGGAGGGACCCGGCGACGCGGCGGCCGAAGGCAACTGCTGCAGCAACACAACAAACGCGAGGGTTTTCGAATGAACCTGGTATACCGACGTATGATGCTCGGCGTGACGCTGGCTGTGGCGCTGGTTCTGGCCGGAGGCGCGCGCGCCGAAGGCACCAACCCCGTACCGTACTACGACGACTTCGAGGGCTATGCCGCGGGTACGGCCCTCACCAACATCACGGGATGGTCGAGTCCGGAGGGAGTGATCGCTTTCGTCACCAACATCGGCGATAACAAGGCCGTTGACTTCAATGCGGGTAATGACGGCATAACCAACACGTTCGCGCCCAATACGAACAGCCAGGTCTTCTACCTCGACATGATGATGAAGATGAACCTCGAGGACCAGGAGTTGTCCAAATTCGATGCCGATCCGAGCATACACATGGCGTTCTTCGCGAACTCGAGCAACGAGTACTGCGTGTATAATTGGGACAATGTCAACGATACAAACCGGATCTCCGCCATAACGAACCTTACGGCAGTTTCGCAAGAGTGGACCAGAGTCACCGTGACTCTGGATTCCGATGAGACGGGGAATCCTTTTGTCCGGGACTATTTCCAGGTACAGATCAACGGCGTTGCCGGCATAAGCGCCGACGGGATGTCTGCACCGGCATCGGGCAGCAGCTCGCCCGGAAGCTGGTTCGTCGTGGCCAACAAGGACTCCTGGCTGGAATACGTGAGTTCCGTCGCTCTGCTGGGCGAAGGCCTGGTGGACGACATGGGTCTGACGACCAACGCTCCGACCTTCGGGTTGACCATTTCCGCTTCGATTGATCCCTCGGACGCCTCCTGGGGCAGCATGAACCCCACCGGCAAGGTCATCCTCCCCTACGGTCCGCCCACGAACTTCATGATCGTCGCGAGCAACTACTTCTATATCGCGGAAATCCGGACCAACTACGCGCTCGTCGCGGGCATTCCCGCCGACCTGACGACCACGAACTTCACGTGGGATATGGACGTGGGCGGAACCATCAAGGCCGTGTTCCATCCGTTGCTGGCCGCCTACGACGTGCCGCACTGGTGGCTGGCGGCGCAGCATCCGGACTGGACCAACAACTTCGACTTCCATGCCACGAACAATCCGGACGGCGACCCTGATCAGACCTACATCGAGTACTGGACCAGCACTCATCCGACTAACGCGGACTCGTTCTTTGAGATCGTGGACTACGGGCTGAAGAACGGCACGAGCTACTTCACGGTGGTCTGCCAGAGCGTGGATCCCGCCCTGGGGCCGTTCAACGTGCAGAAGTCGACAAATCTGATGCTGGACTCGATGGTCCGATGGGTGCTGGCGACGAACCCGGCCGGGTTTGGACGTGTGAACGGCAGCAACACGTGGACGGAGGGCTCGGCTGCATCGGGCGGCACTCCGGTCTTCTACCGCGCCGTCGTCACCAACGTGCCGTCCGCGCCGTAACGGCTGGCGCAGGAGAGAACGGCAACGGCCCCGTTCCGCTCCCGCGGAGCGGGGCCGTTCTTTACGGCGCGGCATCCGCGCAGCCGTAGCCCCGGGCCGTCCCGGCCCTTGGTCTCACTCTTAGTCGGTTACGCTTAGTCGCTTCTTCTTAGTCGATAACTGCCTGTGAAGCAACGACTAAGCAGCCCGCCTGCATCGCTATGCGAAGCATTGCGTTGCAGGCGGGCGGGACCACGCTACGGTCGCCGCCCCGCGTTTTTTCGGCCCGTCCCCGTCCATGTGGCGGCCACCCCCGGCCACTTCCATCCCGCACCCCCCCCTTCCCCGGTCTTTACACAATCTTCACGCCGGCATGACAGAATCCGGCTGGCCATTTCCCATCCATTCCCCTACAATTCACACCAGCATGAGCGCATTGCGGAATCACCCCGGAGCGAAAGCAGCAGGACGAATTCCGGCGCTGGCACGGCACCTGCTTTATCGGGTCCCGGAGGGATACTACATGCAGCGGACTTTCCTGGTTGCCGCACTGACGCTGGCCCTGCTATCGGCCGTGCCGCCGGCGAGCGCGGCCGTCACGCAGGATTTCAGCACCTGGACAAACGGACAAACCAGCGGGCAGGGGTGGGTGCTGAACAAGGGGCAGTCCTACGGAACAAGCAATGTGTACCTCAATCCTCTCAGCGAAGGTGGAACTCCCTATTTGCGATCCCCCGAGATTTCCGGCGGTTCGGGACGGGTTGTCTTCAGCGCCAAGAACAGCATGGCCGGGACCACGGTATACAGCGTGCAGGTGTCTCCCGATGCCACCACAAACAACTGGGAGACCCGTGGCGCATTCACAAACACCACCACTCCCGTGACTTGGCGAACCAATGACTTGGCCGTTTATGCGACCAACTACGTGTGGATTGTGAAGACCTGGGACAGTGGCGCCGCGGACCTCTACCTCCTTCTTGACGACGTAACCATCACCGATCCGGTCTACTCCTACGTTGTCATCTCCAATGTCGCGCACGTCCCTTCCCGCCCGACTGCCGGTGACCCTGTCACGGTCACTGCGAGCATCCTTCCCTACCTGGGCGCCAGCAATGTCACTGCGCGGACGTACTACAGCACCAACTACGGCGCCAGTTTCGCATCCATCGGCATGAGCACCACGGGATCGTACTACTACGCCGCCACCTCCGCCATTCCCGCGCTGGCCGGGCCGTTCATGAACGTCGATTACTATGTCGAGACGTCTTTCCTGGGCGCGCAACCGGGCACCAATACGGCGCGGTATCCG
>Ga0194111_10009668_pt1 | contig 10452 bp, 7 predicted proteins | sample TA2KigC300mmetaG_FD_146194 | JGI IMG/M metagenome (GOLD analysis project Ga0194111, IMG submission 146194) | Freshwater microbial communities from Lake Tanganyika, Tanzania - TA2015033 Kigoma Deep Cast 300m | ecosystem: Environmental > Aquatic > Freshwater > Lake | place: Tanzania: Lake... | reverse complement strand
ATCATCGTCGCCACCATCACCCCGGATCGGCTCTTCCCGAGCACGGCCTGCATTGTTCAGGACCGCATCGGCGCTGTGAGAGCCGCTGCTTTCGATCTCGAGGCTGCGTGTAGCGGATTCGTCTATGCACTCGAGGTGGGTAGCCAATTCGTCGCTTCCCATACCTACAACACCGTTTTGATCATCGGCGCCGAGAAGATGTCGGCCTTCGTCGACTGGAGCGACCGCAACACCTGCGTGTTGTTCGGTGATGGTGCCGGGGCGGCGGTGCTCCAACACCGGCCCGGTTCCCATGGGCTGCTGATGACCTGTCTGGGCTCCGATGGTGGAAAGTCGGAGCTGCTGCAGGTGCCTGGAGGCGGCAGTGCCTGCCCGGCGACGATCGATTCCGTCTCGAAGAAGCTCCATTTCCTCCGGATGGACGGGAAGGAGACCTTCAAGAATGCGGTCAACGCGATGGTGTCCGCCGCCCAGGAGGTGTTGGGGCGCTGCGGGGTCACGGTGGATCAGCTCGCCTGCATCATCCCGCACCAGGCCAACCAGCGCATCATGTCGGCCGTTGCCGACCGGCTCGGCGCCCGTGAGGACCAGCTCTACGTCAACGTAGACCGCTACGGCAACACCTCTGCCGCCAGTGTGGCCATTGCGCTCGACGAAGCCTTGTCCCAGGGCCGCATCAAGGCGGGGGATCTCGTCCTGCTCGTGGTCTTCGGCGCTGGACTCACCTGGGGTGCGGCCCTGATCGAGTGGTAGACACCGACTCCGGGGATCTCACTCCCCGTCCTTCCGGAACCGCTCGGTGTTCCGGGCCCGGCTCACCGCGGTGTCGTAGCTGATCAAACACTTCGAGTAGAGGTCGTGGAGGCAGTTGTCCATGAGCACCATGCCGTCCCGTGCCCCGGTCTGCATGATGTTGTTCAGCTGGTGGATCTGGTTCTCGCGGATGACGGTGCGGACGGCGTTGGTCGACAGCAGCAGCTCGTAGGCGAGCACACGACGGGTCCGGTCCAGGCTTGGGAGGAGTTCCTGTGCGATGATGCCCTGGAGACAGTTCGAGAGCTGGAGAACGACCTGCTTCTGGGCGTTTCCCTCGAAGATGCCCACGATGCGCTCGATCGCGTGGCCCACACTCGGGGCGTGGAGCGTCGCCAGCACCAGATGTCCCGTCTCCGCCGCGGTCAGGGCCGTCGCGATGGCCTCGTGATCGCGCATTTCGCCGACGCAGATGACGTCGGGATCCTGTCGCAATGCGTGGATCAGCGCCCGGTTGAACGACCGGACGTCGGTCAGGACCTCCTGTTGCACGATGATGGCCCGGTCGTTCGGGTGAACGAACTCGATCGGATCCTCGATGGTCAGGATCTTGCACCGACGCTCCCGGTTGATCAGGTCGATCATGTAGTTGAGCGTCGTCGTCTTCCCAGCGCCGGTCGGACCGGTCACGAGGAACAGTCCGTTCGGACGCCGCGCAAAGTCGTCGATCCGAGCCGGCAGCATCAGCTCCTCGCGGCTCGCGATCCGATCGCCACAGAAGCGGGCACTGATCTCCGTGACACCGTTCCGCCGATAGAATGTGACCCGGATCCTGCCAGCCACCGGATGACGGACCGAGATGCAGAGCTCCCAGTCGTGGTCCAGCTTCCGACGCTGCAGCTCGTTCAAGAGCGAATCCGCCATGGCCTGGCTGTCCTCCTCCGACAAGGCGTCCGCGTCTGCGAGCACGATCTCACCGGTGATGCGGAAGGCGGGTGGGACCCCGACCACCAAGTGGAGGTCAGACGCCCGTTGTTCGTAGGCCTTGATGAGCAGCCGGTCGAGGTAGGGGTGGATATCCATGGAAAGGAGGGTCGCCGGTTCCCTGGGGTCAGGAGCGGAGGCCCTGGCGAAGCCATCCGGTGATGCGGGCAAAGATCCCACGTCGATCGAGCTGATGGATCCGCTCCCCGATTGCGCGGTACTCCGGGTTGAGGTCGGCGACCTGTTGGTAGGACCGACGGGCATTCGCGGCAAAACCCAGGGCGGCCTCACAATCCCCGCAGAGCAGCCACACGACCCAGTTTCCGGGGTCCGCGGCAGCGGCTTGCTGGGCGAGCTTGAGGGCGGCGGCGAACTGTCCGTAGTGGTGCCGGATCCGGGCCGCAAGCCACTGCACCCACCAGCCTGCGGGATCCAGGGCGCAGGCTTTCTCGAAACAGTAGTCCGCCCGACGCTCCTTGCGGGCGAGCAACACATCGCCCCGGGCAAGCCAGATGTACGCGCTGTCACCGCGCTCCTCGAGGCTGGCATCCGAGAACGCCAGGGCCGGGTCGAGATCGCCGAGCCTCCCCAAGGCCACCGCCTTCGCCGCCAACAGTTCTGGTGCGGTCGGGAAACGTTCGAGGGCCTTGTCGGCCCAGACCCGGGCCTCGCGATACTCCCCCAGCTCGATCAGAATCCGGACCTGACCGGTCCAGGCCGGAATGGACGCGGGATCGAACTCGAGGACGCGGGAGTAGTGGCGTAGGGCGAGCTCGAAGTCCATCGACTGGTAGGCCGTCTGGGCCGAGGCCATCCAGTAGGCGCCATCCCGGGATTCCGACTCGGTCCCGTGGCGAGGCTGTTCGTTCGATTCGAACTCAAGATTGCCGAAACGACTCATGGGGTGTCCTGACGCCGGAAGAACCACCTCCGGTAGGGGCGACCCACGAACTCTGCCCGGGTGATCTGCGCCTGGTCGAGAAACGCTTGGGTGATCACGTCGGGTGAGGCTCCCCCTTGCGCCCGCCAAACCATCCGAGGCCACGCGAACCAGGTGTCCCTTGGGACGGCCACCGACCCAGTCGTGGGCATGTACGCCTCCAAGGGTCTCGTTCGCCCGGCCACCACCACGCCGTTGGTGCTGAATTGGATCCGATCCCCATGGAGACCGATCACGACGCCCCAGTACAGGCCGCCCCGCATCAGGACCTGCATCTCCCCTCCACCCCGGCGGGTTCCCTCCGACCGGTAGAGAATGGTGTCCCCGCGTACAAGATCCTCGGGTTCAACCCTCGGGTTCACGACGATGTGCCGCCCGTCGACCAGCACGACCCGGGCGAAGGTGTCACCGAGGAGTCCGTCTAGAGGCCAATACACGACCGCGGCGGCAATCGCCCAGAGGGCGAGTGGGAATCCGATCCGATGAGCCAGTGTCGGCGAGGGAAGGTCCGGATCGAGTTCCCGCGTTCGAAGAATGGCCAGCGCCAGACCGCTGGTGTGGGTGGACGCCAGGGTGCCGAGACACCAGGCCCGGAGGGACGGATTCGCGAGGAAGACCAGGAGCAGCAACAGGGCGAGGATCCATACCCCGGCCATGACCAGCCCGATCTGCCACCGGCCCATGGCCACGTAGGCATATCCGGGCAGAAAGAGGGAAAGAACCCCGTCCCGGAACGACAGGACGCCGAGAGTGGGCGGACTCGGCAGCCGTCGCATGACGTTCGCGAAGCGGTTCTTCAGCCGCTCGAAGCGGACGCCCGATGCCGCCGACATCCGTCCCCGTCCTGCCCGGGGCGGATAGTAGCTGGAGTCGCTGGAGTCCATAGGAACCCAGCCGGCGTTCAGTGATGCTGCTGGTTCCGGATCACCACGTCATCGTCAGGTTCGTAGAACGACGAGGTGTGTCGCACTTCCCGAACCTCGCCGACGAGGGACTCGAACAGCTTCACCACTTCGAGGCAGCCCTTGCCCTTGATTCCGTCGATGTGGAGTTCCACCTCGCCGGTGGGACCGATCGTGATCTCATATTCGCGGACGTTCATGGTCTGACGGATGGGTTCTTGGTGGCTCCGGATCAATTCTGCCAGTGCCGTACCCGGAGTCGGATCGACTGGTCTTCGCCGACCGTCTCTTCGACCAGGTTCATGCCCCGTGAATCGAGTTCGGACTTCAATTTCTGGAGGACGTAGTGCTGGACCATGCGTCCACTGAGCTCCTCGCCGACCTGGCGCAGGATTTCCTCGGAATAACCCTCACCGGTGACACAGACCGAAGCACGACCGCGCGCATCGCGGGCGAACAGGGCCTCGACTCCATCCCGAACGAGTCGGATCCGCTGGTCGCGTCCGAGCGTCTCGAGGACGACCTCGCTTCCGGGGATCTCCAGATCGACCCGTTGGACGCTGTCCGTGTTTTGGGATTGGTTCGCGTTGGTGACGGCCTGATCGACGATGGAAAAGCCGAGCGAGGTGGCGGCGGAGGCGACAGCAGCCCCGAGGGCGGGCCAGGAGGCGATGACGATGGGGGCGAAGACAGCGACGGCACTCATGGTGTGTTCAGGCGGGATTGGACCGGGGTTGAGCCCGAACCGCACGGGGAATTTTGGGTCCCTATGAAAAGAAAGAGGCTCACGCGGAGGTGCCGAGACGCGGAGGGAGCAATGAGGGAATTGGAGAGGACCCGGAGATCCGGCCGGATGATAACGACACCCCTGGGAAGAAACCGGTGGCCAGAGGCTCCCGGTCGTCGTGAGAGTGGCTTGGAGTTTGGATGGAGGGACCGCGGGGATTTCTCCGAGACATCGACATGGAGGCGCATGAAAAACACCATCCTTGAGTTCATCTGCGCCCTCGGGTTTGGACTGTTGCCCATCGCCGTCCTCATCCTTCGGGCATTCCGTCCCCGGTTCATGCCGTGGTGGGCCGTCTTCGGGGTCACCGTGGTGATCGGTTGGGGTCTGGCGGTGGCGAGTGCGGTGGTCCATGAGGGACCGGATACGGGCGCGGGCCACATGGGCGCCCTCTTCTTCGGATGGGCCCTTGCCCTGCTTTGGCTCATGCCGTGGCTGATCGTCTACGCCGTCGCCCAAAGGCTGTGACGCCTCTTCAGGCGTCGCACCCCGATGCATCCGGTCCCGCCAGATCGATCGGATCCAGACCCCGGATCCAGCCTCTGAGACGTGCCCGTATTCCGGGCGGCACCACCGCCTCGGAATTGAAACAAATCGTCTGTCTCCTTTCCCGGCCCCCTCCGTGTCTTCGCGTGCCCAGTTCAGGGCAACGCAATCGAGATCTGGTAGAACCGCGAGGACTGGGTGGAGGGGTCCCGGAACCGGAGGGGTCCAGGGGTTCCAGGTCCATTGAGACTTCCGAGGGGTAGCCACGCGGGATCTCCCAGGCGGTCCTGCACCCAGACCCGATAGATACGGCCTGGAATCGCTGGAATCGTGAGTTCCGTACCGGCATCCCCGGTGGCGACCTCGATCACCAGTCGACTCGACGGGTCCTTGGGGCGGGTCCCGGCCAAGTATTCTTCGAGATTGGTCCGCCCATCCTCGTCGGGATCTCCCAGGGCGCCGTTGGACCCCACCGCCGAGAGGGGATCGAGCCCCTCGGCCACCTCCCAGTCGTCAGGGAGCTGGTCCCAATCCTGGTCGGCCACCGCCTGGAGGGTGTCGTCCGGGTTGTTGACACGTCCGGCCGTGGGCGGAGCGGATTCCCAATTCGCAGGTTCGCTGGCGAAGGAGCGGCTCCGGAGGCGTTGGATGGAATTCCCTGTTCCCTCGACGAAGGTCGGCCATGGGGCGACGGGTCGATATCGGACCGATTCCCAGGTCACCCAAGGAATGAAGCCGGCATTCACTGCGGGGGAAGGGATGGGCTCGTCCGGTTGCTGCACCTGGATCGTTTCTCCGGCGTTGTTGAGAGTGCCCCTCCAGGGTCCCCAGAGTGGAACCCCGCTCGGCACGGCGAACCGGGAGCGGAAATCGGCTGCGAGGACGGTCTCGATGTCGGGATCGAACGACACGACCACTCCGAAGGCGCCAGGTCCGAGCAGGGCTGCGGACGGGAAGGTGAATGTGACAGCACCGTCCAAACGCCAGCGACGCTCCGGACGACCGGGATCCCCGAGCAGCAGGGGCAGGCTTGTCGTGTTCCGCACCTCGATGAACTCGTCGAGCTGGCTTCCATAGGGTGGCAACGCGGGCGGGGCGTAGTGGATCTCGGTGACGATAAGCGGTGGGACGCCCGGCGGGGGATTTGGCTGGCCGAGCGACCGCTGGGATTGGGGAACCCAGTGCTCACGACCCTCGGAGCTACCGAGCCACCCGAGGCTCTGGCCGTTGAAGGTCGCGCCGAAGGAACCACCCTGGGTGTATCCCGTAAGGGTTCCATTGGCATCGGCACTGAACAGGTGGATCCCGTCGCCCAGGGCACTCAGGGAGAAGCCGGTTGGGCCGACACGAAGAGTCTCCTCGGTCACGACCCAGAATCCGCCTGGAGGGAGGACAGTTCCGTTCGGAATCCGGTATTTCTTCGGTTCACGGAAGTCATCCGTAAGCCACCAGTCTCCGATGTCCGCCGGCTGCGCACTCGCATTGAAGAGTTCGATGCTGTCCACGAGAGGGGGATCGGTATGGGCCAGCACCTCGTTGATTCGGACGGCCGGGAATGGAGTCGGTGCGGGATCCGCGGTTCCGGGGGAGCCACCGAACCGGGTGCTGAGACGCCAGCGATCCGCGGTTCCGATGTCCCCGGGTTGGACGGATTCGTCGCGCAGCACGAGGGAGAATCCAAACCCATCGGCCAGGGGTTCCCACGAATCAGAATACCGGACCTCGCTGATGGGTTCCCCGTTGCGGCCGACGATGCGCACGGTGTTCGCCGAGTTCGCGAGGGCACCGGTGTATTCACCGGCGATCCCGGTGACCCCGGGGTAGCGGGATTCGAAGAGAGCCCGGTTGCGGACCACCAGCGCGCGCTGGCCCGGGGCCAGCTGTGTGACGGGACCGCCGGTGGTGAAGGTGAAGTCGATGCCCCCTTCGATCCAGATCCCCACCAGGTTCACGGGCTGGGTGGACGGATTCAGGAGCTCGAGGAACTCGAACTGGTCAGCGGTCCAGAGCGATCCCGCGGGGGGCTCGACGGGATGGAAGTGGATCTCGGTCAGGAGCAACTGGGGCACCTGTTTGAAATAGATCGCCGAGACTGGGCCGGACCATTTGGACACCAGCGGTGGATTGAAGGAGCCGGTCCGTGCGGTGTGGGACTCGTTGAGGACACGGGCGGTGAACCGGGTGTTGTCCCGGATCCTGACCGGAGTGCCGCCGTAGACCACGGCGCTGCGGGAGACCCCTCCGCCCGGAAGACGTGGATCCGTGCCATCCAGGGTGTAGTGGATCGTCCCAGCCCCGGGGGTCGTCAGCGCGACATCAAGTTCCCCGTCGAATCGCCCTTCCGGCACGCTTAAGACCGGTGGGCGGACGAACTGGCTGTCCATGAAGGTGACCCGGTTTGACAGCCAGGCCTTCAGGGAATTGATCTCTCCCTGGAAACCGCCGCGCGGAAACACACGCCACTTGTTCTGTTCCCTCGGCTGGGCCGCCCGCACCTCGTTGGCCAAGGAGTCGATGAGACGATTGAGATTGGTCGTGGCGAAATGGCTGCGGCGCAGGTTCTGATACCGATCGATCCACTCCTGATAGAAGTCGATGTCGGTGAAGAGGCGTCCCCACCACATCTGGGTCGTTTCATTGAAGAAATCGGTTCCGCCGGTGGAGGCCCAGACCCGGGGGTTTGCATCACGGCCATCCGTCGAGTTCAGCGCCCGGTCGAAGTCCCACAGCGGGCCGAAGGTGAGCTTTCCCTCCCTGGGTTTGTGGAAGTAGGTGCTCAGGCGCAGGGCATCGACGTTGAAGGTCAGGACATTCAGGAGGTTGTGGTCCACCCAGGCCCCCACATCGATGAATGCCCGATACCCGTTCGTGGGATCCTTCCAGTTCGCTCCATAGAGTGCCGGAGCGAAGGCGTTGAAATAGGTCTGCAGGTACTGCCGCTGTGCTGCCCGCTCGGGCAGGAAGATCTCCTCCTCGGCGGGATCGACGTAGATGATCCCTTGCCGCGCTCCCGAGAAGCCGCTTTCGCCCGGACCGCCTCGATCGATCTTGAGCAGGTATCCCCCGGTGACGGTGGGCGCCGTCGTGTTCTCCGGCTCGAGCTTGTCGACATCCACCCGGTCCGGACTCCGCGTGACCCGTTCCTCGAGGACATAGATTCCGTTGTAGGTGGAGGTCCGGATGGATCCGTCCGCGCTGTCGGTCACCAGGTAGAGTTCGACAAAGCGGGTCCTCGACGAATAGCGGCCGATCTCCCGGCTCAGCTGGTGGGCGAGGGGGTTGTGGATGAGGATGGGTTCGAAGTTGTTGGGAGCGTAGAGGACCCAGTCCGAGTCGGATGGCAGTCCCAGGAGCTCCCGGTTGTCGTCGGCATCGAACTCGTCCCGGAGTTCGAGGTTCATGCTGACCTTGGAGTACCCCAGAGTGCTGGACCCACGGGCTCCGATCCCGACCCGGGAGGTGAGGCTCGGGAAGTTCGTCAGGGAAGTGGTTCCTGCCAGGGGTTCGAAGACCTGGAGGTAGGCGGGCTGTTGCCCGGTTCCTGGGGGCCGCCCCTTTCCGAAGTTGTGCAGGACCATCACCGGAAGGTTCGAGGTGAATGTGGGAATCGTTCCGTCGAGTCGGCAGTACATCTCGCTGCGCGGTGTCCCGGGCAGCAGGCCGGGCACGAAGGCCCGGGCCCGGATCTGCCGGGAGGTCGTGAGCTCGATGGGCGCGGAGTAGGCCGCAGACGCTTCCGTCGGCAGGGATCCGTCGAGGGTGTAGCGGATCACCGTGCCCGGGATGGGCGTCGTGGGCTTCAGGGAGACCTGGAGGGATCCGGTGAAGTTCCTGCCGCGTTCGGAGAACCCGATCTCCGGGGCGAATCCAGGTCCGCCGCTGGTGTTTGCGGCGCGGGGGGTCGGCTGGCTCAGGTACCCGGCCGAGCTCAACGCCCCCGGTGGACGCCCATAGCTCACACCCCGGCGTTGGATCGGATAGGCCGGTACGAACCCGGACTCGATCCCGCCTTCGGGATTCACGAGGGCCAGGAACTCGCCGCCATTCGAGAGGCGGAAGTTGGCGTGCAGGGGACGGTTCGCGTTGGTCCGGTTCTTCTCGGAGGCAAAGACCAGCAGGTATCCGCCCGGCAGGAGGGTGACGTTGGGGAACGACCACTTCCTGAGCTGGGTTGGGTCGTCGGTCAGGGACCAGCCTGACATCGGAGCGGGTTGGTTCGAGGAGTTGTGGATCTCGATCCAGTCGGAGTCCGTGCCGTCCTCGTCCCGGATCCCACCGTCGTTGTCCGCGAGGAACTCGTTCAGCACGACACCGACCGCCTTCAGGTTGGGATCGATCGTGTAGGTCCACGATCCTCCGGCGAAGGGGAGCGGGGTGCTGGCGAGGTCGGCGATCCCGTGGTCGGATCGGAACGCCACGGTGACGCTCCCGGCCGGGGCCTTGGGAAAGGTGAACACGAACTGGCCGGGGGTGATCTGGCTCACTCCGGTGGCCGGAACGCCGGCCACAAGCAGGTCGGCCGCCTCGACGCCCGACACCGGTTCGCTGAACTGGACCTCGAAGGACACCAGCTCGCGCAGGGTGAATCCCGGGGCGGGAAGAACGGAGGTGACGACCGGGGCCGATCGGTCGATCTCACCCTCGAGTGCGGCGTCGAAGACCAGGTCGCTGCTCGTCAGGTTGGCGTTGAAGACCTGGATTGCGATCAGGTTGTCCCCGGATCGGAGCACCGACGCGGGAGTGGCGATCAGATAGTCGTCAAAGACCGCGGGATCGGGACTGACCGCACCGGATGCCGTGCCCGTGAATCCGAGCTCCCCTGCCGGTACGTTGAACCGGACCACCTCAACGCCATTGATCCAGGCGATGAACCCGTCGTCGCAGGCGGCCCGAAGCGTCAGGGACCGGTAGTCGTTCGGATTGCCGGCCTTGAAGGTCCGACGGAGGAACAGCGTGGTGTAGCTGTTCCGCATGTCCGTGATCTTAGTGCCGGTGAAGGGGTCCCCGTAGTAGAACGCCGCCGGTCCCTGGGGCCAGTTGGCGTCGCTGAACTCGGGGGTCCTCCAGGCCTTGGGATCCGGCACGGAAGGCTCACCGGTCCCCTTCAGGTACCGCCACTGGGATCCCGACGGGAACAGCTCCTCGGTCCAGCCCCGGGTCGGGAAGGACAGGAGCATCAGGACGGCGAGGGACCAAAGGCGGTATCGGATGGGCTGCATGAACGGGTTATGAGAGTGTAGCAAAACCGATGCCGAATGGAAACCGCCTCTGCGAGGACGAGGCGCCGGCGGCGGTATTGCAGCCTTCCCGGATCTTGCTCCGCCGACCCGGGCGGAGGGCGCTCCAGGGGTCGGCTTTGGCGACACCCCGTTTGGCGCAACGGCTCTGGGTGTTGGGTAACCGTCCGTCCTGGCGCACCGATGGACGAGTGCCTACGTGGCCGGGATGAAGCGTTGGGCGAGCAGCGATGAGAGCCAGCCGAGGACGAACCAGACCGCAAGCCCAGGAGTCGGGAGAAGGGCGAGCCAGTCGACCAGGCAGATCCCTGCGAGGAGTCCCGACACGGTCAGGCCGAGGTTGCGTCCGCCGGTACCCAAGGT
>Ga0194111_10009660_pt1 | contig 10457 bp, 10 predicted proteins | sample TA2KigC300mmetaG_FD_146194 | JGI IMG/M metagenome (GOLD analysis project Ga0194111, IMG submission 146194) | Freshwater microbial communities from Lake Tanganyika, Tanzania - TA2015033 Kigoma Deep Cast 300m | ecosystem: Environmental > Aquatic > Freshwater > Lake | place: Tanzania: Lake... | reverse complement strand
CGGCCTCCGCTTCGATCGGGCTCGAGGGAGGAAAGATGTTGATTCGTCTGGAGAAGCCGGCTCAACTTCACGCGGGAAGCGTCATGAGTGCAGCGCTTCACTAGGACACAGAGACCTTCCGAAGGTCAAGAAGAATTCAGTTGAATCTTCGGAAGGTTCCCCTGTCGTAAGGTTCTAATACACGCACCCCCGCGCCTCATCCGCGAACGCTTTGAGCAATGCCAAATCCGCATCGAAGAAATGATCGGAGGGACACAGGATGTACCCTCCCCCTTCACCGGCGTCCTCAAAGCACTTCCGCACCGCTTTTCTTGTCTCCTCCGGTGTGCAACCCTTGAAGTAATGGAATTGATCGAACCCACCGATCATACAGACGCGATCACCAATTCGTTTCTTCGCCTCGGCGAGTATCGTATCTCCACCCATCGACTCTGGGGTGAACGTCTCCATCGCGTCGGGCTTTAGGTCGGCCAACCGCTCGAGGAACGGCATCATTCCGCCGCACGTATGATAGACAACGCGCTGTCCAACCGAGTGAGCCAGCTCGATCAGCGGAGCATCGTACGGGGCGACGAACTGGTCAAAAATCTCGGGGGAAATGACCGTTGAGGAGGCATCCCCTCCCCCATGCTCAATCACGTCATACCTCGCCCCTTTGAGTGACTCAATGAACACCCTCTTTCGCTCAAAAAGGACTTTCAAAAAGCTATGGACCCATTCTGGATCCTCAAAGGTCGTCAGGATGAGGTTCTCAATCCCGTAGAGCACAGCGGCGTCCTGCCAACAGCCTGGCTGACCGTAGACATCGAAGAAGTTGACAAAGCCACGGATCATCCCGCGTTCTCCATACCGCTCAGCCTCACGGTTTACTGCCTCGACGTCGATCTTCGGTCGCGTCGCGAACTGGGCAATGATATCGATGTCGGATTTCTCTTTGACTAATCGTTCGACGACCCATGAGGTGTGCTCATTGCTCTGGAGGATCGTTGTGAGAGTCTTCTTCGGCGTGACGAATCTGTAGCGGATTGTCTCGTACCTTGGATCGGCCACCGGCTCCTGTTCAGTTCTCCAATTGTCCGAGGAAATGCGCCGCGCTTCGAGGTAACCCGGAACATGATTTGGATCGTAGTACTCGCCCTTCGCTTCATCGGGCTTGTAAGCAATGAACCAGCGGATGGGATCGAGACCGACGTGGTCAAAGAACTCGTCGTTCGAGATGCCATTCATGTACTTCTTCAGGAAGAACGGCATCACGTGGTGAGTGGTTACAGGCAGGCGGTCGGGTTTTCTTCTCTCCAGCGCCGCGATGATTCGTTGTTTGGATGTCATATGTTGCGCAGTCGAAGGTTTCCTTCACGACCGTTGTGCCTACGCGAAGGAAACCTTCATCTAGAATTACTCGATACTAGGAATTCTCTTGATGTTCGGATCCGTCCATACGTCTGATTCATCAGCGCTTGTTGAGGAGAACTCCGATACTATGGCTCCTTTTGCACCGGCCTGGAACCAATGGAGTGTGTTGGGTTTCATGGTGTACTGATCGCCCGGCTTCAGAACGATCTCGTGCCACACCGTGAGGTGTTTTCTGTATTTCGGCAGCATCTTTGCTTTTGGCTTCGGGGTCGGGTTCCCTTCGACATAGAGATACACCTCGCCCCACCGGCAGCGGAAGGTTTCTTGCTTGCCCACCGTCTCGCCGAGGGCGGGATGGCGGTGCTCGGGGCACATCTGTCTCGGCAAGAGGATGAGTTCCTTGGCGCAGTATCGGTCGTTGTTTTCGTACACGACAAGCTCAAGACCAACATTCTCGATGTCGTTGAGGCCGAAGTCCGCTACTTCGATATTCTCCTTCTCGTGCTTCGAGATCGTGATATGAGCCCGTTCCAAGAATCTCGCGGCCCTCTTTCTGACCTTCTCAACTTCTTTCGATTTCATTGCTTTACCCTTTAGGTGATTCTCTTCTGCGCTTGCGGTGTTCCCGGCCAACGGATCTCGGGGGTGCATCCTCGAGCCGAAAACTACATCTTTCTTCTCTTCTTCACAAGCACAAGTTCAGGAACTGTGTCGGGAGAGGAAAGCGTCGATCTGGTTACGAGAAGGAGCAGATGGCTGGGCGCCAAGTTTGGTAACGGAAAGTGCCGCAGCCGCATTTGCAAACCGGACGGCCACTGGGAGATCCTTCCCCTCAGAAAGCGAGACTGCGAGCGCACCGTTGAAGACATCTCCGGCAGCTGTCGTATCGACGGCATCCACCTGGAAAGAAGGAATGAGCTGCTCCCGTTCCTCTTGTGCGATAAAGGCGCCTCGCGGCCCAAGGGTGACAATGACGGTGTCCACTCCGGTCGCAAGCAAACGGCGTGCTGCCTTCGCAAGGCTGGCGTCGTCAACGATTCTGATGCCGGTGAGCAACTCTGCTTCCGTCTCGTTGGGTGTAATGATAGGAACGCGTCTCAGGAGACTCTCCTCGAGATGTTGGGCAGGAGCCGGATTCAGGATGACAGGTACTCCAGCCTGTGAAGCGAAGTCGATGGCAGCTGCCACGGCTGCTGTCGGGACCTCGAGTTGCAAGAGGAGAACCTGGGCGGAAGTGATCGCCTCCCTTGCGTGAGCAATGTCTGCCCAAGAGAGCTCGGCGTTGGCGCCCGATGCGACGGCGATGCTGTTCTCTCCGCTTTCGTCAACAAAGATGAGTGCAATTCCGGATGGGGCGTTCGGATCGGTCAGCACAAACCGCGTTTGGATTTCGTCGTGCAGAAACCCCTCCATGGCCTGCTTGCCAAACAGGTCACCTCCCACCCTGGCCACGAACGTCACCTGGCCTCCCGCGCGCGCTGCGGCCACGGCTTGGTTCGCGCCCTTGCCGCCGGCGGCCATTGTGAACCTTCCGCCGAGAACCGTCTCGCCCGGCTTCGGCAATCGGGCGATTTTCATGATCATGTCCGTGTTGGAGCTGCCGACAACGGTGATCTTCGGTTTCGTGTGGATCATCAGGTCGCTGCGGGTTCTTCCTGACGTCTGAAACAGTCTTTCATATCGCAAATCGAGCAGACCGTTGGGTCGCGCTTGACCTCGGGACCCAGACCGATCACGCCGCTGACCGACTTGATGGGGAGCATCAGTGAGCTCGGTGTCAGTTCGACGCCGCAGAACCGCTCAGGCAGGAGAGAAAAGAGCTTGTGCTGCTCGGCCACAGACCAGTCGCAGTAACCCGGACTGTACCGATTGGTGAGTTTCCATCCGCGATCCCGAACACGCTCGGTGACCTTCTTCTCCAGCCAATCGGCTGCTTGTTCAACCGCTTCAGATGCGGCAGCATCTGCGATGTAACCTTTCACTGCGTCACCCGAGTCGATGAGATCGCGGGCCCACTGTTCCACCTGTGAGCCGATGGTTGCGACAAAGAGGGCGAGGGTTGTTGAGGCCCTGAGCTGCTTCGCGATGATCGGACCTGTGGTGAACTGCACGCCATCGCACGTGAACGTCTCTCGTGACACGCTCACCGCGCCAATCGGCAAAATGGAAAAGCCGCACTGAACGCTTGTGCGGCTCGGGACTTCTGGAAGGATTTCGTCGATGAGTCTGCTGATGACTTCAGGTGTCCCCCCGGCCCGATATCCGAGAACCTTTTCCAGGAGGAGACGGTTGATCGTTAACTCTGAAAACGCCGGGTAGAAAACCTCAGTCTCTCGAGCGAGCGGATCACCCATTCTCAGTTCTGGAGGCAGCGTGTGTTCAAGAACTCAACGGCACCCTGGGGGTCCGGAGAGTAACCATCGGCCCCGATTTTGTTGGCAAACTCCTGCGTAACTGGCGCTCCACCGACGATGATCTTGATGCCAGGATGCTTTCCCTTAACATGACGTATGGTGGTCTCCATATTGATCATGGTCGTCGTCAATAGCGCGCTCAAGCCGATGACACAGCCCGGATGCTGATCAACGGCGGTCAGGAACTTTTCAGGGGAGACATCCGTGCCAAGGTCGACCACCTCCCAGCCTGCTCCTTCGATGACCATCGATACAATCTTCTTCCCGATGTCGTGAAGGTCCCCAAGCACCGTTCCCATCACAATTGTTCCACGATGCTTCAACGCGTCGGACTTGAAAAAGGGCTTCAAATGCTCCATCGCCGCAGACATAGCTTTGGCTGACATGAGAACGTCGGGCACGAAGATCTCTTTGTTTCGGAATCGCTCCCCCACATGTTGCATGCCAAGAACGAGGGCGTTCGACAGGACATCTTGAGGGGGAATGCCCGTGTCGAGAGCCTTCCGCGTAAGTTCATCCGCACCATCTTGTCCCTTCATATCCGGCGGATGGGGGGATTTGCAGTTGACTTTGCCTCGCTCGATGCAACGCTTCAACGACTCCAGCAGATTGTCGGTAGCCACGGTCTACTCCGTTGATGGTGAATGGACTGAGAGAACAGAAGCTGGTGGAGGCCTCCGAGTTGGAAACACAGGTCAATAATAAATGGAAGATTGAAGAAACTCAAGATTTAATGGGATGTGGCAGAAGGATGAAGAATTTCTCCATTCCTGTGAGAAAGCGGGAGGGATGCCCTCGACAAGGGTCATGTTGAGGCTCTCGGGGGAAAGGGTGGGTTCCGAACGGCAAGGCAGTGTGCAGCTGGAGTGGTCGATCCTCCCCTGGACCCAGGATACTAGCTGATTGGCCCGGAAGTGCCCACTATCAGCGGCATTATTTCAGAAGTGTTAACGCTCAGTAGAAATGTCAGGGTTAGACGCCCAGTAGAAATGTCAGGGTATAGCGTTATTTTGGAGTGGAGAGATGGAAGTGTTCTTTCGTTTTTGTGACGCTGTTCTTCGTAGCGGGGGATTATGGTACCAAGGTTTATGAGCTAAGTCAAGAGCTTTGGCTCTGCGACGTTGAGCGCGCTTGCCACCAACGGACTTGGAGAACCAGGGGTGAATGGCCGCTGGGTGTCGCGGAATAGGGCTAGGTGGTCGAGGCTTAGCTGAGATCTTGGAGAAGTTGAGTTCATGTTCATTCCAGAAGATGTGGAGAGAACCATCAAGCCACTGACGAACGATGACGTTGGAGCGGGGAGGAGGTAAAGGAGCTTCAGATCGGAGGAGCTGGATGAAGTGAGCGTTGAGGGTGATGGTCCAGTCGTTATGGACCTGCCGAGTGTCCTGGAGGCAGAAGATATTGTTCAGGTTGATGCCGGCAGCAGGGCGATGGATGTCGGCCAGGCCCTCGGTGTGAGCGAAGCGTCGGTTGTGATCGTTGATGAAGAACGACACCAAGAGACGATTGGCGTCATCGATGGAGGAGACGTTCTGTTCACGTAAGTATTTGATGAGACGATCCTGATGGGTGCGGTTGGATCGTTCGACGCGACCCTTGGCTTGAGGGGAATGAGCGTAGATGCGGTGAACACCGAGACGTTCCATGGCCTGACCGAAGGCGGTTAAATGCTTGGGATTATTGGGGTCGTAGTAGACACTGCCGTGGTCGGTGTAGACCTCGGCTGGAATACCGAAGCGTTTGACATAATCGCGCCAAAAGGAGAGAACGGTGTAGGTATCCTCAGCAGGTGCGAAGCGTAGCAACACACAGCCGGAAGCATCGTCAACGGCGACAAGGAGGCAGCAGGCAGGGGCACGACCTTCGAACCAATCGTGCGGACTGCCGTCGAACTGGATGAGTGAGCCAATACAGTCACGGCGTGGACGCTTTTTGCGGTGCGGGCGTTTTTTGCGAGAGCCATGCCAGAGGCTTTCCTGGATGAGCCAGCGAGTGGCTGTTTGTCGTGAGATCTTGAGGTCGTGATAGAGCTCAAGCTTCTCTGCAAAAAGGGTTGGCCCGTAGTCTGAGTAGAGTTCACGATACAGACGCATCGCTTTTGTGCGTACCTCGCTAGGATAAGCAAGGTTCGACTGTCTTGCCCGCAGGCGATGAATCAGGCCACGATCGCCCTCCTGACGATATCTCTTCAGGAGACGATACATCTGTCGCTCGGTGAGGTGAATGCTCTCGGCTGCCTCGGCAACCGTCAGCTCGCCGGCTTCGATCCGGCCGATGACTTTCAGGTGTTCTCGTTCTCGGTAGCTCATAGTCACGGTCTCTGTCATTGCGGGAGCCCTTTCGCGATCCGGGACTCCCAAAATACACAGACCTGACATTCTTATTGAGCGTAAAACCTGACATTCTTACTGGGCGATTACAGGCATTATTTCAGAAGACTCCCAGGTTTGACAATTGGGAGCAAAGTAGGTAGCTTTGCCTATCCTGGTAGGCGCGTCTGGTTTCCTCCAAGTCATTCCAAGGACTCTCTCAAGATGCTTTCAAAACAGGTCCACGTCGTTCTTAATCCGGCATCCTCAGCAGGGAAAACCGGGAAGAAGCAGGAGGCAATTTTGACGCAGATCGGACGTGGCCTGGACGGGGAATTCTCTGTTTGTGTCACAAAAGGGCCGCTTGAGGCGACTTTGTCGACGCGGGTGGCGATTCAGGAAGGAGCCCAACTTGTTGTGGCAGTCGGCGGTGATGGAACCGTGCATGAGGTCGTCAATGGTTTTTTCCTGGGTGGATCTGTTATCAATCCAGAATGCGAGCTCGGGATTCTCTGCAGCGGCACCGGCGCTGATGTGGGCAAGAGTTTCAACCTGCCAGAGCTCCTGGAGGATCAAATTGAGGCCGTCTGCGGCGACCATGCGCGCTTGATTGATATCGGTAAAGTGACCTACAGAGACGTGCAGGGATTCGAGGCTGAACGCTTCTTTGTGAATGAGTGCCAGCAGGGAATGGCTCCCATCGTGGTTGAACGGGCTCAGAAACAGCACAAACGATTGGGTGGATTCCTCGGGTTTGGTCTGGCTGCAGTCCAGACCCTTCTCGTGTACCGCGACCAGAAGATGACGGTCACGATTGATGATCGAGAACCGATCACCGCGCGATTTCTCGACGTCGTTGCGGCGAATGGTACCCATGCAGGCGGCGGAATGACCTTCGCACCGCGCGCGAAGGTTGACGATGGACTTCTCGACTTCGTGCTCATTCACAGGAGGTGGATCCCGGCGCGCCTTGCGAGTTTCCCGAAAATCTACTCTGGTAAACATGTCGATCTCTCGTGGGTTACATACATTCAGGGGAAGCGCCTCACCATTACTTCTGACGAAACGGTTGGTGTGGAAGCCGATGGTGAGCTTCTCGGTTTCGCGCCGTGCACCATTCAGATCCTGCCGCGTACAATCCGCCTGAAATCATCGCCTGTAACTGCACGGAACTGATTCCTCCTTCCGAGGGCGAAACGGGGATTCCTGCCAACAGAACCATGGGATGATCCCGCACAGTGATGTTCCGCATGCTCGCGTTCAGATCCTCATGCCCTCCAATCTGTTCTGGTCCACGACGCCGATTGAGCCATTCCGACATCCGGTTTCCCTCTTTCATCTCGCGGCAATCCTGATTTTGGACCAATCAGAGCCATAGCCGCAGTCACGCCGGTTGTTTTCTGAAACCGACGATTGTAGAAATCACAACGATTCGAGGCCATGCTGCCCTCCTGTCATATGCTGAAGAGTCGACAGTGCCTTGACCAGCAATGAGTTGCGTCATCACCTGGCGTTGTGGACTGACTGTTTTGGGTGGTATGGTATGTGCCCGACATGGGGCAAAGAACCATGTGGAGGCACGCGCAATGGTGAACACGGGCCAAGTAGGATTCGTCATCGGCGCCTTCGTAATCCTCTCTACGCTTACTCTCAACGTCAACGCTACCCTCATTGATACCAGCACAACAGGGCTCGAAATGGAGGCGATGCTGGATGCGCTCTCCATCGGACAGACCATGCTCGACGAGGTCCTGACGAAAGAGTTTGATGAGAGAACTCTCAACGGCGTGCGGGCATTTTCCTACACTGATATCACGCCGAGTTTCTTCTTCGGGCCAGACGGTTCCAGTGAGCAAATATCGGAAAACGGTGGGGTTGACACGTCAGGCAGCGGAGACTTCCTGTCGAAACAAAGGTTCGATGATGTCGATGATTACGAGAATTATCACCGGAGGGTCTGGAATCCGAGATTCGGCTGGTTTGATGTGCAGGTGGATATTGACTATCTGGATGAAGACTACCCCGAGATGATGACGTCCTGGAGAACCTTCTACAAAGGGGTCACGGTCACGATCACTCATCCGAATCTCATAAAAGACCTTGATCACAACGTGATTCCGCTGGTAATGAGAGATATGTCCGTCTACCGTCGCTACTTCTGAGAGGGAGAACGTCATGTCAACTTTCCTTGATATCGTGATGTCGACAATCCTCTTTGGCATCTTAGCCTTGACAGTTGCCCGTGTTCAAACAAACATCAATTCTTCCATGTGCCAGAATCAATTCAGCGTTGTGGTGCAGACGAATGCGGTCGAGCTGGCGCGGCAGCTTGAGTGGGATTTCGCCAAGATTGGCCACCACGTCACCGGCCAGAAGGTGCTTTGGGCTGATTCGACCTCGATTCGCTTTCTTGCTGATCTGACGAACACGTCCACCGTCGATGATGTACGGTACTTTCTGGGCGACACGAGTCAACTGCCGGCGACGACCAATCCAATCGATGTTCCGATGTTTCGCCGTGTTGGCCTGTATGCAGTCAAGCAGAATTGGGGATTGACCCAGTTCCGAATCACGTACTACGATGCGGCGTACAACAAGATCCCGACGCCCATCACGACCCCCGAAAAGCTGCAGCGTATTCATGCAATCAACATCGGGTTTCGGATCGAGAGTCCGGAGCCCGTGTACTCAGAGCATGACACCACATGGGCTGCGGTGACGTGGGAAAAAATGATTATACCGCGAAACCTCAACAATCTCAACTACTGAGGATTGTGATCATGGGCAGAGCATCGTTGTTTCTCGTTTTGGGTTTAAGTCTGGCATTCGGCATAATCGGTTTCAGCATGCGCCGGACAACGACCTCTCTCGTTGAAGCGCAGACCGGATACTCAAAGTACCTTTTTGCCCGCAATCTGGCCCGCACTGCTATTCATACCACCCTCCGCGCGTTCGACCGGAACCTGACACCGATTCCTGAAGCAGGAGCTTTCAACGGAGGATCGTACGCCGTGCAATATCAGGAGAACCATGACACGCTCTGGCTCAAGTCGACGGGAATGTATGCGGAGTCGACGTACACCATGCGGGTGAAGCTCTTTAGAACCACGAAGCCATTTCCGAGGGTCGGCGCCGCCATCGGCATTCGGGCTACACCGGTGAATTTCTTGATTGCCGGGCACGCGAAAGTCGACGGCCGGAACTATGATTCGACCGGTACAAATCTCGTGGGTTCCGGTGATGTGCCAGGCGTGGCAACGATGACCAGTTCCGATTCAACAACGGTCGCTAAAGAAAAAGATGAAATTCAGGGCGCGCCTCCCATCAAGGTTGATACCTCCACGATTGACCCACTTCCTTTTCTCGATGAATACAAGTCGAATGCCGATTACGTGTACAATGTCTCGGGAGTCTATAATACTGTCACGTGGGGAACAGAATCGAATCCGGTTATCGTGTACTGCAACGCAGGGGACGATACGACCTTCAGCATCAAATTCACTGGTAATGTCGTGGGCTGGGGGATTCTCGTCGTGAGGGGAAATGTCCAGTTCAATGGCAACTTCGATTTCAAGGGACTTGTGGTTGTTGACGGATTCAACACAGTTGTGCAGTTTGGAGCCGCCGGTACTCCGCAGATCGTGGGGGGAGTAATTATTGCAGGGAATGCCGGCGCATCGGTCGCATTGAAGGGCACGGGGGCGAACGCGAAGGTCAAATACAGTGCCGATGCGCTTGACAAGGCGAGGCGGATCGGGAAACTCCGATACTATAGTATCATCGAATGGTATGAGTAGAACGCTTTAAAGAGTTACGGGAGGAAGATCCGGCTCAGGAATCCCGACCAGCGGGAAGGGACCCAAGGGAGGCATGGTGGCGAGGCTGGTCGGGATTCCTATTTCTTCTCCTGCTTTACCTCCCTTAGATCATACCAGATTCTTTCCAGTCGAATTCTCACGTAGGCTCACCACGCCGCCGAATTGAAAAGGGCCCATTCCCCGGCTGCTTCTTGTCACAGGTTTGGGAAGGCAATACGAGATGCCCTATCCTCCTTGAGTTCCCCCCCATCGCGTGACGATTCAGAAGCGGCTTGGGGCTCGATCGCGCCGCAGACGCAACCGAATGCACGGGTTACACCGTTTTGCCGCTGCTCTTCAAGCTGCGGAGGCGGCAATGATCAACGCGTCGCTGCCACAGAAACGAGGATCGGCGCGGAGGGTAACGCCGTACAGACTCCGGTCATGATCCTCCATGGGAGGCATTCAAGAAGTACAATCGGGAGGCCCAAAAAAGAGCCGATCAGTCTGCACGGATAGAAGCTCTTGGATTCTCAAACCACTTTTCATATTTTAGGAAGGGTTGCGGAAAACACTTGTCA
>Ga0194111_10009653_pt1 | contig 10463 bp, 13 predicted proteins | sample TA2KigC300mmetaG_FD_146194 | JGI IMG/M metagenome (GOLD analysis project Ga0194111, IMG submission 146194) | Freshwater microbial communities from Lake Tanganyika, Tanzania - TA2015033 Kigoma Deep Cast 300m | ecosystem: Environmental > Aquatic > Freshwater > Lake | place: Tanzania: Lake... | reverse complement strand
TGAATCTCAAGATGAAGGTTATCTGGGAAGAACTCAATTTGATGCACCTGAGGTGGATGGCTCAGTGTATATAAAGTCAAAAAGGACTCTTTCTCCCGGTGATTTTGTGAATATTAAGGTTACCGATACATTGGAATATGATTTAGTAGGGGAGGTGGATAATGAATCTTGCCAATAGGCTGACTATGCTTCGGGTTTTGCTTACTTTTGTGTTTATGATTGTTTTTTCGCGTCATGGGCTACTGCCTAAGATATCCGCATTAGTTATATTTACCCTGGCAGCGCTTTCAGATTTATTTGATGGCATGATTGCTAAAAAGAATAATATGGTTACTGACTTTGGAAGGTTGATGGATCCTATTGCCGATAAGATCCTTGTCTTAGCTGCCTTTGCCGCTTTTTTGGAAATGCAATTAATCGAGGCATGGATGTTTGTAATTATCGTGTCAAGGGAGATTTTGATTACGTCTTTACGTCTCTTTGCCCTTAATAAGGGGAAGATCTTATCGGCTGTACGGGCCGGAAAGCATAAGACTTTCTCCCAGATGGCGGTTATATTCTATATTCTAGGATTTATAGTAGTCAAAGAATCAGTAAAGGCGTATTCAATATGGAATCCGGTCTGGGAAGATTTTTTCCGTAAGAGTATAAATATACTTATGCTTTTAACTGTGGGCCTGACCCTTTATTCCGGAATATCATATTTATGGGAGAATCGTAAGGTCATTGCTAAGCTTTAATGGTTAAACATTTCTTGAAGATATTTAGTACTTTTTTCTATATCGGATACCTGCCTTTTATCCCAGGCACTTTTGGAAGCTTGGCGGGTTTATTACTATTTATCTTGCTAAAAGGTATGTCGGTACAGTATATATCTTTGACCGGATTAATTATACTTGTTGGTTTTTTAGTGTGTGGAAGGGTAGAAAAGATTATGCAAAGGAAAGACCCGCCTTGTATTATCATAGATGAAGTAGCGGGAATGATGCTTAGCCTTATTTTTTTGCCCTATGATTTAAAATTAGCTTTTACAGGGTTTATTATTTTTCGTATTCTCGATACGCTTAAACCTTTTCCTGCAGGCAGGCTTGAAAAGAAGAATAGCGGGGGCGCTATTATGTTAGATGATTTAGTTGCGGGGCTTTATACCAATATTATTCTTCAAGTAGCCTTAAGGGTAATCTCTTTTAAGGCTTCATAAACCGGCCCTTTATAGGTAAGAGTACTTTTGTAAATAATAATTTTATCCGCAGTAAAATTAAGCTTTTCTTTGCAGAGATTTTCATTCAGGCTACTTAAAGAATCAACAAAGGCAGGCTCGTCTCTGAATGATTTTACTCTGCCAAGAGTAATATGGCAGGCAAAGTCTTTCTCTTCCGAAGTTTTTAATTTTTCTAAGCATGCCTGTAATTTACAGGCAATTGCAGCAATCTCTTTCTCTCCTGAGTTAATTCCTACCCAGATTACTTTAGGATGCCTTATATTTGGGAATGCCCCGAGTTGAGATAGTGAAACTTCTACTTTCTTCTCACAAAATGCTACCTCTTGTATTTTTTGTATTATGTTACTTATCTTATCTTGCCTAACTTCTCCTAAAAACATTAAGGTTAAGTGAAGATAATCAGGATTTACCCATTTTATACCTAAATAGTATTTTTTAAGTTCTTCCTGTAATCTTGTTAGTACAACCCTAATTTCCTTAGGCAATGCAATTGCGATGAATATCCGCATTCTTTAGATATTATAGTATTGTTTTCAGCAGCTTTAGGGATTGAAGGGCAGATTTTTTCCTTATTAAGGAACGGCTGCCGCTTAGTTTAAGCTTTTCGCAGATAGTTTTCTTACCGTTTGTTACAGAAATAAAGACCGTGCCGATTGGTTTATTAGATGTACCTGGGCTTGGCCCTGCAATCCCGGTAATCCCAATGCCGAAGTTTGCCTTAGCCAGGTTACGGACAGATTGCGCCATTATTTTTGCTACTTCGCAGGATACTGCACCTCTTTTGATGACTATCCTAGCAGGGACTTTAAGTATGCCTATCTTTATGTTATTGCTGTAAGCCACCAGTCCTAAGAGGAAATATTTTGAGCTTAAAGGCCTATCTGTAAGAATCTTAGCGAGGAGGCCGCCGGTACAAGATTCAGCAACCGCTAAGGTTCTTTTAGTTTTTATGAGTCTTCTGTGTATGTTTCCTATAAGGTCATGCATTGGTTTTAACAACATTATAGCTTTTTTTAGGCTCTTGACAAGGTTAGATTTTATGCTATAATCTTTACTGTACTTAATCTTCAGGGCAGGGTGACCTGTGTAGAGTCATACCTACAGGAATTCCCGACCGGCGGTTGAGCCCGCGAGCCTGTTGTAAATAACAGGCAGATCTGGTAGACTCCAGAGCCGATAGTTACAGTCTAGATGAAGCGGAGATTAATCGTTATTATGCCCGAAGATCATCTTCGGGTTTTCTTTTTTAGAAGGAGAATTATGCTTAATTCAATCCCGGAAATAATCGAAGATTTAAAGATCGGAAGAATGGTAATCGTCGTTGATGATGAGGGCCGTGAAAACGAAGGCGACTTAGTTATGGCTGCTTCTTTTGCGCGGGCAGAAGACATAAATTTTATGGCTAAGTTTGGCCGCGGGCTAATCTGTGTGCCTGCTGAGGAGGATAGGTTGCGCAGCTTAGGATTAGGGCCGATGTTGGAGGAGCATAATGTTGTCCATCAGAAAGACCCTTTTTCTACTGCCTGGGTTATTTCGGTTGATGCTGCCTCGGGGATCACCACAGGAATTTCTGCGCAAGACCGCGCACGCACTATCGGGGTCATGATTAACCCAAATGCAAAGGCTGAAGATTTAAGGCGGCCTGGGCATATTTTCCCACTACGTGCCCGGGCAGGAGGGGTTTTGGTGCGCGCAGGGCATACCGAAGCAGCGGTAGACCTTGCCCGTCTGGCCGGTCTTTATCCTGCAGGAGTTATCTGTGAGATTATGAATGACGATGGTACAATGAGCCGTATGCCCCAGCTTTTGGAATTTTCCAAGAAGCATCATTTAAAGATATGTTCTATTACCAGCCTTATTGAATACCGCCGTAAATCTGAAAAATTAGTTGAGAGGTTAACCGAAACCGTTCTTCCTACGGAATTTGGTATATTTAATCTGATTCTTTTCAGGGATCTTACTAATAATAAGGTCCATACCGTTCTTACTGTGGGCAATTGGCAGAAGGAACCGGTCTTGGTCCGCGTGCATTCAGAATGCCTCACTGGTGATGTGTTCGGATCTTTGCGGTGCGACTGCGGTAAGCAACTGGCTAAGGCCATGAAGGAAATCTCTTCGGAAGGCAAGGGGATTATACTTTATATGAATCAGGAGGGCCGCGGTATCGGCCTTGTAGATAAAATCCGTGCATATAGCCTTCAAGATAAAGGAATGGATACGGTTGAAGCAAATGAGGCGTTAGGGCATAAGCCAGACTTAAGAGATTATGGTATAGGGGCTCAGATCTTGGTGGATTTAGGGGTAAAAAACATACGTCTTTATACTAATAATCCACGTAAGATTATAGGATTGGAAGGCTACGGACTCAAGGTGGTTGAAAGGGTTGCTCTAGAGGTGGGGCATAACCCTTCAAACTATAAGTATCTGAAGACTAAGAAAGAAAAACTAGGACATAATCTAAGCCTAGAATAAAAAGGAGGCAATATGGTAAAAGTTGTAGAGGGGAATTTAATTGCTAAGGGCAGGAGGTTTGGAATTGTTGCTTCAAGGTTTAATGATTTTATGACTAAGGAGTTAATTTCCGGGTGCACTGATGCCTTATTGAGACATGGTGTTTCTGAGCAGGACCTTGTTATATCTTGGGTCCCGGGTGCATTTGAGATACCTCTTGTGGCTAAGAAGATGGCGCAGGCAACATCTTATGATGCAATAATCTGTTTAGGTACGGTTATCCGCGGAGCCACGCCGCATTTTGATTATATTGCTTCAGAAGTAGCCAAGGGTATAGCTAAGGCGTCTTCTGATACGGGTATTCCGGTAATATTCGGGATTATAACCGCAGATACTATTGAACAGGCAGTAGAACGTGCGGGCACCAAGGATGGAAACAAAGGGCGTGAGGCTGCTTTATCAGCAATAGAGATGGCCAATTTATTGGAGAAGATCAAATAAATGCGTAAACGTACCCTTGGCCGGGAACTCGCTCTGCAATTGCTTTACCAGTTGGATATCACCAAAGAGCCCTTAAAAGAGGCGCTGGGCAACTTCTGGGGGGCACACAATGAAGATGGCATTGACGATGAGCTTATTGATTTTACCTCTGGCTTAGTCGAGGGGGTCATTTGCCATATTGATGAAATTGATAAAAAGATTTCTGAATATGCACAAAATTGGCAGCTTAAACGTATGGCGGTTGTTGATCGAAATATAATGCGCCTGGGATGTTTTGAGCTTATCTACCGTGCAGATATACCTTCAAAGGTTTCTATTAATGAAGCCGTAGAGCTTGCTAAGAAGTTCTCCGGAATAGAAGGCGGAAAGTTTGTTAACGCTATCTTGGATAAAATAAAGGCGGAAAAAGATAAATGAAGTTTGCCGATTTGCACTCGCATACTAATTATTCTGACGGTACATCCTCTCCTGAGGAATTGGCCAAGAAGGCGATTGAAGCCGGGCTCTCTTGTATTGCCTTAACCGACCATGACACAGTAGCGGGGATAAAAGAGTTAATCGAATCAGCTGTGCCTTTGGGCCTTGAAGTATTGCCGGGAGTAGAGATAAGCGCTGAAATCGATGAAAAAGAGATACATATATTAGGTTACCTTATAGACTATAATCACCCGTTACTATTGGAGAAGCTGGATCTCTTAAGGAATAATCGTATCGCGCGCGTACATGATATTACTACTAAGCTTAACGCATTAGGAATTGCCTTGCAGGCGGAAGATGTCTTCGCTATCTCCAAGAGGGCAATTCCAAGCCGGTCGCATATAGCTAAAGCGCTTCTTAGGGGAGGTTTTATCAGTTCAATCCCCGAGGCATTCAGCAGGTATATCGGAGACGGTAAGCCAGCTTATAGCCTTGGGTTTCGTTTCAGTCCAAAGGATGCCATAGATATTATTAAGGGTTCTGGCGGTATCCCGGTTTTAGCACACCCTTTTATTCTTAAGGATGATAATCTGGTGTCTGAAATAATCCGGTTAGGCGTTATGGGCCTGGAGATTTATTATCCAGGGCTCTCTCAAGGAGAACTTAATTTCTATCTTGATTTAGCTAAAAAGAAAAATCTTTTAGTAAGCGGAGGTTCGGATTTTCACGGCGAATTCAAACCCGATGTGAGGCTTGGGATGGTTAAGCTTCCTTATTTATTTGTGGAGAAGTTAAAAGAGGCTAAAGATAGTTTAAGATGAAGAAGAAAAGCCACGAATACTATATGGACCTAGCTGTAAAACTTGCCCTGAAGGCGAGGGGCAAGACTTTTCCGAATCCGATCGTGGGTGCTTTAGTAGTAAAAGAAGGTAAGATTGTGGGGCAGGGTTTTCATAAAAGAGCAGGCCTGCCGCATGCCGAAATTATAGCTTTAGATGAAGCCGGTGAGCTGGCAAGAGGCGCTACTCTTTATGTTACCTTAGAGCCTTGTGCACATTTCGGGCTTACTCCCCCCTGCGTAAACAGGATTATTGAAAGCAGGATAAAAGAAGTTATTATCGGTATGATTGATCCCAACCCGATTAATAACGGAAAGGGCCTGGCCGTATTAAGGCAGAGCGGTATTAAGGTAAAGGTTGGTTTTCTTGAGGATAGGTTAAGAAAGATTAATGATGTATTCATAAAATACGCAACTAAAAAGCTTCCTTTTGTTACAGTCAAAGTCGCCCAGTCTTTAGACGGTAGGATCGCTACCAGAACAGGCAATTCCAAATGGATTACCTCAGATAAATCACGGGCGTTTGCCCACCGTTTACGCAAGGATTTTGATGCGGTTATGGTTGGAGTGAATACAGTCTTAAGGGATAACCCTAATCTCTCTGCCTGGTTTTCTAAAAAGCATCCGGCAAGGATAATTGTGGATAGCCAGTTGAGTACTCCTGAGAATGCGAATATCTTTTCTAAAGGTGCCCAGGTAATAATCGTAACCTTGCCGGCTAAGGTAGGCCAGGAGACGGAGAACAGGAAGATCCTTTCGCATAAGGCGCGTATCCTGGAGGTTAAGGAGAAGGCAGGCCAGATAAACTTGAGGGATATGCTAAAGAAACTATTAAAGATGGGGCTTTACAATATATTGGTTGAAGGAGGGGGCACTTTAAATGGCTCCCTCTTTGATGATGGGCTTGTAGATAAGATCCTTTTTTTTCAATCTCCGAAGGTTATCGGCGGGAAAGATGCGATTAGCTCGGTAATGGGCCAAGGCGTTGGCCGTGTTGAGCGTTCGGTAAAGGTGAAGGATTTAAAAATCAAAAGGCTAGGAGAGGATATCCTTTTAGAAGGTTATGTAAAATAATATGTTCACCGGAATCATTGAAGAATTAGGTATAATTAAGAGAATTTTTAGAAAGGGAAATCTTACTGTTATCGATATCGGTGTTTCAAGGGTGTATGAAGGAGTCAAGAAGGGAGAGAGTCTGTCTTGTAATGGAGCGTGCCTTACTGTGGTAAGAGTAGATAAAGGCCTGCTTAGTTTTGAGGTAATGCCTGAAACAATCAAGGTGACTAATCTGGGTAGTTTAAAGATTGAGGAGAAAGTGAACCTTGAGAGAAGCCTTAAGGTCGGGGATAGGGTTTCGGGTCATTTCGTCTTAGGTCATATTGATTGTTTAGGGGTTATTCGCAGAAAGTCAATTTCTTCAGGGAACACAGTTTTTGATATCGCTGTAAGAGCTGAATATCTTAAATTCTGTTTGCTTAAGGGTTCAATCGCTATTGACGGAATAAGCCTTACCATACAAAGAGTAAAATCGGGGTATTTTAGCGTTTATATTATCCCGCATACCTTTAATAATACCACCCTTAGTTTTAAAGGGCCCTCTGACAAAGTTAACATTGAGTTTGATTTATTAATAAAGAGCCGCAGAAACACAGATTATGTTAACTTCTAAATATTGCCAATCCGGTTGATTTCTGATATACTAACTAAACGAAATAAATTACTTTTTCTCGGGGCGTGGCTCAGCTTGGCTAGAGCGCAGCGTTCGGGACGCTGAGGTCGGTGGTTCAAATCCACTCGCCCCGACTGAAACCTAAATCTTGATGAAAAAAGCATTCCATGCTTTCTATTCTGGAAATGTACAGGGTGTAGGTTTTAGGTTTACTGTCCAGCGTATCGCCGATGAGCTTAAGGTAACAGGCTGGGTTAGGAACTTAAGTGATGGTAGGGTTGAGTTAGTAGGCGAGGCAGACGAAGAGAAGTTAAATAGTTTTTTTTCTAAGATTAACGAAGCCTTTAGTAAATATATCCGGGATACGCAGATATCCTGGGAGCCTGCCACGGGTGAACTTAGCAGTTTCAGTATAAGGTTTTAAATGCAGGATAAAAAGCTTATTATAGAGTCTTTAAGGGCAAAGATACGCCGGCATGATCACTTCTATTATGTCTTAAGCCAGCCAGAGATATCCGATAAGGAATATGACTGCTTATTGATTAAATTAAAAGAATTAGAAGAGGAGAATCCTGTCTTTAAGTCTAAGGATTCTCCAACTATGCGCATTTACGGAGGGATCCAGAATGGTTTTAAGGCAGTCAGTCATAAGGAAAAAATGCTTTCCCTGGAAAATACCTACTATTTTGATGAGCTTAGGGATTGGGATGCGCGCGTACGTAAGGGTTTAAAGCAGAAGGGTAGAATAGAATATGTTGTTGAGCTTAAAATTGATGGGGTAAGCGCGAATTTAAGATATGAGCATGGAAGCCTAGTTATCGGTTCAACTAGAGGGGATGGCCAAACCGGGGAAGATGTTACCGAAAATTTAAGGACTATTCGCTGTATCCCCTTAAGCCTGCTGGGAGATGATATACCCGAACTTATTGAAGTCCGCGGAGAAGTGTACATTGAAAAAGACGATTTTATCAAGCTTAACCTGGAAAGAGAGCATGGAGGAGAGGTCTTGTTTGCCAATCCACGCAATGCTGCCAGCGGTTCTTTGAAATTACTCGACCCGAAGCTTACTTATAAACGCAGGCTTAAATTTCTCGCGCATTCATTAGGTCAGATAAATGGTTTAGAGATAAAAACCCATTGGGATTTTCTGGCTAAACTGAAATATTGGGGGATAGCTACTAGTGCACATTGTAAATTATGCGCTAACCTAGAGGAAGTAATTGATTATTGCAGGTATTGGGAGGGTAAGCGCGACAGCCTTGCCTATGATATAGATGGAATTGTGATCAAGGTTAATAACATCTCGCAGGAGAAGAGTCTGGGGACAACTTTAAAGAGCCCTCGCTGGGCGGTAGCATATAAGTTTGCAGCAAGGCAGGCTACTACTAAAATACTTAATATCGTTATAAATGTAGGTCGGACAGGGGTTATAACTCCTTCTTGCGAATTAGAACCTGTTGAGTGCGCTGGTGTGGTTATCCGGCATGCGACTCTGCATAATTTTGATGAAATAAAGCGTTTGAATGTAAGGGTTGGCGACCGTGTCCTAATTGAGCGCGCAGGAGATGTAATCCCTAAGGTAGTCAAGGTGGTAAAGCACTTTGGTAAACAGGAATTCAGGCCTCCTAAGAATTGCCCTGTATGTTTAAGTCCTGTAGTCAAGGACAAAGACGACGGGGTAGCCTTGCGTTGCGTTAACCCTCATTGTCTAGCCCAGATAGAAAGAGGGCTTCTCCATTTTTCTTCAAAGGGGGCAATGGATATCGAAGGTTTAGGTGAATCAGTAATATCTCAGCTGGTAAAGTTAAAACTGGTAAATAATTTTGCCGATATTTATAAACTGGAAGAAAAGGATTTAAGAAGGCTGGACCTATTTAAGGATAAAAAAATTAATAATTTGATTAGTGCTATTAATAAAACTAAATCCAGGCCCCTATCAAGGCTCATCTATGCTTTAGGTATTCGACATGTAGGAGAGAAGGCTGCCTTTTTATTGGCTAGGAAATTTAAGACACTGGATAATCTGATTAATGCTAAACAGGAGGAATTAGAGAATATCCCCGAGATAGGACCAATCATAGCTGAATCAGCTTACAGTTATTTCAGGCAGCAACAAACCAAAGACATTATTGCCTCTTTGCGTAATTTTGGAGTAAAGACTGCTGAAGAGCCTGTCTTGACCAAAAGAAATCCCCTGACTGATAAAACAGTAGTTTTTACCGGAGAGCTAAAGAAGTTTAGCAGATTGGAGGCAGAGGAATTATTGCGTAATCGCGGGGGATACCCGTCTTCTACGGTCAATAAAAAAGTAGATTTTGTAGTAGTGGGCAAGAACCCGGGAATTAAGTATGATAAGGCTAAGAAATTAGGCTTAAAAATTATTGATGAAGAAATGTTTAAGGAGATATTGAAATGAAAATGATAACCCGTCAGGGAGCAATATTGGCAATCGTTCTATATTTATTCAGCCTATGCGGTTGCGAGGCGTTTGTCCGCAAGTTTACCCGTAAATCAAAAAAAGGAAAACCTGCAGAAGAAATGGTCCTTGTGCCTGAAGAGTGGAAGGGCCCTAAAATGACTAAAGAGCAGCTTTACAGGCAATATTATAATTTTTGGGAATCTTGGCATGAGGAATTGATTAATTCATTAATCAATAATGCCTCTTTGAAAAAGAGGGTAGATTGCGTAGATCAAGCGGTAAAGAATCTGACTAGTATGCGAGGTATGCTTAATGAAACTAAGCAGAAGCAGCTGGATGTCTACTTAAAGCAGTTGGATAACCTATCAAGATCAATCAAATCAGATGTTTACGGCTCCTCTAATAATTCTAACCGGCGGGATGCAGAGCGTGCTAAGAGGAATATACTTCAGTTCTTCTCTTACCCCGATATTAAGGATGATTTAATATGATATTAGAGCAAGTAACCGTAGGGGCTATGGGCGTTAATTGTTATATCTTATCTTCCAATATAAACTCAAAAGCCTTAATCATAGACCCCGGTGAAGAAGCAGCAAAAATAAAAAAGGTGTTAAGCAGCCATAAGTTAACTCCAGGGGTTATTATTAATACCCATGGGCACTATGACCATATTGCCGCGGATGATGATTTCAATGTACCCGTATATGTCCATAGGCTTGATGCGCCCTTGTTGACTGAGCCGATGCTTAACCTATCTGGATTATTTGCCAAACCCTATAAGGTTAAATCCGATATCGTATTGTTGGAGGATGGAGAAATCATCGCCTTCGACGGTATAGAGCTGAAGGTTTTACATACCCCGGGGCATACCAGAGGAGGGATCTCCTTATTAGTCGTTAAGCCCGAAGCCAAAGTAGTTTTTACCGGAGATACGCTCTTTTATCAA
>Ga0194111_10009646_pt1 | contig 10471 bp, 10 predicted proteins | sample TA2KigC300mmetaG_FD_146194 | JGI IMG/M metagenome (GOLD analysis project Ga0194111, IMG submission 146194) | Freshwater microbial communities from Lake Tanganyika, Tanzania - TA2015033 Kigoma Deep Cast 300m | ecosystem: Environmental > Aquatic > Freshwater > Lake | place: Tanzania: Lake... | reverse complement strand
GGCGATGCTTGCCTATTATAATTTCCGCCAAGAGCCCGTGGAGGGCGGTGTCGTAAAGGGCTAACCTATTCTCGAATGTTCCTTTTCTGGATCTGGCGCAAGACGACGGTGTGCGCGTCTGGACTCCGCCCCGCTACGGGATGAATGGCAAGAATGTCTGGGCGCCCGAACTCCACCTGCTTAACGGCAAGTGGTACATTTATTACGCCGCTGACGATGGCCAGAATGCGAACCACCGGATGTGGGCGCTCGAATCGCAGACAAGTGATCCGCAAGGGCCGTACATCGAACACGGCTGTCTGGAAACTGATGGCTGGGCTATCGACGGCACCGGACGGCACCGTGCTTGCCCTTGAAGACGGCAAGCTCCCTCGGTGGCCCGCGAGTTCTGCTTTGCACACCGGAATATCCGTGGGAAACGGTCGATATGGCTATTGCCGAAGGCCCGCAAATCCTGAAACGCAACGGCATGATCTTCGTGGTCTATTCCGCCAGCGGCAGTTGGACCGTCGATTACTATTTGGGTCTCTTGGTTAATCGCAGTGGCGACGTCCTCAATCCCAAAGCGTGGGAAAAACAAGGACCAGTCTTCCAAAAAACTTCCGAGGTTTGGGGCGTCGGACATTGTTCGTTCGTCCGTTCGCCAGACCAAAACGAGAATTGGATTCTTTACCACGCCAAGTCAAAACAGAAGAAAGGCTGGCTGGCTTGCAAGTAGGTCTCCCCTACAACGCCGGCCTTCCTTTGGCAAGGTCGGCGTTTTCCCGGCCAATTTTGAGCACGTGCTCAAAATTGGCCGGGAGACGCCAAGTTGCACTGTCGGGGCGCGGACTGCCGAGTCCGCGAGCGGGGTGAGTGAAGAAAGGTAAAGCGGCGGACCCATCGTTCCGCGCTCCGACAGTGCAACTTGCTTTCAATGCGAACTCGCTTCCTGCCGGGTTATGGACAGTGGGCTAGGATTGGAATTTCCCGAATTTGTCCTTAGCTTTTCGGCCCTTCCTGCGGTAGCTTCTGCGCCGTCAAATCGATTGAATGAAAAAACCGTCGCTATTGATCATTTTTCTTACGGTGTTTATCGACCTGATTGGTTTCGGGATCGTTTTGCCTCTGTTGCCCAAATACGCCGAAAGATTCGGCGCCCAGGGGTTCATGATCGGCTTGATTATCAGTTCGTTCTCCGTGATGCAGTTTCTCTTTGCGCCAGCTTGGGGACGGCTTTCTGATCGAATTGGGCGTCGTCCTGTCTTGTTGATCAGCAACGCTGGATCAGCAGTGTCGTATGCGCTTTTTGCTTTGGCTTCGCTGGCTGCCGGAACGACCGCCTTATGGGTTCTGCTTGCTTCTCGGGTCTTTGCCGGGATTTGCGGGGCGAATTTGTCGGTCGCGTCGGCCTATATCGCAGATGTCACCGAGCGCGAGAACCGTTCGAAAAGCATGGGGTTGATCGGCATGGCATTTGGGTTGGGTTTTATTCTGGGGCCGGCCTTGGGCGCGTTAAGCGCCGCGAAGTTTGGTTTGGCCGGTCCGGGATGGGTCGCGGCGGTTTTTTGCGCGGGAAACTTTCTCCTCGGCTGCTTCATTTTGCGGGAGAGCCGAAAGCCGAACTCCGAACCCGTCGCGCCGCGTCCGAGGCTGGAACAATGGCTCCAAACTGTGCAACACCCTAAATTAGGCGTTTTGATTGGAATCTATTTTCTGGCCACGTTTTGTTTCGCGTCGTTCGAAACCACGTTGCCGCTTTTGGTTGGTTCCTCGGCTTTCCACCGCGATGATATGAAAGACACGCCGCGGTTCATTCAAAAGCTCCAGAATGGCCAAGACCCTGTTTCCGGATATTTGCGAACGCGATTGTCCGCTGACACGATGCAAGCACTGGAGGATTACACAAACACCGCGCCCGTGCCGCCTGATCTGACAAAGCGTCTGATCAAAGAATTGAACGAGGAACTGAAGTCGCCTTCGTTATTTGAAAGTAGACGCTTTCAGGACGTGCCTTTGCGGCCCAAGACGCAGGGGCTGGCTGCAGGGGAACCTACCGCGCAGAATGTGATTCACCGGAACCGCCTGCTGCTCGAAGATGCGTATCCGAATGAGATTGCCCGGCAACGTGTTTATTATGACGAGAAACAGATCGGCTATCTGTTCGCGTACTGCGGTCTCATTGCCGCGGTCATTCAAGGCGGCGCCATCGGGCGTCTCATCAAGCGCTTTGGTGATCAGCGCTTGATCGCAGGAAGTTTAGTCCTTGTGGCGATCAGTCTCATCCTAATCCCTTATTCGTTGCAGTTGGCTGGATTGCTTCTCACGTTGGGTTTATTCGCGACCGGTTCTGGCATTAACCGCGCGCCGACCATGGGACAAATCTCGTTGAATTCGCCGCCGGAGGAACAAGGCGCCATGCTGGGCATCGCCCAAAGCGCTGGGACGCTAGCCCGCATTTTGGGACCGGTCTTCGCGACAGCACTCTACTACATTCACAAGCCAATCCCTTACGTCATTGCCGGTGCGATTGCTGGTTTGGCGGGAATTCTGGCGTGGCAGTTTCTTTGTCGTGTTCAAGCCTCGACCAGGAGCGAAGTAAAGGTGGCCCCAGAACGAGCGACGACTCGGTAACGATCCGGAACGTTCAACCAATACGGCCGGTTAATACCGGTAGTGTTCGGGCTTGTACGGTCCATCGGACGCGATGCCCAGATAGTCGGCTTGCTTTTTGGTGAGTTTGGTCAGCTTCACGCCGATCTTTTCCAAGTGCAACCGAGCTACCTCTTCGTCGAGTTTCTTCGGCAACCGATAAACGCCGACCTCATAGGAGTCTTTGTTGTTCCAGAGATCAAGCTGAGCGAGCACTTGATTGGTGAAGCTGTTGCTCATGACGAAGCTCGGATGGCCCTCCGCGCAGCCCAGATTCACCAAACGGCCTTCGGCAAGGATGTAAATCTCGCGAGCGCCACCAAAAATATACTTGTCCACCTGCGGTTTGATGTTGATGCGTTTGGCGTTTTTGGCCGCGTTGAGGCGGTCCATCTGAATTTCGTTATCGAAGTGACCAATATTGCAGACGATGGCCTGGTCTTTCATCCGCTCCATGTGATCGAGCGTGATGACATCGCAGCAGCCCGTAGCGCTCACATAGATATCGGCGCGGCCGAGTGTCTCTTCGATGGTGGTGACTTCGAAACCTTCCATGGCGGCTTGCAGCGCATTGATCGGATCAACTTCGGTGACCATAACCCGAGCGCCGAACCCACGCAACGAATGGGCGCTCCCTTTTCCAACATCGCCGTACCCGCAGACGACCGCGGTCTTGCCTGCAACCATGACGCCCGTGGCCCGCTTGATGCCATCGGCCAATGATTCGCGGCAGCCGTACAGGTTGTCGAATTTCGATTTCGTGACCGAGTCGTTGACGTTGATTGCGGGCACGAGCAACTTGCCGGCTTCGAGCATTTGATAAAGGCGGTGCACGCCGGTCGTGGTCTCTTCCGAAACGCCCTTCCATTCTTTGACAACCTCGCTGAACCAGCCTGGACGCTCTTTCGCGCAGCGCTTCAGGAGCTTCTTAATCACGTCCACTTCATGATTGTCGGAAGGCGTATTGACCCAAGTATCCCCTTGTTCCATTTCATAGCCTTTATGGAGCAGGAGTGTGGCATCGCCTCCGTCATCAACGATGAGCTGAGGCCCCTTCATTCCCGGGTGCGTGAGAGCATCAAGTGTGAATTGCCAATACTCTTCCAGCGTCTCGCCTTTGTAAGCGAAAACGCTCGTGCCTGCTTTGGCAATCGCGGCGGCGGCTTGATCTTGCGTGGAAAAAATATTGCAACTCGCCCAACGAACTGAACCACCCAATTCCTTGAGTGTTTCGATTAAGACCGCTGTCTCTATGGTCATGTGGAGCGAGCCGGAAATGCGCACGCCTTTGAATGGCTTCTCTGGCCCGTACTTCGCGCGCAGTGACATTAGGCCGGGCATTTCGTGCTCGGCGACCTCGATCTCTTTGCGGCCGAGTTCGGCGAGCGCGAGATCTTTGACGTAATAATCGTGTTTCGGCGAGCCATTGCCGCTGGTTTTTCCGTTGAGAGATTTGACGCTGGCTTTCGAGCGGCGAGAGGGGGAGAGATTTACTTTTGCCATATTTACTTTCGGTTAACCGGAGGAGAGTTGTTGCAGGCGAGTCGTTCTATTACTTGACCGCTCTTTTCAGGGCGGCGGCTTTGTCGGTTTTTTCCCAAGTGATGCTGTCAAGGTCATCGACTTTGCCGAAGTGACCGTAGTTGGTCGTCTTTGAATAGATCGGACGCAACAGATTCAATTGTTTGATAATGTCGGCTGGTTTGAAGCTGAAGACGTCTTGCACAGCTTTCTCGATGGCTTCGTCGCTAACTTTGCCGGTGCCAAAGGTGTTCACGCAAACCGAGACGGGATTGGGATGTCCGATAGCGTAAGCGAATTGAATCTCGGCGCTCGTGGCCAATCCGGCGGCGACAATGTTCTTGGCCACGTACCGGCCCATGTACGCGGCGCTGCGATCCACCTTGGAGGGATCTTTTCCACTGAATGCGCCACCGCCATGGCGTCCCATCCCACCATAGGAATCGACAATGATCTTCCGGCCCGTCAGCCCCGTGTCGCCTTGCGGACCGCCGACGACAAATCGGCCGGTCGGATTGATCAAGAACTGAGTTTTTTTGTCGAGCAGCTGAGAAGGCAGCACCTTTTTGATAACGTCTTTGATGATAAAATCTTTGATGGTCTTGTGCTTGGCGCTGGCTGCGTGCTGCGTGGAGACGACAACGCTGGTGATTCGAACGGGCTGGTCGTCCACGTACTGCACAGAAACCTGTGTCTTGGCGTCCGGACGAAGCCATTTGACCGCTCCCGCTTTGCGGATCCGTGTGAGTTCGCGGCCGAGTTGATGAGCGAACATAATCGGCGCCGGCATCAACTCAGGCGTTTCGTTGCATGCGTAACCGAACATCAATCCTTGATCGCCTGCGCCTTGCTCGGCCGTTTCCTTTCCAACAGCCGACCGGGCATCGACACCCTGAGCGATGTCAGGGCTTTGGGAGGTGATGGCATTCATGATGAGCACCTTGTCGGCATGAAAGACATCGTCATCGTGCGTGTAACCGATTTCGCGGATGGCTTGGCGCGCGATGGCATTGAAGTCGAGCTTGGCTTTGGTCGTGATTTCGCCTCCGACCACAACCAAGTTGCACTTGGCGTAGGTTTCACAGGCGACGCGGCTGCGCGGGTCTTGCGTCAGGCAAGCGTCCAGCACAGCATCGGAGATGGTGTCACAAACTTTGTCCGGGTGGCCTTCGCCGACGGACTCGGAAGAGAAGATATAGTTTTTGCTCATTTCAACGGTGGCGCCATTAAGCCATATATTAACGTATCAGGATGCGAAGATATATCGCAATGTCAGGCCGTCAACTGCTATTTGCGGAAATCTTCCGCCGGGGATGCCCCGCAAACGGCATAGGTCCTAACCCTGGCTTCGGCGTTGCCGGGGAACGGAAGAAACGATTACTCTCTCCAAAAGCATGAAAACGCGGGCGAGATCGAGATCATTGAAAAAGCATCCTCTCTATCGGCAGAGCCATCAATGGATAGACGCTTGCCATCTTGCGATGACTCAACTCATTGCCACAAAGATACGAAAGCAGCCGGCACTGATGCGGATTCCCAGAGAAAACCTCAGACGCTGGAAGAAGCAGCTTCGTCCATGGCCTCGAGCGCTGCAGGAATGGGAGCGGATTCTTGAACGAAACTCGACTGAAAGAATTCTGACGATCTTAACCCAGGACACTGACGAAGGTCAGCGACTGCGACAAAGTGATTTTTTGTGGGTATCCTGACCGAAGAGGAACGGCTGTGGTTCTTGGATCACTATGAAGAAAGCTGAATTGGAGCATCTCTTGCGGGCTGCGAGCACGATAGCCAAAGAACGCGATTTCATTTTGTTTGGAAGTCAAGCCATCTGGGGATTGCTGAGCAAAGTCCCGAAGCCTCTCTCGCCTTCATTAGAAGCGGACATCTATCCGAAGCACCACCACCAAGCTGTCCCATTGATCGTGCGGTCGATCGGCCCGCGCACACCATTTTTCGACAAATATGGTTACTATGCGGACTGTGTCGCTCCTGAATTAGGGACGCTTCCTGACGGTTGGACAGAGCGGCTCATCCCGTTTCGCAGCGCGAATATGCCACGAAGTCGCTGCTGCGTTTGCGTTTGCGGCAATTGCTGACGCGCTCAAAACCAAAGGCCCTTTGGGCAAAGCGGTCACGCAAATAGAGATTATGTCGAGCACCCTAAAGTCCCTCCGCGCGCTGGCTGATCAGACGCGTTTGCGCATCGTGGCGCTGTTGGAACGCGACGAATTATCCGTGAATGAACTTCAGGAGATCACGCGAATGGGCCAATCGCGCATTTCAACTCACCTTGGGTTGTTGCAAGAATCGGGGTTGCTCCAGTCGCGGCGCGAAGGAAAGCGGACCTTCTACAAATTGAACCAGCACGCGGATGGGATGACGCGGGATTCGATTCAATTGGCCGTGCGCGGAGCCAAGGAAATGCCTGAATACTCGGCCGACCAACTGAATTTGAAGCGCATCTTGGCCCGTCGCTCGGAACAAGCGCAGGTTTATTTCAACCAAGTCGCTGGGAGATTCGACCGCAGTTACGGGCCGGGCCGATCCTGGCAAGCGTTTGGCCATTTGTTACTGAGGATCTTGCCGCCGTTAGTCGTCGCTGACCTTGGTTCGGGTGAGGGGCTCTTGAGCGAACTACTGGCGCGACGAGCCAAGAAGGTCATCGCGGTCGATAATTCGGAGAAGATGGTGGCATTCGGAGCGAACAGAGCAAAAAAGAACGCGCTCAAAAATCTCGAGTTTCGTTTGGGAGATCTGGAAACGCCGCCGATTGATCCGCAAAGTGTGGATTTAGTCATCCTTAGCCAGGCGTTGCATCACGCCGATGATCCGGCGCGCGCGATTGCGAGTGCGTACAAACTGCTCTTGCCCGGCGGCCAAATCATGATTCTCGATTTGCTCAAACACACGTTCGAGCAGGCGCGCGAACTTTATGGGGACCGCTGGCTTGGATTTGCCGAGAGCGATTTGCATCGCTGGCTCGAAACGGCCGGATTCAAGAAGATCGAAATCAGTGTTGTGGCACGCGAAGAACAACCGCCGCATTTTCAGACGATTCTCGCGGGAGCTGTGAAATGAGCGAGCGCGTAGGACACGCGTCTCGCCTGCTCATCCGTAGCGCAGACTGAAAGCGACTGAAAGTCTGCGCTCGACGAGGCAATTTTGGTCTCCAGCGCTAAGCCAGTTTCCACGGTGACCGATACGCGCGGCCTAACAACTTACTGGCCTCGCTATCGCCCACGATGACTTCCTTCTTCGGGTCCCATTTAATCTTCCGTTTCACGATCATCGAGATCAGTCCGAGATGTCCTGGGATCAGGGAGCGGTGCGCGGTTTCAACAGGCGTGATCGTTGGCTTCCGCGACTTCACACTATCGAGGAAGTTGCGATAGTGATCGCGCGATTCGGTGAGCTTCACTTTGCGAACGGAGTCGGGCAACGGTCCGGGTTTGTTCCACTCCGCATTGGAACTGTCGAATCCTCCACGATCCACCCAGACCCAGCCATCCGTTCCAATCCATTTAGTGCCGCTCGCAATTGCCTTGTGCCCGCCGGCAATCGTCATCGTCACGCCCTTGGGATACTGGAGGTGAATGCTGTAATTCGTGCACGTGTTCCAGACAGCGTCCTCGGCCGGGAAATCGCCATAACCTTCGACTTCTGTCGGGCCGGTGTTATCGAAATCGAGTCCCCAGTGGGCGATATCGCCATGGTGCCCAATCCAATCGAGCAATTGGCCGCCGCCGGTGTTGTAGTTCCAGCGCCAGTTCATGTGCACGCGGCCTTCGATGTAGGGCATCATTTGCGCGGGACCAATCCAAAGATCGTAATCGAGCTCCGGCGGCGGCTGGCTTGGCTGCATCTTATCTTTCGTTCCTTTGAAATCGTTGTGGCCGGCGGGAAGTCCAACCTCGACGTGTATGATTTTTCCAATCAATCCGTTGCGAACGATTTCGCAAGCTTTGTGGAAATTGTCGCGCGAACGTTGCCAGGAACCGGTCTGCCAGATGCGTCCGTTTTCCTTCACAGCTTTGACGATCGCTTGTTGTTCGGCAATCGTGCGGGCAAGCGGTTTTTCACCGTAGATATCTTTCTTGCGCTTCGCCGCCTCGACGGACATCAACGCGTGCCAATGATCTGGCACCGCCAGCATGACGGCGTCGATGTCATCGCGAGCGATCATTTCCCGGTAATCGTGATAAGCTTTGCAATCTTGATTGTTGTAATGCTTGTTGATCGCGCCGACGGCCTTCTCAAGGTACCGCTTGTCCAAATCGCAAGCCGCGACCACCTGACAATCTGGTTGTTTCATCAGGCCGCTCGTATTGCCCGGTCCCATCATTCCCCACCCGACGATCCCGACGGTGATACGTTCCGACGGGGCAGGGCGGCCAGCTTGTCCGAAGACGCTGGAAGGAAGAATCATTGGGGCAGCCAGGGCAGTCCCAGTGGCAGCCAAAAAACGACGACGAGTGATGCGTGAATTAAAGGAAGGTTTCATAGATTCGAAACCCTGCACGATTCCTTTGCGTCATACGAGAACAAAAACTAGAGCTGTGGAAGGAAGGCTCGACATAAAATGTCAGTCCACATTTCTTGAATTGACATCCTTCGGTCAACGTCACGAAGATACGACTTATGAACAATTCCCAACCAAATCAAACGACACGCCGTGAATTCATTAAGAATACGGCACGAATCGCGGCCGCCTCCGCCTTGGCAGGAGTTGCCCTCCCGCACGTCCATGCTGCCGAGGATAATACCCTTCGAGTTGCTCTCGTAGGTTGCGGAGGACGCGGGGGCGGAGCTGCGGCGGACGCCCTCGGCACTTCCAAACAAGGGCCAATCAAACTTGTCGCGATGGCTGATGTTTTCGAATCAAAACTGAATGGCGCCTACCGAGGCCTCAACGAAAAACACTCGAGCCAAATGGATGTTCCGCCCGAGAGAAAATTCATCGGTTTCGATGCCTACAAACAAGCGATGGACTGCCTCAAGCCCGGCGATATTGCGATCTTTACGACGCCGCTGGCCTTTCGTTGGGTGCATTTTAAATATGCCATCGAGAAGAGGTTGAACGTTTTCATGGAGAAGCCGGTCACCGCGGATGGCCCGACTTCCCGGCGCATGCTCGAGCTCGGGGAACAAGCCACGGCCAAGAACCTCAAGGTCGGCGTTGGGTTAATGTCTCGCCACAGCCGGGCGCTGCAACAACTTCATCAACGCATTCAGGATGGCGAAATCGGCGACGTCATTCTCATGCGAGGCTATCGCATGCACGGGCCGGTTGGGTCAGCCTTTTCGACGCGATGGCCGGGTTCGCCGAGCGAACCCAGCGAATTGCTCTGGCAAATCAGGCGCTTTCACAGCTTCCTCTGGGCGAGCGGCGGCTGCTTCAGCGATTTTTACATCCACCACGTCGACCATCTCTCTTGGATGAAGAATTCGTGGCCAGTCAAAGCCCACGCGATTGGCGGCCGCCACTACAAGACGAATGCTGACGGCAAACCGTACGTCGACCAGAATTTCGACGCCTACTCCGTCGAGTACACCTTCGCCGACGGCAGCAAATTTATCATGGACGGCCGCTGCAACGTTGGTGCTATCCCGATGTACTATACGCACGTTCAGGGCAGCAAAGGCATGGCTATCGCCTCTTCTCATGGCGATTGCGGCGCACCCTCCAGCATTTACAAAGGGCAGAATCCGGATCCGGAGAACAGGCTTTGGGTCTCGGAAGTCAACGCGGACGAACGGAACCCATATCAAAACGAATGGAATGAATTGGTGGGCGCCATCCGAAATGACCGGCCTTACAACGAAGTCAAGCGCGGTGTCGAAGCCAGTGTGGCGACGTCGATGGGCCGCATGGCTGCGCACACCGGGCAGGAGATCACGTTTGAACAAATGCTCAATTCCGATCACGAATACGCTCCCGATGCCGACAAGCTCACGATGGATTCGCCGCCGCCATTAAAATCCGACGAGAACGGCCGGTATCCGATTCCGGAACCGGGCGTCGTCAAGGATCGGGAATACAGAGTCTGAAGGACTCGATCTTTCGAAACCGAAGACAGCCCGGTGCGCCAGCGCCGGGCTGTTGAACTTTTGGAATCAAAATCGATTCCAGGAAAGCCTCCAGGCAAATGTCGCGCGCATTGGACTTTGAACCTGGCAGGACAGCGCGTCCCGCCTGTCTCATCCTGTCTTGGTGTGCGCAAATGCTGGACAGGCGGGACGCCTATCCTACCGCGCAGGTTCAGGGAAGCGGTGCTGCGTTACATCTTTCAGGAAATCTCTTTCGCGAAGCGGTGTA
>Ga0194111_10009637_pt1 | contig 10475 bp, 6 predicted proteins | sample TA2KigC300mmetaG_FD_146194 | JGI IMG/M metagenome (GOLD analysis project Ga0194111, IMG submission 146194) | Freshwater microbial communities from Lake Tanganyika, Tanzania - TA2015033 Kigoma Deep Cast 300m | ecosystem: Environmental > Aquatic > Freshwater > Lake | place: Tanzania: Lake... | reverse complement strand
GGAGAGAAGCAAGCAATAGCCGCAAGCGGGGGGAGAAGCAAGCAATAGCCGCAAGCGGGGGGAGAGGCAATCGACAACTGCATAGCACGGTTCAAAAGTCTTTTCGCATCTTGCAGCAGGATGTCCCCATCCTGCTGTAAAGATTGGTATTTCCGCAGAGTGTGGACACCCTCAGCATTCGATTGGACATACGAAAAGACTTTTAAGCCGCGTTCTAATCATCTAAAATGATTTCAACAACAAGCCCAAAAGTATTGATATTAAGAATGAAATTAATTATATTTATAAAGTAAGTTCTTTATCATAGATTTCGGCAAGGTAAAACCGAACCTAAATCAGGGGTGTTCTGCTTAAAGCAGATCTGAGATCATACCCTTAAAACCTGATCTGGATAATACCAGCGTAGGGACAAAAGCACAACCGTGCGTTTATAAGAATTTTAAATTCGACCGCCGTCCCTAAAGTTCAGGGGCGGCGGTTGGTCGTTTTTGAACGAAAGGAGAAACAAATGAAGAATTTAGAATTTAGAATTTGGAATTTGGAATTTACCAAGCGCAATTCCAAATTTATAAGTTCCGCTATTTATCATCAGTTCATCGTCATCATCATCGTCACCATCACCATCCTCATCACCGCTCCATTGCGGGCAGCGGCGATCAGAGGGCAGGCGCTGGATGCGATGACAGGCAATCCGGTCGAAAATGCCAGCGTCGTCATCGGGGACGGCGATATCGGCACAGCGACGGATTTGGCTGGCAGGTTCAATCTAAGCGGGCTTGATGAAGGGCAGATTTGGATTTTGACCGTCAGCCATATCGCATATCAAACCTTAGAGACGAAGGTTTCGGTCGGCGAAGCGCCGATAGTTTTGAAATTGACGCCGGTCGAACGGCGGCTGGCACAGGTTGTCGTCACCGCCGGCAGACTTAACAGCGCCGAAGCCGGCGGCTCGATTACCGACATCGACCGCCGGACAGTCGAACTGAATTACGCGGTGCAGGATATCCCTTTATTAGTCGTCGGGCAGACACCGGGCGCAACGGCTTTCAGTTGGTCCGGCAGCGCCGTCGGCGCGCAGAATTTACGGATCCGAGGCTTCGATACCGACCGGTTGTCGGTAACGGTCGAAGGCGTGCCGATGAACGACCCCGGCGAACATACAGTCTATTTTCAAGATACGCCTGATTTCCTTTCCAGCGCTTACGATCTGCAGGTTGAGCGCGGCGTATCGAGCCTGCGCGCCGGACCGGCTGGCTTGGGCGGCGGTTTGAACATTTCGACCGGCGATGTGGTCGCGAAACCGGCTTTGGACTTAACCTATCAAGCCGGTTCGTTCAACACTGAGCGACGGACGGTTCTATTCCGGTCGGGGCTGGTCGATGAACGTTACAACATCACCAGTCGTTTCAGCCGTGTAACAACCGACGGCTACCGCGACCATACCGGAGCCGATTTATGGGCGTATTTCCTGGCGGCTACGAGATACGACTCAAAGATGGTCACACGCTTGCAAACCTGGGGCGGGCAGGAAGAGATGGACGCCTATTGGTGGGGCATCGATAAAAATACTCTTCAACAAAACCGACGGGCAAACTATTCGGCTTGGAATAAAGCCTATCATGCTCAATTCTTCGGCGATGACAGCGTGAATTACACCGGCGAGCGGGACTGGTTTCAGCAGCCGCACTATGTCCTTCGCAATCAATGGCGTCTGCGCAATGACCTCGAACTCGACCAGTCGCTGTTCTACATCCACGGCTTCGGTTTCTATGAAGAGTATAAGGTCAACCGTAAATTTTCGGTCTATAATCTGCCGGTTGTCATCCGCGACCGGGACGGGGATGGCGTTCAGGACACCATAAGACGCAGCGATTTAGTTCATCGCAAGAATGTAACAAAAGACCAAATCGGCTGGCTGCCGCGGCTAGTTTGGACCCAAGACGCCGGCAAGGTCGAATTGGGATTGGAATTGAGACGTTTTACCGGAGAGCATTGGGGAACGGTCGTTTGGGTCAAAGAACTCGCCGGCGGCGCGCCGCCAGCCCACGAATGGTATCGCTGGCGAGCCGCGAAATATTATCTCGGCGGTTTTGTCAACTGCCAACGCCGGCTTAATCCACAATTTAAAATAGACGCCGGACTGCAAGTCCGCTCCATCCATTATCCTTGGGAGCGCGAGCCGCTCGGCGCTTTCGCGTGCTATAATTTCGACATCGATTATTTGTTCTTCAATCCGCGCTTGGGCTTGACTTACAAATTAGACGACCGGACAAGTCTATACGCCGCGTTCTCCGGCGCAGAGCGCGAACCTAATGAGGAACTTATTTTCAATGCCGATAATCCTTATGATATACCGAAATCGAAGAAATACGGACATTTTGAGATTGAACCTGAGCGCGTTTGGGATGTCGAAATTGGCGGGCGCCGCGCTTTCAGAGACTTCGATATTACCGGCAATATCTATGCAATGTTCTTCCGCAACGAGATTATCCCGACCGGTCATTTCGATGTCAACTCCGGCGAAGCGATAATGACCAATGCGCCGACCTCCAAGCGCCTCGGACTGGAACTTGATGTCGTCTATCGTCCGCCTATTCCCGGACTTTCGCTGAAAGGCAATCTGGCTTTGGGGCGGGCGGCTTTGGGCGATTATAAGTTTCATTACACCGCCTACGACGCCGATTGGAATTTGGTCGCCGATACGACGCTCAACCTGTCCGGCCATCGCATAGCGCTATTCCCGGAAATAGTGGCTAACCTTCAGGCGGATTGGGCTTACAAACCGTTCACATTATCATTACAGATGCAGCATATCGGCGAACAATTTATGGACAACCGCGAAGATGACGACGCCAAATTAGCCGGCTATACGCTCTTGAACGGCATCTTGCGCTGGTCGGTAATCAAGGCTGAGTCGGGGCGGATAGGGCTGGACTTGGAACTGCGGGGAATGAATCTGACGGATAAACTATATGAGCCTTACGGAGTAGTCGATGTGGAATACGGCACACCTTATTATATCCCAGCGTGCGGAAGACAGTGGTTCGGAGGAATTACATTGAAGTTGTAAGTTGGAAATTTGAAAAGTCACTTTGAGTGTATAGTGGGCGTCTCTGCCCGCCACAAGTAAAAAGGTGTAAGGTGTAAGTAAGACCTGCATACTTACACCTTTCACCATGAATCTTTCAATATATGGCTTCGACCTGATAGAACGCTGCATTCGACAGCGGGTTGGCATCGATAAATGTTGTATCTGGCGTCCATCCGATATAGGCGCGTTCTATGAATTCGCGGAACGGCTCGTCGGAGCGATAGACATAATAACCGCGCGGCAGGCGGGCTTCGAGGGGTCGGGCGTCCTGCGGCGGACGCCAGCGCAATATAATACGCGCATTGCTAAAAACCGGCTCGGCAAATTCCGTAACATTATAAAAAGGCCGCCAGTTAGCCATTGAATCGGCAATCTGTTGGGCGGTTTCGTTCTGGAAGGCGCGCAGCCGGTCGTTATTGAAATCGGGCGAACGCAGGAAACGCTCAGTTTTAGCAAACACCCAATTCTCCAGAGGAATAACATAGTCCCATAATCCTGTCCGCGCTGGATTGGTAAGTTTCCAGGTATCGACCGAGCCGACATTGTTGTAAGCCCAGTTGCGCCAGGCGATGATGCTCCGATTCAAGCGGCTGCCGGCGGGAGGATTATATCGCATCGACTCGAACTGGTCGTCGTATTCCGGCGGCACCGAACCAGCCCGCACCCAGAGTGGCGTGGCAATGCCGCCCAGCGGCGGGCCTAACATCGCCCAAGTTATGCATTCTTCGGGGCGTCCGCCATTGGGAACGCCTTGAATCACCAATGTCGCGCTGGTCGTCGAACGGCATATCGCTGCGAAATTCGGCACTGCGCCATAAGGGTTATTTTCGTAATAGCCCTGAAACGGCAGCGGATAAGGGTTTATGCCGATGCTGGATAGATCGCGGGCGACTTCCCTCAATATAAACTCCGGCGTTAGTCCGTCGGTTTCGACAGCCTGCTTGAATTTGATAAAGGCGCGGTTATGACGATGGATGCCGTGCCAAGTATCGTCAAGCGAATTGAGCGGTCCGCTGTGGGCATAATTGGAGCGGACGATGAAGCCGTCGGCGGCGTCGGCAGCGTTATAGCGCGTATGCCCGAACTGCGCCGCTTCGACAATCGCTGCGCCGCCATAGGCGTCGATGACCTGATAAGTATAGCCGTAGCGGCCTGAGACATCGACTCTATCGGCGGAATCGAGGAAGGCTTCGAAATCATCGACAGTGCGGCACTTGGACAGGGCATACCACATCGTTGCGCCGTCGTTATGGGGACCGTGTGTTGCGAAATTATGCGCGTCGGTGTTGGCAACTGCGAAGCCGAGCGCATTTACGCCGCCATAACATTCCAGCCGTTCATTGTCGCTGGTATAGCCGATGAATGGAATCGGGCCCTGGTCCCAATAGCGGAATTCCATTGCTTCGCCGCCGCCGCGATCGCGGTTCTTCCAGATGAGCGGTCGTCCGTCGGGCGTAGCCCGTCTGGAGGCTACTCCGGCGGAAGTCTGGTTTAAATCGACCGGCGGCTCAGGTCCTTCGCTCAAATCGATGAGCGTCGGTCCCAAAGTTAACGGCAGCAAAACCCAGAGCCAGACCAATAAAATAAGGCCGGGATGTCGTTTAAATTTCAATAGATATTTTTGTGAGGTTATTGTCCATTTTTCATTAGAGGTAATTGCAAAAGTGTTGGATTTATTAACTGATGGCAAGGCGGACGCCCTCGTCCGCTGCATTCTAGGCTTGGTTTTTGGCGGACGAGGGCATCCGCCTTGCTATGGTCCGAGTTTTCTATATTAATCATCACTTTTGCAATTTACTCATTATAAATTAATATAGTGAACAATTTCGCCCAAAACAATAGCCGTGCGTACATTTTACGAATCGTCGCTATGCACAAGGTTAAAAGTCTCACACTGCGGCACAATGAGTTAGTTCCCTATCCTTGCAGTGGTCGGCCTCACTCAGTTAATCTTCCTTCCCACCGGTCAGTCTTACTCAGATTTATCTTCCTTGAGTTCTTTGAAATATTCGTTGGCGCGCCGCAGGCGCGTCATTCTTGCGTGGCAGGAATCCAAACCAGTCTAAAATATTGCTGCGCTTAACTTAACATAAGTTTAGTCTGGATAGATATTACGATTAGTATATATAGAGCTAATTGTAAAAGTGATGATTAATCCAGAAAATTCAGACATGGCAAGGCGGACGCCCTCGTCCGTCGAAAACCAAGCCAAGCATAGAATGCGGCGGACGAGGGCGTCCGCCTTGCCATCAGTTAATCCAACGTTTTTGCAATTACCTCTATAGTTAACATAATTATATAACTCCGGTAATTATAATTACTTGACAAACGCCCGTCCCCGTTTTCGCGGGGATAAACTCTTGGAGGCAAGAGGCGCGTTCAGAGTTTTTATGAATATTTCAAATGACGCTATAAAATACGAAAAAAATACATCATCCAATTAAAAAGTATCTTCTTTTACTTCCTCATAACCTTGACAAAAGAAATATAAAACGCTATTTTATTCGTAATTTTGCGATGAATAATTAGCGGTTTAAAGGTCGGCTTCCGAACCGCCCTCCAAGCCGCAGCCGAACACTTTTCATTTACTTTCTTATTTGCAATCAAGATATTTAGCGCTAATCTATCTAAGCAATGCCTAAGTTACAAACGACCGAGAAAGACAAGCCTCCCGGTTGGCGCGGACACAATGGCGACCGGCGCTTAGCGGCGCGTCCACGTGCCAAACTTGGGCCTGTGCCTAACCTCGAAGAATATGTCCGCCCGGACTGGTGGCGTGGGATATTCAACTCGCTCTATCTAAAGACCGACGCCGATGTGGTCGATGATGCAGCGATTACCCGCACTGAGGTAGATCTGTTCACCGACATTTTACGTTTGACTGTCGAGCAAGCAATGCTTGACCTTTGCTGCGGGCAGGGGCGTCACTGCCTCGAATTCACCCGGCGAGGCTTTCGGAATATCGAAGGTCTTGACCGCTCGCACTATCTCATTCAGCGCGCCAAATCGGCGGCGCGCAGCGAAGGGCTTTCAGTTCGCTTTCGTGAAGGCGACGCCCGCAAACTGCCATTCATACCTGACAACTTCGATGTCGTGATCATTCTGGGCAATAGTTTTGGCTATTTCGAGAGCGTGCAGGACGACTTGCGGGTTTTGAGAGAGGTTTTCCGCGTGCTTAAGCCCTGGGGCAAGTTGCTCATCGATGTGACCGATGGGGGATTTGTCAAGGCGCATTACCAGCCGCGCTCGTGGGAATGGATTGACCGCAAGCATTTCGTCTGCCGGGAGCGGTCGCTGTCAGCCGGCGGCGACCGACTCATTACCAGAGAGGTCGTCACCCATATCGAAAAGGGCGTGATAGTTGACCAGTTCTATGCTGAAAGGCTTTACAGCCGCGAGTCGCTGGCCGAACTTATGCGCTCGGCCGGCTTTAGCGAGTTCACCGTGCACCGCGAGTTCTCGCCGAATTCGACGCGTAATCAGGACTTGGGGATGATGGAACAGCGCATCATCGCTGTGGCGCTGGCGCGAAAAGACTGGACGCCGCGCCGGCGCAAAACTAAAATCGAACGTCGCAGCATTATCGTCCTTCTAGGCGACCCGAACAAGCCTGACCCGCTCAAGCCCTTCACCCGCTTCGACGACGACGACTATTATACCATCGACCAGTTGAAAAATGCGCTGAACGAGTTGGAAGGCTATCATTTCCAGTATCTTAACAACCACGACACGCTCGAACAAGATCTAAAGAAATACGTCGGCAAGTTCGATATGGTCTTAAACCTTTGCGACGAAGGCTTGATGAATGACCCGATGAAGGAGTTGCACATTCCGGCTATTTTGGAGCAGCACGACATTCCTTATTCGGGAGCCGGCCCACAGTGCCTTGCGCACTGTTACGACAAATCCTTAGTGCGCGGCGTGGCGAAGGAAATGGGCATTCCGGTGCCGGAAGCCTTCTTAGTCAAACCGGAAGATATCGCCTTCGAACTGCCGGTCGCCTTTCCGCTCATCGTCAAGCCGAATTATGGCGATTCATCTTTCGGCATCACACAGAACAGCATCGCTTATAATTATGAAGAATTATCCAACGCTATCCTTGATATACGTTCCAAATTCGGTTATGATAAACCGATGTTAGTGGAGGAATTCTTAACCGGCGCCGACATCAGCGTGGGTATCATCGGCAATCCGCCTGAGTCGTATCAAGTTCTGCCGATAATAGAGGAGGACTATTCTCTGTTGCCGTCAGGGCTGCCGCGCATTTGCGGGTATGAGGCAAAATGGCAGCCGGATTCGCCTTATTGGAATCTGCGCTCTATTCCCGCTGACCTACCCGAAGAGACGCGCCGGCTCATCATCGAATATTGTGCGCGCCTCTTCGTTCGACTGAACTGCCGGGATTATGCTCGTTTCGACTGGCGGCTGGATGCGGCTGGCAATCCGAAGTTATTGGAGGTCAATCCCAATCCGGGCTGGTGCTGGGATGGACATCTGGCGAAAATGTTCATCCTCAACGGCGGAAATTACGCCGGAATGCTGCAGATGATTATTCAATCGGCGGAACGCCGCCTCGGACTACGGGCTATAGACGACAAGCGCGAAGAGACGCCGAACGGTTAATACTAATGACTAATACCAAGTTGCAATCAATCGGATGATAAATGTCAAAACAAATTCACAACATATTAAACGGAAGAAACGGATAATCCTGATAAAGCGCTGTGTTAATCCGTTCTATCCGTTTAATCCGTTGTAAAATTTGAATCCCTTTATTATTCATTTGAATGCAAATTGGTATAACGCTGACGTTATGTCATAGTAAAAATGATTTGTGTTATGCTAAACGTAGTGAAGCATCTCGTCAGGACTGCGGAGATGAGGTCCTTCACTGTGTTCAGGATGACATTTATATAGACATACGCAATGATTTTTGACGCTAAATCTAGCTCGGTTTCTTTGAAGCCGGACACAACATCGATATATTAGAGGTATATCTGGAGAGTTCATTCACTGCGCTCGATTGGGCTGTCTTGGGAGTGTATCTTGCTCTTTTAGTGATTTCCGGCGTCTATTTAGCGCGGCGGCAGACTTCGACCGACGACTACTTCCGCGCAGGGGGGTGTATTCCAGCCTGGGCGGCGGCAATTTCGCTGCTGGCGACATCGCTCTCGGCGGCGACTTTCATCGGCGGTCCGCAACAAGCCTTCAAAGGCGACCTGACCTATTTATCCGCTAACATCGGCGGAATAATCGCCGTCTTTATCGTAGCGTTCTTTTTTATCCCGGCTTTTTTTCGGGAGAAGGTCGCTACTGTTTATGGACTGCTAAACAATCGATATGGGCTTACGGCGCAGCAGGCTGCCGGCAGCGCTTATTTAATAGGGCGCCTCTTCGCCAGCGGCGCGAGGCTCTATATTGCTGCCCTGCCGATGTCGCTGATTATTTATGGCGATACCCAAATCGACCATCTACTCCTCGCAATTCTAGTAATGACCGTCAGCGGAATTTTCTACACGCTCATCGGCGGGATTCGCAGTGTAATTTGGAGCGATGTTATACAGACGGTTATCTTCACCGGCGCCGCTCTCACCGCCATAATCATCCTGCTCGACCGCATTCCTGTCACTTTCGGTCAAATCATCGACATCCTCAAGCATCCCGGCGCAGGGCAGCCTTCCAAGTTGACACTGTTGAAATTGGGTTTTGCGGGTTTCGAGCCGCAGCATACTTACACTATTTTGACCGCCGTTTTCGGCTTCACGCTTTTAAATTTAGGCGCTTACGGCACCGACCAGGATATGACCCAACGGATGTTGACCTGCCGGAATGCTGCGCAGGGCAGCCGGTCGGCGGTCGTCGGCGTGCTCATCGGCATTCCGGTCGTAATGCTGTTTATGTCCGCTGGTCTGCTGTTGTGGGTGTTTTATCAGCGGCCGGATGTGATGGGCGCGGCTGCGCCGGGCTACGCGCTCGAAGGCAGCCGCGAGGTGTTCCTGACCTTCATCATCCGCGAGATGCCGCCCGGGATGACCGGATTGATGCTGGCGGGTCTATTTGCCGCTGCGCTGTCAACATTGAATTCCGGCTTGAACGCAATGTCTTCGACCTTCGTGAACGATTTCTATAAGCGTGTTAAGCCTGGACGGGAAGACCGGCATTATTTGAAAGTTGGCATACTTGGAGTAATTGGCTGGGGGATGATTTTGGGCGGTTTTGCGGCGTTCAGCGCCTTTTGGCAAGCCGCTCGCCCGCACACTACACTCATCGATTTTGCCTTGACAGTGATGGTCTTCGCCTATTCGGGTTTGACGGCGGTATATCTCGCGACATTGTTCACCAAACGCGGCAATTCGGCGACAGTCATTGCAGCCTTAATCGTTGGCTTTACCGCTGTCGTCGTGATGCAGACATGGTTCAGCCGGGCTTTAGCATTCCCTTGGCAGATGACGCTGGCATTCCTGCTGGCCTTTGGCGTTGTGATGATGGGGAAAAAGGGAGAAAGTAAGAAACTAAAAATAGTAAAATGATGATGATGGCTTCAGCAATGTTCATCATCACCATACACGGCGGACGTCTCGTCCGCCGTGCCTCTATGATGCCAGCGCTGCCGAAAGTTATTTGGGATAGCCTATCGGGATGACATAAAATGGCTCGGCGTCAGTTCGCAGTAGTTTTTGCAGTTCTTTATCGTCGAAAGCGCCGACCGGAACTGAGCCCAGCCCTATGGCAATGGCTTGCAGGTGGATATTTTGTGCGGCGTGCCCAACCTCAATTAATACATAACGCCGCGCGCGATCGCCATACTTCACCGCTGTGCGTTCGACGATGCCGGCGATAACGAATGCCATAGCCGCCCGGTTAACGCACTCCTGCCCCCGCACGACAGTGGTCAAAGCGGCGTGAAAGTCACCCTCGGATACGACTTCCAAATAATGCTCTTTAAAGCCCGGAATATAATGATAAATCCCCGGCTTAAGACCTTCAGCCGACCAGACGATGGTGTAGATTTCCAACGGATAGAGCGCGCCGGCCGAAGGCGCTGTGCGTCTGCCGTCTGGACTGGTGAAGCCTTGCGCCGCCCAGAGCATTTGGGATATTTGCTGTATAGGGACCGGCTGCGACTTAAAATCGCGTATAGAGCGGCGCCTGGCGAGGGCGTCCTCGATTGAGGTCTTACCGGCTGTCTGGGGAGCGGGCAGTTTAATTCGCTCGCCGGCGGTGGATAAGGCGGTTAGCATTAAGGCTGCGATGATTAGGGAGTTTTTTAAATATTTAATATATATGAACATAATTTTACCCGCGTTTATTTATTGTAATCCGACGGTGATTTTCATCGTCGGGACTAAATTCGATAAAAACATGCCAATATTGTTTCGGCAGC
>Ga0194111_10009636_pt1 | contig 10475 bp, 10 predicted proteins | sample TA2KigC300mmetaG_FD_146194 | JGI IMG/M metagenome (GOLD analysis project Ga0194111, IMG submission 146194) | Freshwater microbial communities from Lake Tanganyika, Tanzania - TA2015033 Kigoma Deep Cast 300m | ecosystem: Environmental > Aquatic > Freshwater > Lake | place: Tanzania: Lake... | reverse complement strand
CGCGGATTATGCCGGAGGGATCACGGTCCTGGATCTGGGCGCTGGCGAAGAGGTCCAGAAATGGGGATATTCGCGGAATTAGTGGCTAGGTGTCCGGCGAAGGGGGAGGAGCTTATAGAGTGAAGACCTTGAGGGGGCTTGATTGCATGCGAGGGCGTGCTGGTTGAACGGGAGATCTTACCGCTTCGCGCCGGACTCCGCTCCGCTCCGCTGCGCTCCGCCGGTTGGGAGGTAGGTGACAGAAGAGGTTGGTAAAGTGAGAAGGGCAGTTGCAGACTTGGGGGCCATGAGCATGGACACCGAACTGCAGAAGCACTACGCGCAACTGTTGTGGATTGGCAGCCCGTGGGGAGTCAAGACCGTGGAACTGAGCGTTGCGAAGAAGACAGTGGAGATTGAACTGGGGTGGCAGTGGGGCGCCGACGCCCAGTGCCCGGAATGCAGGCGGTCCTGTGCGATCCACGATTGTGCGCCGGAGCGGACTTGGCGGCACTTGGACACCATGCAGTTTACGACCCTGATTCGGGCACGGACGCCTCGGTCGAACTGTCCGGAGCACGGAGTCAAGACGATGGCGGTTCCGTGGGCGTCGCCGCAGGGACGGTTCAGTATCAGGAGGAGGGTTGGGCGCGCCGGTTTTTCAAGGATTGGTTTGGGTGGGTGAGCCGTAGCCGCCTCAAACCGCTAGTGGAAGTGGCGCAGATGCTCAAACGCCATTTGGACAACCTGTTGACGTATCTGAAGCATCATATCACCAACGCGGTGACCGAAGGCTTGAACTCCAAGATCCAGAGCCTCAAGGCCGCCGCTCGAGGCTTTCGCAACTTTCGCAACTACCGAGTTCGAATCCTGTTCTTCTGCGGAAAGCTCCAACTCTACCCATTATGATCCCCGAAGAAGGTCTAACTGCAGCAGCCTTATCCGCGTGACCATGCCTGAGAGCGTGGTCCGCATCGAAAGATCGGCGTTCTCTGGGTGCACAAGCCTGACCGACGTCACGCTTCCAGACCGCCTGACTGGATTCGGCTACTGGGCGTTTTCTGGTTGCAGCAACCTCACCGGCCTGACCCTTCCTGATAGCGTTACTGATCTCGGTTACGCGGCGTTCGGGGGAACGGGCCTGACGAGCATCGTGGTTCCGGACGGTGTCACCAGTATCCGCGGGGCGTTCATGGATTGTGCACGTCTGACGAGCGTGATCTTGCCGGCTGGTCTCACCAGCATCGATGCCTCTGCGTTTGACGGCTGCAGCCGCCTTGCCGGGATCACGATCCCAGATACCGTCGTTAGCATCGGAGTGGAGGCGTTCGATGGTTGCGCGAGCCTCAGGACGATTTCCATTCCGGATAGCGTTGGCAGCATCGCGAAACTCGCCTTCGTTGGCTGCAGTGGTCTCACGGGTGTGACCATCCCCGAGAGCGTCACCAACATCGGAGATTGGGCGTTTCGGCGCTGCACCGGCATGAGGGAAGCGCGTTTCGCCGGAAACGCGCCAAACGTTGGCGAGGGTATCTTCGATGAATCAACCAACGTCACGGTCTACCATCTGCCGGGCACCACAGGCTGGGAGGCAACCTTCGCCGGTCGGCCAGTTGCCCTCTGGATTCCCCTCACATTGGGCGGCCTTCCGGCAGCGACAGCGGAACCGTTACGCCTCCTTTCCGCTTCTCCGGCACCTGACGTCGTCCGCATTCAAAGAAGCACGAACCTGCGTGACTGGAACGACTGGCAAGCCGTCAGCCGCACCGAGGGTCCGAGGCAGCTAGATGATCCCAACGCAAGTTCCGCTCCGCATCAGTTCTACCGGATGGTTGAGCCGTGAGCACCGCATCAATGTCCACTCCCCGTAGACCAATCTCCCCGCCCCAGTCCTTTCCCCGCTCTCGCCCATCGGCGAGAAGGGCTTCTTCCGGGTGAAGGTGGAGTAGGAGTGGGCCAAGCAGGGCTGGGAGGCTGATTCCGGTTGTTCTTCTGTGCCCGGCCTCGGTAAGGTTGTCCTACCGAGGCGGCGGCCGCAAATGAACCATGAAACGCACATCGTTCATTTCAATGGGTCAGCCCCAGCCATCGCTTGACGATGGCTTCGATGTCCCGGATTTGTGGCGGAGACAAAGCGCCAAGTCGTCGAAGGAACTTGGCAGAGGGAACGGCCAGCATCCCCTGCACATTGAAAATGCCGGTCTGCAAAAAGGGGACCGGAATCTCGATCTCGAACTGAGTTCCCCGCCTTTGCGTGGTGTGTGGGATAACCTGTATCAGGGCGTAGTCGCGGTCCGCAATCGGAACGCTCACGATCAGCACGGGCCGGGTCTTCGCGGCAAAGCCCAGATCCGCCAGCCAGACTTCACCGCGTTCAGGAGCGTTCACGGGAGGATTCCTCGTGATCCATCAATGCGAACGCCGCTGCGGCTGCTGACGCTTGATCTTCCTCCGTCCACAGGCCATAGGCATCATCGTAAAGAATGCCCAGCTTGCGGCTGCGGAATTGTGACCGCAATGCCGCGTCCACGGCCTGAAGGTCCTCGGGACTCAAGTCCTGTAATGCCGCCTGAATTTCGCTCACCGTGCTCACGGCTCGAACCTAGGCTGCGGCTGCCATTTCAGCAAGTTCGGATTGGTCAGCGACCACAACCGCTGGCTGCATCTGCCGGGCGAACGACACCAGGGCGGCGCAAACCTGAGCTTTCTCGATGGCCACGTGGAATGGCACGATTGGAGATTCACACCCAAAGTCGCGATCTCATCCCAGGGCCATCGCCCGGTGAACGAGGCGGACCTAGCGGACATGCGCTGGCTGGTGCAGCACGACGTTTCCTGGCAGCGGGTGTTTCCGTGAAGGCGAACTCTTCCCTGGCGTAGAACAGTCCGATCTGTGGTCCGCGAGTGGCGCCAAAGAAGACCTTTCGGATTTGTTGTAGCGGCGGGGGATTTGCACGCGGATTAGCCAGGTGACGCGGAGGAACCTGTTTCAGGGGAGGGCGCAGTCAATTCAGCTTCACCACCGCCGTTGAGTAGGCGGGCAGTTGGAAACGAGCGCGCTTCCCATTCAACTGGGCAGCCCCGGCTTCCGGCCGTACAGCAGCAGGTTCGGCGAGTGTGTTGCGGGCACGGAGCGAGCCGGGCGCGACCACTTGCATGGCAGCGGTCTTCGGGGCGAACCCGCCTTTCAAGTCCACTTCGACCGTCGTGGCCTGGTCCTTGGGATTCACCGCTTTGATCACCAGCGTGCCGCCGTCCTCGCTCCGGGTGGCCACGAGGTTGCAGCCCTGCGCGTCGCCGGTCACCGGCAGGAATTTCGGGGCGAAGTTGTCCCACCAGAGCTTCATCACGACGTAATTCGGCGCCGGGAACCAGCCGGTGTGATCGAAGTTGATGAACGCATTGTCCCAGGCGCCGGGCTCGGGCACGGCCACCAGAACATCAGCATCCAGCGTTGTCACCGCCTCGGTGTAGCGCATCTGTGCCACCGCTCCGAACACGGCGTAGTTCGTCAGAACGCCTGTCTCCACCATGTCGTTCAGCAGCTTGGCCACGTGTTCCACGCGCGAAGTGTAGCCACGGACATCAATATCCTCAAGGACAAGGCGATGCCGCGATGCCGAGTATTTCGAGCTGGAGTACCCGCCGGCAAACAGACCGCAGCAGAGGCACGCGCCATCGTTGACCGAGCGTTGCGGAGAGTGCGCCGCAAGTGATCCGCGTCGTGATGGACACCAGTGTCCTCGTGGCTGGCGTCATGACAAGTTCCTTGAGGCAGCGCTGGCGGCTGACGCACGAGCGCTCATCGCCAGAGATGCCGACCTGGAGAAGCCCTTCGGCGTGGAAATCCTGACGCCCAGGCAGTTCCTCGGGCTTCTGCCTCGACACGTTCGACGGCAGCTCGACCGGAATCGGTCTTGAGCCTGCCATTCTGCCGTTCGAAACGAGACCAGCGGCCTTTCAAGCGATCTCTCCGCCGCCAGTCCAGTTCCCCCTTCGCCGCTCGACAAACTCGGGGCTGCGGCGGACAGGCCCGCTTTCACCCATCGGCGAGAAGGGCTTCTTCCGGGTAAGGTTGGAGTAAGAGCGAGCCACGGAGGGCTGGGAGGCTGCGTCCGGTTGTTCTTCTGTGCCCGGCCTCGGTGAGCTTGCCCTACTACAGGCGCTCGGCCGCACTTCCTTGGCCCACGTCTGCGCTTGGATGTCCCTGTCGGCACCCCGTGACTTGGAGTTGCTGCGCTTCAAAACAGTCTCACCACCGCCGTTGAACAGGTGGGCAGAAGCGGCCAGAGTGGACGGCTCGCCGAGGATGGCCATTGAAAAGTCGACTTCCAAACTCGACTTTTCAATGGTAGGAATCTGCCCCATGAAGCTGCTACAACGGCGCGAGCCCGCCGCAGCGGTGAAGGCGGCTCTGGCCCGCGCGCCCGTAACGGCCCTGCTGGGGCCCCGCCAGGCGGCCAAGACGACGTTGGCCCGTCAGATTGCCGTGGCTATTTCTGGGCCACTCACGCCGGCGCGGAACTCGACCTGCTCCTGGTGCGGGGCGAGCAGCGACACGGATTCGAGCTCAAGTGGGGCGACGCCCCGCCGATGACCCGGTCCATGGAGATCGCCCAGGCAGACCTGGGGCTGGACTCGCTGGCGGTGGTTTATCCCGGGTCTCGTCGCGCCCGGTTACCGCAGGGGATCACGTTGTTGCCGGTGTCGTCGTTGGACAATTACCTCGGCGAGGCCGGCTTGCGCGGCTGAGCTCCACGCTCTGAACTGGCCCCTTGCCAGTCGTCCTCCACATGATCTGCATATTGTGAGTGGGGTGACACGACTCCCGGACGCGATGGAGCGTGGGGAATCCCGCGGCCGCGGAACGGCCGAGGAGTTGTTGCCAATGGTCGTTGTGCCAAGCGCAGTGAAAGGTACAGAACGTGTGGCCTAGCCCATCCTGAATCCACGGAAACGACAGCGTCTTCACGAAGGCCTGGCGCTTGTTTTCGCACGAGATTCGAAGTAGACTCCGCGCATGAATGTTACGCTGGAGATTCCGGAGGAGGTGTCGCAGGCTATGCGTCTGCCTCCTGGGGAGGCCAGGACCCGTCTGCAGCTTGAGCTCGCCGCTGCGCTTTATGCCCAGGGCATTCTCAGCCTGGGTAAGGCTGCTCGCCTCGCGGGTCTCTCGCGGTGGGAGATGAATGACGTCTTAGCTCGGCGAGCGGTCCCCATGCACTACACCGAAGCCGACCTGCAGAACGACCTCGATTATGCCCGTGGTCGTCAGTGACTCCTCGGTCCTGATCGGCCTTGGGGCAGTCAGGCAACTCGGACTGCTCCGAGACTATCACCAAGAGATCCTCATTCCCGAGGCGGTCTGGCGTGAAGTGACAGTTGATGCCGCACAGCGGCCCGGCGCCCCAGCGGTGATTCAGGCACAGACGGAAGGTTGGCTGCATGTCCGCACCCCAGGCAATTGCCCACTGCTCGCATCACTCAGGGCACGTCTCGATGCTGGCGAGGCAGAGGCTATTGCACTGGCTGTCGAATCGAACGCCAGCCTGATCCTGCTTGACGAGAACGAGGGTCGTACCGAGGCCCGGGCGCTCGGCTTGGCCGTGACCGGGACTTTAGGACTTCTTGTGCGAGCGCGGCGTGAGGGTCGTCTGTCGGCGCTGATTCTGGGTCGAACTTGGTTGGGTGGATTGTTTGCCTTAATCGTGGTGGCGGGGTTCGCTACGCGTGTTTGTGGAGAGGTCAACGAGGGGTATCGCGGCCTATCCTACAGTGAACGAGGCGTCGTGTTGATACCGGCGTTTCGAGGCATCTCAGTCAACACCTTCAACGGCAATCTGACGCTGCGGCCAAACCTCCTTTTTGTGCCCGTCCGCGGGATCCCGGTCGAGTTCGCCCTGACATACAATTCCGACCACCGGAACATTTCCAGTCCCTTCGGCCTGGGGTGGAGCTTGTCGTATCACGTCCGTTACGTCCGGGACGCGGCAGGCAATGTGACCGTCCTGTGGAGCGACGGGCGGCAGGATCGGTTCCTCAAGGACGGCGCCGCGTTCACGGCGCCGGTCGGGGTTTACCTGACGTTGACAGAACCGGCGGCCAGCCAGATGCGGCTGACGACTCGAGAGGGCATTCAATACCGGTTCGACGATGGCGCGCACCAGCGTCTCACGGCGATCGTTGACCCCAACAACAACACGCTGGCTCTCGCATACGATGGGGGAAACCGGTTGACCAGCGTCACGGCTGCTGCCGGGAGGGCTTGGGGGCTCCAGTATGATGCGGCCGGCCGCCTGCAGCAGATCACCGACCCGAACCTGGACGGCCGCACCGTGAGCTTCACCTACGACGCCGCTGGGCGCCTGACGCGCATCACCGATCCGCTGAATCAGTTCGAGGCATTTGGCTACGACGCAGCCAACCTGCTGACCAGCATCACGGATCGGCGGGGCAACGTTGCCACGATCACTTACACGACCCCGGCGTGGGATGCTAACACGCGCCTGCCGCAGACCCTCTCCAAAGGCGGCGTCTCGGTGAGTTTTGCCTTTGACGACGCCACCCGCACCACGACGTTCACCGATGGGAGGTCGAATTCTTGGCGGTTCGTTTACGACGCGCTGGGGCGCGTTACGGAGGTGGTCGATCCGGCGAACCAGAGCGAGTTTCACACTTGGGACGCCAACCGCAACCGCCTGAGCCGCACCGACCGCAACGGCAACCTGACCACTGGGACTTACGATGCGCGTGGCAACCTCCTGACGTGGATCGATGCCGCCAATAAAACCAACGTGTTCACCTACGAGCCGGTGTTCAGCCGCCTGTTGAGCGCCACTGACCGCAATGGCCACACCTGGGCGCACGAATACGACGCCCAGGGCAATCGCATCCGCACGACCGACCCGGCAAACAACGTCATCGCCAGGGTTTTCGATGCCACCGGGCAACTGGTCAGACTGACGAATCGCGGCGGAAACGCCTTTCAATTCGAGTATGATGCCGTGGGCAATCTGTCGCGCGTAACCGATCCGCTGACCAATCAGACGCGGTTCGAGTATGACGGGGCAGGGCGGCTGCTCCGGGTGGTCGATGCCAGCAGCAACACCAACAGCTACACCTACGACGCCCTCAGCCGGCTCACCAGTGCGAGCGACGGCTCCAATCAGGTTACCCGCCTTGGCTACGACCCGGTGGGAAACTTGGTGGCGGTGACGAATCCCCTGGCCGCCGTGACCCGTTATGAATACGACGCTCTGGACCGGATGACGGCGGTCACCGACCCCTTGGGCAAGGCCGACGCGCGGAGCTACGACGCCCTGAACCGCCTGACCCAGCGCGCCGACCCCCTGGGCAGTTCCTGGCAGTACGCTTACGACGCCGAAGGCAATCTCGCTTCCTTGACCGACCCTCTGGGGCAGGTGACCACGCATGCCTACGACGCTCTGGGGCGCCTGATCCAGCAGACCTTTGCTGCCGATTCCACTGCCGCCTTCACCTACGACGCCGAGGGCCGCTTGGTCACCGCCGTGGATCCCAACAGCAACTACGCCTACGCTTATGACGCTGTGGGGCGGCCCACTGTCTTCACCGACAACGCCTTGAGCAAGAGCGTGCAGTACAGCTACGACGCTGCCGGGCGCCTGGCCAGCCTCACCGGTCCCGAGGGCGATCTGACCACCTACACCCGCGATGCCGTCGGCCGCGTGGTCCAGCGCCAGACCCCGTCGGGCCTCACCACCTTCGGCTACGACGCCAACGGCAACCTGACCGCGCAGATTCTGCCCAACGGCGTGGCCAGCAGCTACGCCTACGACGACGCCAGCCAGGTTACCCAGATCACCCACAAGGATCGCGCCGACACCGTCCTCGCCGGCTTCACCTACACCCGCGACACCTTGGGCCGCATCACCCGCAGCGATCTCGCGAACGGCCGGTACAACGAGTCTTATTACGATGCCTTGGGGCGGCTTGCTCGCGACGCCGAGGTGGCGGAGTTCCAGGGCGACAGCACGCCGGTGTGGAGCTACGGGTTTTACACGTACGACTTGGCCGGCAACAAGGGGAGCTATAGCCAAAGCGGAATTTACGGGCAGATCGCTTGGGATGCTGTCAGCCGACCCCTGACCGACAGCGGCTGGAGTTTCCAGGGGGCGACATTTACTCACGATGCCAACGGCAGCCGCACCCAGATGAAGGAGAACGCGGCCGGGGGCCTCACCCGCGACTACACCTATGATGCCCGCGGTCGCATGATCCGGGTGACGGTGAGCGGCTGGTCTAGTGACGAGCACACCTACACCTACGACGTCTTCAACCGCTTGATCCGGGTCGATCAGAGCGGGAGCGGCGTCACCCAGCGGCTGCTTTACGACGGGCAATATCCCATCGCCGAGTACAACGCTGCGGGCACGGTGACGGCGAAGTGGTTCAACACGCCGCATTTTGCTCCTGACGACCAGCGGGACGGTGTGTCCTTAGCGTTGAAACGCCTCGATGAGACGTTCAGGGGCCTCTTCTCGCTTCCTCCGGCCTTGCGTCAGCGGTTATCGCGATACCCGCGGGACGGTGTGTCGATCGCGTTGAATCTCCCGTTTCCGCTACACCAAGAGGACCATCCCTCTTTCCGGTGGGCCTCTCCCACCGAGACCCGCAACGCCCATATCGTCATCACCAAGGACAACCCCGGCAAGGCGACGGGCCGGGACCAGGTGGTCTTCCCCTTGTTTGGCGACCTCCACAAGCCGGTGGGCAGCAGCACTCTTACTGATTCGACCGGCGCCCTGGCAGGCCGCCTCCCTCACAACAGCCGTGGCGAGGCGGTGAACCGGGCCGACAACCTCTATCCCGAGGCAGGCTACACGCCCACCCTGATGGCCTTCTGGCTCAGTGCGCCGGGTGAGTTCGATGCTTCCTGGCCAGCCAATGGGCGCATCAGTGCCAGCGGCCGCGTGGAGGATCATTGGACCGGGGGGACGGTGGTGAAACCCGTCCACATTTCGGGGCCGGCTCCAGTCACTGGTGAAATAATCGAAATCACCATTTATGTGCTGGCCCCGGGCCCATGGCGTGACTTTAGTAGGGAATATACTGATCCTGCCGCCCGTTGGAGGGTGGATTTGCCCGATGTCAATTTGGGGCCTTATGAAAATGCCAACAACCACGTCCTCTACGACAAAGGACTGACGTTTCGCCAGATGCAGCAACAAGACGCGGAGTGGAAGGCGCGGCAGTTTGAGTTGGTCCAACGCAACTCCCGAATTGGGCTGATGAATTCGATAACCCCGCCCCATTGATCGAATCCAGGAGAGGTTCTTTATGCACCAGAGAGACACCTATTACAGCTCTTACCGTCATTCGCCCGTGGGCTTTCTCATCCTCCATGTCTGCCTCTGCTGCGGCTCAGCGGCCTTGGCAGCCACCGGCAGCAACTTGGGCGGCTACGGACGCAACTTCGTGCCCGCGGTCGTTACCGGACACCTCTCTTCTGAAAACCGCAACCCGCTGCCGGGCGTGACCGTCCAGACCTCCGCCGGCCATGCCGCCATCTCCGACGGCAGCGGCCATTATACCTTGTATCTCGACGGCCCCGGCACGTACACCCTCTCCGTCCAGAGCGGGCGCACGATCACCCAGTCGCAGGAAGTGACCGGGACTCCGGCCGCGCCAACCACGCTGAATTTCTCGTTCTCCTTGGCGCTCAGCGGGCAGTTGCTGGGGAGCGGTCTGTTTGAAGTGACCCTCCTGGGTCAGCCGGGATCGAACTACATCATCCAGGTCTCGACCAACCTGGCCGATTGGTCGGGCGTTGTCACCAGTCCGGCCCGTCCGGGGGGTAGCATCTTGTTCCTCGACTTGGATTCGACCAACCTTCCATTTCGCTTCTATCGGGGAAGAACGCCCTAGCTCGCTTGGGCGGTTTTCTTCGATTTGTGCCGGAGGCGCAAAGCTCTCACTGGGAAAGCCGCAGCCTTGGGCACAAATCGGCTTTTGAAGGGGGTGTGAAGAAACCATGGCAGGGAGTTGAAAAAGGCATGGAAAGGCGGTCGCAACCTCCAGCAGGGCCTGTCAGCGGGCCACAACGGCTGGAGACCGCGGTTGCGTCGGCCACCGCGCGTGCAGTTCACCGTCGATCGGATTGCTCGCCTCACCCGCGGCGGGACCGCTCCACGGGCTCCCTTTGCCTTGAGCCTCACGCTGTGACCGTGGTCTCCGCCGGCGGCAGAGTGCTAGCCAATGGGTCCGTCCCACGACGACTCGGCGACAACGACCTTCGTCGCAGCGTCGTCCTCGTTCTCGACCCGGTCTGGGTTCGGAGGACCCGGCCTCCGCCCTTTGCGCTTCGGTGGCCGGCGATGATGGGGGCCGGAAGAAAGTCTGGCTCAGGCCTCTACCGGCGGTGACGGGCGGTCGAGCTCCATCCGTAGGGTTCTTTCATCGAAAACAAACGGCAAACCAGGAGGCGCGCCGCGCGGAGAAGGGGCGTCGGGTTTGTG
>Ga0194111_10009635_pt1 | contig 10476 bp, 7 predicted proteins | sample TA2KigC300mmetaG_FD_146194 | JGI IMG/M metagenome (GOLD analysis project Ga0194111, IMG submission 146194) | Freshwater microbial communities from Lake Tanganyika, Tanzania - TA2015033 Kigoma Deep Cast 300m | ecosystem: Environmental > Aquatic > Freshwater > Lake | place: Tanzania: Lake... | reverse complement strand
TGACGCCTAAAAAGATGTAGGCCTTGCCGATCTCCCGCCAACTGCGCACCAGGCTGGCGGTCTGGAGCACCGACTCCACCCCGGAATAAGCCAGCACGCAGGAAGCGGTGGAGGCGATGAAGATGCCGTAACTGGTGAACCAGGAATCCGAATGCAGTCGGCTTTTAGTCTCAGCCATGGCCTGGCTGAGGCGGTCCAGGGAGCCGCCGTCCAGGGCCAGGACGCCGGAGCAGATTAGATTGAGAAAAATAAAAGCCGCGGCCATGAAGATCATGAAAGTGAAGCGGGCGTTTTCCTTGATGCCCAGGATGTTGAGCCCGGCCACGCCCCAGATGATCAGCAATACCAGGCCCATTTTGACATAATGGCCCAGGCCGAAAAAGAAATTGGCGTTTTCCACCGCGCTCACCGCGGAAATGCAGGCGGTGAGGATGTAGGTCACCATAATGGAGGCCACCGCGATGAAGGAGACCAGGGGGCCCAGGACCAGGTAGGAAAAAGAATAGACCCCGCCGCCGATGAGGCCGTGGTGCTCCAAAATCTCGGCGATCTCCACCAGCCGGGTGGTCATGTAATGGACGAAGACCGCGGTGAAGGCGATGAAAAAGATGGCGCTGGGCCCGATGAACCGGTAAGCCTCGGCCGGGGCGTAAAACACCGAGGTCAGCTCGTCCATCAGGGTGATAACCGCCACGGACAGCCAGGTGAGCCACCAGCGGCCCTGGAAATAATAAGACAGCCGCCCGGGCTTCTTGAGGATGAGAATGAAGAGGGCCAGCAGGGACAGATTGAGGATGGTGAGGACCGCGGCTTTCATATAATGTCAGTTTACCGGTAAATTCTCCGGGTCAAAGCCTTTAAGACCTCGGTGGTGGGGCGGGGCCGGAGCAGGGGCGGCGGGCCGGAGGCGCGCCTGGTGGAGACTCCGGGGAAAGACAAAAAGGCCCGTCAGGGCCGGATGAAGCGTTATCGGGGCGCCGGTTTTCATCTAGAATCGGGAAATCAAACTTTTTTGCATCCCCCAACTGCGCAATTATCTTAAATCTTGCTTACAATATTGACAAGACAATAACGAGAATTTTTTGCCAGCCCAGTAAATCTGAGGTAATATCCAGACCTGAGGAGATGGTGGCCGCGCAGACGGCGGGCGGGCGAACTTAATATGGCGGGCAAATCCACTAAAGACAAGCTACTTGCCATTTTCCGCCTGCCGGAGGCCATGCTGGTGGGCAGCTTTGCCGGGGTCATCCTCCTGGGGGCGATAATTCTCACTCTGCCCTGGGCCGCCCAATCACAGCGGATCAGCTTTATTGACGCGCTGTTCACCTCCACCTCGGCGGTGTGCGTCACCGGATTGACTGTGGTGGACACCGGCACCGCCTACAACTTTTTCGGCCAGGTGGTCATCCTGCTGCTCATCCAGGCGGGAGGCCTGGGGATTATGACCTTCGCGGGCCTGTTTTTTCACCTGCTGGGCCAGCGCCTGTCTTTGAAATCCCAGGCGTTGCTGCACGGCTCCTTTTTTCAGCAGGACGTGGGCGTCGATTTCCGACGAATGTTCAAGCAAATTCTGTGGATCACCGCCATCACCGAGTTCTCCGGCGCGGTCCTGATTTTTATCGCTTTGCTGTGGCGAGCCACGCCCCCGGCCCAGGCCATTTTTTCCGCGGTCTTTCATGCGGTGTCGGCTTTTTGCAACGCCGGGTTTTCCATTTACAAAGACAACCTCATCGCGGTGCGGGACAGCCACCTGTTCACTTTCACCATCATGGCCCTCATCGTCATCGGCGGCCTGGGCCACATGGTGGTGCGGGAACTCTGGGACAAAGTGTCCCCGTCTGCCTCCCACGATGGCAGCCGTTCCCGGCAGTGGCGGCTTTCCGTTCATTCCCGAGTGGTGCTGTTGGCATCCGGGGGGCTGATCTTGCTGGGAACCGCGGGGCTCCTGATTTTGGGACTCAGCCCCGGGGAAACCACCTGGGAGGACAGGATTGCCGCCGCCCTGTTCCAGTCCATCACCGCCCGCACCGCGGGGTTCAACACCGTGGACATCGGGGCCTTGCCCTTGGCCTCCCTTCTGCTGTTGACCTTCCTGATGTTCGTGGGCGGCTCCCCGGCGTCCTGCGCCGGCGGCATCAAGACTACGGCCCTGGTCATCTTCCTGACGGACCTCCGGGCCAAATTAACGGGAGAAAGGGAGGCCAGGTTGTTGGACCGCCGCATACCCACGGATACTGTGGCCCGGGTGGGCCTCCTGATCCGGCTGGCGGGTTTTTGGATTATCCTGGGATTGTTCTTGCTGCTGGCCACCGAGGCCGGACCTAAAGTAGGGATGCACGACGTGCTCTTCGAACTGGTCTCCGCTTTCGGCACCGTGGGCCTGTCCACGGGGATAACCGATAAGCTCACAGTCACCGGCAAATTGTGGATCATTGCCACTATGTTCCTGGGCCGCCTCGGTCCCCTGACCCTGGCCATCTGGATCTTTCCCAAGGAGCAGACCCACGTCCAATATCCCGACGGGAGAATATTGATCGGATGAAGCGCAAACATATCTGCGTCATCGGGTTAGGGGAGTTCGGCAACGAACTGGCCCGGTCCTGCGAAGTCCTGGCCCTGGACCGCAACGAGGAGATGGTCAACGCCATCAGCGAAGAGGTGCAGCGGGCTCTGGTGCTGGACGTGAGGGACTTTGCCTCCTTGAGCTCCGTGGTCACCCCGGATTTTGACGAAGCCATCGTCAGCATCGGCGAGAGCATGGAAGCCAGCATCCTGGCCACCCTGCACCTGAAAAAGATCGGGGTGCCCATGATCCACGCCAAGGCCAGGACCGAGGACCATGCGGCCATCCTCCGGGCCATCGGGGCCAAGGAGATAATCTTCCCGGAGCGGGAGACGGCCCGCCGGGTGGCCTCGCACATCATCAATCCCAACTTGCTGGATTTCATCCCGCTGGCCGCCGATTACCGGGTGATGAACGTAGCTCCTCCCGACGCCTTTTATGGCCGCAGCCTGGAAGACCTTAATCTGCGAAAACATTTCGGCGTGTTCGTCATCGCCGTCAAAGAACTGGTGCCGCCCCGGTTCGTCTTTCTGCCCGACCCGGGCTTCATCATCAAGCCCAGCGACATCCTGGTGGTGATCGGGCGGGAAAAAGAGATCATGAAAATACAAGAGTGGAAATTGCCATTTTCCTTCAAAGGGAAATAGATATAATTTAATCAATCCTTAATACGCATGAACACCGGTCATCGTCTATTAGCGGTTTTCCTGATAGCCGTTTTTTTCATCCCCTGGGCCGCCGCGGTCACCGGCGGCGCCGAGGAAGTGTCCGAATACGGCAATCCCTTCACCTGGGTCACCATCGGCCAGGTGAAAGTAAAGGCGGAAGTGGTCCGATCGCCCCAAAAACTCTATCTGGGCCTGAGCCACCGGAAAGAGCTGCCGGAAGGGCGGGGCATGCTCTTCGCCATGCCGGACAAGCAATTGCAGGCCTTTTGCATGCGGGGGATGAATTTTCCCCTGGATTTTATCTGGCTGGTCCCCGGCAGGGTGGCGGGCCTGGCCCAGAGCGTGCCGGCCGATTATCCGGGCGAGATCTGCTCCCCCGAGCCGGTGAGTCACGTACTGGAGGTCCCCGCCGGTTTCATTGAGCGCTATGGCATCCGGGTGGGAGCCCCGGCGCACTGGTGAAGACGGTTTTCGGTTTCCGGTTTTCGGTTTTCGGCTAAAAGATGAAGCAAGATGGCTGCCTTGGAGCCAAAGTGAACCTTGCCTTGAACTTTGAACTTTGAACCCAGGACCCAGGACCTAAAACCTGAAACCTGACACCTCTCCCACCTATTAACCCCAAGGACACGACTTCTATGCTGCACCCTTTGAAGCTGACCGACGCCTTTAAAGCTTATACCTACGACCAGGACAAGGTTCTGACTCCGGAGCAAACCATCGCCCGGGTCCGGGAGCGCCTCTCCGGGCTGAATCTCCAAATCCTTCACGAAACCATGCGCATCGATTCGGGGCGACTGGACATCCCGGTGTTCATCAGCCTCCTGGGGGTGGACGCCAAGCGGGTGGTCCCCACCCAGAAGCAGATGGGCAAAGGCGCGATCCCGGTGCAATCCGAAGCCTCCGCCTTAATGGAGCTGGTGGAGCGCTTCAGCTTCTTCACCCACATCAAGGAAGGCGCCCACCTCTACGCCCGGGCCAGCGAGCTGAACGGTAAGGCCTTGGACTTCAATTACCTGACCCAATCGCTTTTTGACAAGTCCCCCGAAGCCCAGGCCGCGGCCCGGCTCTATGACGATTGGCCGCTCCATTTCACCCCGGCCACCAACCTGACCACGGGGGAGGCGGTTTATTTCCCCCTGCACTGGTTTTATCTGATTGAAGAATACAACGGCCCCGCGGCGGGCAACTGTATGGAAGAAGCCATCCTCCAGGCCCTGTGCGAAGTGGTGGAGCGCCACGTGGGCTCGGTGATCAGCCACGACCGCCGGCACACCCCGGCCATTGATCCGGAATCGGTTCAAGACCCCGCAGGGCGGGAACTCTTGGATAAATTCCGGAGAAACGGCATCAAGGTCTGGCTCCGGGACTTTTCTCTTAACACCGGCATCGCCACGGTGGGAGCCTTGGCTTACGACCCCGCCACCTTCCCCCGGGAAAGCGAGATCGTCTTCGCCGCCGGGACCACCACCGACCCGGAGAAGTCTCTTATACGAGCCTTGACCGAAATCGCCCAGTTGGCCGGGGACTTTCACCTTCGCACCAGCTACCGGCCCACCCTGCCCAAGTATGAAACCCTGGAGGAAGCCGCCTACCTCATGGCGGAAGGCCCCCTGCAGCCCCTTTCCAGCCTGCCCCATCTGACCCACCCCAACTTAAAAGAGGAAATCGGCCGCTGCCTGGCGGCGTTGTCCCGGATAAAGCTGGATGTCTTCGCGGTGGACGTCACCCATCCGGACATCGGCATCCCCGCGGTGTACGTGCTCATCCCCGGAACCCATTTCCTGGAGCGCACCCGCAACACCGGCGTCATCTTCCATATGGCCAAAGTGGCGGCCCTGTACGCCGAGCCCTGGGACGCCCTGGAGGCCTTGGAGCGACTGAACGCCGCCTTTCCGGAGCGCTTCGACGTCAACTTCTTCCTGGGCCTTACCCAGTCCAATCTAGGCCAGGCCGGCGCAGCCCTGGGACATTTCCAGAAGTCCCTGGAACTGAACCCCCCGGCCCATGAAACCCCCAGCATTTACGTACACCTGGGGGAGTGCCACAAAGACCTGGAAGACTACCCCCAGGCCGCGGCCTGCCTGGAGCAGGCCATCGCGCTATCCCCCCATCTCCAGGAGGCCCACCATCTGCTGGGCTTCTGCTTCTATAAATTGGGGAATTACCAGGACGCGGTGCACTGCTTCGAGAAGGTCATCGAACTGGACCCCGGCTCCGCCATCGACTACGCCAACCTGGGCATCAACCTCTTGAGGCTGGGGCACGAAAAAGAAGGAGCCTTCGTCCTCAGGCAGGCCCTGGAACTGGACGCCTCCCTGGACTTCGCCCGCCGGGCGCTTGAAGGAATTGGAGGATGAATGATGTGTGGGGGGAGGGCCAGGGGCCGAGGGCCCCTGCCCTCCCCCAATTTCTTCAAACCATCAAATCCTTAAAGCGCTCCTTGGGCGGGGTGGTGAGGTGGATAAGCCAGGTCTCCCCGCCTTGGGAGTGCACTTCCACCGTCACCGCGTCGCCTTGGGGCGCATCGCTGTAAGCTGCGGCCAGGGCCGCGGCCGCATGGACGTCTTCGTTTACGGCATTTTTCGGCAATAATACCAGGGGGCCGGGGATCCGCAGCACTTTGAGGATGAGGTCATCCGCGGTTTTTAAGGCCAGGATAGCCTCGTTTTCCCAGTGGGTCCGCCCCACCACCGCCTTGGCCCCGCCGGGGAGGCGGAAATGGCGGCCCCACTTGAGCAGTTCCAGGTCTTTCCGGGCTACTTGGGTTTGGTGGGCCAAGAGTTCCTTGAGCCGGACGGCGAAGCCCGGGTCCGTCAGCAGACACCCCCCGGCGGGAGCAGGGTATTGGCTGATGCCGTACTGGGAGGCCAGGACTATCTGGCGTTTGCGGCTGCGGCCGCTGAGGTCCAGGAGATGCTCCCGGTCCACCCAGCCCAGGAGTTCGGGCCGGGTGGGAGGGAGCTTTTGGGCGCTTAAGGGGCGGAGCACCAGGTCCGGGTAGCCCGACTCCCGGGCCACCAGGTTCAGGGCGCCCCGGTGCTGGCTCATGGGCCGCTGCCCCAATACCTCCCCGGTGAACAGAAAGTCAAAGCCCTCCGCCTCCAAGACGACCCCGGCTTCCCGGAGCATGAGGATGTGGCAGTCCACGCAGGGGTTGTGGCCTCGGCCGAAGCCGTGGGGCGGGGTGTAAATCAGGGGCAGGAATTTTTCATGGATATCCCCCACCCGGTGCGGCAGACCCAGGTGGGCGGCGGACTCTTGGGCCCGTTGGGCCCCGTAAAAGGGGGTGACAAAGGTGAGGAGCTCCACCTCGATGCCCTGGGAGCGGAGCACCGCCGCGGCCAGCATGCTGTCCAGCCCGCCGGAAAAGAGGCCCAGGGCGCGGATTTTTTTTCTTTCCAGAGGATTGTCCATACAAAGCAAAGAAAACTGTAGCCGCAAGCTTTAGCTTGCGCAAATTGCCTCCCTCAAGCCCCAGGGGGCTAGCTGAAGCCTGCGGCTGCATTTTTTGATGAAACGCCGCCCGCGGCGCCCCCGGGCCGTCTGAGGGTTGCTATTTTTCAACCGAAAACCGAAAACCGAACACTGAAAACTGTTTTTAATCAACGGCTAAGGCCCGGGAGTACCCCCACAGGGCCAGACAGGCCGCCGCATAACCCAATACCCCCAGAAGCCCGGTAACCATCACCCCTGCAAAAATGCTGGAAACGGTGGCCAGAAAGGCCCCCAGAACGGAGCAGACGCCGTTAACCCCCCAGAACCACGGCAGCAGATCCTCCCGGCCCCGGGCCCGGGCCGCCTCCAGCCCCATGGGAAAGGGGGTCCCCATGAACAGCCCCACGGCAAAGACCAGGCCAGCCACCGCGGCGATGCGCACCGGCTGGGGCGCCGCCCGGAGGAGGCTGGCAATGCCTGGTAGAGCCAGGATGACAACAAAGGTGGCCCCCACGGCTCCCAGCAGAAACAAACGGGCTTTTTCCCGGGGCCGGCCCGGCAGTTCCGAGGCAAGCAAGCTTCCCACCCCCGAGCCCAGGAGCAAAGAGAATAAAGTAACCACCAAACCGTAAACCGGATGCCCCAGGATAATGCCGGCGCGCTGCATGATGGCGATTTCCACCAGCATAAAGGCCAGACCGATGGCGGCAAAATAAACCGCCGGGGTCATATCGCCCTTCTGCCAGACCCGGCGCCCTTCCCTAAGATACAAGGGCAAGAGGGTAATGGCAGCCGCCGCGGCCACCAGGGCCAGACCCAGGAGGCCCAGGATGAGAATGGCCACATAATTGAAAGTGTGGCCGCTGGCCTGGGCCGTAGCCCAGATATTCTGCCAGTTCCAGAATTTGAATAAATCGCCGGGCCGAACTATGAAGAAAAAGAAAGGCCGGTTGTCCGTGGGAGAAGAAATGTCAAAGCTGTAAGACTCCTGCCATTGCCGGCTGTCGCCGGGATTGAGGAGAGTCAGAAAGGGCTGTTGGACCCGGGCGGGAGAATAAAGCACCCGGAAACCGCATTTTTGGGCCATTTCCTCGATTTTTACGCAATCTTCCCCGCTTAACGGGGCGGGAGAGACCAGCACCGTGGCAATGCCGGGCATTCCTGCGGCCTGGCGGCTATTGGCCACCACGGCCACACATTTCTGGGGCTCTTTCTGGCCGCCGGCCACCAGCGCCTCCTGGGCCAGGGCGGTGAGGCGGTAAGCCTCTTCCGGCGCGGCGGGCCGATACCACCGGGAGACGCTGAGGATGCCCCCGGGTTTCAGCCGGCTGAGGAAAGTGCTCCAGGCCTCAACGGTGTAAACGGTATTTTCCGAGAGGGCATAGGCCCCGGAAGCAGTGGCGGCCCAGGTGTCGATGAGGCTGATCTGAATGAGGTCGAAGCGCTCCTGGGTGCGTTCCAGCCAGTTGCGGGCTTCCCCGACCACGAGATTGACCCCGGGGCGCCGGGCGATACGGCCGGAAAACTCGGCAAAGTCTTCTTCCAGCAGCTTAATGAAAACCTCGTTCAACTCAATGCCGGTAACCCGGCGTCCCCCCATCATCAGGGCGCAGAGCACGTCCCGGCCGCCGCCCACCCCCACGATGGCCACCTCCCCCTGGGGGCGGAGGTGATAACCGGCATTGACCACATCATAAGCCAGGTATCCATGTTTGCTCAGGTCCCCGTCAAACTGGGTGATCCAGGTGGCGGAATTGGCATCCACATTTTCATAGCGGGTGTAAACCTTGGGAAAACCCTCGGGGGGTAATTTATCGCCCATGCCCCACCCCAGCAACCCCACCCCGCCGAAGCCCGGATCCCGGAGTTCCGGGGGGAAGACCGCCACCCGGCTGTATGCGTTCCAAAATATTTTTTCCGCCGGGGGCTCCCAAACGCCCTTTACCCACTTGGGAGAAAAAAGCCCCGGGGCCGCCAGGCAAACCACCACAAACGCGGCCAGCCCCCCCGCCCCCGCCATGGTCCCCCAAAGCCGCCGTTGGGGCAGGACCCAACCGGCTGTTAATGAGAGAACCAGAGCTGCGGCGCCCAGGGCCGCGGGAGGGCCCAAAAGAGTCAGGGCCGGTTGGACCAGCAGGCAGCCTAAGGCCGCGCCCATCAGGTCCGCGGCGTAAAGGCGTCCCACCGGGAAAGGCGTTCGGGTGAGGGCCAGGGCCACAATCATCCCGGAAATAAAAAAGGGCATGACCCAGAGCCCCACGATGAGCAACAGCGAGATCACCGCCACGGGATGAAATTCCATGGTGAAGGCGACGCCCAGAGAAAGCAGATAAGAGACCACCAGGCTGGCGGCAAAATAAGCGGACAACCGGCCCATGGCCTGCAAGCTGTCATCCGGCAGGTACCGGTGGCGGTGCAAATAAATATACATGGCGCCCCCGGCCATCCCCAGCATGGCTAAGGAGATGGCGGCGAAGGCAAAGTGGTACCACAAAACGACACTGAAAATGCGGGTGAGAATGATTTCTACAAAGACCGTGGCTCCGGTGACGACAAATAATAAAATATAGGCTCTTATGGCATTCATCGCCTGTCTGACTCCTTTGCCTTTAATCCGGATGAGGTTCGGCTCTTGGTGGGGCGGGCCTTTAAAGCCCGGCTAAATCAACATTTCCCAGTATGCCAGGTTTGGTGAAGATATTTTTACGACAGCTCCCACCGGACCCACCCCAGGCGGGCCAGCATGGCGGCAAAAGGCCGGCGCACCTGGGGGGTCAGAAACCGCGGCCATTCCTGGGGCAGCAGTTCCAGCCGGGCTGCATCGCCGCTGACCCGCAGGCGCACGTGGGTAAAACCCCGGCGGCGCAGCCAGGTTTCCGCCTCCCCCACCCGGGCCAGGGCCTCCCGGGTCAACATCGTGTCATAAGGAAACCGGGTGGCCAGGCAGCTTTGGGCCGGCTTGTCCCAAGCCAATCCCAGGCGCCGGCTCCAATCCCGGATGGCTGCTTTGCCCAATCCAGCTTCCATTAGCGGGCTGGCCACTCCCAGCTCCCGGGCCGCCTCCAGCCCCGGACGGTAATCGCCCAAATCGTCTATGTTAGTCCCATCCCACAAGACGCGGATATGGTGTTCCCTGGCAACTTTCCAGCCCGTCTGGATCACCGCTTTTTTGCAGCCGTAACAGCGCCGGGGGGTGTTGTGTTGAAATTCGTACACCGTAAGAGGATCAATTTCTCTTATGAGATGACGCACCCCCAGGCGGCGGGTTAGGGCCGCGGCCGCGGCCAGTTCCCCGGGGATGATGTGGGGTCCGGTAAAGGTCAATGCCACCAGGTCCGGGCCCATGACCCGGCCGCCCGCGGCCAGCAGCAGGCTGGAATCGATGCCGCCGGAGAAGAGCAGCAGCGCCCGGCGCTGGCGGCGAAGGTAGCTTTGCAGGTTAGCTTCGAGTTTCAAGTTCCGAGTTTCGAGTTTCAAGTTCCGAGTTTCAGGTTCCGAGTTTCAGGTTTCAGGTTTTGGGTTTCAGGTTTTGGGTTTTGGGTTTCGGGTTTTGGGTTTTGGGTTTCGGGTTTTGGGTTTCGGGTTGCGAGTTGCGAGTTGCGAGTTGCCTTCTATCACAGTAATTGGATATTCTATTCCAAATAACTAAAAACTAAAAATTCGAAACTCGAAACTCCTATTAACTATCCCGGCTGGCGGTGTGGATGCAGTCGATGTCGCCGTCAGCGGGCAGCAGTTCCACCGGTTCTCCCAGGAGGAACCGGCCCTGGGCGATCCAGTTCTTGAGAATCCCGGCGACCTCCCGGGCCC
>Ga0194111_10009634_pt1 | contig 10477 bp, 6 predicted proteins | sample TA2KigC300mmetaG_FD_146194 | JGI IMG/M metagenome (GOLD analysis project Ga0194111, IMG submission 146194) | Freshwater microbial communities from Lake Tanganyika, Tanzania - TA2015033 Kigoma Deep Cast 300m | ecosystem: Environmental > Aquatic > Freshwater > Lake | place: Tanzania: Lake... | reverse complement strand
TCCACGAGCCAGAACCCCGCCCGGTCGGAGGGCGTGCAGGTCACCGTGTAGCCCTTGTGCTGGCCGTGCAGCTCGGGCCGGTTCGAGGTCACTTCGACGAGGGTCCATTTGCCTAGCTGGGTCGGGTAGAATCGCACCTTGAACACGTTGCCCGAGGCGCCGCCCTGGCCGTCGCCGTCCCAGAAGCCCTGGATCGTGTACACCGGCCGGCCGCTTTCATGCCGCCATTGTGTGACCAGTTCCACGTCCCGCGCCGGCGCATCGGTCGGCCCGAACACCGGACCCGCGAAGACGACCTCGTGCACCTCGTACAGGGGCCAGTTGACAGTGGCCAGTTGACAGCCAACTGCGAACTGCCAACTGAAAACGGACAACTGACCTTGCGCCGTGCCACCGAGGGCGAGAATCATGGGAAGAATCAGAACGAGAGGGGTGGGATGGGACGTGACCTGCCGTTTCATGGCTTCTCCTTACTCCGAGAAGGCGGCCTCGCGCCGCCGGCCTGTATACAATTCTGCCGGAAATTGTATACACTCCGGCGGGCCAGTCAAGCAAAACTCTGTGGGATCAGTGGCCCATCCGGCTCTGGTCCATTTCGGCGACTTCCGTTTGGAGTACCGCCTTCAGGCGGGCCTGACAGTCTTCCGGCGCAGCCGGCTCCACTTTCTGTAGACGCGGAAGGGAAAGTGGAGGTCGGCCTGTTTGACCCGCGTAAACGCGGAACTCCAAACACCGCGAAAGAGAGAAGGAAGGCCGGACTGTTTTGACCCGCCTAATGAACTTTGACAGACAACTTCGGGAATGGCTAAACCAGAGGTCCCAAGGGCCCTCTTCGTAGGTCGTGCGTCCTCGCACGACGTCTTAGGCGAGCGGGGACGCTCGCCCTACGAAGACCGGCCGTCGGCCGGTCTGGATTGCCGAACTTGCTCGTCGAAACTCATAAGGCGGAACTCCAAACCACCCGCGTAAACGCGGAACTCCAAACACCGCGTCAACGTGATGGGTGGCAGCGGCAAGGCCGTAGGCTTTGCGCAGGCCTTGCCGATGGCGGATGGGCGAAACCATCGGCAAGCCCTGTAGGACAGGGGTCCCCAAACGCAGAATCCTGCGTTGAGGGCCTCTGAGGACATGTGTGCAAGCCGATCTCAGCGTGGCATGGGCTCGGAGTCCCCGACGCATAATTCTGCGTTGGGGTCCCCTTCCAGCCCGTAAATCATCGGCAGGATGCCGATGCCACTTTTCACACACTCTGAGGCTGGGCGGCACGGGCACTCGCGCCCGTGGATACTCATGGGCGCTCGCGCCCATGCTACGTACGGGCGAGGCGCCCGTGTTACTCATGGGCGCTCGCGCCCATGCTACGTACGGGCGGGACGCCCGTGGATACTCATGGGCGCTCGCGCCCATGCTACGAATTCAATTGATCGCCTCCATGAGCGGCTCGAAGAGGAAGCGGTGGACGGGCTTGTCGAAGTCGCTCGTGTCGTCCCCGGCACGATTCAAAACGGCGCCGTTGCGCACGGCGACCAGGTTCCGACTGGGCACGACCAGAACGATCTGGTGCCCGGCGCCGGCGCCCCAGAAGGCATCGCGCGGCAACCTGGCACAGGCACCCTCGTTGTTGCTCCACCAGCCGACGGCGCCGCTGCCCGGCGTGCCGGCGTCGCGGGTGATCTGGCGGACGGCTTCCTTGCTGAGCAGTTGGCGGCCCTGCCAGTTGCCTTCGTGCAACATGAGCTGGCCGACGCGGGCCGTCGCCCGGGCGGTGTAGCTGCCGCCGCCCCAGGACCCGACCAGCGGCAGACTATCGACCACAAAGGTCTTGTTGTAACCGGCCGACCAGTCGCTGTCCGGCACGCCGAGCGGCCGCATCACGCGGTCGCGCAGGAGCGTGCGGATGTCCTGCACCGGGGCCTCCCGCAACGCGGCGGTCGTGCAGTACGTCAGCATCGCAATGCCGGGGTTGCTGTAGGCGTTCTTGGTGCCCGGCTCGAAGAGGATCGGCGCCGCGTCGCGGGAGACGGTAAAGGGATCCCGGGGCACCGGGGGCTGTTTCCAGAAGTCGCCTTTCCAGCCCGGGAGCTTGTCGTGCGGCAGGCCGTCCGCCTCCGCGTCCTCGACACCCGAGGTATGTGAGCCAAGCTGGCGCAGGGTGATCTTCGACTTGCGGGGATCGTCCCGCCATTGCGGCACGTACTTCGCCGCCCGGTCGTCGAGCGCGATCAGGCCATCGGTCACCGCGACGCCGAAGGCCACGCCGCCGCCGATCGCCTTGGCCATCGAGGCCGTGTAGTGCTTGGCGGCAGGACCGTGATCGGAAGCATACCACTCGTACACGATCTTGTCATTGCGGATGACCAGAAAGGCCTTCGTCTTGCGGGCCGCCAGACTGTCCTTAATCGCCTCGAGCTTTGCACGCGACATGCCCTGGCTCTCGGGCGTGGCGGTCGGCCAGCGAGAGATTTCAGAGGAAGGTAGGAGGGTAGGAAGGGACGAAGGTAGGAGATCGCGTCGACCGTCTGGCGTTCCTGCCGTCCTACCTTCTGTCGTTCTTACCTTCTTACCCTCTTCTCCTCGTAGGTACAGAACCGCATCGCCTGGGAACGGGGCCGTGAAGGTGCGTTTGGCGCCGCCTGTGACTTCAGGCCCCGGGTGCGTCGTTCCTTCCACCGGATGCATCCATTCCACGTGCAGCGGTCCGGTGGCTTCCGACAGGTCCACCGTCACCTGTGGCCCAGCCGCCCTCGGCTGGGACTCAATCACCCTCGAGGGCGGGGGTGCTACAGGATGGGGCAGATAGACGAGGTATTCCCGGCCGGGATTGGCCAGGCAAAACTCGGTAGAGGCCAATTCCGAACGCGGCGTCATGGCGGCGAGGTTCATCCGGTCGGCGTACCGCCGCGTATGGCCCAGGGCGCGGCGCAAGGGCTCGAACTGTGGCGAGGCCATCCTGGCCTTGTCTGTGTCGCGGGTATCCTGCCCGCGATTCGAGGGCGGCCTCGGCGCGGCCCGCCGCTGCGCGTCGGACTCGCCACGGGGCTCGCCCAGGATGGTGCCGTCATAAGGGTCCATGAAGATGGGATTGTGGCCGCGCAGGAAACTGCGCCAGACCCAGCCATGTGTGCCGCCGACGCCCCAGATGTGGTCGGTGTCGAGCAGGCTGACCTTCTTCTGGTCCCACGCGGGCGCAGGGTCGCGATAACCGTCCTGGCTGCCGGGCGAGAGCCAGTCCGCGGGGCTCTGGAGCATCGTGGCGACCCGCTCGCCGCCGTGACCCGTGATGCCGACCGGGTGCTGCTTGGGCCTGGTCCGCTGGTAGTCCTGGACCGTCCGGACCACCCACCAGTTCCATTCCTTGTCCCCGCCTTCGTTGGCCACTTCGTAGAGCACGTTGTCCAAGTCGTTCAGCGTGTCCACGACCTGGCGGATGTAGGCAGCCTGGAGCTTGTTGGCCTCGGGGTTGCCCAAGGCATGGACCCGCCCGCTCAAGGCGTCTGCGCCCGCGATTTGGAGGCCGTTGATGTTGTTGGCGGGGTTGAACGGGTGCGACCGCCAGGCCCAGCCGTCCTCGGTGCCCTTGCGCCGGTTGCCGTGCATCAGGCCCCAGCCCTCGAAGAACATCACGCCCACGTAGATCCCGCGCTCGCCCGCCGCCGTCACGCGCGACCGCAGCCGCTCGAAGTACGCGGGCTCGTATTTCGTCAGGTCGAACCTGGGTTTGCCGTCGAGCGCCAGGCCCGGCCCGGTCCGCGCCCACGGCAACGGAGCGCAGTGGTGAATGAAGTCCTTGCCGAGCTCGCGGTTGGCCCGGCTGTCCCAGGTGGTCGAGTCCCACGCCCACAGGCGGATGAAGTTGTGGTGATGGCGGTCGAGGAAATTTAGGTAGGCGGCATAGTCGAACTCTTCCGGCGGATCGCTGCGCCCCATGTCCACGAGATTGTTCCAGGTGTGCGCCCCGGTCAGATAGACGGCCCGCCATGAGCCATCCGGACCTTTCGTTCCATCGGTGAAGTACCGCGGATTCTCCGGATGGACGCGCAGCGGCCCGCGCGCAGGACCGGCCTGCGCCATGACGGCGAGCGCGAGCAGTGTTCCCAGGCAGATGCGACTCGTCGTTCCGGTAGCGTGCATGAGGGTTTCCTCCAAAAGGTTCTCTCGGAATCTCCTCTTGATGATCGGGACGCTGCCGCACAGTGGCTGTTGCACGGCCTTGCGACCCAGCACGATGTCATTCGTCTATCCTCTCGATCACCGCCTTGATGGCCGCTTTGTTGGGCCAGATGTCACTCGCGTCGCTACCGCTGTCGAGCAGCCGGCCGTAGATCGCCGCCACGCCGCGCGTCGCCCAGCGCGGGATCTCTTTCAGGATGGCGTCACCTCGACGGTCAGCTCCAGGCCGTCGAGTGCCGCGACCGGGGAGCTTGTCCGGCCGGTCCACCGGCCCGGCAGCGACCCGCCGAACCGATAAACATAGGTGTCGCCCGAGCCGGCGTACCATACCAGGCTCGTGCGCTGCGCGGTCCCGTTCTCATGCGTCCAGAGGCAGCAGCCCTCCACGTCCCACCGGGCCAGACCGGTGGCGGCCCCGGGCGCTTCGATCGGGAAATCGACCCAGTGGTAGAGCGCGACTTTCTTGGAAACCGGTGCGGCTTTCTTGAGATACAGCACCGCGTCCGCTGCAACGGGCACCTGGAACTGCCGGCTTCCGCCGGAGGTGTCGAGGTGTCCCCGGTTCGCAATTGCGCCTGTGGCCGGATCAAACCATTCATATCGATAGACGCCCGGTTCCAACTCCACGGAAAGCGTCTTCTTCTCGTCCGGCTGGTACACGAGATACTCGTGTCCCGGATGCGCCAGGCAGTAGCCGGAGCCGGCCAGGTCCCCGCGCGGCGTCAGCGCGGCCAGATCCATCTTCATCGCATAGGAGCGGGTGTGCCCCATGGCGGCCCGAACTTCCGGCGCTTGCCCATACCACACCACATGTTCCGTGATTTCCGGCAGGAAGTCCATGAACAGGAGGTTGTGGCCCCTCGTGAAGCTCATCCACACCCAAGCCCGGTGGGCTCCCCCACAACCCCAGACATGGTCCGTGTCGAACAGCAGCACTTTCTTACCGTCGGCCGCAGGGATTGTCTCAGGGTTGATGTATCCACGTCCCGCGTAGCCGCCTGGCGATATCCAGTCGGCCGGCCCGTTGAACAACACGGCGTTCCGGGGGTCGTCCGGAACACTGGTTTTCCAGGGGTGATGCATTTGGCACACCATGCCCACGGGATGCTGCTTGGGCTTTGTCGCTTCGTAGTCTTTGACGAACTTCACCACCCAGTGCTGCCACTCCGTATTGGCCGCGGTGAACTCGAATTCGTTGCCGACTTCATAGAGCACGTTATCCAGATCGTTGACCGTGTCCACGACGTGGCGAATGTACGTCTTCTGCAATTCCGTGACGGCCGGGACGAGGAGCGATTGCACCTGAGGGCCGAATTCATCGCCGTCGTCGTCCGGCACCTTGATCCCGTTGACGTTGTTGCCGCCCTTGAATGGGTGCGCGGACCAGAAGGCCCTGTTTCCCCTCCGCATCGACCCGCCCTCGAAGAGCATTACGGAGACGTACATGCCGCGCTCCCGGGCGGCGATCACCCGTGAGCGCAGGCGATCAAAGTACTCTCGATCGAACTGCGTCAGGTCGAATTTGAGTTTCCCGATCATGTCGGCGCCGGGACCTGTGCGCGCCCAGGGATGAGGCTGGGAGAACTGAAGCCCCCTCCGGCTGGTCGTAGTTCTCAGTACGGAGCTGTCCGCGTCCAGCCAGTAGTGGAACTTGGGTTGCTCGAACCGCCATAACCGGATGAAGTTGTGGTTGTGTCGCTCCAGGAAATCCAGGTAGGCCTCGAAGTCAAATCGCGGCGGCGGATCGGCATTCTCGGTGGTAAAGAACGCTCCATCCTGCAAGCTGTTCCAGGTATGCGAACCGGTCAGATAGACGGCTCTGAGCGAGCCGTCCGGGTTTTTCGTTCCGTCCGTGAAGTAACGCGGGTTGGTCGGATGAACGCGGAGAGGTCCGGGCGCTCTCGGCGCGGGAGCTTGTGCGAGCGCAGGCGACCCCCACGCGGTTAGTCCCGGGAGTATCACTCCCAGCATCAAGAGGGAAGTTTTGAGTTTCAACGGAGTTGGCTGCAATGGCATGGTTCACCTCACTTACTTCGAGTACTGTCCCCGGTTTCCGTGTGCGGCTGTCTGAGGCCTGGGGGTCTTCCCGGCCCGCAAGGCGGCATGCGCTTCCCGGTGCCGCTGATGATACTGAGACGCCGGCTCGAACCCAAACTCCTCCTGCAACTGCTTCGTCGTCAGCGCCGGGTCGGTGGGCTCGACGAGGAAGTGCGCGTCGTCCCGGTACGATGCGACCTTCACCCGCCCCGGATAGGCGTCCATGATCCGGTCCGGGATACCCCAGTTGAAGTCGTAGTGGGCGACCACGAAGTCGAGGTTGATGTCGCGCACGACAAAGTTCACCCGCTCATCGGTCTGGGCCACCACCCGCCCGCACGGGTCGATGATGCGCGACCGCGCGGTGCGCACCGAGGTAATGACATAGTAATGGTGCAGGCAAGCGTAGGCCTGCAGCGGGAATCCGCCGTCGTAGGCCGACGGGAAGAACACCGCCTGGGCGCTCTGCCGCGCCAGCGACTGCCAGTTCTCGGGGAAGCCCGCGTCGAAACAGATCTGAATGCCGATCCGGCCGAAATCGAGGTCGAACACCGGCGGCTCGCCGCCTGGAAAGAGGCCGTCTTGCGCGTGCGGTCCGGTTTCGAACCTTGTGTAATCGGGCGAGCTGGTCACCGGGTGGGCCTTGTCGTAGATGCCGAGGATCTCGCCCGCCCGGTCAATCACCACGGCGGAGTTCCACGCTTTTCCGTCCCGCGCCGTTGGGATGGGACAAATGACATAGCAGCGGTGCGCCCTGGCGTGGCGGGCGAACGCCTCGGTGGTCGGGCCCGGCACCGGCTCCGGTTTCCACTCCCTGCTCCCGAAGCCGATGAAGCCCTCGGGGAAGCACACCAGATCGGGTTGCTGTCTGAGCGCCCGCTCGAAGAGGGCCAGCATGGCTTCGCGGTTGCCCTCGACCGTCGCATGTGCCCGACCGCTCTGACAGATCGTAACGATGCGGGCCATCGAACTTCGCGGTTTCTGCCCTTCCCCGCTGTCGTCACGGCCTCCCGCCGCCGCACCACACGCCACTGGCACCGCCGCCACGAACTCACGCCGACTCATTCCCTTACTCATCATCGATCCCCTTCCTGTGCTTTGAGATAAAGCACGGCGTCGTGCGCCAAGGGCGACAGGAAAGAACGGTTCGCCCCGCCCGAGGCGTTCTCCCCGCGCGCCACCGCGCCGGAGCGCGGGTTGAACCATTCGACCGCCAACGTCCCTTGGACGGCCGACACGTCCACGGTCACCTCGCCGCCGTCGGGCAGGTAGATCAGGTACTCGTGCCCCGGATGCGCCAGGCAATACTGGGTCGAAGCGAGGTCATTGTGAGGCGCCATCGTCGCGAGGTTCATCCGCTCGGCCAGTAGGCGGGTATAGCCCATGTTCTTGCGGACGGTGTCGTGCTGGGCGACCCAGTCGCCCACGAAGCCGAACGTATTCACGTCCTTGTCGCCGATCCTGGTGGCGCCGTAGAGGTCCATGAAGGCCGTGTTCAGCCCGCGCGTGAAGCTCTTCCAGACCCATGGGCGGTACTGCCACGGGACCGAGCCCACGTGCATCTCGTTGCCGATCTCGTACAGCACGTTGTCGAGGTCGTTGACCGTATCGATGACCTGGCGGACGTAGGCTTTTTGAAGCTCCAGGATCGCCGGCGGGGCCTTCAAGGTGTGAATCTCCGGCCCTTGTCCGTCGCCGTTCAGATCGCCGTCGATGCCGTTGATATTGTTCGCCTTGTTGAACGGGTGCCCCTGCCAGGGGTTGCCCACCTGACCTTTCTTCTCGACGCTCCAGCCCTGAAAGAGCATGACGGAGACGTAGATGCCGCGTTGCTGCGCGGCGGCCACGCGGGACCTGAGCCGCGCGAAATACTCCTCATTGAATTTCGTGAGATCGTACCGGGGTTTGCCGTCCAGCGCCGTGGCGCGGGCGTCTCGCCCGCGTGTGTCGGGGGCCGCTGGCCCTCGATCCGAAGGCGGGACGCCTTCGACACGCAAAGGCGGCCTCGGACCGAAGGGCCGCCGCGCGTCGGGCTCGCCACGATTGCCCGCTCCGACGCGTGCGTAGGGGACCGGCTCCACGATGACATGTCCGGCGGCCCAGGGGTCCCAGCCCCCTTGCTCCCACGCCCACATGCGGATGAAGTTGTGGTGGTGCTTCTCCAGGAAGTCCAGGTACTCCTCGTAATCCACGGGCGGGTACACACCGTTGTGCTGGAGGTTGTTCCAGGTATGCGAGCCGGTCAGGTAGATCGCCTTCCACGAGCCATCCGGGATCTTCGTCCCGTCGGTGAAGTACCGCGGGTTCTCCGGATGGACGCGCAGCGGCCCTTTCGCAGGGCCCGCCGGCGCGCCGGCGGCGCCCTGCGTCATGATGGCCAGGCCCATCAGCGTTCCCAGGCAGATGCGACTCGTCGTTCCGGTAGCGTGCATGAGGGTTTCCTCCAAAGCGTTCCTTCAGAATCTCCTTTGCCTCGTAGTTTCACCAATCCAGCACAAGCGGCTGGCGACCCCGGAAGAACACTCGGTCTGAAGAGCCGAACATACCAGGATTCGCACCTATCAACAAGGTCTGCCCTGCATGCGCCTTCAGGGTTGTCGCACCAGTCGCACGACGCCGTCGTGCCCTTTCCAGGGACTGACCAGTTCCCGCCAGGCGCCGCCCGCGACCGGCGCGGCGGCTTGTGCGGCGCCGTCGGCGGCGCGATACCATTCGACCGCATACCATCCGGTCGCCTGCCAGATGATGTTGGGGAAGTCCCTGCAGCGCTGGTCCACGAATTGCCCGAGTTGGCGACACTTCGTCCGGCCGTTCGCGGAAATCCGGGCTCCCCCTCCATCCCGGCCCGCGCCGCGGTAGCAGGGGTTCAGGACCACGAGGATTCCCCTTTCGCCGGCCTGGCGGATCACCCAGTCGGCATGGGCGAAGTACGCCTCGTTCGGGGTGGAGAAATCCCCCGGCGTTGTGAAGGGCGCGTCGCCGTACTTGTTCTTGGGCGGGTCCTCGGCGTCATAGGACTCGATGAGGACCTCCTGGGAGCCTGTCCCTGCGACTCTTACTCGTCTCCTTTCCCGGCACGGACCTGGATGCGGTGGCGACCCACGCCCGGTGGAATCGCGATCGTGGCACGGCCGCCAACGGCCGGCTGTGCCATTTTGCCATCCACGAAGACGCTTACCGCGCCGCCGCTATTGCTGAGATAGTCCTCCGACAGCTCCAAGGTCCACCGTGACGGATGCCGGGCAAAATGGCGGCAGTAGTGGGGGTCGTATTCGAGGTCGAAGGTCAGTCCGCCGGCGGCCTGCGTCCCCGGCCCGGCGGGCCGCTGCGCGTCCGGGCGGCTGTGCAGATAGGCGCAGTACTCGTTGAAGCCGATCCAACGCTTGTGTTTCCAGCGGTCGGGCCAATTGGGGTCGCGCAGGTCGATGACCCGCTCGCCGACCACGCGGGTGGCACGGTACAGCGCGGGGTTCCGCGCGCGCTCGGTCTGGGTGGGCGTCTTGAACTCCGGGCCGGTCTTCTCGACCAGATCGAGGTCGTGACACGAGAACTGCTCCGGGGCCATGTCGAGGATGCTGAACTGGATCACGCGGTCGGGGCCGAGATAATGCCAGCGGCCGATGCCATAGCCGGCCATGACGGCCAGGCGGCCGTTGTCGTGCTCCAGGCCCCAGCCGGGCCGGACGGTCACGCCCAGCGGCGTCACGCCGAACTGCCGCTCGATCGCGTCGCGGCCGATCTTGTAGATGAAAAGCTGGTCGTTGGAGGGCACGGGCAGGCTGCGGCGCGTGTCAACCGTCTCGTTGTACCAGTCCGTATGCGCCCGCTCGCCTTCGAGGGGTTCGTCCCACCACGGTCCCGGCGGGGAATCCAGGTCCCAGTTCAGGTGTGTCCAGGCCCGGTGGGCATGGATCTCGAACACGCCGCGCCGTACGCCCTCATCCAGCCCCTTCTTGGTCGAGCCGTAATCCTGTACGTTGCCGAACGGGTCGGTGAACGTCGGAACCGTCCAGGGGTTCTCGACCATCCGGGTCACCGGGTTCGCATAACCGGGGGTCAGGTTCTGCACCAGCACCAGTCCCCGCTGCGCCAGCGGCTCGACCAGGTACTTGATGATGTCTTCTCTGCTCGGCGTGGGATAGTGCCAGGCCAGGCTGTAGGCGTGCTCCGAGCAGCCCATGTCGTCCATGACGAAGATGAAGGCGTTCTCGAAGTTGTCGTTGAACAGGCCGTAACCCATACACCAGACCAGCGCGTTGCGAAAGAGCCA
>Ga0194111_10009603_pt1 | contig 10508 bp, 9 predicted proteins | sample TA2KigC300mmetaG_FD_146194 | JGI IMG/M metagenome (GOLD analysis project Ga0194111, IMG submission 146194) | Freshwater microbial communities from Lake Tanganyika, Tanzania - TA2015033 Kigoma Deep Cast 300m | ecosystem: Environmental > Aquatic > Freshwater > Lake | place: Tanzania: Lake... | reverse complement strand
GAGTGGGCGGCCAAGCCCTTCCGCCTCTACGACGACAGCAGCCCCTTCGTCTCCGTCCGATAGCGCAGGGGGGCGCCGCGCGCCGAGTGTGGCCCCCGGCTCTGATAGCCTGCCCCGCTCACTGGCTTGCACCCTCCCCCTGCCCCCTCCCTTGAAGGGAGGGGGGCCAAACCCCTCTCCCTCTCAGGGAGAGGGGAGGGAGAGGGTGGGACTTCCCCTGAGGGCCGCCGCGCCCGCTCTGGCGCTTGACAGGCCAACGCCGTAACACTATCATTGATATTGGTGCCACTGAAGGAGCCACCGCATGAGCGAACTGGTCCGTTTCGGAGTGTCGCTGGAGGAGCCGTTGCTCCAGGACTTCGACCGGCTGATTGACGAGAAGGGCTATCCCAGCCGCTCGGAGGCGCTCCGCGACCTCATCCGCGGCTTCCTCGTGCAGGCCGACTGGAGCAAGCTGTCGGGCGAGCAGGTCGCCACGCTCACGCTCGTCTACAACCACGAATACCGCGAGATAACCGACCGGCTGACGGACATGCAGCACGACAGCCACGGCCTCATCGTGTGCGCGACCCACGTCCACCTCACCGCCCACACGTGCCTGGAGGTGATCGTCCTGCGGGGCGCCGCCGCCGACATCACGAAAACCGCCGACAAGCTGATCGCCACGCGGGGCGTCCAGCACGGCAAGCTCACCATGACCACCCTGGGGCGCGCGCGGTGAATGCACGGTGGCACGAACCGAGCAAAGAGTAGCACGATGCACATGGCGGACCAGGTGCTCTCGCCCACCGTGGCCATCGGGTTCGTGGGGGCGAGCGTGATTGGGCTGGGCGCGGCGGCGACGCTGGCGCGGCGGGCGTTCGCCGAGAGCAAGGTGCCGCTGATGGGCGTCATGGGCGCCTTCGTCTTCGCCGCCCAGATGGTCAACTTCCCGGTGCTGCCCGGCACGAGCGGCCACCTGGGCGGGGGCGTGCTTCTCGCGATTCTCCTCGGGCCGCACGCCGCGGCCCTCGTGATGGCAGCCATCCTGACGGTTCAGTGCCTGGTCTTCCAGGACGGCGGCCTCCTGGCCCTGGGCTGCAATATTTTCAACATGGGCCTCGTCGCGCCCTACCTCGGCTACGTGGTCTATTGCGCGATCCTTGGGCGCAAGGGGGGTGAGAAGAGCGCCGGACGGCTCTACCTGGCAAGCTTCGCGGCGGCGCTGGTCGGCGTGGCGGCCAGCGCGGCGGCGGTCCCCGTCCAGATCGCGCTCTCGAAGCAGCTCGCCGTCCCCTTCTCGGTCGCCTTCCCGCTGATGGTCGGCGTCCACCTCCTCATCGGCGCCGTCGAGGGGCTGATCACCTTCGCCGTCCTGGCCTATCTCGTGCAGGTGCGGCCCGACGTGTTGGACGCGCCGGTGCGCAGCAGGGAGCGGCTGTCGCGGCGGGCCGTCATCGGCTCCCTCGCCGTCTTCGCGCTCCTCGCCGGCGGCCTCGGCTCCCTGATGGCGAGCGGGTTGCCCGACGGCCTCGATTGGCTCTGGGAGGAGAAGGGCTACATCAAGCCGGAGAGCGAGGCCCATCCAACGATGGCTGACGTGGGCGAAGCACACGCCAAGGTCAGCCCGTTCCCCGACTACACCGTGGGCAAGGACGCGCCGAGGTACTGGACCTCGGTGCTGGGCATCGGCGGCTCGGCGGCCACGCTGGCGCTGGTCTATCTCCTCGCCCGACTCGTGCGGCGGCGAATGCCGGCGCACGCCCATCCGCATCCGCACCAGCACTGAAGAAGTGGAGGCGTCATCGTTGCTCTTCAATCGTCCTCGTCCTCGTCCCTCCTCCTCGTCCTCGACTCTTCTGCCCCCCAAGCCAGGAGGATCGAGGACGAAGGACGAGGACGAGGGACGATTACGATAGAAGAGCCTCCTGGTCGGCACTACTGGAGCCACCCCGTGCACCACAACTACATTGACCACCTGGCAATGGGCGACACGCCGGCCCACCGCCTCGATGCGCGGGCGAAGCTGGTGGTGGTAATCGTGTTCACGGCGCTCCTCGTCTCGGTGCCGCGCTACGAGGTGGCGGCGTTGTTCCCCTACGCCATCCTGCCCTTTGCGTGGCTCGCCTTCGGCGGGGTGCCGCTCGGCTTCGTGGCGAAGCGCCTGCTCCTCGTCTCGCCCTTCATCCTCTTCGTCGCGGCGTTCAACCCCCTGTTCGATGCGGCGCCGGTGCTCGTGCGGCTGGGGCCGTGGGCGTTCTGGGTGCGGGGCGGCGTGCTGTCGTGCGCGAGCGTGTGCGGCAAGTTCATCCTCACCGTGAGCATCCTCGTCGCTCTCGTCTCGACCACGCGGTTCCACGACCTGTTAAAGGCAATGGCGTGGTTTCGCCTTCCGAGGCTTTTCATCGTCGTGTTGAGCTTTCTCTACCGCTACCTGTTCCTGCTCGTCGAGCAGGTCCAGCGGATGAAGCGGGCGCGCGAGTGCCGAGCCGTCGGCCCGGGCCGCCTCGGCTGGAGCCTTCGCTCGACCGGCGGCATCATCGGCAACCTCTTCCTCCGCACCCTCGAACGCGGCGAGCGGGTTCACGCCGCCATGGCCGCCCGCGGCTTCGATGGCTCGGTCAAGACCCTCACCCGCTTCCGCATGCGGGCCGCCGACTATGCGTTCCTGGCGGGTGGCGTGCTGTTCGTGGCGGCGCTGAGGTTTGGGGCTCTCCAATGAGCACTATCCGGCCGATCCGTCGGATCCGACGGATCAGTCGGATCGATCGGATCGGATGCCGGAAACTAGGTGCTTGCCGTGGCTGACGCGCTGATTGATCTGCACGACCTCACCTACACCTACCACGACGGCACCAAGGCCCTCGACCGCCTCTCCCTCCACATCGCCGTCGGCGAGGCCGTCGGCCTCGTCGGCCCCAACGGAGCCGGCAAGTCCACCCTCATCCTCCACCTCAACGGCACCCTCCGCGGCGAAGGCACCGTCCGCATCCACGGCGTCGAGCTGGACAAGCACCACATCCGCGACGTCCGCCGCATGGTCGGCCTCGTCTTCCAGGACCCCGACGACCAGCTCTTCATGCCCACCGTGGCCGACGACGTGGCCTTCGGCCCCCTCCACCTCGGCCTCTCGGAGGCCGAGGTCCGCGACCGCGTCGCCTCGGCCCTCGCCGCCGTCGGGTGCAGCGGCCTCGAACGCAAGGCCCCCCACCACCTCTCCGCCGGCCAGAAACGCGGCGTCGCCATCGCCACAGTCCTCGCCATGCGCCCCGACATCCTCGTGATGGACGAGCCGACCAGCAACCTCGACCCCCGCTCCCGCCGCCGCCTCATCGAGCGCCTCGCCTCGCTCGACATCACCAAGGTCATCGCCACCCACGACCTCGACCTCATCATCGAGCTGTGCCCCCGCACCGTCATGCTCGACGCCGGCCGCCTCGTCGCCGACGGCCCCACCGAGGCCATCTTCGCCGACGAGCCCCTCCTCCTCGCCCACGGCCTCGAGCGCCCCCACTCCCGCACCCAGCAGGCACACCACAGGTTGTAGCTCCGCCCCGCGCGAACCACAACATGTCCGACTCGCCCGAGTCGCCCGAGTCGCCCACTTCTGTGGGGGCAGTGTCAGATGCAACTTTGCAACTTGAGCGTCCCCAATCTGAGTACGCATCCCCCTCCCGGACAGGCGTGGACTGTGGAGTGCGGCGACGAAGTCGCCGCTTTCGTCCCACGCGGAGCGGGGAAAGCGGCATCGCGCTCTGCCAACGGGCAGGCGCGGATTCGCATTGACACCCCGCCGCGAGCCTGCTACGATGCTCGGCACGTGACGCGAGCACCCTCGAGGTGGCCGCCCCCGCTGGCCTTGCCCCAGCGCGTGTTCAGGGGGAGAGCTTTGCCCCCTCCCCCTTGGGGGGAGGGTCGGGGTGAGGGTGCCTATCACGAGGCTGGCGAGGGCACAAGCACCCTCACCCCCGCCCTCTCCCCGAGGGAGAGGGGGGAAACGGCCGCCTGGCCACACGCGCACTTGCCCCAGTGGGGGCGGGGCCACAGAGCCTGTGTGTCTCTCTCTGTGCCGGGGCACTCAAAGGGCAGGGCCGATGCCGGAACAAACGCCAGCGGACTTCAAGTTCGACGTCTTCATCTCCTACTCCAGCAAGATTGCGACCGCAACCGGGACGGTTGCGGCTACGCTTCCCGCGGAATGCGGGAAATCCGGAACAATCCCGAAGCACAAAGCGAAGGGCCACTTGTAGGCGGGCCGTCCCTGGCCCGCGACGGGCCACGCGGGGCAGAGACGCCCCGCCTACAGGGGTGCTTCCCCTCTGCTGCCTCTGCGCCTCTGCGTGAGAATGGGGCTTCGCGTCCCACGTTCCGCGTGCAGGCATGCACGCCCTACCATCGCCTATCAGGGCCAGACTCGACGGCGATGACGATTCCCTGCTCTCCTCTGCCCTCTGCCGTCTGCCCTCTGCTGTCTGTCGTCTATTCTCTTCAGTTGTGGTGGGATTCCGGGCGGGCCTTGACGCTCCACGCGGCGCCCGATAGAATGCGCCTTGTGAACGCCGTCTCCGCCATCCTCGCCCTCGCCCTGGCGTGGCCCGCCGCCGCGGAGGAGCCCCCCGCCGCCGCGGCGGAACGCCTCCTCGACCTCGCCCGCCAGAAACGCCTCACCGACCCTCTCGCCGAGGAAGCGGCGCGGCTTCTCGCCCACCCTGACCCCTTCGTGGCGGCCATCGCCGAATGGGCCATCGCCACGAAGGTGGGCATCGAGAACAGCGGCCAGGAAATCCGCTGGCCGCGGCCCAACCCGCCGAAGTGGTTCACAGCTTGGTTGGCTCTCAACCCCGCGTTCCTTCTTGACGCCGACTACGCCCGCTTAGCAGTCCTCTGGGGCATCCACAACCACGGCGGAAAGTTCCTCGACTCGGTCGGCTCCATCCTCAAGCGCGCCCGTGGCGCCGCGCGGGAGGCAGGCTCCTCGCCCGCCGTCGCCAGGCAGCTTGATGCCATCATGGCGATTCAGGCACGGCTCGCCGAACGCCTGAGGGCCGCGCCCGACGACCTTGTGGGCCATCGCAAGCTCTGGCTCGACGCCCGCCGCGCCGCACGGCCCATTGTCCTCGCCAATCCCGCCGCTGGCTTCGGCCAGCTCCTCTTCGTCAAGTGCCACCCCGCCCACTCCCACCGCAACATCACTGGCTCGCAGTACCCCTGGTGCCACAAACCCGGCGGCGACATTTGCGTGCAGACCGGCCTTCAGCCCGGCGCGCCCGTGCGTGGCGTGCTCAACGGCCAGCTCGGGCCGGGCCACGTGCGCGGCCTCGACCTGTGGTGGGACGCCGACCGCGTGGTCTTCGGCTACGCCCGCCAGCCCGCCTAGCCGCCGAAGCACGACGCCGTCCACGGCGACCACGCCTTCCTCCTACGCGGCGAGCAGGAGCCGATCCACATCTTCGAAGCCCGCCTCGACGGCACCGGCCTCCGCCAACTCACCAACGACCCCTACTGGAGCGACCTTGAGCCGACCTACTGCGCCAGCGGGGACATCGTCTTCGCCTCCGACCGCTCCGGCCGCTCCTCCGAGTGCGGCAAGTTCTCCGCCGACCACACGGTCATCAACCTCTACGCCGTCTCGCCCGACGGCAAACAGGTTCGCCGCCTGAACGACAACAAGGACATTGACCGCTACCCCCACAGCCTGGACAACGGGCTGATCGCCTACACTCGCTGGGACTACCAGGAGCGTCACTTCTTCGAGATACACTCGGTCTGGACGGTTCGCCCCGATGGCACGATGGCGGACGCGCTCTTCAAGCAGCATCTCCCCGCCCCATTCGGCTTGCGCGACGTGCGGTCGGTGCCCGGCAGCCAGAAGCTCGTGGCCATAGCCACGGGCCACCACACGTTCGCCTACGGCCCGGTCGTCGTGGTGGACCCGCAACGCGGCATCAACGCGGCCAGCGCCATCGAGCTCATCACCCCCGGCTCCAAGCCGCAGGAAGGCCCCCAGGGCGGCCACCCGGTCGCCGAGGGCGGCGTGCCCGACCAGGGGGGACTCTATCAGACCCCCTGGGCGCTCTCGGACAAGTGTTTCCTCGCCTCCTACTCCTATGGCCGCCCGCCCTCGGGCACGGCCGGCGGCGACAACGAGCACGGCTTCGCGCTCTACCTGATTGACGCCTACGGCAACAAGGAACTCCTCCACCGCGACCTGTTGCTCTCCTGCTCCTTCCCCATCCCGCTCCGCAAGCGCCCCCGTCCGCCCGTCCTCGGTGGCTCAACTGGGGCTGGCGATGCGACGTGCTACCTGACCGATGTGTATGAGGGCCTCGACGGGGTTCCTCGCGGCACAGTGAAGCACCTCCGCATCCTCCAGCGCGTCGGCTGGCCCCTCGACGCCAAGATCGGCGCCATGCGCTGGATTCCAGGAAACGCCTGGGAACACCAATACGGCTTCTGGTCCTGGGCGCCCGTCCGCGTCATTGGCACGGCACGGGTCGAGGCCGACGGCTCGGCCAGCTTCCGCGTGCCCGCCGACGCCGCGGTCTACTTCCAGGCCCTCGACGCGCGGCACATGGAGGTCCGCCGCATGCGCACCCACGTCACCTTCCAGCCTGGCGAGGCCCGCGGCTGCCGCGGCTGCCACGAATCGCGCCCCCACGCCCCAACCTCAGGCCCGAAGGCGCCCCTGGCCCTCTTGCGTGACCCCGAAACGCCCGCCCCGCCGCCCTGGGGCAGCACGCGGCTCCTCGGCTACGAATGGCTCGTCCAACCCGTCCTCGACCGCCACTGCGTCCGCTGCCACGACGCGAGGGACCCCAAGGGCATTGACCTGACGGCGAGGCGTGCGGCCGACGGCTTTCTCCAGTCATTCCACACCCTCTTCCCCGACGCGGGGCGCGGAGGCCCCGCCCACAAGGACAAGAAGGCGAGGCCCCTCGTCGCCGTCTCCAACCGCTTCAGCGGCGCGGGCATCTCGCAGGCCAAGGAGTTCGGCTCGCATCGCAGCCCCTTCATCCTCGCCCTCGACGACGCCCTGCACAAGAAAGAGGTCAAACTTGCCGAGGCCGACTGGCTCGCCCTTGTGACCTGGGTGGACGCCAACGCGCCCTACTACGACACCTTCTACAACCGCCGCCCGCCCGGCGGCGGCCCCCCGCGCCGCGACGTCGCCATCGAGTGCCCGCCCCCGTTTCCCTCGCTCCCCGCCGAGCGGCCCCGTTGACCCGCGCCTCGGCTTGACAGCGCCGCGGCGCGTCAGCTATCATGCCAGGAAGTATGGCCACGAATGCACCAGGGTTCTGCGTTCAGTGCGGCGCGCCGGCCCCGCCGGGCGGCAGGTTCTGCGAGCGCTGCGGGCGGCCTCTAGTAGGCGCCATCCCACCGAGCCTGCCGCCGGCTGCCGGACCCGTGCCGAGGCGGCGTAGCCGGCGCGCGTGGGCAGCCGTCGCGGTCTTCCTCTTCGTCGCCCTCCTCGCGGTCGGGGCACTCCTGCTGATGCGCAGCGGCTCGGCGGCGTCGGTCCTCGACCGAGCCGCGGCCAAGCTCGAGCAGGCCTGCAACGCGAAGAACGCCGAGCAGGCGGTCGAGCTGCTTCACCCCGCGGTCAAGGCCGGCTACGGGGCCACGCTCAGGGCACGCAAGGATGAGCTGCCGCGCCTGGGCAGGCTGCTCGCCACGCGCAAGCTCATCGCCGCCACCGACGAGGTGGCGGAATACGAGGTGACGGAGGACGGCAAGACCTTCATCCTCACCTTTGAGAGGCATGGCGATCAATGGCTTCTCGTCGGCATGTAACATTGGCACGCCGCTACGCGCTCCTGGCGGCCATCGTCCTGCCGGGCCTGGCCGCGCTCGCCCTGCTCGTGCCCGGCGGCGCCGCGCCGGAGGCGCGCGCCTACTCGAACTGCGCGGAGCCCGATTTCATGACCGGCGGGCCGCACCGCACGATCAACGAGCTGGCGCTCCAACACTTCTTCAAGACCCTGCCCACGGGCGACGTGCGGGCCGCGCACGCCGAGCCATCCGATTGCACGCTCCGCGGGCCAATGGTGGTCGGGCGCTCGGACATCGTGCAACTCGTCGAGGAGACGCGCGCCGCCACCTGGAAGGAGTGGGTCATTCAGGGCGGCTTCTCGGCCGACGAGCCGGAAATCTACAACTCCTTCCGCCACTTCTACGACCCGCTCTCTCTCAATCCTAACCCCCGCTACCCCCTCTCCTCGCAAGGCGTACCGTACCTCACCGACCACCTTGAACAAATCAACACCTACCTGAAGCCCTCGCTCGGCACGTACCTCAAGCCCAAGTTCGCCGCACTCGCCTGGGCAGCCAACATCGCCGCACGCTGGTACGCCGACGTGCAGGTGGACGCGCGCGACTGGGCGATCAACGGCAGCAAGGGCACGGGCTACTGGGAGAACGCCTATTGCTGGAAGAAGGGCGTCGAACACTTCCAGGCCGCCTTCGCGGGGCAGGAGGACGGCAAGGCGCTCTCGGCGGCCGAACGCGACGCGCGCTTCGCCCAGGCCTGGCGCGCCCTGGGCGAGACGATGCACCTGCTGGCCGACATGTGCTGCCCGCCCCACGTGCGGAACGACTCCCACCCCGGCAAGTCCCTCGGCGCCATGATGTACGACGCCGTCGGCATCTCCCCGGGCGCCGAGAGCCACGACCCCAACGTGGGCATCCTCAAGAACGACCCGTACGAGCTGTGGTGCCAGGAGGAACTCGTCCGCCAGTGCGGCCAGGAGGCGGCGCCCCCGAACGTCGAGACCACGCTCCGCAACGCCAGGTCGCCGATGGACCTCTTCCATACGGTCGCCACGTTCACCAACCGCAATTTCTTCTCGGCGGACACGATCCCGTTCCACGTGGTCGGCAGCCCGAACCTGTGGGTCGCCAACGGCTGCAAGCCCTATCCCCTGCCCGAACTGAGGGCGTTGAAGCCCGAGAAGGGATATTACATCGCCTCGATCTGGGGGCGCGACGTGAAACTGTGCCACAAGAGCTGGCTCTCGAACGCCGGCTGGGGCGGGGAGGTCCACGCGCGGCGCATCACGTATCCGTGCGTGCAGGACCAGGCCGCCATCCTGATCCCTCTCGCCAAGTCCGCCCTCGCCCGCCTGGTGGACTGGTTTGTGCCCAAGCTGGAACTCGTCGCCGATGGCTACGACTCCGCCACGAAGAAGCTCACGCTGAATCTCAAGCACACGCCCTACGGAGCCTTCACCGGCGAACTCCTCTACTCGGACCCGCAACCGAGCTGTCGGCTGTCCCTCGATGGGAGCAAACAGGCCTCGGGTCTCTACACGGCTTCCGCGAGCGGCGGCAGGCTGGCCTTCGACCTCTCGCGGCTGCCGGTCAAGGCAGGGACCACGGCCGCGGTCGAGCTGGACCTGGGCGGCCTGCGCCTGCGCTCCCCCGAGATTCGCCTGGACGCGCCGCCGGTCCTCCCGCCGCAGCCGGTGCACTTCACCGCCTTCCGCACCCTGGCCAGCCCCATCGGCGCCAGCACGCAGAACTGCCAGGACTACACGCTCAGGGTCTTCCGCGGCAAGGACCTCCTCGCCACACTCGTCTCCGAAGCCGCGTCGGGCACGGGCGGCCTCGTCTCGGCTGAGCTGCCCGCCGGCCCCTACACGTTCGAGCTGGACTACCGTTACGGCCGGCCGCCGAGCAGCGGGACGGCCCGGGGCGCCTTCACCGTGGCGAAGGGGGGCGTCGAGGTGCGCATAGACACGGCGGGTGACACGCCCCGCGTCGTTGTGCGGCCCAAGGGTGCTCCCAGACCGAAGGCCGACCTCGACCTCGTGGGCACGAAGAGGACGTTCGACCTCTCCGGCACCGCCAAGTTCACGGGCATGACCCTCCGCGTCAAGGGCACCAACGCGCCCCTCGGGGTCTCCGGCAGCGCCAAGCGTGCCACCGGCACCATCGCCGTGAGCGGCACCGCCTCCGCGCCCATCACGCTCGACGGCACAGGCCGCGGCATCATCGAGCCCACGCTCATCAAGTCAGCGCACGGCCTGGGCGCGAGCATCAGGTTCGGCCGCAGCGATCAGGCCGAAACGGCAGATGTGACGGCCAGCTTCGAGTGCAAGCTCGACACGACGTCGCTCCGCCAGGACGTGGATGACGGCCTCTACGAGGACTGGACGTTCTCGCTGAAGGGCTACCGGATGTTGAAGCCGCTCCCCAGCTTGGAGAATGGCCAGGTCGTCTGGAAGGGCAAGCCCGTGGACAGCACGGGCAGCATCAATGAGAAGCTGCCGCCGGGGTACAACGTCAGTGTCAGCGCGGTGTTCGAGGTGACCGTGACCCTGCGGTCGAGTAAGGACGGCAAGGTCTGGTGGACCAAGGTCCTCGAGGGTGAGGTCCACCTCGGCGGCGTCAGCGCTGCCCACCACTGAGGCCGCTGGAGGCAACGTTATGACTTGCCGAACCGAGGTCGCGAGCCTCCTGGCATGGCTGTTGGCCGCAGCGGCCGGAGCGGGGGAGCCGGGTGACTTGCCCCACGTCCCCGCACTTGC
>Ga0194111_10009591_pt1 | contig 10516 bp, 4 predicted proteins | sample TA2KigC300mmetaG_FD_146194 | JGI IMG/M metagenome (GOLD analysis project Ga0194111, IMG submission 146194) | Freshwater microbial communities from Lake Tanganyika, Tanzania - TA2015033 Kigoma Deep Cast 300m | ecosystem: Environmental > Aquatic > Freshwater > Lake | place: Tanzania: Lake... | reverse complement strand
GTTGAACCCGACCCACGAGCCGATCGACGGGATCGTCCTCAACGAAACGCCGCACCGGAACAAGGCGCTGCCCTATCGGTCCGGCAGCGCGTGGAACCAAGGCGGCATATGGGACTCCGTCGAAGTACTCACGGTTCCGCAAGCCTGGGTGGAAGATCTCTTTGTGCGTCCGGACTGGAAGACTGGGGAGATTCGCGTGGAGGCGAACGTTCGCAACGCGAGTGCCGGCACGTTGGCGTCGCGTCTGGAACTGACCGTCGCTCCCGCGGCAACCGGAGAGACGACGACCGTTGTGGTATTGGAGCCGGAGTTGACGGTGGGCGACACTCAGGTCAAGGCGACATTGAACGTGACCGATCATCGCCTGTGGGATCTCGACAGTCCTTACCTTTACCGCGTGACGGCCAGATTGTGGCCGGAGGGGCAGGGGGGGCAGCAGGCCTTTCACGAACAGTCGGTCCGGTGCGGTTTCCGCGATTTCCGATTGGAGAACGGCTACTTCCGACTCAACGGCAAGCGGATCTACCTGAAATGTTCGCACACCGGCAACTGCTGCCCGATCGGCCTGGAGCTGCCTCACGATCCGGACTTTCTACGGCGCGATCTCATCAACCAGAAGATGATGCGTTACAACGCCATTCGCTTCATCGCGGGAGTGCCGAAACGGTACCAGCTCGACCTGGCCGACGAAATCGGGTTGATGGTGTATGCCGAGTCGTACGCGGCCTGGTGCCTGGCCGATTCGCCGAAGATGAAGCAGCGCTACAACGAGTCCGTGTTCGGCATGATCCGCCGCGATCGCAACCACCCGAGCGTGACGATCTGGGGCCTGCTGAATGAAACCAACGACGGACCCGTCTTGCGGCACGCGGTGAGCGTCTTACCGGAGATCAGGAAACTGGACGACACGCGCCTGGTGCTGCTCAACAGCGGCAACTGGCACGTGCACGGCGGCAGCACGGCCGGGATCAGCGTTTGGCGAAACCCCGAACGCGAAGATCCGTGCGTCACGTTCAACGAAACGAGCGGTGTCGTCAAGGCGCTGGGAATCACCTGGCAGCCCGGCCAGATGGCATTCCATCCCGGTCGAAACGGCGAATACGCGGTCCTACGTTGGACGGCCAGCGCGGACGAGAGAATCGAGTTCTCCGCGGCCTTCCACAGTATCGCCGAACGGGCCACCACGAGCGTTCACGTGCTGCACAACGGCCAGTCACTGTTCGACAGCCTGATCAACCTGGAAGGCAAGGGTCCGGCATGCGACTTCACGGCGTCCCTCGACGTCAGGAAGGGCGACACGATCGACTGTGTCTGTGGCTGGGGCAACGGGAACTACGGCGCCGACACGACCGCATTGACGGTCGGCGTGCGGAATGCTTCGGGCACAGCTTCGATCGCGGATAAGGAATTCTCCGACAAGAACAACCCAAGCGGTCCGTGGAGTTACGGCGTGCTGCAACCGGGCGACAAGCCTGACGCCGCGACGTTCACGCTCTTCCCGTTCGGCAAGACGGAAGAGACCGTCGGGTGCGTCAGCAACCCCGGTTCCGCGGTCTGGGAAGATCTCCTGAGTGATCAGCATCCTTATCGGCGCGTCCCGCACACGGCCGACGTGGTTCAGTTTCTGCGCACGCTCCAAAGCGACGGCTTGCCACTGTTCATTTCGGAGTGCGGTATCGGCAGCGCGATCGACTTGATGCGGACCGTGCGGTGGTACGAACAAGTGGGCAAGACGGAGGTCGAGGACGCGCTGTTGTATCGAAGTTGGCGGGACCAATACCTGGCCGATTGGCAGCGTTATCGTCTGGACGAGGTTTTCGCGCGCCCGGACGACTTCTTCAAGGAGAGCATTGCGCGCATGGCGGGCCAACGTCTGATGAGTGTCAATGCCGTCCGCGCGAATCCCGCCTGCATCGGTCACAGCATCACCGGCACGTTGGACCAGGGCATGACGGCCGAAGGCGTGTGGACCACCTTCCGCGAACTCAAGCCCGGCACGACCGACGCCATCTTCGACGTCTGGGCACCCGTGCGCTGGTGCCTGTTCGCGGAGCCATTGAACGTCTACCGCAAGACTCCCGTGAAGCTGGAGGCGGTGCTCGTGAACGAAGACGCGCTGCTGCCGGGCGACTACCCCGTCCGCCTGCAAGTCGTCGGACCCAACCTCGCGCGGGTCTTTGAGAAGACGATCACCGTCACGATCCCCGACCCGAAGTCGCAGCCTGAGCCGCCGATCGCCGGGCCGGTGTTTTCGGAGGACGTGGTCATCGACGGGCCGCCGGGCACGTACCGCTTCCTGGCTACGTTCCAGCAGGGAGCGGCTGCCTGCGGCGAGGATGTCCGGTTCTTCGTGGACGTCACTCCGGAGGAAATGCCGAAGGTGGAAACCGAGATCGTGTTGATGAGTCCCGACGAATCTTTGGCGAAGTGGCTCACCGATCACGGGATTCGCCATCGTCCGTACACTCTGGAAGAACAGACCGGCCGTGAGGTCATCCTGTGCGCCGGCAAACCAACGGTTGATCTGGCAGCGATGTTCAACGACCTCGCCCGGCGCATCGCACGCGGGTCCTCGGTCGTCTTTCTGACGACGGACACGTATGCCAAGGATAACGAGTCAACGGGCTGGTTGCCGCTAAAGACCAAGGGCAGCGTGAGCGGCATCGCGCGGTGGTTGTATCACTCCGACGAATGGTGCAAACGACATCCCATCTTCGCGGACATGCCCGCGGATGGCGTGATGGACTACGGCTATTACCGCGAACTGATCCCCGACGTTGTCTTGATGGACATCGAACCGGCCGCCGATCCGGTCGCCGGCGGGATCAATGCCTCGTGGGGCTACCAGTCCGGTCTGACCGTGGCGGTCTACACGCTGGGCGGCGGCGAGTTCATCCTGAACACGCTGCTCATCCGCGACAACCTGGGCAAGGTGCCGCAGGCGGATCGTCTGCTGCGGAACATGCTGAGCTTCGCGAGTCGCAATGTGTCCAAGCCGTTGGCCGACCTGCCGGCCGACTTCCCGCAACAGCTCAAGGCCTTTGGGTACTGACGCCCGCCCGCCGCTCGCATTCGCGGAGGTACGTGATGGAGCGGGTCAACGCGTCGGCGGTCTCGGCCGGCTCCGGCTCGTCGTGCAAGAACGGGTTGACGTAGCCGGCATAGTCCACCTCGGCCAGCGCGGCGAGCCAGGGAGTGAAGTCCGTCTCGCCGTGGCCCGGCAGTTGTTTGAGTCCCGGCGCGTGCTGCCACGCGTAGAAATAGAACAACTGCTTGCCGGCGACGCGAATCGCTTCCTCCACGGAAACGCCCAGGGTCTGCAGGTGATAGGGCGCCAGCGCGATCCCCAGACGCGGGTTGTTGTTGAGTTCGACGAACGCTTTGAACGAGTCGAGCGAGTCGAGCAGTGCGTGCCCGTGGTTCTCAATCGCCAGGTACGAGTTGTGTTTCTCGGCCAGCGCCGCTTCGGGCTTGAGTCCCTCCAGGAACTGCGCCATCCGTGCGCGAAGCTCGGCCGGTTCGCACGGCCCCGCGCTGCCGCGAATGGCCACGCCGCCGCCCACCTGGCCCAGCAGTTCCGCGTACTTCGCATAGCCGCCCGCGTAGACTGAAAAGCCGCACAACTTCAGCCCCGTATCAGCCAGCAGTTTCTTGAGTCCCGCTGCTCCCAAACGGTTCTGCACGTCGTCCAAGTGAGGGCAACCCGCGTGGCCCGACCAGACGTCAATCGCTTCGAATCCCAGACGAGCGATCTCGCGCGCCGCGCCCTCGATCGGCAACCGCATGAAATTGATTGAAGAGCCGGACAGCCGCATCTTCCATTTGTCGGGCGCCCTGCCGTCGACTCTGGAGCTCAGCAAACTCAGTCCACCAAGGGAAATCACTCCGGCCGCGGCGCGCTTCAGAAAAGTCCGCCGTGCCATCGACGCCACGCGGTTCTCGCTCATCGCATCCTCCGTTTCCACCAACGGTGTCGAACGTGTACATCGGGAAACCTCACCGCCGCCATCCAAAGTAACCGCCAAGTCGTGGCAGGGCAACTCGCGGTGGTCTTTCCCGCGGCGGTCCCGCACCCAACGGGGGGCCGGTGCATCAGGGCGTCGCACGTGCGGGCGACTCGGTCGCGCGATTATCGTGCAAGGGGCGTTGCATTCTGGTCGGCGTTCGGGTCAGACTATTCGTCGTGCGATTTGTGGGCCTCCACGCGGGCATCGACTTGCAGGAGAGACGACGATGGCGAGACTGGGCGACACGAGAAAAGAGCCGGGGCGGTTCCCGACGGCGCCGCCGGTGCGCGCGGCGATTCTGGTTGGCGTAGTCCTTCTTTCTGTCGCCCGTTCCTCGGGCGGTGAGGGAGCTGCTGGGCAAGCGACGAAAGCTGACAAGACGCTGGTTGCCTGGGTGGCGTTGGCAAACCTCGAGCAGCAGGGTGGCAGCGCGCTGACGATTCAGAGTGGTGATCGGTTCGATGCGATCGTGTTCGGCGAGCGGGCGCGGGGCAAGTGGATGGCGGGCAGCGAGTTCTTTCGCCGCACGCAGAACGATCAGGCTGGAAATGCCGCGGAGACGGCCGGTCCGCACGATCTGGTCCAGGTCGCTGTGGTCTACAAGGACGATCAGGTCCAGATTCTTCGCAACGGCGAGCCGTACGTGGCGTATCAGGCGGAGAACGTGGATCTGTTGTCCATTCAGGACCACATCGCCGTGTTTGGGCTGCGACATATCGGGGCAGGCAGCGGGAACTTGGCCGGGTCCGTTGAGGACGCGCGGATCTACGGGCGGGCGCTGACCGTGGAGGAAATCAAATCGCTCCGCCCCAACCAGGCGTCGGCTGTCAGGCCGCTAGCGTGGTGGGACTTTGAAGGCGATGCGATCAAGGATCGGGCCGGCCGCTTCACGCACTACGCGGCCGTTGGGGCGACGAAGATCAAGGATGGTCGGCTTCTGCTCGACGGCGCGGGATATCTGGTCGCGGCGAGGTCGGAGGCGGATGCGCAGCAGGCGACGCTCAACGCGCCGCCGCCCGCCCCCGTCGGGCCGTTCGTGCCGGAGACGCCGGCGTGGCCCCAACCGCCGCCTGCCTCCTGGGTCACGTTCCATCTGGCGCACCCCGGGCCCGGCCCTGCCATGCCCGGCGATCCCAACTGCATTTTTGATTACCGGGGCAAGGTCCACCTGCATTACATCTACCGGAATTCCTGGGGATTCGTGTTCGGCCACGTGTCCAGCGACGACATGGTGCGCTGGAAGTGGCACAAGACGGTGCTGGCCCCGCCGACCACGGGGCACGGGATGTTCAGCGGCACGGGGTTTTTCACGAAGGAAGGTCGGCCGGCGATCATTTACCACGGCCAGGGCGCTGGACGGAACGTGATTCAACACCCGGCTGACGATTCGTTCGACTCGTGGACGGAGCCCGTGGCCGTCGTGCCGATGACCGCCGATGGCCAACCCGCGAAGATCAACCATTGGGACCCCGACTGCTGGCTGATGAACGACACCTACTATGCCTTCAGCGGCGGGCAGAACCCGCAGTTGATGAAGTCGGCTGACTTGAAGAATTGGACCTATCTCGGCGACCTGTTGCACCCGGACTACCCGTCGGATCTGGGCATACCCAAGGGCGAGGACATCTCGTGCGGCAACATGTTCAAAATCGGCGACAAGTGGATGCTGCTCTGCATCAGCCACTCGAAAGGCGCCCGCTACTACCTGGGCGATTTCAAGAACGAAAAGTTTCTGCCCAGTTTCCACGCCATGTTGAGTTTTGGGAGCAACCAGTATTTTGCGCCCGAGTCTGTGCTGACGCGGGACGGGCGGCGTGTGATGTGGGCGTGGCTGCTGAACATGCCGATCGCGCCGACCGGCGTTCAGTCGCTGCCGCGCGAGTTGGAATTGCCGGCCGACGGCGTGTTGCGGATCCGGCCGCTGCGCGAGCTGTCGAAACTGCGTTACGACGGGAAGAGCCGCGCGAACCTGTTGGTGAAGGACGGAACGACCGTGCCGATCCACGAAGCGGCAGGCGACGCCGTGGAATTGGAAGTGACGTTCGCCGCGCCCTTGCCGAGGGAGGTCGGCATCACTTTGCTAAGCGACGAACAGGGTGCCGGAGGGATGAGCGTCGTGGCGGGGGCCGGCCGAAAGTCAATCCGAGTGGGCACCTCGGAGCCGCCGTTCGAACTCGCCGACAACGAAGATCTGACACTGCGCGTGTTCGTGGACAAGAACCTGGTTGAAGTCTTCGCCAATGACCGGCAGGCTGCCGTGTTCGCGGTGAACGCCAGACAGCCCGCGCCTCACGCGTTCCTACACGCCACGGGCGGCGATGCGACCGTTCGCTCCCTCAAAGCCTGGCAAATGCGGTCGATCTACCAGCCGAACCCGACGCCCTGATCCCTCGGCCACGGATGCCGGACATCACCCGATCCGCTTCGGCAGATCGGATGGCTCTCAGTCTGCCCTCAATGGATCGCTTGGTCCGCCGCCCATTCTCGCGCGTCTTCGGCGTTCCGTCACGAGTCCTTTGCCGGTGGGCTTGTGGGTGCAGATATGGGGGCGTGGGTTCGCCGGCGGCACGAGAGTGGTCAGGTCAGTGCCCCACGGTCCAACCAGGATTGCAGCTCGTCAAGCGACGCGACGGAGAGCGCCTGTCTGTGTAGCATCTTGAGTTGTTCCGTCGTCTCACAGCGCTCGATGCGCTCCAGCAACGCCTGCGGGACGTCGCCGAACCGAACTTCCAAAGCCTGATGTACCGCGCTGACGATTCCATCGCGAATCCCTTTTTCAATCCCCTCCTCGCGTCCCTCCTCGCGTCCTTTTTCCATGGCCCGACGTTCGTATATGCTTAAGTAAGGCATGTTTGACTCCTCCTCGATCATTTCCACTTCGTCTCGAAATCGCTCCGTCAGGTCTTCCGGCAACGTCAAGATATGATCCATGAACCAGAACAGTCTCTGGACGTTCTCTCGTGAGTAGTTGCGCCGGTACAACTCACGCATCAAGGCCACCTTGTCGTTGAAACGGCGTTCCATATCGCGACCGGCCCGCAGTTTGCGTAGCTGAATCAACGTGGCGACGGCAAACGGGTTCGCGTCCGCCAGCAATTCCTCTTCGCTCTTGAAGTCGATGAGCTTGACCGTGCGGAAACGGAATTCGGTGGAGCACCCCATCGTCTCTTGAAAGTACCGATCCGGCCGGAAGTTCCCGCAACCGTCGACCAGCAGCGCCAGGCTCAGCACCGGTCTGTTGTATCGTCTTCCGATGCGGTAATTATAGTCGAACATGCGACGAGTGAAACCAGCATCCCGTTGCGCCTGCACCTCAACGTGCAGCAAGATCGGGCTGGGTGAAGCGTTCTTCCAGTGCACCTGGATCAATTTGTCCACATGCCGCCGACCTGCTCTCGTTCCCGAAAACAACGCCGCCAGTTCCTGGTTCAGAAACGAGTATTCGCGGCCAAAGTCAATTCGGGCGTGCACTTCCGGAAAGAAGAACCGGAAGAACTCTTCCGCGAAATCCTCAATCACCTGTTTCCAGCCACCATCCGTGTCCGCGGGTACGGTCGACTCTCGCATTCGCTTGTCCCTCATGGGGGCAACGCGCCCCTATTTGGGAAATCGCAAAAAAGCTGACGGACCCCTCAAGAAAAGTCTGCCGCAGCCAAGAACGCGCGAAGTCATCGCGGCTTTCCTGGTGCACGGCTGTTTGGGCTTGCGCTAAGCGAGCTTCGTCCGACCCGCGGATGTTGTTGACACTTTGCCTCCGCCGAGACGGTGAATTCGGAGATCGTTTGCGGCTGAAAGTCGAAACGCGCACGCCTCGCGACGTCCATCTGCCCGCGAGGGCGCGGGGGCCCAGGACCTTGACGGCGGGGTTGGCGGCCGGATATTGTGTGACCTGCACCGGCATTTCGTCTGGATTCGAAGGATGAGTGCTCTGGTTCGATTGCTGGCCAGCGGAACAGACGCGCTTCCTTGAGGTGCGCTCGGCCAATGCCCTCGACTGTCTTCAATCGAGTGTCGGTGGACCGCTGGCAACGCCCCTCGGTTTTGATTGGGAGAGCCAATGCCATGAGAGCGATCGAGTTTGTTGGGCCGAGGAAGATTGCTCTGCGCGACGACGCGCCCGTGCCGGCGCTGAAGGACGGCGAGGTGATGGTGCGGTGCGATTACGTGGCTTTGTGCGGGACCAACATGGGTCCGTATCTTTACGACGGGCGGTGGGCGAGAGCCGACATACCCCGCCCGCCAGGTTGGCTCGGTCATGAGAACATCGGTACGATCGTCCAGTCGCGTGCCGCCGGTTGGGAACCAGGCGCTCTCGTGCTGGCCCATCCCGACGACTACAACGGGTTTGCCGAGTACATCTGTTCGAAGCCGGCCGGCCTGGCTCGCTTGCCCGCGAACACGCCGGATCCCTGCGCTCTGGTCGTGGCCCAACCGTTGGCGACGGTGCTTCGTGCCATGGCGCGGACCGGTCCCGTTATCAACCAGCGGTGTGCGGTGGTGGGGCAGGGGCCAATGGGTCTGATCTTCACGCACCTGCTGGGTCGCTTGGGCGCCAGCCAGATCATCGGCATCGATCACGTGGCATGGCGGCTGCGGTGGTCTCGTCGTTTCGGCGCAACCGACGTGATCGACGCGTCGAGCGTGGATGTGGTGCAGGCTGTCCGCGAGTTGACGGATGGGAAGATGGTGGATTTCTGCGTTGAGGCGGGCAGTCGACCGGAGGCTTTGGCGAGCGCGGCCCGGTTGCCGCGGCGACGGGGTCGGTTGTACGCTTTCGGCGTTCCGCATCACGAGACGCAGGAATTCCCCTGGTTCCACACCGTCGCCAACGAGACCGAGATTCTCACGTCGATGGGGCCGGAGTGCATGGAGTATTTCCAGACTGCCGTCGACATGATTGTGCACGGGCGCGTCGATTTGGCGGCCATGGTCACGCCCCGCATGTCCTGGGAGCGAGCGGCGGAGGCGTTCGAGATGTACGCGGAGCCGGATAAGGCCGAGGATTCTCTCAAGCTGACGCTCGTGCTATGAGCGGGCTTGGGATGGCGGACACCGGGTACAGGGTGCGGGATGATTGAGTACACGCCGTTCCACGACACGGTCATCCTGCGATTGAATGTGCCGCCCGTGAACGCATTGAGTTTCGCGTTATTGGACGAGTTGCTGGCGGGGGTGCGCCGCGCCGTCGGCGATCCGCGGGTTCGCTCCATCGTGATCACGGGTGGCCCGGAGTGTTTCAGTGCTGGGGTCGATCTGGCACTGTTTCGGGAAATCGGCACCGCCGAGCAGGCCGTCCACGTATCACAGGTCTTTCAGGCGGCCTTCCAGGAGATCGAAGATTCACCCAAGCCGGTCATCGCGGCACTTGCGGGGCACGTCGTCGGCGGCGGTCTCGAGTTGGCGATGGCCTGCCACTTCCGCGTGGCTGCCGCCAGCACCCGATTCAGCATGCCGGAAGTCCGACTGGGAATCAACCCCGGGGCTGGCGGCACGCAGCGTCTCCCGCGACTGGTCGGGCTTGATGCCGCGTTGGACATGCTGATCGGCGGGCAGTCGATCGACGCCGAGCAAGCGATGTCGCTGGGGCTCATCGATGCCATGAGTCGTCCCGACGAACTGGCGGCGGTCGTCGCGGGCGGTGGCTTGTGTCGGTCGGAAAGCGAGGCCCTCGCGCCGCCCCATGCCGCAGCCGACCGATTGCCAGGCAGTGGAGAAGACCGGGGCTTCGGACTGATCCTGAGGACCAGTCGGCGCGCAGAGAAGATCCGCGATGCGGCAGCCAATCGGAGGGCGTTCGCCAGGGCGGAGGAACTGGTTGCCGCGGCGCGCCGGGAAGTCATCGCGCCCGGGCGCATCCTCCAGGCGATCAAGATTGGCATCGACGAGTCGTTTGAGGCGGGGCTGCGTAGCGAGCGATTGGCGTTCAGCGAGTGCATTGCCACGCGTGCCGCGCAGAACAAGATCTATGTGTTCTGCGCCGGGCGGCAGGCGGGAAAGGACCCGGAGGCGACGGGGCCGCGTCATGCCGCGTCCTCGACGAGCGAGCGGATCGCGCACGCCGGCGTGCTCGGAATGGGAACCATGGGCGCGGGAATCGCCCAGGCGCTTCTCGCCGCCGGCATCTCGGTGACCGCGTGTGACGAGAACCCGGACGCGCTCGATCGGGCGCTCCAGCGTCTCCGGGTGTCGCTGGACGGGCGTGTCAGGCAGGGGCTGCTCACCGCCGCACAGGCCGATCAGATGATCCGTCGTCTGCGCGTGACAACGGACTGCCAGGCGCTGGCAGACGCGCAAGCGGTGATTGAAGCGGTCATCGAGAGCGCGCCCGTCAAACGCGTCTGTCTTGCGCGGCTCGAGGAGCTGTGCTCGGCCGATACGCTCATCGCCACCAACACGTCGACGTTGAACCTGGATCTGCTCGCGGCGGACATGCGGTGTCCCGAGAGGTTGGTGGGCATGCACTTCTTTCATCCGGCTCAGCACATGCCGCTGGTGGAGATCGTGCGCCG
>Ga0194111_10009587_pt1 | contig 10521 bp, 8 predicted proteins | sample TA2KigC300mmetaG_FD_146194 | JGI IMG/M metagenome (GOLD analysis project Ga0194111, IMG submission 146194) | Freshwater microbial communities from Lake Tanganyika, Tanzania - TA2015033 Kigoma Deep Cast 300m | ecosystem: Environmental > Aquatic > Freshwater > Lake | place: Tanzania: Lake... | reverse complement strand
TTGCGCGGGTAGAGCCTGCTATTGGTCAAAGGCTGATCGCAACACGTGATGGGGGAGAGGGTTAGGGTGAGGGGGCGAAGCGGCGAACGAGATTCCATGCACGACCGCCGCGGCGCCGCGCCAACATTGGTTCCGCGAGTCTTTGCCTTATCAGGCGAGTCTCCAGCTCTTCGCGCGCCAGCGGGCTGCAAGTGAAGCTCCCTCCCTTGCCCTGCTTGCCGCAACACGTCGACCACCTCACTACGGGCTACGGAGGCTTTTGATCTTCGCTCAGCGGGGCAAATCCGGTACTATCGGCCCTCCGGATGGATTTCGAGGTCGGGATAGCCGGAGGATTCCTCCACGGCCCGCCGTGCAGCGAAAGGGACCTTCATGAAAATGCGCAACCCCTGGTTGATCCGTCTGGCCGCTCGTGCGGCAGCCGTGGTCCTCCGTGTCTGGCTGCGCACATTGCGGACAGAAGTTCAGTCCTGCGACCAGCGAGAGCACCCGACGGATCCGCAAGTGGAGCGTTTCATCTACGCGATCTGGCATGAGTCGCTGCTCGCACCAGCGAAGATGCACACCAACGCTCGCGTCATGATCAGTCAAAGTGCCGATGGCGAATTTATCGCTCAGGTCTGTCAAGGCCTGGACTTTGGGGTCAGTCGCGGTTCCAGCACGCGTGGCGGAGCGACGGGCCTGCTGGAGATGCTCCGCCACAGCGGATCGTCGCATTTGGTTCTGACCCCGGACGGGCCACGCGGACCGCGGCGGAAGGTTCAGCCGGGGATCATCCTATTGGCCTCGCGGACTGGTTTGCCCATCGTGCCAGTCGGCGTGGGTTTCACCCGCGCCTGGCGATTCGGCAGTTGGGACCGATTTGCCGTGCCGTGGCCCTTCAGCACGGTGACCGGTTTTCTGGGCGAGCCCATCAGAGTGCCCATGGGCCTGGACCGTGCGGGAGTGGAACAACATCGGCAGCGAGTCGAGGCGGCGATGCTCAGCGCCACGCACGCGGCGGAGCATCTGGCCGCGAGACACCAGGTTTGCGAACAGCCGGCGACCGTAACTGTCCAACGTTCCCCAGGGCCCGCCTCGACGACTTCCGTCTCGACGCGAGGTGAACTTCGTACACCGTCTGTGTAGTCTGTTTTCACGTTGTCTCCAAGGATAAGCACATGGACCGTCAAGAACTCAGCCAGATCCTTTTGGAATTGCTCGAGGAGGAAACCGGGGAGCAGTACACCGACGTGGACGATTCCACGAATCTCCGCGTGGGTCTGAAACTCGACTCGCTCGACATGGTCGGTTTGGTTTTGCACACCGAGGTGCGATTGGGCGTCCAGATCGACAGCAGCAAGTTGAACCACGTGGTCACGGTCGGCGATCTGTTGGATGTGCTGCAGGCCGTACTGCGGGAACAGAGCGGGCGTCACGCCGCCTAGGCGCAGCGCCGAGCAAGGGTCCGCCGAACGATCGACGAGGACCTTTGCAGGCCGCTGGCCTGTGGTGGGCGTAGGTTGGTACCGGCGTGGAGAGGCCGGTGTTCCGTCGAGTACACCCTTGTTTCAGGAAGAGACATGGCCGCGACCAGACTCGCCGTGTTCCGCGACACGCCCGACTGCGATATCGCATGCGCGGTGGCCGCCCATGCCATGGTCGAGGCCTGCCCGGAGGCGATGGAGACTCTCCGCACAACGCTGGGCCAAGAATCGGACTCCCCGCTTCCACCACGGTTCTTGCGGTATGCCGACGAACAGACGGTGGTCGGCATGGCCGCGGTTCTCCAAGCCATGGCCGCCTTCCCCGTTCCCCGGACCGACTTCTCGGACTGGGGCGTGCTGGCCGCTCCCTGCCTGCTGGGACGCATCAACGGTGCGTGCACTTTGAGCAAGTTCCAGCAATCGGGCCCGGCCGCTGTCTCGCCGCACGCCATCCCGCAACTCTCGTTGCACTCGGTGTCGAGCGCCATCAGCGTCGGCCTGGGCATGCACGGACCGAATTTCGGAATCGGCGGCGGCCCGGAATCGCTGGCTGAGGGGCTCACGGTGGGGCTGAGCTTCCTGGACGAGACGATCCTGCCCGGCATCTGGCTGGTGTTCACGCAGTGGGATCGCGAACCGATCCCCGACGGCCTGGGCGGCAGTTGCATCGACACCGTGTGCCGGGCTGTGGCCATGGCGCTGGTCCCGGGAACGACCGCAGGTGCCACGCTACGGTTGAGCCTCTGGCACCCATTGCGGCGCCTGAAAGTCGTTGGACTTCCCTCGCGCACGGCACCGCCGGATCGTCGGCCTGGCCTGATGGAACTGTCGGGTGCTCTGGCGGCACTGACTGCTGGCAACCAGTCCGCGCGGTGGTCGTATCCGTTGCCGTGGGGTGGACGTATGGAACTCCTTCTGGTTGCCAAACGGCACATGAAAGCCGTGTGAACATGCGCGACAACACTGTGTGGATCACCGGGATTGGAGCGGTCACGCCCTTGGGCAACGACTTCTCCACGTTCGCCGACAACTTACTGGCCGGGCGTTCTGGCGTGCGTGAAACGCCGCTCTATCCGCACGGCCCGCTGCCACGCCAATTCGCCGCCGCGATCGGCGATATCCCCGTGCCGCCCGGCTGGGACCCCGGTTCGTTCAGCCAATTGGCCCGGCTGGAACAGCTCAGTCTCAGTTGCGCCGCGCGTGCTCTGACGGACGCCGGTCTCTGGGAACAGCGTCAAGACTTGCGGGTAGGAATCGTGCTGGGCATGGGCGCCGAGTACCTGCGCGTCTGGGAGCTGGACATATTGGCCGGTGGGCGGCGCGTGTTCGAGCCCGAACGGGATGTGCAGTCGGTCGTGCACGCCGTGCGTGAGAAGCTGGACCTGAGCGGGCCGGCCGCGGCGTTGGCGGCGGCGTGCGCCAGCAGCGGTTTCGCGCTGGCCTTGGCGCGACGTTGGATCCAACTGGATCTTGTCGACGTCTGCCTGGCCGGCGGCTGCGACCTGGTTACGCCGATGGCCTACGCCGGTTTCCATAACTTGCGTGCGCTGTCCCGCCGCACGGACGACCCGGAAAAGGCCTCGCGCCCCTTCGATCGCGACCGGGACGGCTTCGTGATGGGGGAAGGCGGCACCGTGTTCGTGCTCGAGCCGAACAATCTGGCAGGCCAGCGCGACGCCCGGGTTTACGGGGAACTGGCCGGTTGCGGCACGACCAGCGATGCCTCGCACATGGTCATTCCCAGCTCCGACCCGCAGCCGGCCAGCCGCGCGATGCAGATGGCGCTGGAGAACGCCGGCGTTCGTCCTCAAGACCTGGGCTATGTCAACGCACACGCCGCTGGAACGCCCGTCGGCGATCGCGCCGAAACGCGCGCCCTGCGGCTGGCACTGGGTGAATCCGCAATGCACGTGCCGGTCAGTTCCACCAAGAGCATGACCGGCCACTTGTTGAGCGCGGCCGCGGCCGTCGAGGCCATGGCCTGCCTGGTGGCCCTGCAGCGTCAGACGATTCCGCCCACGATCAACCTGGACAACCCGGACGAAGAGTGCTGCCTGCTGCACGTGGCCAACCAGGCTTGGGACCGGCCCGTCCGTGTGGCCGCCTCGAACTCCTTCGGTTTCGGCGGCAGCAACATCTGCCTCGTGCTCCGCGCCGCGTGATCGCCGCGACCGGCCGATCAGTGTCTGGCCGCCTCCGGTCCGACCTCCGCGAGAAACGCGCGCGTCGCCGCGTGCCGCGGACGCTCGAAGATCTCCTCCGGCGCACCGGACTCGGCAAGTCGGCCTTCGTGCATGACGTGCACGGTGTTGGCAACGCCGCGGGCAAACCCGAGCGCGTGCGTCACCACAATCATGGTCTGCCCTCCCCGCGCCAGGTCGGTGATCGCGCTAATCACCTCGGCCGTCATGCGCGGGTCCAGTGCACTCGTGGGCTCATCGAACAGCATGGCCCGAGGCTTCATCGCCAAAGCTCGGGCAATCGCCACGCGCTGCTGCTGGCCGCCCGACAAGGTCGCCGGGCGCGCGTGCAGCTTGTCCGCCAGCCCGACCCGGCACAGGAGTTCCTTGCCTTCCGCTTCCGCCTCGTCCCGACTCATCCCCAACACGTGCCGCGGCGCCTCGGTCACGTTTTCGAGAACCGAACGGTGGGGGAACAGATTGAACTGCTGAAACACCATCCCGACTCGCCGGCGGATCTGGGCCAACACCTGGTCCCGCGGCCCCGTCGCGGTCAGCTCCAGCTCGTCCACTCGGATGCGCCCGCGATCGAACGACTCCAGTCCGTTGATGGTCCGCAACAAGGTGCTCTTGCCGCCGCCCGACGGACCCAAGAGCACGCACACTTCACCGTCGCGCACCATCAGAGAGACTCCGCGTAAGACATCTGTCTCTCCATACCGCTTGTGAATGTCAACCAGCTCAATCATGCCTCGGCCCTTCCGCGAGCCGCCGCTCCAGGCGGCGCACAAGGATCGTCAGCGGGTAACTCATCGCGAGATAGAACAACGCGGTGACGCAGCCCAGTTCGATGACCGCACCCGTGCTCTGCGCGTGAATGTAGTACTGCTTGCTCAGTTCCACCACCGTGATCACGGAGCAGACCGCGGTGTCTTTGAAGAGCGCGATGAAATCGTTCGTTACGGGCGGAATCACGAGCCGCACGGCCTGGGGCACGACGATGCGTCGCAGGGCCAGACCCCGCGACATGCCCAGCGAGAGCGCCGCTTCCATCTGACCACGAGGGATCGCCTGCAGACCGGCACGGTAAATCTCCGCCTCATAGGCAGCATAGTTGCCCGCCAGGCCCAGGATGGCCGCCGCCAACGCGGGCAAGGACAGCCCCAGCTCCGGGAGCAAAAAGAAGAGGACGTACAGCTGCAGAACCAGCGGCGTGCCACGCGTGATCTCGACATACCATCCCAGCGGATAACGAAGCAGCGTCGGCCCATACAGCCGCCCGATCGCCACCAGCAGACCGGCAACAATGGCCAACGGCATGGAAGCAACCGACAACAGGACCGTGATCACCGCGCCCTGGAGCAACAACGGCATGCGACGGAGCAGCGTGAGCGGCCGGCTGCCACCGCGCTCGGCCCCCGCCGCAGCCGCGGACTGACCGGCCGGCGGATCCGGGCGGAAGTTGCCTCGCTCGTCGGTCAACAATCCCCGCCGCCGCTGCGTCTCGTTCCACAATCCGTATCGCCCAAGAACCGCGGGGATCGTCCCGTCCTGCCAGCTCTCCAAAATCGCGGCGTTCAGCGCCCGTACCAACGACTCGTCCTCGCGCCGCGCCAGGATGACGTAGTAGCCGGGCGCCACCGGCTCCCCAAGTCGACGCAGCTGGCTGAATCGCGACTCGTAAAACGTCACGATCGGCAGGTCCTGGAGCGTCGCGTCCACGCCGTCGATCGCCAACTCGACCGCGCGCATCGCGTCCGTGTTGCCCTCGAACAACACGGGCGCCGCCGTCCCGGAGAAATGGTCGCGCACGTGGTTCTCCGCGGCAGAGCCGCCCAGCACCGCGATGCGGAACTTTCCATCGGCCGCTTGTCGCAAGTCCTCCAACCGTTCGAACCGCTCGTCATTCCGTCGCACCAGCATCTGCAGTTCATAGACGTAGTAAGGAATCGTCGTGCCGAATCGTTCGGCCCACACTTCCTTCCATTCGTAGCCGTTGAGCACGATGTCGATGTCGCCGCGCTGCAAGAGATCGGGCAGCTTCTCCCACTGCCCTTGCGCAAACCGGGCTCGCACGCCCAGCCTGGCTGCCAGCACCTGAGCCAACTCCACTTCGAATCCCTGGACCTGCGTGGGATCGTCGTCGCGCGGATAGACGTAAGGCCCGCCTCCCTCGGCGTCGGCGCCCCACACCAACTCGCCGCGGTGCCGGATCGTCTCCAGGCTGTCCGCTTGGGCGGCGGTCACCATGCAGCCGAGCATCACAAGCAAAAAGGTCAGTCCCAGCACGCTTCGCCAACATCCAATCCGCCCCGTGCCACGTGCCACTGGCTGAGCGAGCCCAGTACGTCCACCATCAGCGAATAACCGAACGGCGAGCGGAGCCAGTGCCGCGCTGGATGTCGTTCGCCGCGTGCCACGTGCCACTGGCTGAGCGAGCCGACTGCGTCCACTATCAGCGGTGAATCGCACGGCGAGCGGAGCCAGTGCCGCGCTGGATGTCGTTCGCCGAACACCGTGGGAGAGAAACCACGAACCAGCGGCGATCCGCGAGACTGCCGTGGGAGCGGTTGGAACAGATGGTAAACGGTCGTTTAGCCAAGGCGAGTCCGCAGGCGTGTCGCACAGTCCACGCCTCACGGAGTTCCTGGAAAGACCATCCAGGGATGCCTCAAGGGCCATCACGAACACATTGTGACGATCGCGTCGCGGACCTGCGTGGCAAACACCCGGTTCGCCGTGGTGCTTAACCGTCTTTCGGTGCGGCTGCGGCATGGGTCAACTTTTCCACGGTGGATGACGTCCATTCCTGAAAACAGACACGCTGCTCAACTTTAACAGTCCCTTTACGGGCCTGGAACCTGTCGCGGCCAGCACAATTGCCGCAGAGGATCCCCTCAGACGCTTGACCAATGGACGCCGGAAGGCCGCTCCACACTGGCTCCGCTCGCCGTGAGGCCTGTTGGCGGTGGTGACAATCTCACTCGGCTCGCTCAGCCAGTGGCACGCGCGCGTCACCACGCCCGGTGGAAGCTGGGACTCGCCCCAACCCGGGCAGCTGGCGCTGCCGTGATGCGGCATCAGGGGATATCCGGGCCGCATCTTCGTGAGCTGCGGAGAGAGACGCAGCGACCGTCGTATTCACGGACGCGCCCCTATTGCTCTTCCTTCTGATCCCGTGGCTTGGGCGGCCACAGGTCGTCTTCGTCCAACTCATCGTCATCGGGACGCGATGTGCCGTGACGCTTGGCGAGCTCCACGCCGGACAGCGTCGCGTAGATCGGGTCATACGCCGGCACGATAAGGCTGCGACGCCAGTACTGCTCCGCCAGGTCCGTCTTCTCCAGCCTTTCGAGTTCCTTGGCAATGAAATAGGCGAAGGCACATCGCGTGCCTTCCGAGAGTTTGCCCAACAGCGCATCGATGTGCGCGAGGCGCTGGTCCGAAGCATCCCCCGTCGTCATCAGTTCCATTACGGCAAGTCCGGCCGCGACCGCCTCGGGAGTGAGCGTGGCTTCCCTGGGCACTCCCTCGGTCGCCGCTTTCTTCATCGTGGCCAACGTTTCCGCGCTGGCCGCAACATCACCTTTTTCCCGCAACAACTGCGACACCATGAAGGCGCAGGTGAAGCTGGGGTAGGCAGCCAGCGCCTTGCGGTAGGTCTCCAATGCACGGTCTCGATCACCCTGCAGCAAGTGATAGCCGCCGAGCAGCACGAGATCATTGCGGCTCAGTTGCGTGGCGGGTCCTCCCAGTTTTTGCGGAATTCCGAGCGGCACTTTGAAGAACTCCGCCGCAAATCCCTCGGCTGACTTGACGTCGCCGCGCCCCGTCCTGCGGCACCAGAAGTACCACGAATAGCCGTCGGCGCTCGCGTATCCGGTCGCCGATCCCCGCATCCACTCCTCGGATTCCTCCCACTCGCCCAGTGCTTCCGTCACATAACTGGCCTGCTTCATGCCCCAACTGGATGCCGTTTGGCCGGCGGCCACGGCATGCGGCTTGGCCTTCCGCCACCTTCCGTGCAAGGCATACCCGCCAGCCAGCGCCGTGTGGGCGCTGGCGTGGTCCAATCCAGAGTCCTCGGTCTGGAGGAATTGCAGCAACATCTGTTCCCACTTCGTGATATTCCCGTAGTCCAAATGGTAATCGGCGATCTTGAGCGTCGATTCGGTACTGGGAGCCAACTCGTAGGACTTGTCATAGCACCGAATCGCGCCTTCCCGATCATTCAACTGGTCAAATCGGTCTCCCAACATCAGGAAGGCGAAGGGGTCTTCCTTCAATTGTCCCTCCCAACTCCTTAACTGCTCCAAGGAAGGCGAGCTAGCGTTGTTGATTGCCGACCGTTTGCCCATGTCCGAACCGGGTGCGACCCTGCGAAGACTGTCGCCCAGCCCAGCAGCGGTTGCGCGATCAATTGGCGTCGCACCCGTGAGACTTCTGGCGTATTCCACCATGGAGGGCATGGTGAAATCGTAATATGCGGTATCAAAGCCAGCTTTGCCGATGCTGTTTCCCGCGGAATCGAGGACGTTCCAGCTGCGGTAGAACATGAGGCGCGCATTCATGCGCGGATCTTCGAACTGAAGACCGCCCATCACCTTCTGCAGCTCGCTGACATCGCGGCGGCTGTTGTACCGATACGAGTCGATGTACGCCGCGTAGCGATGGTCTTGCACCAGCGGCAACACGGAATCGACCTCGTCCGCCAACGAATACTCCACGGCGTTGGTGGCCACCAGCAGGTATGTCGCGATTTGAACGAACTGCTCTTCCTCCAACAGGAAGGCCAACAGCGACCAGGAGGGATCGGGGCCGGCGTCCTGTTCCGCGGCTTTGCGGAGTGCCTTGGCCAACGAACGCGGCAGACCTGAGAAGGTGCGGTACCAATCATCGTCTCCAAAAGGCTCCTTCGGAGACCCACTTGCGTCGGCGTGCCCCGCGAGCAACTTCTGGACGGCGTCGGGCAATCCCGCGATTGCTCCGACGTTGCGGGGCAAGAACCGCTCGAAATTCCGCGGCCCCATTGCCGCTGCCATCCGCGTGGTCCCGAGACCGGCGCCCCAAATGGCCGTATCCGCGAAGACACCCGTGGCGGTCGGTATCACGGTGGCACACTCCTCGGCCGCATCCGTCACCCAAGTCCCTATCCCATACGCCGAAGTCAATTCGAACCACATCCGCAAGGCCCACGGCTTGAGTTCCGGCGCCTCGTCTCCGACCTGCTTCAGCGCCTGGCGATCGCACTGCGAATAAGGCCCTATCAACCGGGTCCACGACGGGGCCACTTCTGGCGAGCCGGCCGCGTCACCCGCGTCACCCGCGTCGCCGGCGGGTACTTCGAGTTGCCCCAACTGCCGGAGATCATCCAAAGCCAGGTGCAAGGTCCCAGTCAACGTCCAGGCGTAGGCGCGGTGCCAGCGAGCCAGGCGGCTCTCCTCACACCGGACCATCATGCGCTGCGCGTACAGCCATGAGCGCGCCGCAAAGACCTCGGTCGCCGTACACCATTGATGCCTCGTCAACATGGCCAGATTGGCATAGCCGCGGACCAATACTCCGAGCCACGCCGGTGACTCGCCCTGTTCCGCGATCGCCCGATGAGCTGCCCGCACGGCCGCGTACTGGGCCACGAGGTCCACCTGACGCAGCAATTCCTCGATTTCCGCGCCGGGATCGCGAGCCTCACCGGCCGACTGCTCGCGCTTCCGCAGGCCCGCCGCCTGCAACGCCTCCACAAACGCGCCGCGACTCTCGACGTCCAGAATCGGAATCATGCCCGAGTAGATATAGACAGCCGTATTGGAATATGTGTAGGTTTTTTCAAACACGGGGCCGCCACCGTCGGGAGATGCGAGCTTGACCCGCCAATTGCGATTCGCGTCGGCTCGTTCCACCAGCCTCAGTTCGAGAACGTGCCCAACGCGGGGCGGTGTTTCGTGCAGCGTCTCGTCGCACGTCGCCGCTCCCATCTCGTCGCGCGCCGACAACAACATCGCTTGGCGGATCAACTCCCGGCACTGACGGAACGGATAGACGCCGTCCCTGTCGGTCCGGTAGGGCAGAAACTCAGTACGCAGATGGAGCACCTGCCGCTGGGTATCCTCGGACGCATCAGGAGACGCATCGTCAGACGCGGCATACGCAGGTCCCGCCATCTGTAACAGGAGACATACTCCCCACAACGTTTTCGGATTCGTCAGACCCATAATCGCGACCCTCGCTCTGACGACGCGCGCCTCAGGCGCGTCTTGCCTTGATGTGCCGCCCCGGCCGTTATTGGAACACCTTTCAAACGGTTGTCAATCAGCGGACGGCCTCCGCCAGAAACGCGGTGGCGAGGCACGCTCTTTGGAGTGCGGCGACTCGTCGCCGCTTTCTTTCTTGCAGCGGCAATCCGTCCCAATTCGCTCGATGGCCCGACGGCGCCGCGGAAAAAAAACGCGGTGGCGAGGCACGCTCTTTGGAGTGCGGCGACTCGTCGCCGCTTTCTTTCTTGCAGCGGCAATCCGTCCCATATCGCTCGATGGCCCGACGGCTCCGCGGGGCAAAAGAAAGCGGTGACGAGTCACCGCACTCCGAAGCCTCTCGCCGCGTTCGTTCCCGCAGCGGGAAGCCGTCGCAAATTGTTCGCTGGCCGGACGACTCCTCAGGACAAAAGAAAGCGGTGACAAGTCACCGCACTCCAAGGCCACTCGCCGCGTTCGTTTTCGTAGCGGCAGTCCGTCGCAAATCCGTTAATAACCGGACGCCGCCGCAGAGGCGGAGAGCGTATGGCGGCGCATGGTGTGCCGCATTAAATGTACCTTTCCCGGTTTCTTCGCCTGTTGCCTCCGGGACTTCCGTTGGCGTATGAGCTTGCTTTACAATAG
>Ga0194111_10009584_pt1 | contig 10521 bp, 12 predicted proteins | sample TA2KigC300mmetaG_FD_146194 | JGI IMG/M metagenome (GOLD analysis project Ga0194111, IMG submission 146194) | Freshwater microbial communities from Lake Tanganyika, Tanzania - TA2015033 Kigoma Deep Cast 300m | ecosystem: Environmental > Aquatic > Freshwater > Lake | place: Tanzania: Lake... | reverse complement strand
CACCTGTAACAGATTACATTGCAGAATGTTTTCTTAAAATAGCAGAACATCTTTCGTATCGTCCTAATTTTATGAATTATCCGTTTCGGGAGGAAATGGTGGGAGACGGAATAGAAAATTGTTTACTGTATGCACATAATTTCAATCCAAGAAAATCTAAGAATCCGTTTTCATATTTCACTCAAATAATATATTATGCGTTTTTGCGCCGAATAGAAAAAGAGAAAAAACAAGCATATATCAAATACAATTATATGAAAATGAATGACGAAGATGGTCTATTAACCAAATGGATGAAAGATAAAGATTACGAAGAGTATAACGAAGATTATACTTTTAAATTACTTTCTGATCAAGATATAGAAAAACTCGAACCTAAGAAAAAAAGATCTAAGAAAAAAAGATCTAAGAAAAAAAAATCTAAGAAAAATTTATTCGAAGATTGAATTCAATGAAAATTGCTCTTATAAACGATACTCACTTTGGAATCAGAAACGATTCTAGTTTTTTCTTGGAACAAAGTTTAAAATATTTTGAAACTCAATTTTTTCCAGAAATAGAAAAAAGAGGAATAAGTACAATTATTCATCTTGGAGATTTCTTTGACAGAAGAAAATATATAAATTTTAATACATTAAAGCAAGTAAGAAAGAGATTTCTAGAAAGAATAGAGCAGCATTATAAATTTCATATCATTATAGGAAATCATGATACTTATTTTAGAAACACAAATGAAGTCAATGCTCTAAAAGAATTATTTCGCGGATACGATAATATTGTGTTACATGATGAACCAACAAAAGTTCAATTTGAAGAATTAAGTGTTAGTTTTATTCCATGGATTAATGATTCCAATCTTACAGAATATACAAATTATATCACTGAAACTAATTCTTCTGTTTTGATGGGTCATCTGGAAATAGAAGGTTTTGAAGTTATTAGTGGTGTAAATTCTCCTGTGGGAATTAAAAGAAATATATTTGACAAATTTGAGATGGTTCTTTCGGGTCATTTTCATATCAAACAGTCTAAAAGAAATATTCATTATTTGGGAACTCAGTATCAATTAAATTTTGGAGATGCTGGAGTAATTAAAGGCTTTCATATTTTGGATACCGAAACTCGAGAATTAGAATTTATAGAGAATACTAATAGACTATTTAATGTCATTAGATATGATGATACTGTAATAACAGAAGAAATTTTAGAAGACGATTTTTCAAAACTACAAGGAACTTTTGTAAAGGTTTTAGTTCAAACAAAAAATAAACCATTATTATTTGACAAATTCATGGAAAAGTTGTATAATGTGGATACTCAAGAATTAACAATTATTGACGACTTTGGAGAAAAACAAGAAAATAAATCAATTGATATAACAGAAGATACTCTAAGTATTATAAATAAAGAGATTGATCTTCTTGAAAATGATTTAAATAAAACAAAATTAAAATTGACTGTTAAGGACTTATACATGGAGGCACTTACTTTATGACAACTACACTCGAAGAAAACAAAACAGAAACACAAACACAAACACCAACACCAACAGCGACTGAAACACCTTCAGTTACAATACCGGAACCACAGCCACAACCAGTTACACCGCCAAAGTCTTATGCGACGTATCCTGGTGTTTTTTACTTGGATCCAACAACAAATAAAATGGAACGATCATATCCTACCAAATTACTAGAAGTTAAAAGTTATATTGCAAAGTCGCCAATTCACGGTATGGGATGTTTTGCGAAACAAGATATTCAGATGGGAGAACTAATTGAAGAGTGTATAGCCATTATTACAGACACAACAACAAAATCCAATACCGATTTTGTAATTAACAATTATCTGTTTACTTGGCCGTGTGAATATCAAGATCCTATTTGTAATGAACACGGTCCAACTTATTTTGTTCCATCCGGAAATTCTTTAATATATAACCACTCCGATACTCCAAATGCGTATTGGATCTTTGATAAGGCAATGAAAAGAATATTCATGGGTGCCCTGAGAGATATTAAACAAGGAGAAGAAATTACTTGGTACTATGGTCATGGATACGCACATAAGTTAAGAACACAAAATGATCCAAATGCTCAGAAAACAGAAGGATGCGGAACCTGTGCTGCAAGACGAAAACAACTCCAAGAAATGAATCAGCCCAAAACAACTATTTTAAACGAAAAAATAGAAAAGATGAAAAAGGAAGCTCTCGAAAAGATGATAAAAAATAAAGAAAAAGAAACAGTAACTTCTGATTCAACAGAAGAAACTCAATTCAGATCAATGGTGGTTCCAGAAAAAATATTAGATGATACTCCGCTTACATGATTATATTTAAAACAGTAAAATTTAAAAACTTCGGTTCATTTGGAAACACATTTACTCAAATAAATTTAAACAAAAATTCAAAAACACTTATATGTGGAAATAATGGCAGCGGAAAGTCTTTTGCATTTTTGGATTCGATAACATACGCACTTTTTGGAAAACCTTTTCGAAAAATCAATATACCTCAATTAACCAATAGCATTAATGGTAAAAATTGTATTGTAGAAATAGATTTCCAAAAAGGAACAGATGAATATAAAGTTCGTCGAGGTTTAAATCCTAAAATATTTGAAATCTATAAAAATTCAGAATTAATCAATCAAGATTCTAATAGTCTAGATTATCAAAAGATTTTAGAAGAATCCATTCTGAGAATGAACTATAAGACCTTTACTCAGGTAGTTATTCTGGGAAGTTCTTCGTTTGTTCCGTTTATGCAACTAAGCGTAGCAGACAGAAGACAAGTAATAGAAAATATTTTAGATATTGATGTGTTTTCTAATATGAATGTTTTGTTAAAGGGAAAACTCATGCAGTTAAAAGAAACTGTAAAGACAGTTTCGTCTAAAATAGAAGTTCAACAAGCTAAACAAGAAACACAAGAAAATTATGTTAGTACTTTACAAAGAGAAGAAGACTCAAAAGAAATAGAATTTAAAACAGAACTAGAACAGTTAGAAATAAGACATGAAGTTTTATTAACAGAATTCCAAGAACTGGATCAAAAAATTGCAGCATTACGCGAAGAAATAACAAATAAAGATTCTGTTAAACAACAATTACAACGAGCAAAGGATCTACATGGTAAATTTCAGACCAATATTAAAACTGCAAAAAAAACTATTGACTTTTATCATAAGAATGACTCTTGTCCTATGTGCAGTCAAACTATACAAGAAGAGTTTAAAACAAGCGAAATAAAACGACACAAAGAAAAACAAACAAAGTTAGAAACATCTTTAACTGATTTATTAGATGAAGAAACTAGACTAAATCAATTGCATGAAAAAATATCTAAAACAATAGATACAATCACTGAACTTCAGATTCTTCACGGCAAAAAAGAAAGCATTATAGATTCCATTAAAACTCAAATTCAAACTTTAGAATCCAAGAAAAAACAAAAAGAAAATCAAGGATTTTTATTACAACAAGAAAAATCTAAACTGGAGTCTATTTGTAAAGAAATAGAAACTTTAGAAAAACAAAAACAAGAATTATCAGAAAATGTCGTATATGATGAGTGCATATATTCTTTATTAAAAGACTCTGGTGTTAAAAGTAAAATTATCAAATATTATTTGCCTCATATAAATTCTTATATTAATAAATTTTTAAGATCTATGGATTTTTTTGTTCAGTTTCATCTAGACGAAAATTTTAATGAACAAATAAAAAGTAGAAACAGAGACGAGTTCTCCTATGAAAATTTTTCAGAAGGAGAAAAAATGAGAATAGATCTGTCTTTACTTTTGGCCTGGAGAGAAGTAGCTCGAGCAAAGAACAGCGTAAACTGCAATCTACTTATAATGGATGAGGTTTTCGACTCTTCATTAGATTCTATGGGAATGGAAGAACTTATGAAACTTGTAAATACATTAGATAATTCTGCTAATATTTACATTATTAGTCATAAAGCCGATCAACTAATAGATAAGTTTCAACATGTGGTTTCTTTTGAAAAGAAACAAAATTTTAGTAAAATGATCTCAAATTAATTACTTGACTGTGGTAAAGTTTTCTATATACTGGAATTATGGCACGAAAACGCAAACCAATTTCACTCTCTCCTGTAGTTCTGCAAAGTGCAGAATACGGCACAAAAGAATATGACAACGAATTTTACGGGAAGTTTCTTTACTATAGTGAAAAAACTACAGATCAGATCTGCAAAGAAACCGTAATAACATATTTAAAAACAAATAATAAAGCTTGTTCTAATTTAGAAACTCTTAATTCTAAAAATTTCAAACCTGTAGGTTTGTATCTTAAAATGCAACAAGACGGTATTCGTCTTCCAGAAACTGAAAAGAATTTATTAGAATCAGGAATTCAAAATTTTATACGATTGGATGCGAAGAGAGGATTAGAATTACAACAAATTCGAAAAACTAAATCAGTACAAGAAAAATATTTTGTACAAAAGACTGTCTCAGAAATACTAAATGTATTAGATAATCAGGTTGTTGCAATTCAAAAAAATCAAAGACCTCAATTAGATTTTAAAACTTTTATCGGAGGATTGACTAGTGGTATAATAAAACTAGTAGAAGATGAGATGAAATCTTTATTAGAAAAAAATATTAAAGAACTAAAATTAGCTCGAAATAAAAAAGATCTTCAATTAGTAGAAGGATACTCTTATCTCACTTCAAAACAATTAAAATCTTTATTAGAATTTTCGGAAGATTTATTGAAAAGATTACAAACTGGTCTTGTAATTAGATCTAAGAGTCCAAGAAAAACAAAACCCAAAACTGTGGATAAATTAGTCAAAAAAGTAAAGTACATGGAGCGATTTCCTGAATTAGGATTAATTTCTGTTAATCCAACTGAACTTATTGGAGCAAATATCGTATATATTTACAACACAAAAACTAGATTCTTAGAACGATTTGAATCTGAACAAGGAATCGGAGTTCGAGGAACAACACTAACCGATATAAAAGAACCAGCAGTAAAGAAAAAGATTAGAAATCCAGAAGTGTTTAAATCAATAAATACAACCAATAAAAATTTTATGGAAAGATTCTGGTCTGGATTTAAGACAAAACAAGGAATAGCAAATCCCAGAATTAATGGTCATTGTATTTTATTAAGTTGTATAAATATTAAAAATGAGTCGTGATACTGTTTCATTATATAAAAGATACACTCCAGATGGAGCTCCTCGTACCTTCTTAAGAAATCAGTATGTAATGTATCAGGATAAAATTTTTAAATTTATATATCCTGTATCAGATCGATATCAATTTAATTGGAATGAAGTTCCTGAACCAATCGGATCCGAATACTGGAAAGAAGAAATATTACCTCCCGCATTCTTTAAAGGAGAATCTGCACCAGAAGGTCTAAAAATTATTGGAGATCGTTGGCAAAATCCAAAAACTAATAAAATTTATACTTGGATAAAATCTGGATCAAGATATTTCTGGAGCAGTTGACTTTTTAATTTTTTATGATATGATTCTTTTATGATTCTAGTAGACAACAGTCAATTACTAATTGCCAGTATATTTCAGAACATGAAGTCCAATCCAGTAATGGATACAGATTTTATAAGACATCTGGTATTTAATTCGTATAGATCTATCAATAAAAAATTTGGAAATCAATACGGAAAAATAGTTGTCTGTAATGATGCAGGTCCGTCTTGGAGAAAAACTAAATTTCCATATTACAAACAAAATAGAAAACGAAAGCAACAGACTTCTGGTGTAAATTGGACAGAGATATACGAAAATATGTCAATTGTTCGATCTGAAATATTAGATGTTCTACCTTACAAGAATATCAGAATCACAGGTGCAGAGGCAGACGATATTATTGCTGTGCTGGCAAAGCATCATCATCAAACAGAATCTGTTTTAATAGTATCAAACGATAATGATTTTCAACAACTTCAAATTTATCCAGAAGTAGAACAATACAGTACTATAAAGAAAGATTTTGTTCGTTGTGAATCTCCTAAACAATATCTACTAGATCATATTATGGAAGGAGATTCAGGGGACGGAATACCTAATATCTTGTCAGACGATGATACTTTTATGACAGAAGGAAAACGACAAAACAGATTGACTCGTCAGAAAAGAAAAGAAATACTAGAAAATTTAGGATCTATTACAGGAACTGAATGGGCAGATAACTGGTCTAGAAATAAAATGTTAATTGATTTGAGTCAAATTCCAGATGATTTAGAATCACAGATACTAGAGGCCTATTCTCGTCCTGTTCAAACTAAAATCAGTTTATTAGATTACATGATATGTCATAAACTGAATAATTTACTAGAAAGTGTAGGAGACTTTTAATGCGATCAGAGTATTCAGATGATTTTGAGTCGTGGAAATCTAAAAAAGCAAAATCAGTTTTCCGAAAAGATAAAAAATCTCAAAAAAATAAAGGAAAAAATAATTTTCGAAGAGAAGTGCAGGATTATATTGACAGACGAACAGATGTGGACTATGATATGAAAGGAAATACCGATTATGGTTACTAAAATGAAAACATTTACATTATCAAAACAAACTCTTGGAATATTAAAGAATTTCTCTGGCCTCAACTCAAACATCCTGATTAAACCAGGCAGTGTTATCAAGACTATTACTCCGTCTAAAAACGGAATGGCAGAGGCAACAGTAACAGAAGATTTTCCAGTTGAATTTGGTATTTGGGATCTTCAAAAGTTTCTTGGTGTAGTAAGTTTATTTAACTCTCCGACATTCAACTTTGCCTCAAAGAGTGTCACCATTTCAGACGGCAACGACTCTAATATAGTGTACTACTACAGTGAACCCAAGTTACTTACAGTACCTACAAAAAATGTTAATATGCCCAAGACAACAGTAAAGGTCAGTCTGACAGAAAAAACTTTTGCTGATTTGCAACGAGCTGCTGCAGTAATGCAATTACCTGATATCTCATTTCAAAACGAGTCTCAAAAGATCTATGCTGTAATCTGTGATATGGCAGATCCAACATCTAATTCGTATAAGACTCTTATCGCAGAAGATTACTCTGGTAAAGAACAAATGACCTTGAACTTTAAAATAGACAATCTCAGAATGTTACCTGGAACGTATACCGTCAGGTTCTCCACGAATGTAGTAGGAGAGTTTACTAATGATACGATACCAGTCAAGTACTGGTTTGCCATGGAAACTAATTCTAAATTCGAATAAGAAATGAAAACTTCAACTGACTTTCTTTGGGTGGAACGTTATCGTCCACAAACTATTAAAGACTGTATTCTTACTAAGAGTCTGGAATCTACATTTCAGGAAATGGTAAAGAAACAAGAAACTCAGAATCTGTTATTTTACGGTACTGCTGGAGTAGGAAAAACTACTGTGGCAAAGGCCTTATGCAGTGAAACAGGATCTGATTGGATCATGATTAATTGTTCAGAAGACGGAAATATTGATACTCTTCGAACTAAAATCAGACAGTTTGCCAGTACAGTAAGTCTGACCGAGGCCAAAAAGGTGGTTATACTAGATGAGTTTGATTATTCTAATGCAAATTCTATTCAACCTGCACTCCGAGGAGCAATTGAAGAATTTGCAAATAATTGTAGATTTATTTTGACCTGCAATTACAAATCCAAGATTATCGAGCCGATTCATTCCAGATGTACTGGTGTAGATTTTGCCATACCTCGGACGGAAAAACCTGAAGTGGCCAAACGATTACTTCGTAGATTAGAGTTTATTCTTAAATCAGAACAAGTTCAATACGATAAGGCCATTCTGAGTCAATTGGTATTAAAACATTTTCCAGATTTCAGACGAATAATCAACGAACTGCAAAGATACTCGGTTTCGGGGTCTATCGACCAGGGAATTCTGTCAAATTTAACCGAAATTGAACTTCGAGACTTGTTTCAGGCCCTAAAAGAAAAGAACTTTAATTCTGTTCGAAAATGGGTAGCCCTGAACGCAAACGAGAACCCCACAGAACTGTTCAGGCGGGTCTACGATTCCCTACAGGACGTTCTTGTACCTCAGACCATTCCCAATGCGATAACCTTGTTGGCAGACTACCAATACAAGTCTGCGTTTGTAGCAGACCAAGAAATTAATATGATGGCCTTTCTTATAGAACTTATGGTGGCCTGTGAATTTAAGTGACGTATTAAATTCAATCAATTACACTAAAGTAAACCTGCTTGCACAGGGCCTAAACTCGGAATACGTTCCGTATGTGGTTAATCGGTGTCTTTCTTATTTTCCAGACACCTTGTTTCATGCCAACAGGATGAATACTCGATCCAGCCTGACTCGAGATCAACAATACCAATATTATCTTGAAGGCCTTTCTAAAAGAAAACGATTCAGTAAATGGATTAAACCGGAAACTGATTCTGATCTGGAAACAGTTATGCAGTATTACGGATATTCTAGAAGACATGCCCAGACCGTTCTTCCGTTGATTTCTAAGGAACAAATGGATCAACTTAAAAATTCTCTTAAAACAGGAGGTCAAAAGCCAAAAAACCATAAATAATTCAAATAATGATGTTGCAATCATTAATTATGGAGAATTTATGGAAACAAATGAATCAAACGAAGATCCAGATATTTTTGATGGACTGGGTGTAGAAATTATTCTTAGAAGCAAAGAAGACTTTCTGAAAGTAAAAGAAACTCTTACTCGTCTTGGAGTAAGTTCTAGAACGGAAAAAAAACTATGGCAAAGTTGTCACATCTTACACAAACGAGGTAAATACGCCATAATGCATTTCAAAGAAATGTTTTTATTAGATGGCCTAGAAAGTAATCTGAGCGAAGAAGATGTGGGCAGAAGAAACACTATAGTTCGATTATTAACTGAATGGGGTTTAGTTGTACCGGTAGACGAAGAAGAATACAAAGAGCCTCAAATAAGCTTAGCAAAACTTAAAATAATTTCACATAAAGACAAACAAGATTGGCAACTCATTCCTAAATACCATATCGGCAAGAAGTGATTTGAACTTTTTATATTATGAAGACAGAATTAATTTCGTTCTACGCTGATGTAGACAACAGAACTTATTACAGTGATCATGCCCGCAGATTAAAAGAAAACTGCGAAAAATTAAATATTCCTATAGACATCAGAGAACTAACTTCCAAACACGACTACAGATTAAATTGTTTAAGTAAACCTAAATTTATATTGGACATGTTAACAGAGAAAAAACGTCCAATTGTATGGATGGACGTAGATTCCATAATTCATCAGACACTTGATATATTTGATGAGTTAAGTGATATTGACGTGGCGTTTGCCTATCAACTATACAATCCCACTCAGGCACCAATCAATATACCTAAGGCGTCTCCTATTTACTTTAATTATACTGATATAATGCTTGAATTTTTACAGTATTGGATTACAATGACAGAACAGGCCAATCAGTCTGATACTCCTGTATTTGATCATGAATTATTAATGTTTAGTGTTATTCCAAAATACTATAATAAAATGAAGATACATCGTCTTAATAGAGAATATGCAGTTTGGCCAGGAACTAGCTTGGAATCAGATGAAACTCCCAGAATAACAATGGGAATAGCAGACGGAGACTCTAAACGAAAAGGTTTGGAAAATATGGGAATGTCTTCAGAAAATATTGATTATCAACTCATAGGAAATCGTTTTAATGAAACCTAAAATTAAATGTTTAGGTGCTCCTTTTGATACAGAGTTTTCTTCGTGTTCCGATATTAAACCTGTAAATTTTGAATGGAGTTTGGTAGAAGGAGATTATCTGGTTCATATCGACCGAGGTTTATTCATAGAACCAGAATCAGATTTTTTAAAAGAAAAGCGATTTGGATGGACATGTGAATCTAGTCGTATTATTCCTGATGTGGTAGAATTTTTAAAACAAAAACACAATGTTTTATTCAACGAGTACTATAATAAAATATTTACACACGACTCAGAATTACTCAAATTAGATTCAAGATTTGTGTATTGTCCAAATGGCAGTAATTATCCGTGGATACGAAAATATGATTGGAATATATACGAAAAATCAAAACTGTGTTCTATGTTCTGTTCTCCTAAACGAACGACAGAAGGACATGTGTATCGTCATAACGTTGCTAGACTAGTCTTAGATAAAGGATTTGATGTATTTGGTGGAGCTCATGGAACTCCTAGAACAGTCAGTGATCCGAGAAATCCTTGGAATACTAAACTAAATGGAGTTAAAGATTATATGTTCAATATAGTAATCGAAAATGCAGTATACGATTCATATTGGACAGAAAAATTAACAGACTGTTTTGCTACAGGAACTGTTCCTGTATACTGGGGTACTAGACAAATACCAAAAATATTTGACCCAGAAGGAATAATTTCGTTACAAATAGGACAAGAATGTGACTTACTGGAATCTCTTTCTCCAGAATTATACGCAAATAAACGTAAAGCCATAAGCAATAATTTAGAAGTTCTTAACAATCTAAAATTAGA
>Ga0194111_10009583_pt1 | contig 10521 bp, 5 predicted proteins | sample TA2KigC300mmetaG_FD_146194 | JGI IMG/M metagenome (GOLD analysis project Ga0194111, IMG submission 146194) | Freshwater microbial communities from Lake Tanganyika, Tanzania - TA2015033 Kigoma Deep Cast 300m | ecosystem: Environmental > Aquatic > Freshwater > Lake | place: Tanzania: Lake... | reverse complement strand
GGTGGAATGTGTGCGTCTGCCCGGGGATGGGCTGTGCGTCTCAACCCAGGTTGGCTGCGCCGTGGGTTGTACCTTTTGCCGGACCGGGCAGGCGGGCCTGATCCGCCAACTCGGCAGCACCGAGATCGTTGCTCAGGTCGTGCTCGCGCGCCGCATCGGGCCGGTGAATCGCGTGGTTTTCATGGGCATGGGAGAGCCCGCACATAACCTGGACAAGGTGTTGGAGGCCATTGACCTGCTCGGGACTCTGGGCGGTATCGGTCACAAGAATCTGGTGTTTTCGACGGTCGGCGACCGGCGCGTCTTCGAACGCCTGCCCACGGGCACCGTCAAACCGGCCCTCGCCTTATCCCTGCACACCACCCGGGCGGACCTGCGCCGCACCCTGCTCCCCAAGGCGCCCGACCTGACGCCAGAGGAACTGGTCGAACTCGGCGAGTTATATGCCCGCGCGACCGGCTATCCGATCCAGTATCAATGGACCCTGCTCGAAGGCATCAATGACACGGACGAAGAACTGGCCGGTATCGTGCGCCTCTTGAAGGGTAAATACGCGATGATGAACTTCATCCCCTACAACGCCAGCGATGGCCTGCCCTACCGCCGCCCAACGCCCGAACGCGCCGCCCGCATGGCTGGCGTCCTCCACCAGCAAGGCATCATCACCCGCCTGCGCCAATCGGCCGGGCAGGATGTCGAGGGCGGTTGCGGCCAGTTGCGCGCCCGCCATCTCTGACGACGGTGCTTAATCTCCGCGTTCACTATCACGACGCCCAGTGCGTCATTGTGGAAAAACCTTCCGGTCTGCTGGCGGTGCCCGGTCGGCAGGCGCTGCCAGATCTCGCCAGCCAGGTGCAAGCCGCGTTTGCCGATGCCCGCGTGGTTCACCGCCTGGACGAGGCCACCTCGGGGCTGATGCTGTTCGCGCGCGGCGAGGCGATGGCCGGGGCCTTTGGCCGCCTGTTCCAGGATCGCAAGGTCAACAAGCGTTACGAGGCCATCGTGCACGGGCGGGTCGAGGCGGCAGACGGGGTGCTCGACTGGCCGCTGATCTGCGACTGGCCAAACCGTCCCCGGCAAAAGGTCTGTTTCGAAACCGGCAAGCCCTCGCAAACCCACTACACCCGGATCGCTCTCCTGCCCGAACGCAACGCCACGCGCCTCGCCCTGATCCCGCTCACGGGCAGAACGCACCAGTTGCGCGTCCATCTGCTGCAATCTGGCCACCCCATTCTTGGCGACCGCCTCTACGGCGACGACAGCGTCCGGAACGCCGCCCCACGCCTGCTGCTGCACGCCTGCGAACTGGATCTTGTGCACCCGATCAGCGGAAAGGCCCTCCGCATCACCTCGCCGGCCCCGTTCTGAGCCATGACTTAACGCCATGACTTAACGCGTAGAGGGCCTGCGCTACGCCTTAACCGGCAGTCCGGCATTGGCGCAATCAGATCTCTCCAGCCACGATCTTGAGCAGTTGCACGCTGGCCGTCATGCGCCGCCCCTTCAGGCGTAAGGACTGAATCTCGGCGCTCTGTTCGGCGCGCTGCGTGGCCAGGGCATCCAGACCGCTGATGGTCCCCACCTGATAGCGGGCCGCCGCGATGGCATTGGCGCGGCGCGCTGCGGCCAGCGCCATCTCCTGATGCGTGGCCTGGCTGGCCAGGGCGTGGGCAGCGGCCAGGCTGTCCTGAACCTCCTGAAAGGCCGCAAGCACCGTCTGGCGATATTCCGCGACCACTCCCTCATGCGCGGCCTCGGCGCGAAACACCCCTGCGCGCCGAGCATCCGCGTCAAACACGGTCAGGGCCAGGGACGGCCCCAGAGACCAGAAGTGGATCGGCTGGCTGGCAATCCGGGCCAGATGATTGCCGCGCAGGCCCGCATCTGCCGTCAGGTTCAGGGCTGGGAAAAAGGCTGTCTGGGCCTGACCGATGGCGGCGTTGGCCGCCGCCACGCGCCGCTCGGCGGCCTGGATATCAGGACGCCGCTCAACCAGACGGCTGGGGATCAACACCGGTACGGCGAGGACCTTGGGCAGACTCGTCCCGGTCGCCAGCGTCAGGGCCGGGTCGCCAACCAGGGTCGCCAGGGCATGACGGGTCTGGCGCACCAGCAGGGCGTTTTCCTCGGCCTGCGCCTCGCTGTTGGCGAGTTGCGTCTCGGCCTGGGCGACATCCAGACCCGACACGACACCGGCACGATAACGCTCACGGGTCAGGGCAAGAAAACGCCGGTCAGCCTCAAGGAGGCGCTGCCAGAGGGCCGCCTCCGCCTCGTTGAGGCGCCATTGAAAATAGGTCTGCGCCACCAGGGCTTGCAGACTCAGGCGCGCAGCAGCCAGGTCATGCGCCCCGGCCTCAGTGGTCGCCGTGGCACCCTCCACCGCGCGCCCGATGCGACCCCAAAGATCCAGCTCCCAACTCACTCCCACACTCAAGGAAGCGCTGCTGGCACTGCCCGTGTCGTGGTTCTGACTGGCCTTCAGACGGCTATCCAGATGCGGCAAACGCCCCGCCTCGCTGATCTGCAAGGCCGCCTGGGCCATCCGGTAGCGCGCCTCGGTCGCCTTCAGGGTCTGACTGCCTTGCCCTGCGGCCGCCAACAAACGGGTTAGCTGCGCATCCTCAAAGACCGCCCACACCGCCTCTGACGAAGTAAAGCCCTGAGGATTACGGGCCTGCCAGTCGGCCGGGGTCTGGAGGGGGTGCGGCGCGGCAGCAAACTGGGCCGGCAAGGCCACGCTGGGGCGAACATGGGTCGGACCGGTCGAACAGGCCGTCAGGCCTGCTGCGGCCAACGGAACCCACAGGGGCATGAACAGTTTGGATACGCGTGAGGTCATGGGCATGGTGCCGCTCGCCTGTGGAGGAATCGGATGGATTTTAAGCCTGAATTCAAGGCCTTCGCGGCTCGATCGAGATAGAGATAGATCACCGGCGTGGTGTAGATCGTGAGGATCTGCGAAAGGATGAGGCCGCCGACGATGGCAATCCCCAGCGGCTGGCGCAGTTCAGCCCCCTCGCCCCCACCCAGGGCCAGTGGCAAGGCACCGCAGATGGCCGTGATCGTGGTCATTAGGATGGGCCGGAAGCGCAGTTGCGCCGCCCGGTAGATGGCGTGCGCGGCACTGGTCTGGAAACGCCGCTGACGATCAATGGCATAGTCGATCATCAGGATGGCGTTTTTCATCACCAGCCCGATCAGGAGAAAGATGGCAATCAGGGCAATCACACTAAACTCGGTGCCAAACAGCATCAGGGCCAGCAGCGCCCCGATCCCCGCCGAGGGGAGCGTGGACAGGATGGTGAGCGGATGGACCAGGCTCTCGTAGAGAATGCCAAGAAGCAGGTACAGGGTCACCAAGGCGGCCAGGATCAGCCAAGGCTGACTGGACAGGGATTGCTGAAAGGCCCGCGCCTTGCCCTCAAAGGTGCCGCGCACCTGACTGGGCAGGCCGATATCGAGCAGCGCCTGACGGATCAGCGGGGTCGCGTCGCCCAGCGTCACCCCGGGCTGCAGGTTGAAACTCAGCGTTATCGCCGGCGCGCCGCCCTGATGCTGGATGGACAGCGGCATATGGCCCGGGACCACGCGCACAAACTGATCCAATGGAATGGCCTTCCCGGCTGCGTTCACCACCTGAAAGGCGTGCAGGGATTCCGGCGACTGCAAGAGCCGCGCATCAACCTCCATGACCACGGGATATTGGTTCTGCTTCTGATACAGCGTGGCAATCTGGCGCTGGCTAAAGGCATTGCCCAGTGCCGTCTCCAGCGCCCGCATACTGACCCCCAGGCGCAAGGCCTGATCACGATCGACCTCCAGGCGCGTCTGCAGGCCCTTGTCCTGCTGATCCGAGATGACATCGGCAAGTTGCGGAATCTGTTGCAAGGCACGGCGGACCTGCGGCTCCCAGGTGCGCAGCAGGCTCACCTCGTCCGCTTGCAGGGTGAACTGGTATTCGGCATCGGTCTGACGCCCGCCGATGCGGACATCCTGCATGGGCACCAAGGTCAGGCGCGCACCTGGCACTGAGGCAAGCTGCTTGCGCAGGCGCGCAATCACCTCGGTCACCGGGGCCGTACGCTCATCCAAGGATCTAAGCGAGATAAACAAACTCCCCGTATTGGCGCGCCCGCCTCCGGCAAAGCCGGTCACACCGCGCACATCAGGATCGGCACGCACGATGTCGATAAAGGTACGCACCTTTTGTTCCATGCCCTGAAAGGAAATACTCTGGTCAGCCCGGATCATACCCATCACCCGACCCGTGTCCTGGATGGGGAAAAAACCTTTGGGAATCGCCTGATACAATTGCCAGTTCAGCGCTATCACCAAGGCCAGGGCCAGCAGGACCAGCGGACTGTGACGCAACGCCCAGGCCAGGCTCAGTCGATAGGCGATCCGCACGCGGCGCAACGCCCCCTGCCACCATCGGCCACGAGACCCGCCCGCGGGACCCACACCCCCTTTGGGAATAGGCTGCGTTTTAAGGAGATGCGCACACATCACCGGCGTGGTCAGCAGGGAGACCGCCATCGAGATCAAGATGGCCGCGCTCAGAACGACAGCAAATTCATGCAATAGACGACCAACGATGCCGCCCATCAACAGGACCGGGATAAACACCACCACCAGCGCCAGGCTGATCGCGACCACGGTAAAGCCGACCTGGCGCAGGCCCAGCCGCGCCGCCTGCATCGGGGGGTGGCCCGCCTCGATATGCCGGCTGATCGCCTCAACGACCACGATGGCGTCATCCACCACGAAGCCCGTGGCCACGGTCAGGGCCATGAGGGAAATGTTATCCAGGCTGTAGCCGAAGAGATACATGACCCCGAAGGTGCCCAGCAGGGACACCGGCACCACCACGCTGGGGATGAGCGCAGCGCGCCAGCGACGCAAGAAGAGGAGAACGACCAGAATCACCAGACCGACCGATATCGCCAGACTGCGCTCAACCTCGCGCAGGGAGGCGCGGATGGTTGGCGTGCGATCCATGACCGCGACCAATTCGATGCCAGGAGCGATCATGCCGCGCAGACGCGGCAACAGATCCCGAACCCGATCGACCGTTGCAATCAGGTTCGCGCCCTGCTGACGGTAGAGAACCAGGATCACCGCCTGGGCCCCGTTAGCGCTTCCAAACTGACGCACATCCCGTACCGAGTCCGTCACCTCACCCAGATCACCCAGGCGAACCCCCGCCTGATTCTGGTAACGGATCACGACGGGACGCAGGTCCGCGGCGGTCCTGATATCCGTCACGGCCCCCATCTGCCGGGCAATCTGCCAGTGCTGCTCACCCGCCTCCAGGCTGCCGAGAGGGGCCTGCTGGGCCGTATCTCGCACCGCCTGACGCACCTGCTCAAGCGCAAGGCCCGTTTGCGCCAGGCGCTCCGGGGGAAGCACGATGCGTACCGCGGGCGCCGCCGCCCCGCCAATACGCACCTCTCCGATCCCGTCGATCTGGGCGATGCGCTGCACCAGAATCGTCGAGGCGGCGTCGTAGAGCGTAGCCTGCGGCAGGTGTTTGGAGGTCAGCGCCAGGATCATGGCCGGGGCATCGGTCGGATTACGCTTGCGCCAGCTCGGCAGGCTGGGCATCCCGGCGGGCAACAGGGTGCGCGCGCCCTGAATGGCGGCCTGTACATCGCGCACCGCGCCGTCGATATCGCGATTCAGATCGAACTGCAGGGTGATCTGGGTGCTGCCCAGAGATGAACTGGAGGTCATCTCCGTCAGACCGGCAATGCGTCCCAGTTGCCGCTCCAGCGGCGCGGCCACGGTCGCCGCCATGGTCTCCGGGCTGGCCCCCGGCAACTGGGCCTCAACCGAGAGGGTCGGAAACTCGACCTGCGGCAGCGGCGCAACGGGCAACTGGAAAAAGGCCACGACACCGGCCAGGGCCACCGCCAGGGTCAACAGGGTGACGGCAACAGGGCGTTCAAGCCAGGTCATGGGCTATCAGGAGCCAGGGGTTCCGCGTTGCCGTGAGCCTTACCTTGCCGCGACCGGAAGCGTTCAAAGGTGAGATAGATCACCGGCGTTGTAAACAGGGTCAGCAACTGGCTTACGAGCAGACCGCCCACCACGGCAATGCCCAGCGGCTGGCGCAATTCCGCCCCCATGCCCTGCCCCAACATCAGTGGCAGGGCCCCGAGCAAGGCCGCCAGCGTGGTCATCAGGATGGGCCGGAAGCGCAACAGGCAGGCCTTTTCGATCGCCGCTCGCGGCGCCAGGCCATCGCGTTGTGCCGTCAGCGCGTAATCAATCATCAGAATGGCATTCTTCTTGACGATGCCAATCAACAGCAGGATGCCCAGCAGCCCGATCAGGTCCAGACCCCGCCCGCTCAGCCACAGCGCCAGCAAGGCCCCGACCCCCGCCGAGGGCAGCGTCGAAAGGATCGTGACCGGGTGGATCGCGCTCTCGTAGAGCACGCCCAAGACGATGTACATCACCACAATCGCGGCCACGATCAGCCACACGGTGTAACCGAGCGATTTCTGGAAGGCCAGCGCAGCACCCTCGAAGCGCGTCTCGACCTGCTCCAGCCGCCCGCTCTCAGCCTCCAGCTCGGCCTCGGCGCTGCGGATGGCCTCGACGGCCTCACCCAGTGAGGCCCCGGGGGCCAGATTGAAAGACACCGTCGCGGCCGGGAACTGGCCGACATGACGAACCGCCAGCGCGGTCGGCCGCTCGCTGAGTCGGGCCACGCTGGCGAGGGGCACGGGACGACCGCTGGCCGTCACCACCGAGATCGCCAGCAGGGCATCGGGACCGGGCACGGGCCCCCTCCCCGCCTCCAGAATGACGCGATACTGATTGGCCTGGGTAAAGACCGTGGAGATCTGCCGCTGTCCGAAGGCATCGTAGAGCGCCTGGTCGATATCCGCCATGCGGATGCCCAGTCGGGCCGCCGCCTCACGATCAATCTCCAGTCGCGCCTCCAGCCCATCCTCCTGCAGGTCACCAGCGACATCACGCAGGACCTTCATGCTCTGCAGTCGCTCAACCAGTTGCGGGGTCCACTGACTCAGGGCATTGCGATCCGGCGAGATAATCAGGAATCGGTACTGGGTACGCGCCACCTGATCCTCCACCGTCAGGTCCTGAACCGGCTGCAGATAGAGGCGGATGCCGGCCACCTGTTCCGCAGCCGCAGAAAGGCGCGCCATGACCACCGGGGCCGGGTCACGCTCCGCAAGGGGTTTGAGGGTGATAGACAAGCGCCCGTTGTTCAGGGTCGCATTACTCCCATCAACCCCGATATGCGAAGCGACCGCAGCGACGGCCGGATCGCGCAACACGGTCTGCACGAGGGCCTGCTGGCGCACACTCATGGCCGTGAAAGAGACCGTGCCGGGGGCTTGGGTCACGCCCTGTAAAAGGCCGCTGTCCTGCACCGGAAAGAAGCCTTTCGGGATGAAGACATAAAGGACAACCGTCAGGATCAGGGTTAAGGCAAAGGCCGCCAGGGCCAGCGGTTGGCGTGCCAAGACCCATTGCAGGGCCTGTTCGTAACGGGACACCAGGGCCGTCAGCCAACGCGGTGGCACGACCTCAGTGCGCAACAGGCGCGCCGACAACATGGGGGTCAGGGTCAAAGACACGAAGGCAGAAATCAGAATGGCCACCGCGAGGGTGATGGCAAACTCGTGGAACAAGCGCCCCACGATATCGCCCATGAACAGCAGCGGAATCAGCACCGCAATCAGCGAGAAAGTCAGCGACACGATGGTAAAGCCGATCTGCCGCGCGCCCTGAATGGCCGCGTCCAGAGCCCGCTCCCCGGCCTCGATCCGGCGCGCGATGACCTCGATCATGACGATGGCGTCATCGACCACAAAGCCGGTGGCAATGGTCAGCGCCATCAGGGTCAGATTGTTGAGAGAAAACCCTGCCAGATACATCACCCCGAAGGTCCCGACCAGGGACAAGGGCACGGCGAGGCTGGGAATAAGGGTCGCCGGCAGACTGCGCAGAAAGAGAAAGATCACCATCACCACCAGGGCGACCGCCAGGAGCAGCTCAAACTGCACGGCCGCCACCGAGGCGCGCACCGTCACCGTACGATCAGCGAGCAAGGCCACATTGAGATTTCCCGGCAGGCTGGTCTGCAACTGCGGCAATAGCGTCTTGACCCGATCGGCCACCTCGACCACATTCGCGCCGGGCTGGCGCTGCACCTGCAGGATCACGGCCGCCTGCGTACCGGACCAGGCCGCCAATCGGGTGTTCTCGGCATCGTGTACGACCTCCGCGACGGCCCCCAGTCGCAGCGGACTGCCATTACGCCAGGCCAGGATCAGATTCCGGTAGGCCTCCGCCGACTGCAACTGGTCGTTGACATCCAGCGTGGTGGCCCGTTGCTGCCCGTCAAAGCTCCCTTTGGGCAGATGGACATTGGCATTGGCGATCGCCGTGCGTACCTCGGCAAAGGTCAGCCCTGCGGAGGCCAGGGCCTGCGGATTGACCTGTACCCGCACCGCCGGTCGCCGCCCGCCCGCGATGCTGACCCGCCCCACCCCAGGCACCTGCGCCAGTTTCTGTGCCAGGCGGGTCTCGACCAGATCGTGAATGGCCGGGATGGTTTGGGTGTCCGAGGTCACCGCCAGGGTCAGGATCGGCGCATCGGCCGGGTTGACCTTGCTGTACAGCGGCGGCATGGGCAGATCGTCTGGCAGAAGCTGGGTCGCCGCATTGATGGCGGCCTGCACCTGTTGCTCGGCCACATCGAGCGGCAGGTCGAGATTAAAGCGCAGGGTGATCAACGAGGCGCCGCCCGAACTGGTCGAGGACATCTGCTGCAGGCCAGGCAGTTGGCCAAACTGGCGCTCCAGAGGGGCCGTCACCCCGGCCGTCATCCAGTCCGGACTGGCCCCGGGGTAGAGCGTGGTGACCTCAATCGTCGGGTAATCGACCTCCGGCAGTGCCGACAAGGGCAGCATCCGATAGGCCATCAGCCCACTAAGCAGAATCGCGACCATAATCAGGCTGGTCGCAATCGGACGCAGGATGAACAGACGCGAGAAGGTCATTTCACCGCCTGCTTCCCTTCACCTTTATTCTTGTCTCCCCGGTTGCCATGGGCCTTTCCCTCCGCGCCCGTCGCCGGCGTCACGATGCGGGCGTTTGCCCCGTCCCGGAGGCGGTCGGCCCCATCAATCACCAGGCGATCACCCACCTTGATCGCATCGCTCCCAGCAATGGCGGTCCAGCCCGCCTCGCTCGCGTCCGGTGTCACCGGCACGACAGCGACACGCCCGTCTGCCGCGACGCGATAAACGAAGGCCCCGCGTGCACCACGCTGAATGGCATTGGCCGGCACCTGCAAGACCTGCGGCCGCACCTCCAGCAGCAGGCGCACATTGACGAACTGATTGGCGTACAGGCGCTCATCGCGATTGTCGAACCCCGCCTTCAGGCGAATCGTGCCCGTCGCAACATCAATCTGATTGTCGAGGCTCAGGAGCCGGCCAACGGCCAGGCGTTCGCGCTGCCCCGCATCCCAGGCCTCCACCCGCAGCGGTTGCCGAGCCTGACGGGCACGCAGGGCAGAAAGGTGCCGTTCCGGGATGGCAAAGAGGACATTGGCGGGCCGGGTCTGGGTAATCACGGCGAGGCCCAGTGCATCATTCGCCCGCACCAGATTGCCGACATCCATCTGACGCAGACCGATCTGTCCATCCATGGGCGCCAGAATATGGGTGTAAGACAGTTGCAGACGCGCGTTTTCGACCTGCGCCCGATCGCTCAGCAGCGCGCCCTGATACTGGCGCACCAAGGCCTCCTGGGTATCGAGTTGTTGCCGGGAAGTGGCGTCCTTGGCCCACAGCTCCTTGTAACGCGCCAGATCGCGTTGGGCGTTGTCCAGCAAGGCCTGATCGCGAGCCAATTGGCCTTGAGCCTGATCAAGCTGGATCTTGAACGGCTGCGCATCCAGTTCGGCCAGAAGATCCCCCTTCTTTACCCGCTGCCCTTCGCGGAAGCTGACTTTCTGTAGCACCCCATCAACGCGCGCCCGCACCGTAACCACCCGGTCGGGGATCACGGTTCCAATCGCCTCCAGCCAGACCGAGAGGTCGGCCTGTTGCGCAGGCAGCACCTGTACGGGCTGAGGGCGATTTCCGGATTTGCCAGCCGAATCGCGCGAGGCGCTATGTGAGGCATTATCCCCGGCGGAGGTCGCCTTGCTATCGATCCAGGCCGACAGACCCCCTGCCGCCGCCAGCAGTACGATAACCACCAAGGCGATAAGCCACCTGCGACGGGGCTTCCGGGGTGATTTCAAGGATTGATTTGGCATTGTCACAACCATGTAAGAAACAGCACGGCGCAACAATAACAGGAATCGCCTCGGGGGTCGCCAACCGCCCGGGCGGTGAGCGACGCCCCGATAAAAAATTTACCAGTTGGTCTCGCGTTCGGGCATCGAGGAGATCTTGTGAATGGAGAGATCGGCCCCCTCGAATTCCTGTTCCGGATCAAGACGGATCCCGAACGATGCCTTGAGCG
>Ga0194111_10009581_pt1 | contig 10522 bp, 10 predicted proteins | sample TA2KigC300mmetaG_FD_146194 | JGI IMG/M metagenome (GOLD analysis project Ga0194111, IMG submission 146194) | Freshwater microbial communities from Lake Tanganyika, Tanzania - TA2015033 Kigoma Deep Cast 300m | ecosystem: Environmental > Aquatic > Freshwater > Lake | place: Tanzania: Lake... | reverse complement strand
GGTTGGCAATGACCAGTTATGCAGTTGTCAAAGAGCGTTCAAGGGTGATGCTAGGAGTGCGTTACAGGAGGCATTTTTGATGAACGACGGGTCAAATCATGACATGCATCAAGGAACAGGTCAGGAAGATTCTAGACCTCGGTCCAGTGCTAAGAATGTCAGGGTAGGCGAGCAAGTGAGTAAGTACGGAATCTGGCTTGGAGAAGACCGCGGAGTGTACGATACGAGAAACCAACTAAATGATCTGACGGGTAAGGAATGGCTCCAACTCACCAAGAGTGTGTGGTATAGTGAGCGCTGTGGGGAAGATAAGGTGGCATTCGAGCATCCAGCTCCATTCCTGATTCGTGATATTGAGAAGCTTGTTTCACTATTTACGAAACGGGGAGAATTGGTGCTGGATCCGTTCGTGGGATCCGGTACGACGCTGGTTGCGTGTGCTCGTTTGCACCGTGAGGGAATAGGTGTTGAACTGAACCGAGATTTCGTGGAAGACCTAGTGATACCCAGGTTGCAACCGTACACTGGTGAGCGTGCTGAGATTCAGATAGACTTTTTTGACAAACTGGGAGATAATTCTATTGTAGAAATCCCCCCTGAACCAGCTGAAATCCCACCAGATATTGTCAATGAGCGCAAGCAATTCTGGCAAAATGTATCAAGGCAGGAGCAGCATCATCTGCTCACGGGCATTGATGGATGCAAGCAAGCGGTCATGATTGGCGATGCAAGGGATCTATTAGATACTATCCCACCTATTGATTATTGCGTGACATCCCCGCCTTACCACAACATCTTGAAACACGAGGGTGGAGGAGTACGTCATGATAATAGTCAGACACGACAAGGAGTTGAATTCTATTCAGATGATCCATCCGATCTGGGCAATCTTGACTCATACAGAGAGTATCTCGAAGCTCTTACCTTTATTATGGCGAAGGTCTACGAGAAGCTTCGCGTTGGCAAGTACTGCTCAGTGATTATCAGTGACTTTACCGTAGATCGTAGAGAAACAAACGTACACGGCGATGTCATCTCAATAATGAAAGACACGCTTGGATTAACCTTCATGGGGACAACAATCTTAGCCCAAGATAGCAAACCTTTGTACCCATTCGGCTACCCTTACCAGTACCGAATCAATCATGTTCATCAATACATTCTTAGCTTTTTGAAGACGGCAGACTAGAAGTCAGCAGACATCGCAAAGAAAAGCTGCCAGCCAGTTGCTATATCCTGTTAGCCGAGGTGGGGCAGTTTGACCTGAACGGGGGAGTGAATTCGGAGCTGGAGGCGGTGGTGGCGTCCCTGAAGAGTGTGAACTTGTGCTGACAAGGTCGCCATAGCCGCTTGACGGATGAAGTAAGAGTGGTGGATGGAGTCAGATGAAACGCGATGGATGAGAGCTCACGTTTCATTGACGAGGAGATAGAGGTACACTTCGCCCAAAAACCGGGGCCGCCCACGTCTTTAGTCTGGCATGGCCGGGAGTACGAGATCGTGGAGATAGAGAGGCAGCACCGGCGGCTGGATTTCAAGCGGGCCTGGTGGAGTCGAAGGCATCGCGACTACTACCGCGTGAGGACGGACACGGGGCAGGTGTTCGAGATCTATCACCATCGCGGGCCGGGAAAGCGGTATTGGATGCTTTATCGTGAGTTTATCGCTTAGTTTACGGTCTGCCCAGCCGCCTCTACGAGACCCTATCTGCCTTCGCCGATCACACCGGCGTTTGAGCTCTTGAACCTTGCAGGCAGCTTTCCAGCAAAGCGCACGCTGCTCGTCACGGCCATCCCCCGCTATCAAAAGATAAGCCATCCCAAGAAGCCAGCCAACAAACTGCCCACGATGGAATTGCTGAAGTTCACCACATCGTTGTTCAGCCAGCGCCAGCCGCGCAGGTGGCGGGTTGGCTGGCCGCAGCGATGCCTCCTGGCCTCGGTCTCGCTCTGGCATCGAGGGCAGTAGTAGATCCCCTGCGCCGTAGCTCCCAACAGGCTGTCAAAGGTAGAGCCAGCGAGGCCAGCGAGGACGCCGACGGGCACCAGCCAGAGGTAGCCTCCATCCAACGCCCCGCTCCCCCACATCGCTTCCACCTGACCCAACACGAGGGCTGTCAGGCCGATAAGGAGGCCGCCAGCAAAAGCCGCCAGCGTCCCCAGCGCCGTCACCCCTCCCGAGGTGCCGGCGGGCACTCTCTGGCCCGTAGTTATCAGACGAGGCGATGTGGGACTCAATACGCCCAACTCCGTGGCCCAGGTGTCGGCGTTGACGGCGGCCATGGTTCCTACGAAGGCGGCGAAGAGGACGGGGTGAGGCTGGCGGAAATAGGCGATGGCCAGAATGGCGCCCCAGCCTCCATTAGCCAGGGCCTGGCCCAGGTTCCGCTGGCCGGTCTTGGCGAACTTCTCAGCCAGCCCTCGCTTGTCGTCCTTGCGGTAGTGGGACAGAAATCGTTGCCCTTCTTACCCCTCGGCTGAGACCAACTGCTTTGCCTTCGCGCCAGCCCCGCTCCTGTTGTTCTCCTCGATGTTCACAATGGCTGGCACAAAGAACCCCACCAGACCTGTCGCTACACACATCACACCGGCGGTCACGTACCACACTCGTAGACCAACCCAATCGCTCACCGGGCCGGCGACGGCCAGGCTGAAGGGCGAGGTCATCCAGAGCAAACTGACCATCATGGTGAACACGCGCCCCTGGATCTCTGGGGCAACCCTCCCCTGGAGAATGGCCATAATCGGCCCGTCTATCAGCGGGATCATCAATCCCACGACAAAGATGCTGGCCAATGCCATGCGGAACAACCCTCCGGGCGTCAGGCCCAGGACCACGAAGCTCAAGCCCAAGATGATCATGCCCAGCATCGTGGTGTAGATCTTCCGCTTAAACCCGCCCCAAACGCTCAGGATCAGCCCACCCGCCACAATGCCCACCCCAGCAACCGCTTGCAGCAGGCTCAACTGAGCCGCGTCACCGTTGAAGTGCTGGCTTACCAGGAGGGGCAGCAACGAAAAAGCCGGGGTCAGCGCGATCTTAACCACCATCGCCACCCCGATCAGGGTCATCAGCCCTGACCAGCCCCAGATGTAACGCAGGCCCTCGCGCATGTCGGCCCAAATCGTCGGCTCTTCTGCACCCACGTCCTCACGCCTGGGTTGCGGTATGTGCACAAACAGCAGCGAGAGGATCGCCAGCGTCGCCGTACCCACGTCTATCAGCATGACGCCAGAGAGCGGCAGCACCCCCATCAGCAGCGCCCCCAACGGCGGACCGATGATGTTGATCGCCCCGTTCAGGGTCTGGTTGAGGCCGGCTACCCGCGTCAGGTGTTTTTCAGGTACCATGAGCGAGGTCGAAGCCTGCATGGCCGGCCAGTGGAAGCTCCCACCCACCGCGCGCACCGCCATGACGATGTAGACGTGCCAGATCTGCACGGCATCAACCCCGAACAGATACGCCAGCCACAGCAGGGCCAGCGCGATCACGGCATCGGCCACCATCATCACCATGCGCCGATTCCAGCGGTCTACGTACGCACCAGCGATTGGGGCCAGGAAGATCTCCGGGATGATGGCCACCATGGATGCTGTCGCCAGCACTGTGGCCGAGCCGGTCAACTGGGTGAGCCACCACACCAGGGCAAACTGGACCACCCGGCTGCCGACTAGCGAAAAAGCCTGCCCTGTCCAGATGGTGAAGAATGGAGGTTTCCAGGCCCTTGTATTCGATTGAGCCTGTGTAGTTGCTGTTTGCTGTTCCACTGTTGTTGCCTCCTCTTGTTTGATTTATCGCAACTACTTAGCACTCCGACAGAATCCTCTGAGTTCCCCCGCCTCATAGGAACTTAGGGGAACTCAGAGGAACTCCGGCAGTCCTTTTCTCAGGCAGGATAGTTACTCTCAGCCTTCAAGGGCCTGTAAGAGGGTCTCGGCCTCCTGGGCGGAGATCTTACCCTCGGCCAGCATCCTGAGCACGGCCAAGCGCTCCTCTTCGCTGGCCACCTGGCTCCGTCCCGCCGCGCGCGGCCTGCCGCGACCCGTATCCCACTCCAGGTGCCACATCACCTTCTTCTGCGCTTTCTGCTGAGCACGCTCCGCCTTGCGCTGTGCCTTCTCTGCCATGCGCTGCGCTCTGGCCGTCTCCCGTTCCGCGTAGCGGCGAGCTCTCTCTGCTTCGCGACGGGCGATGGCCTCAAAGTCAATCTTGGCCAGCTTTTCAGCCACCCGCTGCTGGATGCGCCAGGCTAACTCCTGGGCAGCCATGCCAGCCTCAGCACCGATCTTGCCAAAGTCGGCGCCCAGGGAGGCAAAAGCATCGCGCTCTTCATCCTCACCCCTTTCACTCCCGGCCTTGAGCAACACGTTGCCGTGCGTGGAAATCAGCGTGACCTGCGCCTCGCCGTCCCCGATCACTGCCTGCCACTGTCCTCCCTCTGTCATCTCGCCAGTGAGGCCTTTAGCCATGATCTGCCCTTTGGCTGCCTGGAGAGTGAACGTCGCGTTGCTGCCTGACAGTGCCTTGACCACGAGATTGCCCTGGGCACGGACTTCATAGGTGAATGGCTTTACAAAGACCGTCTTGAGCGAGACGTCGCCACCCACCTGCGCCACGTCTGCACCTGCTGTCCAGGATCCGCCGGCCAGGTCCGCACCGACGTCACTCAGGTAGAGCATACCGTTCAACTGGCGCAGATAAGCATCGCCTGCCACCGACCGTACCGACAGTGGCCCGTTGAGCTCTTCCGCCAACAGGTCGCCACCCACTGTGCCGAGTTCCACAGGTCCGTTTACTTGTCGCACCTGGGCGTCGCCCCGCACCGTAGTTGCCTTCACGGTGCCGTGCACTCCCCGCACGGAAAGGTCGCCCCGGGCCTGGACGACGACGAGGGAAGCTCCGGCCGGCACGGTCAAGCTGCAATCGCTGTTGGCAGCCAGTGCCACTACGCCCTCGCGCTCTTCAACAGTCAGCACCTCTTCGCTGTCCACTTCGATCAAAACTTCCGCCTTGTCCCACGTTGCCACCGCCAGGTCTCCCTGGCAGGCAGTCACCTCTACGCAAGGAGATTCCGAGGTGAAAACAGTTTTTTGATACATTGTAACCTCCTGCAAAGTGCTATCCAGTTATTCGATGAAAATCTCCACCCGTTCGTCGCCCTCAGGGTCTTCGACTTCCAGGATCTTGCCCTGGGTGCCCTCATCTATAGCAGTCATGAACTCGTCCAGGTCAATATCCGCTAACTCGGGCACGAACTGAGCGCCAAGCCTGAGCCCTACGCTGACCAGCCCCATGGGCAGGCTAAAGTTGACCTTGGGCTTGTCGGTTACCAGGTCCAGCACCCGGAAGCGCAACCAGCGTCCACGCAACGCTTCGTTCGTTATCGTTGGCCGTTCCGGGCGATCATGGGACGCAATGGCGTTCAGAAGCCGTGCTCCTTCCTCAGCGGAGATTTTCCCCTCACTGACCATTTTGAGAATTTGCGCTCGTTCTTGTTTCCCCGATGCCGCCATGTCTACACCTCCCTCAGTGTTAAACTCACTGGCCTCGCAAAAGTTCCAGGGCCTCTTCGGCGGAGATTTTGCCCTGGGCCAGCTCTTCTAAGATGCTCTGCCGCTCCTCGGGCGAGATGCCAACCGGCTCTGGCCCCACCTCGTAGCCCAAGGCGCGGATGAGGTCGTGCAGCCGCGCTCGCACGGTAGGATAGGAGAGTCCCATCTCCTCCTCCACTCGTGTGATCTTGCCCTCGCAGCGGATGAAGATCTCGGCGAACTGTAACTGCTCAGGCGTGAGGCGGTGAAACTTTCCCAGAGCGAAACGCCCCTCCACGGCTGTATCGCAGTGACGACAATACACGCGCGTCACCGTCATCTCCTCACCACAAACTGGACACCGACCCGGCACTGGATACATTGGCTACCTCCTTTGTTACGCTGTCAGAAATCTATTCGCGATATTAAAAATCTTGTGTTACCGATGAATATTCTTAATAAGTCGCTTAGATTATACCACAAAATATCAGTTTTGTCAAGACCCAATTTAGAAAATTCAATATCTATCTTGAAAATTTTAAGATTCCCAGCAAAAAGCCCCGGCGGGCGGAGCTTACACTGACCAGAGCGAACGTGCTACTCAGAAACTTGTCTGGCATTGCGAGCCGAAGGCGAAGCAATCTCCCTCTGGCAGCAAGGGGACTGCTTCGTCGCAAAGTGCGCTCCTACTCAGAAACTTGTCCACCGTCATTGTGAGCGGAGCGAAGCAATCTCCAACTCGCGACTTGGGGATTCCCTTCGGCAGGCTCAGGGCATGGCTTCGTCGGCAAAAACCGCCTCCTCGCAATGACACCAGGAAGTTTCTGCCCTTTAGACCTGTCCTGAGCTTGCCGAAGGAATGGCAGGGCAGGCCATGGCCAACTCGCAATGACACATTGTCGAGTTATGAAGAGGTATGGAAGATGGGGTGAAAAGGCAACTTGACAGATCGGCCAGGACGGCTATAATTTATTTGCTTTTTGGGAGTTTTCTCGGAGGAGAAAATGGTGAAACTTACAGGTCGCCAGAGAGAGTTCCTCAGCCGATTTCTCGATATATATCGGGGGACCAAACAGCCCATCCACTACACCCAGTTGGCTGAAAAGGTGGGGGTCAGCGAGCTGACCGCCTACGATATGCTGCGTCTCCTGGAGGAGCGAGGGTTGGTGGCATCGGAGTACGTATTGCCCAGGGATGGTGGACCAGGCCGCTCCAGCATCGTTTTTTATCCCACAGAGAAGGCGGCCAAGGCGATGGCCCAACAGGCTGGAGAGGATTGGGACAAGAAGGAATGGGAGCGGGTCAGAGAGCGCATCCTGCAAGCTCTGGATGAACGCAAAGGTGCCTACCAGAACCTCCTGGACGAGATCCTGCTCCGCATCCCCAAGCGCAAATCGCCCATGCTCTACGTCACGGAGATGATCACTGCCATCTTTCTGCAGTTGCACCAACTGCGAGAAGAGGTGAGCGTCAATGGGCTCTTCCCCGATCTTCGCCTTCTGGGATTGCCCGGTGAGTTAGGACTCACCGCCCTGCCTGGCCTGACGGTGGGCCTCACCATGGTGGAAAAAGCCAATCAGCACGTCGCCAGGCTGCTGCTCTCCTACACGCAGAAGTATCAGGACCACCTGGCCAGGCTGAGCGCCGAGAACAAGAAAAGAGTGTCGGACTTTGCCCAGGAAGTGATGAACATCGTGGGAATGTGATCTCCCCCTTTTTTTCGGCGAATTTTTGGTTTTTTTGGGCTTTTATCATTTTTGGGGGCTGAGGACTCTCGGAAAGGAGGCAGAAATGGTGAAAGAAGTGCACAACCTGGTTGAGGCAGCTTCAAGTACACTGGAGAGAATCCGCCACACGTTTGATGCTCAGGTGTGTTCATTGAGGTTGCTGGAGCGAACCAGATGGGCTCGGAGGATGTTGGATGTGTCAATAAGGGGCATTGAGGTGGAGCCCATCCCCGTCTGTCTGGGCGATGGCCAAACTGCGATTATCGTCAGCAATTATCCCTCCGTTTCACAGACGCTGATGGCGGTCATGAAAGTCGGTTCTCGCCTGCCCGGAGAAGAGCTCCGCTTGAGAGCCATCGCCAGGAAAGAGATCGTAGCACGGGCGAATGTGGTGCTGAAAGCGCTGGGGGTAGATCGGCACATCTTTCCAGCTCTGAAAGACCCGTCCGGTAAATATGCATTGGAACCCGACACGCTCAAACAGGTTCTGGCTCACCTCAATGGCCAGGGGAACGTGTTGTGGCTTTCCATCACCGGCAAAACCAGGGGCAACGGCCTGTTGGAGCGCGATTTGAGGACTGGGGCAGCGCTGTTTGCCGTCAAGAAAAACATCCCCATCGTACCCATGGGGCTGGTGACCCAGGAGAAAAGGGGAGAAGTGAGGATAGTAAAGGTCAGGTTCGGTGAGCCGATAAACCCGCCCAGCGTAGGCAAGCTAGACGAATTCGAAACGGGCGACTTTTTGCTCGATATGTCGCAGTTGATCATGTGCCACATAGCCGCCCTTCTCCCTCCTGGACAGAGGGGGGATTTTGAAGACGTTGAGGATAAGTTGACAGAGGTTAGAAGCAGGTTGAGCTATTACCCGAGGGGGGTGCCGAGTTCAGCTCCAACACCCAGGCGACTACAGCGGGAATAGCATCAACACCCTACAATAACCCGCTCTTACCCCTCTGCTGGGGCCAGGGGAGATGCGGTGAAGTGTTGTTGCAGTTTGAGGGATTCTGTAGTATAATCTCGACAGTTTCAAATAGAGGAGGCATCGAATGAGGAAACTGTTATTGGCTGTGCTCTCAGGATTTATGGTTTTGAGCGTTAGTTGTGAGACCGCTACGGAGATTCCCCCAACACCAACCGCTACACCCAGACCGCCCACCTCAACCTCCACCCCCGTGCCCACCGCTACGCCAAAGCCTCCTACCCCAACGCCGACCTACACCCCGACCCACACTCCTGTGCCTACTGCCACCCCAAAGCCGCCCACCCCAACGCCGACCTATACCCTGAGCCCCACCCCTGTGCCCACTGCCACCCCGACACCACGTCCACCAACGCCGACTCATACTCCGAAGCCTACTTCTACTCCTGTACCTACTGCCCCACCTACTTTGGGCGCTCCGCCCCCGGAAGTGAAGGCGGAGATGATCGCCATCCCTGCGGGCGAGTTCACCATGGGCAGCAACGTCGAGGACGAGAGGCCGCCTCACGTGGTGTTCGTCAATGCTTTTGAGATTGACAAGTTCGAGGTGACCAACCAGGAGTTTGAGAGGTTCGTCTATGAGACGGGCTACGTCACCGATGCGGAGAAGGCAAGGGAAACATCCTGGCGGTACTACGCTAAGGACAAACCCAACCATCCCGTGGTGAAGGTGAGCTGGAACGATGCCAGGGCCTACTGTGAGTGGCTGGGCAAGAGACTGCCCACCGAGGCCGAGTGGGAGAAGGCGGCCCGAGGCACCGATGCGCGCACCTATCCCTGGGGGAACCAGTGGGATGCGGGCAGGGCAAATACCAAAGAGGCAGGCAAACGGGGGACTACCCCTGTGGGCAGCTTCCCAGGCGGGGCCAGTCCCTACGGGGTGATGGACATGGCTGGTAACGTTGCCGAGTGGACAAGCAGTTGGTTCAAGGCCTATCCTGGGGGTGACTTTTATTCCCCCTATTTTGGGGAGAAGTACAGGGTGATCCGAGGTGGTGGTTGGTTCAGCGACCAGAAATTAGTGCGCACCACCGAGCGGAGCTGCAGCGGCGTTGAGCTGGCCAACGACGACGTCGGCTTTCGCTGCGCCAGATAGCGGACTACTCTGGCATTGACCCGGAGCGGGCACTGCGGATGCTCAAGCGTAACCTGGTGCCTTTGGAGTAGACAACTGAAATCTGCATCACCCCATTCACCGTGTAACGGGCGCAGCTCAAAAGAGCTGCGCCCGTGTGTGTCTAGCGGTAAGTGATCACAGAAGGTCATCCAGCACTGCATCTACGGCACGCCCGATATGAGCAATCTGCTGAGAGAATGGTTCTGCGGACAGATGCGGAGAGCATCCCCACGTCCGCCCGAAGGCGCGTTACCGACGAATGGGCTGGGCTTGATGCAATGATTATTTCATTTATCTTTCTAAGGTAAAGATATTTGCATTTTTCCAATTCTGTGGTATAATTATTTAGAATGTTCAATAGGGGAAAAGTCCCATCAAGTCATTATTCGATCGCCCATCACCCATCTAAACGACGAGAGCAGGCAATGACTAAAGAGATCACTTTACGAGAGACTATTACTTCCAATTTCCCTGGATTGACCAAGAAGCAGAAGGAAATCGCCCATTTTGTTCTGGATAACGAGTATTTCGTAGCCTGTGCCTCGGCTGAGGAAATCGCCGAGAAGACAAACACGAGTGCCGCAACAGTAGTGAGATTCTGTCAGGCTATGGGCTTAGATGGATACACCCACCTTCAACAAGCCATCAAAAAGAAACTTCCCGGCTATTTGACCACCGTCCAGAGAATAGAGAAAAAGTTAGCTAGGCCCATAGCAGAAAATGACGTCGCAGCGCGGGTTTTTTCCACTGACATGGACAACATCGAGCGCACCGCCAGCCTCCTGCGAAGCGAGAGATTCGAAGCCGCCGTGGCCGAGATATGCCGTGCCACCGGCATCCTCGTCGTGGGTGAAGGCCTCGCTGGTCCTGCGGCCCTTCTCTTCGCCCACTCCCTGAAGGTGATGGGCTTTCCTGCCCAGGTCGCCACCAGTGGAGGAGTACCGTTGGCTCTGGAGTTAGCTTCCTTGAAACCAACGGACCTATTGATATGTATAAGTTTCTGGCGCTATCTCCGCGAGAACGTTGAGGCGATGTATAGGGCCAAGGAAATTGGAGCTAAAACGATAGCCATCACTGACAATGAGTTGTCTCCCCTGGCTGGCTTGGCGGATTATCCCTTCCTGACAGCCACCGACGGTGTAGCCCATAGCCTTTCCATAGCGGCGTC
>Ga0194111_10009575_pt1 | contig 10526 bp, 6 predicted proteins | sample TA2KigC300mmetaG_FD_146194 | JGI IMG/M metagenome (GOLD analysis project Ga0194111, IMG submission 146194) | Freshwater microbial communities from Lake Tanganyika, Tanzania - TA2015033 Kigoma Deep Cast 300m | ecosystem: Environmental > Aquatic > Freshwater > Lake | place: Tanzania: Lake... | reverse complement strand
TGTTAATTTGGCTCCGGCTGATTTACCCAAAGAAGGCCCGGCCTATGATTTACCAATTGCCTTAGGTACCTTGATTGTTAATGGTCAAATTCCTGAGTCAACCGAGCTTAACGAGAGTTTGGTTTTGGGCGAACTTTCACTGGATGGAACTTTGCGCCCAACACCGGGAGCTTTGCCTTTAACTCTTTTGGCCAAAGAACAAGGATTAAAGCAAGTTTTTTTGCCGGCAGTAAATAGCAAAGAGGCGGCAATTGTTAGCGGTATTTCTGTTTTCCCGGTTTCCTCTTTGTCTGAACTTTTTTATCATTTTGTTGATTTAAAAAAAATTTCCCCCCATCCAAAAGTTTCCCTTTCCGAGCAACTGGAAGAACCGGAAATAGAATTTGATTTTGCCGATGTGCGCGGTCAGGAACATGTGAAAAGGGCGCTAGAAATTGCCGCGGCCGGCGGCCACAACATTTTTATGAGCGGACCGCCGGGCGCGGGAAAAACACTTCTTGCCCGCACTCTTCCTTCAATTTTGCCAAGATTAACGACCAATGAAGCGCTGCAGCTAACGAAAATTTACTCAATTACCGGCAAGCTTAATCCAGAAAAGCCGTTGGTAACAAAGCGCCCTTTTCGCTCTCCGCATCATACAACTTCACGAATAGGATTAATTGGCGGCGGCAGTAAAATTGTGCCGGGGGAGATTTCCTTGGCCCACCGCGGGGTACTTTTTTTGGATGAGTTTCCCGAACTTCCTCGCAGTGTTTTAGAATCTTTGCGTCAGCCAATGGAAGACGGCGTGGTGCAGGTTACCCGCGCCGCGGGCTCGCTTTCCTTTCCCGCTTGCTTTATGCTTGTTGCCGCGGCCAACCCTTGTCCTTGCGGATTTTATGGGAGTACTAAAAGACGCTGTATTTGCACAACCACCCAAATTGAAAAATATAAAAAAAGAATTTCCGGTCCAATTTTGGATAGAATTGATATTCATGTGGAAGTGCCGTTTGTGGAAGTGGAAAAATTGATTGATGATTCAAAAGATAAAAATGCGGAAACCTCGGTCGTCATTCGCAAAAGAGTGCAGGCGGCAAGGGACAGGCAAACTAAACGTTTTGCCGAAACTCCGTTGACGGCTAACTCCGAGATGAACGCTAAAGATATTAAAGATTTTTGTCCCCTTAATCAGAAATCTTTGGAGCTTTTGCGTCAGGCAATGCTGCAGCTTAAACTTTCCGCCCGCGGTTATCACAAGATAATTAAAGTTGCCCGTACCATTGCGGATTTGGCGGGAGACAAGGATATTTTTCCAATGCATATTAGCGAAGCTTTGCAGTATAGACCGAAGGAGAGAGAGTGAAAAAATTTTCAATTTTCAATTTTCAATTTACAATCAATTATCAATGATGCAATTTTCAATCAATTCAATGATGTTTGAAAATTAATAGATTGAAAATTCAATGAAAATTGGAAATTGGTCATTGAAAATTATTTTGTATGTCTCTTACTTACACTCTTTCTCCAAAACTAACCACCAAGGTGCGGCAAATTATCCAAAGGACGCCTTTTGACCACATTCATCCCAACCGCGTAACTTGTGTGGAAAGTAAGGGCAGCAAGTCTCGGGCTTATGCCCGAATTTATGCTTTTCCGCGGGTTTGGCAAGAAGCGCTAGGGTTAAAACCGCATTATGTCATTGAAGTTTTAAGCGAAAAATTTAATAAACTTTCTCAAACTCAAAAGGACCGTGTTTTAATCCATGAGTTACTTCATATTCCAAAAACTTTTTCCGGCGCTCTAACTCCACATAAATGTTTTGGTAAACGGATTGACGCCAAAACAGTGGAAAAGTTTTACCGGCAATACAAAAACAGAAATTGAAGATATTTTTTAATTATTGACCTACAGAATTAAATCTACTGAATCAATAATGGTGAACCGTGAAAGTTTGCCCCTTTTTTAAAATTCCTGACAGCAAATTTTCTCTGGTTCATCCATGTCTTCGTCCTTCAACAACTTTTTTAGTCGTGCCCCCATACCAATTAAGGCAAAGCCAAGCAGAGTTTCAATTAACGAAATCCCCGGCCCCATTTCACCAATTGCGGTAATTGGCAGTCGGGTAACGCCCAAAACTTCTGCTTCCTCTTCGGCCGGTGCCGCGGCGGAAACTTCGGGAATTGCTTTTTCCAAAATTTCTTTCACTTTTTCAACAATTTCTTCAAGAATTGACGGTACTTCCTCAGCCGGCGCCAAAGGCGCTTCTGGCGCCTTGACTTTTGGAGTTGGTGTTGCTGTTGGCACGCCGCCAACCGGCAAAGGCGTTACTGTTGGTTCAACCGTCGGCGTCGGTGTGATGCTTGGTGTCGGCGTCAGAGTGGGAGTAGGCGTTGCCGTTGGTGTTGGTGTGACCGTTGGTGTTGGTGTGACCGTCGGTGTTGGTGAAGGCTTCTCTTCGCAAATACTGGTCTTGTTTTTGCCCGCTTCGTTTTCTATCCCGACGGAAATTTTAATATCTCCGGTTTCAATATGACAATTCCCAACTCCATTACTGCACTCATTGCCGCCAGTTTCAGCGTTGATAGCAAGATTATTTTTGATTTTGGTTTGGTTGCTGACTTCAATTTTAGTATCACGCGAAACACCAATTACACTCTCGTTTTTTGAATTAGCGCCATTTTTATTATTTTCCGCATTAATTCCACCATTGCCGCAATCAAAAGTGCGCAATATATTCTTGCCGGCCTCGGTTAATTTGGCAATTTCTGCTTCAATATTACCGGTCATCATATCAGTATCACCGACATTGTTGTTGGCTTTGTTTTTACCAGTTCCGGCATTAATTGTTGTGTTATTTTCAATTTCAGTCTCATTGTTTTGGCTAACTTGCAAGTTGAGGGTATCGTGAATTCCGGCGTTATTTTCTGAGCTAGCGCCATTGCCTGTATTTTTAGCAGTTTTGTCACCAGCCCCGCAAGCACCGCAAGAAGTCTCAGCCGCATTGGTATCAGCTTTATTGGCAACAGCAACTTTAGTTTTGATGTCGCCGGTCTCGGTTTGGGTGGCACCAACATTATTATTGGTTTTATTGCTGCCGGTAGAAAGATTAAGAGTAACAGAATTCTCAACCTTGCTTTCGTTTTGCTGGGTAAGGCTTGTGATTTGTTCGACAGTGATTGTTGAAGTATTGGTGCTGCCCGCGCCATTACCGGCATTCCCCGTTTCCAGGGTTTGAGCAGAGACGGATGGAAGGGTATAAAGGGTGTAAAAGGTATAAATAATTGTTGCCAAGAAATAGATTGGTTTTCTCAAGATTTTTTCACCTCCCCGAGTAGTCAAATTAGGCAAAGAATCGTTTTAAGATTCCGGCAATTATTCCCAAAGCCATTAAAATCGCCGAGGAAAGATTCCAGGGCAAATGATGGCTGTTTTCTTGCAGGCTTACTTCGTCGCTAATTGTAGGCAGTAATCTTCGGTTTGCCCAGGGCGAGAGGGTATTTGTTGGGCCTGCCCCGCCGTAGTCCGCCGATTCGGCGGGCGAAGAGGGGCGGGTAAGAGTCTTTTGCTTCTTTTGCACAATTACCTTTTTGGCAAATGATTGGCTGGAAAGATTTTGGTTAAGATTTATCTCTCCTTTGCCAATTTCGGCAACTAAGTCCAAGACCGTCTCGGCTTCAGCTTTGGTCTCAGCTGCGGTTGAGGTTTCCTCTTCACTTTCTAAAGAAGGAGAAGAGGGGAGAATATCGTTGGTTTCACTAGTATCCCCTGGAGTTGGAGTTGGGGTTGGGGAATTTTGGGGAGTTACCAATGGTAAGTTCGCCCCTTCCCCTTCTGTGTTTTCTGTGGTTTCTTCTGCGTTCTCTGCGGACTCCTCAGCGTCCTCTGCGGCCTGCCCCCCGTAGTCCCTTAGTCCGCCACTGGCGGACGACGGGGGACGAAGGGGGGTTGTAATATCTCCTACCCAGCTGCCGAAAACATTAACAATTGAAAGAACAATTTTTCTGCCAACAAAATTGTTATTCAAAAAGTTAACAATATTGGTAACAACATTAATATCCCCGGTTGCAATCGTTGAGTTGCCGTCGGTCGTGTAGGAGGTGGAATTGTCTCCAGTATTAGCATTAACAACAATATTGTTTTGAACTGTAGCCGAATTTTCCTGAGTTATTTCTGTATCTTTCGCAAGATTAATTTCAGCGGAGTTTTCACTTCCTGCCCCATTGCTCTCATTGCTTACGCTGAAAATCTTCCCCACCCACTTGCCCATTTCATTAACCAAAACCACATAAATTGGTTCGCTATCATTATTGCCGGCAACGAGGTTTTCATTGGCAACTGTTGTCGTTGAAACATTAAGATTAGTTTGACCGGTTGTGATATCCACATTGCCGTCGGTATTGTAGGAAGCATTATTATTGCCGGTATTTGCGGCAATCTCAATATTATTGGTAATGTCAGCGACATTGCTCTGAATTATTGTTCCGCTGGTTTCCTGTGTAATCGTTGCCGAATTAGTACTGCCGGCGCCATTATTAAGATTGATGGCATTGCCCGGCAAAATTAAGTTGCCAACCAAATTGCCAAAGATATTAACAACTCCCACCACCACCTCGCCAACCGCGGTCAAGTTGTTATTGAAAAAATTAATGACATTAACGACAATATTGGCATCGCCGGTTGTTATTTGCGCATCGCCGCCGGTCGTGAAATTAACGTTGTTGCCGCCCGTGTCGCTATTTACCACAATCTTATTTTCCGCATTGGCATTATTTTCATTGACAATAATCAAAGTGCCGGTATCGTCAATTGCGCTTTGATTAGTAGAATTTGCCCCATTGTTAGTATTTGCACTTGCTTTTCTCGCATCGGAAAAATCCAAATTAATATCACCGCTTTGGTCATCCAAGATATTAAATTCCTTGACCGCCACCTCCACCCCATTGCTATTGGCAAAGTTAATGACATTAATCGTGGTGTTAGCGTCACCGGTTTGAACGCTGGCATTACCATCGGTCGTGTAATTAGCATTATTGTCCCCGGTTTTGCTGGCAACGGCAAAATTATTTTTAACCTCGGCTTGGTTTTTACTGTCAATGGCTGTTGTTTCGCTGGTTTTAGTCTCGACGTTGTTCACAGAAGAAGCGCCGTTTTGGGAGTTTTGCCCGCCAGAGGCGGGTCCGGAATTTTGGGAATTTGGGGTATTTTCGGTATCGCCCGAAGAAACAATATTCTCATTTCCAGAATTAACTAAGCTTAAAGAAACATTGGCATTGCCGGTAATAATTTCCGCATCGCCAACACTGTAATTGGCAAAATTGCCGCCGGTCTCAACTTCTATTTGAAAATTGTTTTCTACTTTTAGGTTATTTTTTTGAGAAATGGTTGTCTCGTTGGTTTTCTCGGAAGTTGAGGTGTTTTTGGAGTCGGCGCCGTTTTGGGTATTTAGGGAATTTAGGGGGTTTGCGGGGGAACTCCCCCCTGTGTTTTCTACCAAATCCTCGGGGCTCTCCGTGTTCTCTATCACCGCTTCCGTGACCTCTGTGGTTCGGGGTTTAGGGGGTTTAGAGGGTTTGGGCAGAGGAGTAAGAACTTCGGTCGGGGTAGGCGTTGGGGTAGGCGTTACTGTTTCCTCCAAAGGATTGGCCGGCGGCGTTGGCTTTTGCGGTTTTTCCGGTTTGTCCAAAGCCAAAACAAAAGAGACTTGGCCAAAAAGGTTAAAAGTCAAACAAAAGATTAGGATTAAAGGAAATAGTTTTCGCATAAATGTCTAAGGAAAATCCAAATTTCAAAATCCAAAGGCCAAATCAAGTTCAAAATTCCTGCCTGCGGCAGGCAGGCAAAATCCAAAAACGCTTTGGGCTTTGGGTTTGATTTGTCATTTGAACTTTGACATTTGACATTTCTCAACCTTTCTCTTTCAGCCCGGGTCTTCCAATTCGCCAACTGGCGAACGGAGAGACCCAGGCTTACTTAAGTAGTGACTTACCGCGCAAGCCACATCCAAAGCCACCAGCCAAAAAATCTACCCCCAAAACCATTGTCAAAATCAATATCAATTCCATTCCAATCAGCAAAATCAAAATCAACGTGACCCAAAACATTGGTGTTGGCTTCGGTTTCCACAACGACATCGGCCTCAACGTCACCGGTCATCATGTCATCGGCAGTGCCGTAATTGCTCTTGTTGTGGCCGGTTTCTAGTTTGCCGTCAACCTCGTTTTTTGCCGTACCCTTATTCTCCTGCCAAGTTATATCTCCGGCCGTATACTCAATCTTAGTTTTGTTTTCCGAGTCGGAACCGTTTTTGTGATTTTCGGCCAAAAGGTCCAAGTCACAACAATCATCAACCGAGGCCGCATTGAGGTTAAGACTATTTCTTACACCTACTCCTAAATCAATCGGACCGGTTTCCATTTCCACATCGCCGCCGGTATTGTATTTAGCTTTGTTATGACCGGTATCGGCATTCACATCAACATCGTTTCTGACTCTGGCTCTGTTTGCTTGGGTAACAACGGTTTGTGTTTCAATTTCGGCTTTGGCTTTATTGTCCGAGAACGCACCATTGCCTTCGTTGCGGACTGTAATTAAACCATCGCCGCCGCCTAGACCCATGGCCAATCCATCACCACCGCCAACAACAGCCTGGTTGGTGTTAACAGCATTATCAATACCAATCACTGTATCTGCTGGTCCGGTTTCAATACTTACCTCTCCACCCTCGCTAGTGTTGTAGTTTGCCTTGTTATGCCCAGTGTCAGAATTGACATTAACGTCATTGCCCACTTTAGCTTTATTCTCCTGCCAAAGCACGGTTGCGCTTTCAATGCCGACTTTGGCTTTATTTTCAGACCCAGCGCCGTTTCCAACGTTTTCAACCAAGATGTCATAATCACAGCCAACACAAGCTTCAACCTCGGCAAAGTTGGCGTTGGCGCTGTTTTTAACGCCAATCTCCACATCTACTCCGCCGGTTTCAATAGAAACATCGCCGCCAGTATTGTAGTTGGCTTTGTTGTGACCAGTGTTGGAGTTAATATTAACTTTATTGTGGATGCAGGCCTGATTCCCTTGCGAAACAACGGTTTCTGTTCCGACTTCAATTTTTGTCCTGTTGGTAGAACCGGCACCATTGCCGCTGTTTGAAGCAGTACCGCTGATACTCGCGACCGCCGGAAAAGCGGTTCCTAAAACCAATGTGCTGGCGCTTATTAAAGCCAGTAATTTTTTCTGTAATTCCATTTCTTAATCACCTCCCTTCACTAGAAGGTGTTAACAAAAACGAGTTTTTCAAACGAAGTTTTTGTTTTACAGATTCTTGTGCCCTCCGTGGCTTTAGCGAAGGAGGGCGAACTCCTTAAAACTGCACCTTTAATTCATTCTTTTCCCCATCAATTTCCCCAACCTCAAACTGAAACCCCTTTTGTTTTTGTTCAATCACAAATCCCAAATTAGAAAACTTGCTGGAAATTGGCCGCACTTCCAATCTTCCCTGATGAACGGAAGGAGCAATTTTTGTTTCTTCGCCTTGCAAAAGACGGATTAAATCAACGGGCAAAAGATAATAGGTTTGCGAACTATCATTTTTAACCTCAAAATCCAAAACCAAAAACACTTTGCCATTTTTGGCCGTGGCTTTTTGACCTTGGATATTGACCGAATCCTTTTTAGTGGCGCTGATAAAAGTCAAAGGAAGTATGCTGTTCGCGGGATTGCCATTTTCATCGCGGGCAATAAATTCGTAAGTTTGCCCGATTTGAACTGTTACCTCACCTCTGGTTTTGCCGGAACGGAAGCGGCGGACAAGACTAAAAATAGTAAAAATAATAAGAAGTACAAAAAGCAGTGGCAGATATTTTTTAATTTTCTTCATTTTTCAAAAAACAAACAGAGGCATCCTTTGGTTGTCCAAAAAGACTACCAAATACGGATGCCTCCGTTTGCGGTCGGCGTTAGAAAAAGTTGCAAACTTGTTTGCTTACTTTTTCTTCGTCCGCCGAAACCCGATGCACATCGGGTGTAGGCGGACCGTTAATAAAATAGTCTATACTTATCATCAAAAAAATAACAATCCTAACATATCTTGTCAAGGGTCAATTTTTTATAAGTCTATTTTCCTAATTTTCCTTTTTTTTACCGCGACTCCACCGAGCTTTCTAATCAGGAATTCCGCAGATACGAGTTATATGCTATACTTGGGGCAGGATAACTGCCCATGAGAAAAAACGAAGCTATTGACCTTGAAAACCTAAAGATAGTTATACGCTTTGTTGACAAGGATTTCTCCAGATACACCCTCTTTGTTCCTCTCTTTAAATTCTCAAAAAGTTTCTTAGGGCTTGAAGATAAATTTTCCAATTATCTCAAGCTAAGATACAAATCGAGGTTGTATCTGTTGTCCAAAATTGCCAATTTGGTCAACAGCCTTATTTGTTGTGGAGTGAATAGGTTTGTGAGATTAGATAATGAGTTTAAGATTGAAAAAGGTTTAGCCAAGTCACTTGGTTTTCCCAAGGGGTTTCCCAGTTCAGATACCATCTACCGATTCTTCAAAGTTTTTAATGGCTACAATATCCGGCAGTTAGAGTTTATCAACCTTTTGATGCTAAAAGAACAAAAAGAACATTGGTATCCCAATGTTGGCCCTATCTTTGTTGACTTGGATATGAATACCAAAAGTGTTGAAGGAAAAAAGTTTGAGAAGGCAGCTTTGGGCTACAATCGCAAAAGCCCAGGCAGGTTATCTCTTAATTGGACAGTGGGGCACATTGCCAAAGTTGCTCTTTGCTCCCAACTTCATTCGGGAACAACCTCCGGCATAAGAGTTCTAAGAGATCAGGTAGAACATCTTGAAAAGCTAATGGTAAAGCTTGGACTCAACCCTCAAGAACCAAGGTTCATCTGGCGGGTTGATGGAGGATATTTTAGTTGGCAAAACCTTTTCTTTCTTAACAAGAGAAGATTCCTTATTCGTCTGCGGGTAGACTTGAAAGTTCTTAAACCTTGGCTTGGCAGCAAAAAGACTTTTGACAATCTTTCCTGGAAGAAATACACCAAGGCCAGTTACTATGTGGACCTGGGTAAAGTGAACTTCCCCGAGGTAGGAAACAAAGGGACTAACTTGCGGATTGTTTTAATTAAAACTTACAAAAACTATCAAAGAAAGAAAGGCAAAAGAAAGAAACTTCTTCTTTACCCACTCTGTAGTAACCTTTTTGATTGGAAAACAAGAAGTATTGTTAAAGCTTACCGGGGAAGACAAATCCTTGAAAACTGTTTTCGAGACACTAACCAAGCCTTCTATTCAAACAAGCTCCCAACTAGTAACCTTCATGGCAACCAAGCTTTCTTGTGGTTCATTTGTCTTGCTTACAATCAATTCTTTTTTTTTCAAAAACTGGGTCGGGGTCAAAAGACTTAAAACCATGACACCGAAAACAATTTCCCAAAACTTTCTGAAAAGGGCTGGAGAGATGAAATTCCTAAAGAGGTTGCTAAGACTTGAAATCTCAAACGACGAAAGAGAGAAAAGAACTCTACAAAAAATCGTTGATTCTGTTAACTAATGCTTCTATGAAAGCTTAGATGGCTATCTGCGGAATTCCTGTAATCACTCTTTCAGTAATCTGAGTTACTTTGTTATCCTGAATATAAATTTCCACGCTCCCATAATATTTATCTCTGATTGCCTCTTTAATTTCATTAAGCAACTCAGAAGAAATTTTTTTGGTTGAAAAGTCAGACATGAAAGTAATATTTTGGGCAGTGGGAAAAATTTTTAGTGGGGCAGGAAAAATTTTCTTGAAGCAATTTCATTATACATTCTCGTCAAGACCCGTTAGAAAACTCTCTCTAATGGGTCAAGACCTTAAAAAAAATTGACTCTTGACTAAAGTCAGAATATTTTTATACATTTATTTTCATAAGGTAGATTATCACGGAAGCAGAAAGGATTAGCACGGAAACCCTCCGTGATAATCCGTGTACCCGAAGGGAGGTGAAAAAGAAAAATGTCAAATGTCAAATTTCAAATGTCAAAGGTGATAGGAGTTAGTCTATTTGTATTACTTTTGGTAGTTAGTTTTTGGGCGACAAAAACTTCCGCCGCGCCGGGGGAGATTTTTGAGGATGATTTTGAAACTGGCAATCTCAGTAAATGGACATCGTTTGATACAGGGTGGACTACTCCAAAACACGCGGGGACCGCATACTCCGGGGATTACAAAGCAAAAGCAACAGGCAGTGCTGAGGTTAGTAATGCCGCCTTAGTCAAAAATGTTAGTAGTAGCGGTTATGAAAATATCAAATTGACTTACTGGTGGAGGACTGGTGGAAATTGGGAGGCTGGTGATATTCTTCTTGTTGAGTGGACAGCCGATGGTAGTACTTGGCAAACATTGCAGACAATTTCTGATGGCAATGAGACTACGACTTACACACCTGGCAGCTACGACCTGGGTAGCGATGCAAACAATAATAATTTATTTGGCATACGGTTTGTAGCTACTTTGAGTGCCAGTGACGAGGTATTCTACCTAGATGATGTC